>Ga0335075_10016619_pt1 | contig 10976 bp, 7 predicted proteins | sample Lox_Sample_24_FD_206723 | JGI IMG/M metagenome (GOLD analysis project Ga0335075, IMG submission 206723) | Soil microbial communities from Loxahatchee National Wildlife Refuge, Florida, United States - Lox_Sample_2.4 | ecosystem: Environmental > Terrestrial > Soil > Wetlands | place: USA: Florida... | reverse complement strand
GATGTAGCCCAAGGCGTAGAACCGGATGTCCAGCGGGCCGATATGAAAGCTGTTAATCGGCGGACTGGGGATGAACTCCGGAAGCGCGACAATGCCGTGGGACATACTGCCGAGGGTACCGTGCACCTGCATGTACGAGGACGTAGGTCCTTGGAGCCCGCGGGACCGAACGCATAACGTCTTTACTAAGACAAGCCTTGAGCACAGGAGACCGCCGTGGGAACGCCAGAAAATGACAGCGGTGCCAGTAAGCCGATCGCGGTGTTCCTGCTTGACGATCACGAGATCGTCCGGCGGGGCGTGCGTGACATGCTGGAAGCCGAGGGTGACATCAAGGTCGTCGGCGAGGCGGGCACCGCCTCGTCCGCGCTCGCCCGGATCCCGGCGCTGCGTCCCGACGTCGCCGTGCTCGATGTCCGGCTGCCGGACGGGGACGGTGTCACGGTCTGCCGGGAGATCCGCTCCCGGATGCCGGAGGTCGCTTGCCTCATGCTCACCTCTTTCGCCGACGACGACGCGCTGATGGACGCCGTGATGGCGGGAGCGGCGGGCTACGTGCTCAAGCAGATCCGCGGCACTGACCTGGTCGGCGCGGTCCGTACGGTGGCCACCGGCCAGTCGATGCTCGACCCGCGGGCGGCCAGCCAGCTGATGGCGCGGCTGCGCGGCCAGTCGGCCAAGCAGGACCCGCTCGCCGGGCTGACCCCGCAGGAGAAGCGGATCCTGGAGCTGATCGGCGAAGGGCTGACCAACCGCCAGATCGGCGAGCACCTGTTCCTCGCCGAGAAGACGGTCAAGAACTACATCTCGGCGCTGTTCGCCAAGCTTGGCATGGAGCGCCGTACCCAGGCCGCGGCGTACGCGGCCCGGGTGTTCGGCGACGCCGGCGAGCACGGGCAAGGCGACCACGGGTACGACGGGAGTACCGGTCACTACCGGTAGGCCGGCCTCCGGGGTCGGCCAGCCGCCCCGTTAAGCCAGCGTCACAGCGGGTACTTGGCGTGCGGCGACGGCCGCGGTCCGGCATCGTCGCCGGCCGCGGGCTCGGGCGGTACCGGGACCTGCCACGCGAGCTCCGTGCCACCGTCCTCGGGGGCCGACAGGCGCAGCTCGCCGCCGAGCGTCTCCGCCCGGTCGGCCATGTTGGCCAGGCCGCTTCGCCTGGTCGTTTCGCCGATGCCCCGGCCGTTGTCGCGAACGAGCACGGTCAGCATCCCGGCGTCGTCGGTGTCCACCGTGACATCCACCCGGGTGGCGCCGGAGTGCCGCGCGGTGTTCGACAGCGCCTCCCGCAGTACGGCGAGCACCTGCTCGGACAGCGCCCCGCTGGCTCGCGAGTCAAGCCCGCTGCCCAGCCGGACGGCGGGCGCGAAGCCGAGCATCTCGGTCATCTCGTCGACGAGCGCGGCGATGTCGGCCCGCAGCCGCGGCACGCCAGCCTGCCGCCGGGACTGGAGCGCGAAGATCGTCGCCCTGATGTCCCTGATCGTGTCGTCCATGGCGTCCACGGCATTCCTGACCCGGTCGGCGACCTCGCGCCTGCTGATCATGGGCATGGTGCCCTCCAGCGACATGCCGGTCGCGTAGAGCCGCTGGATGACGAGGTCGTGCAGGTCCCTGGCGATCCGGTCGCGGTCTTCGAAGACCGACAGCTGCTCGGCGTCCGCGCGACGGGCGGCCAGTTCCAGGGCGACCGCCGCCTGAGCGGCGAACGCCGCCACCACGTTCACGGCGCTGTGCTGCAGTGACGGCGCACCGTGCCGACGGCCGACGGTGAGGACGCCGCGCACATTGCCCGGCGCGCCGAGCGGAAACAGAACGGCGGGCCCGATATGTCCCATCGGGAGCCGGGTCACCTGTGCCGTCCGCTCGTCCACCGCGAAGTTCTCGACCGTGAGCGGCGCCCCGCTCTCGAGCACCTGGCCAGACAACGATTTCCCGGCCGGGACGACAAGGCCGCGGGCCTCGTCGGCGCCGTCCCCCTCCGCGTACTCCAGCGTCAGCCGGCGGCCGTCCTCGTCGGGCAGCGCGAGCGTCACCAGGTCCGCACCCGACAGCTCGAGCGCCTGCCTGGTCAGGTCGCCGAGCACCTCCGCCGGGGTGGCCCCCGACAGCAGGGCGATCGTCAGCTCGCTGCTCGCCCGCAGCCACCGCTGCTGCCGGGTGGCCTCCTCGTACAGCCGGGCGTTCTCCACCGCCACGCCTGCCGCCGCCCCGAGCGCGGTCAGCACCGCCTCGTCGTCCTCGGTGAACTCCCCGCCGCCGCGCTTCTCCGACAGGTAGAGATTGCCGAAGACCTGGTCCCTGACCCGGACCGGAACCCCGAGAAAGGACTTCATCGCGGGATGACCGGCCGGGAACCCGGAGGAGTCCGGGTGCGCCCCGATGTCGGCCAGCCGCAGCGGGTGCGGCTCCTTGATAAGCAGGCCGAGCAGCCCGTGTCCTTCGGGCCAGTGGTGGATCTTGGCGATCTCGTCGGGGCTCAGGCCTACCGGGATGAACTCGATGAGCTGCTGCTCTTCGCCGATGACGCCGAGCGCGCCGTACCTGGCGTCGACGAGCTCGACGGCCGCCTGCACGATCCGGCGCAGCATCCCCTCCAGGTCAAGCCCGGAGCCGATCGCGACGACCGCCTCCAGCAGCCCGTGCATCCGGTCTCGGGTGGCCAGCACCGCCTCGAGCCGCACCTGGAGCTCCGACAGCAGATCGTCGAGGCGGAGCTGAGGCAGAATGCCGCCGCCGTCATCGTTATCCATGCCGCCAGCGTAATGCGACGGTAATCACGGCCAAAAGTCCCGACCCCACCATGCAGATAGGCCCTAGTCTTACTACGTGATGAGACCGCATCGTAGCTAATGGGAGTCGGGATGCTTGTCGTTCCCTCGCAGCGAACGGTCGATGGTGAGGGTGACTGTGATGGGTTTCGGACGGGGCGCTAAGCAGCCGGGACGTAAGTCTCGCCAGGGATCGGATATCGAGGATCGCTGGCTGTCGCGGCAGCTGCGCTGGCTGCGCCCGGACCGCAACCCGCTGCGCCGCCGGATCGACCGGGCGGAGACGTACCTGCTCGGCGGACTGTTCGTGGCGGCGGCCGCCAGCCTGCCGTTCGCGGTGCACGCGGCGAGCCACGCCGCCTACGAGAACGCGCTGCACACACAGCAGCAGCAGGTGGCCACCAGGCACCAGGTAGAGGCGAAGATCACCGCGATCGACAGCGGCGCTGTCAGCGGTTACTACAACGCCAGCGGGGCCGTGACGGCGACGGCGACGTGGACGTCGGTCACCGGGGTGCACCGGTCCGGCGTGATGATCGTGCAGGTCGGCAGCCGGAAGGGAACCGAGATCCTCGTCTGGACCGACCAGGCGGGTAACCTGACCACCCCGCCGCTGGCGACCGCACAGGTAATAAGCGAGCGGGACGCCGCCACGATCGGCGCGATCGGCGGGATGGTCGTCATGACCGTCGCCGCCGGCGGCATCATCCACTTCGTGCTTTACCGCCGCCGGCTGGCGGCGTGGGCCGCTGACTGGCGGGTCACGGCCCAGACGTGGAACCGTCAGAGCTGGTGACTTCGGCGCCCGCCGCCGGGTGGGGTGCGACCATGACTGACGGTGCTGACAGGCTTGCTGAGCGGTCGGGGCGTCCGGCGATGCGGTAGACGTCGGTGCCGTCGACGGTTTCGCGTTCCAGCAGCAGGCTGACCAGGGAGTCCAGTTCGAGCCGATGGGTTTTGAGCAGGTCGATGGCGCGGTCTTCGGCCTGGCGGAGCAGTTTAGTGACTTCGGCGTCGATGACGGCCTGGGTCGCCTCGGCATACGGGCGGCTGGACATGCCGGGGCCGCCGCCGCCGAGGAAGACCGAGCCGCCTTCGGGGTAGCCAACCGGGCCGAGCGCGGCCGACATGCCGAACTCGCGGACCATCTTCACCGCCAGGTCGGTGGCGCCGGCCAGGTCGTTGCCGGCCCCGGTGGACCCCTGGCCGAGCACGACCAGTTCGGCGGCCCGTCCGCCGAGCCGGACGGCGAGGGAGTCATACAGGTAGTCCTCGCCGTACATGTGCCGTTCCACCAGCGGCAGCTGCTCGGTGACGCCCAGGGCCTGCCCGGCGGGCAGGATGGTCACCTTGGCGACCGGGTCGGCATGCTCGGACAGCGCCGCTACCAGCGCGTGCCCGGACTCGTGCACCGCCACCGCGTGCTTTTCCTCTGGCAGCAGCACGTTCGACCCTTCCCGGCGGCCGAGGATGATCCGGTCCCGGGCAGCGAAGAAGTCGTCGGCGGTCACCACGTCGCGGTTGTCGCGGACCGCGAAGATCGCCGCCTCGTTGGCCAGGTTTGCCAGGTCGGCGCCGGAGAAACCCGGGGTGCCGCGGGCGACCACCGACAGGTCCACGTCCGGGGCCAGCTTCTTGCCCCGGGTGTGCACGGCCAGGATCGCGGTCCGCTCTCCCACGTTCGGCAGCGGGATGGTGACCTGCCGGTCGAACCGGCCCGGCCGCAGCAGGGCGGGGTCCAGCACCTCGGGCCGGTTGGTGGCGGCCAGCACCACGATGCCCATCGTCGGGTCGAACCCGTCCATCTCCGCCAGCAGCTGATTCAGCGTCTGCTCTCGCTCATCGTTGGCGACCACCGCGCCCTGCCCGGCCCGCCGCTGCCCGATCGCGTCCACCTCATCGATGAAGATGATCGCCGGGGACCGCTTGCGCGCCTCCGCGAACAAGTCCCGCACCCGGGCCGCGCCCACCCCGACGAACATCTCCACGAAACTGGAGCCCGTCACCGAGAAGAACGGCACATGTGCCTCCCCGGCCACCGCCCGCGCCAGCAGCGTCTTGCCGGTACCGGGCGGGCCGACCATCAGCACCCCGCGCGGCACGACCGCCCCTGCCCGGGCATACCGGTCGGGGTTGCGCAGGAAGTCGACTACCTCACTGATCTCCGCCTTGGCGCCCTCATACCCCGCCACATCCGCGAACGTGGTCGACGGCCGCTCCTCATCGAACACCTTCGCCCGCGACCGGCCCGCCCCCAGCACGCCCTGCATCTGCCCGGCCATGCCCCGGTTCAGCCGCGTCCAGAACCAGATGATCAAGATGAACGGGCCCAGGATCAGCACCCAGTCCAGCAGCTCGGAGCCGAACCCCGGCGACGAAGACCCGCCGGTCACCTTGACCCCGGCCGCCGTGATCGTGTTCAGTACGCCCTCGCCCGCCTGGGTCGGGAACACCACCGAGTAGTTGGTCCCGTCGGTCAGCGTGCCGGTGCTGGTCCCCCCGGCCGTGGCCGAGGTTGTGATCGTGGCAACCTTATGCGCGGAGACATCCGCCATGAACTGCGAGTACGTCAGCGTCGTCTGCCCCGCCTCGTGCACCGCGGGCAGGAAAATCCACAACATGAACGCGACCACCAGCGCGATCGGCAACAGCCAGTGCCGCCAGCGCGGTGGCGGCGGCGGCGCATTCCCCGGAGCCGGCTTGTCATTCGGCGGCGGCGTCGAGGCTTGCTTGCTCATCGGACACACCCTTTCCGGCAGGCCCACAGCCCGGGCACGCACCGGCGCGGTCCGGTTCCAGCCGTTTGTTCCCTACCGGCTGCTGTTAGTCAAACAGGTAAACGCTACCGCTGTGCCCTGTAATCCAACGGGTTACACGCCTGGGACGCCGGGCACCTTACGGGCGTCAAGCATGGCGGCCGCGCCGCGCACGACGCAGCGAAGCGGGTCATCGGCCACGACGACGCCGATCCCGGCGACCTCGGCCAGCCGGTCGGCGAGGCCGGGCAGCAGCGCGCCGCCGCCGCACAGCCGGACCTGTCCGCGCACCACGTCCTCGGCCAGCCCGGCCGGGATGTCGGAGAGCACCCGGTGCACCGTCGTCGCGATAGCGGACACGATCGGCTCCAGCGCGCCGGCAACCAGGTCCCCGGGCACCTTGTCCATCCGCGGCGTCCGGCGCGCGGCGTCCAGCCCCACCGCCTCCGCCCAGCCCTCGGTCCCGCCGGTCAGGCCCAGGTCCATCTTGAGCTGACGCGCCGCCCGCAGGCCCAGGATCAGGCTGAGGCCGGACCTGGCGGCGGTCACGATCGCCTCGTCCATCGTGTTCCCGGCCATCCGCAGCGACTCGGCGCGCACCACTCGCCAGCCGGCCACCGCCGCGACCTCGGTGGTTCCGCCGCCGACGTCGACGACGAAGCCGCCCGCGCCCGCGGACAGGTCCACGCCCGCCCCCGCCGCCGCGGCGACCGGCTCGTCGATCAGCTGCATCTCATACCGGGGCCGGCCAGCGGCCAGCGCGGCCGCTATCGAGCGGCGCTCGACCCAGGTGGCACCGCCCGGCACGCAGACCACGGCGCGCCGTTTGAACGGTCCGTTACGCAGCCCCGCCTTGCGCAGGAAGCCGTGCAGCATTGCCGCCGTGGCGTCCAGGTCGGCGATGACGCCGTCGCGCAGCGGGTGGACGACCGTGATGTCCCGCGGCTCCTTGTCGGCCAGCGCGTCGGCGGCCGTGCCGATGGCGCTGATCGCGCCGGTCGTGGCGTCGACGGCCACCGCCGACGGCTCGTCGAGGACCAGACCCCGCCCCTCGATCCAGATCAGCGTGTTGACCGTGCCGAGATCAATCGCGACGCTTCCGCTCATCAGCATCCTTGACTGTTCTTGCCCGATTCGGGCACCCCGCCCTGCTCTGGTACAGCATGCACCAGTTTGCGGTTACCACAGTAATTGCCACTGCCCGAGGACCAACGTCCCACACCCCGGTGACCCCCATCCCTGCCCGACCGGGTGACCTGGACCGCATTTTTGTTGGGTCAACACTTCCGCACGGCCGATCAGGAGACGGAGACCGGCGATGGAACCTCTTACCGCGGCGGGGCATGGCGCGCTAGCCATCGACCTTAACTCACCAGGCAGCTACCTGACCTGGTCCATCTTCACCGTGTCAGAGGCGAACCTCGTGCTGATTGCGGTGATGGTGGTCATCTTCGGCGCGGCGCTGCTGCTGCCGTTCCCCGGCCGTCGGCACGCGCTCTCGGCGCGGCCCGCCGACACGGCCGACGCGGCCGCAGGCCCGGCTAGCGCCGAGGCCGAAAACGCGCACCTGGCCGTGGACAAGGACGCGACCTTGGACTCCGACAGCCGGATGTGGACCGCCCGGGTCCGGCGCCTCGGCCTGCGGCTGCTGCCGCCGGGCAAGCTGCTGCCCGACCGGCAGCCCGCCTACGTCGCCTCCTGGATCTACGTGTTCGGGGTGGCCTCGCTGGCCGCACTCGGCATGGCGATCGTGAGCGGCATGGTCATCGCCCTTGGCGGCACGGACTGGTGGCACACAAACCCAGTGGGGCACTTCTTCAACAGCGTTCACTTGTGGAGCGCGGAGCTGTTCATGGCGTTCATCGTCATCCACCTGTGGGGCAAATTCTGGATGGCCGCCTGGCGCGGTCGCCGCTGGCTGACCTGGATGACGGGGGTGGTGGCCTTCCTCGCCTCGATCGTCGAGTGCTTCACCGGCTACCTCTCGCAGCAGAACTTCGACGCCCAGTGGATCTCCACCAACGGCAAGGACGCGTTCAACGCGGCCGGCGTCGGCGCCTTCTTCAACCTGATGAACTTCGGCCAGATGCTGCTCTGGCACGTCGTGCTGATTCCGCTCGTGCTTGTCGCGATCGTCGGCGCGCACGTCCTGCTGGTGCGCATCCGCGGCGTGAGCCACCCGCTCCCAGCGGGGCGGCCGACCTGGCGGCTGCCGAGCCTCAGCGCTTTGACGAGCAAGGAGGCCCGCGCGGAGCGACGGGCCCGGCGGGCGGTGGACGCGGCCCCCTGGCGCGGCCCGACCAGGCGCTACGACATCCTCAAGGAGGGCGCGATCGCGTCGCTCGTCGCGCTGATCCTGACCGTCGGACTGGCCAGCCTGCTCTCCTCGCCCGACGTCCCGCCGGTCACGATGCAGAGCTGGGTGCAGGTCGCTCCCGCGGACTTCCTCGCCACGGCGGCGACCGAACTGAACGGAACAAGCGAGACCGCGACCTACGGGCCGCCCTATAACACCAACGGCAGTCCGCAGAGCGAGGCGTTCGCGCCGGCCAACTGGTTCGGTGTCACGCTGCCGATCGACGCCGCGCAGACATTCGTCCTCGCGCCGCTGGCGAAGGCCGCGCCGACGGACCCGAAACTGGCCGCCGCGCTCAGCCGGTACAACGCCGCCTCGGCGGCGCGACAGAACACCTGGGCGACCAACTACGGCAATGCGGTCTCCAAGGTCACGTTCGTCAACGGGTCCCCGGTGGTCCCGGCCGCGAACGACGGTCCGGTGCCGGTCATGCTGGCCGCCGAACTCACGCTCGCGCGCAGCGGCGCCCTCGACGGCGACCTGTCGGCACAGCAGCCGTTCTACGGGACGAACTTCACTGCGCCGCTGCTCTTCCTCGAGGACGGACAGTACTTCGCCAATCAGGCAACCGCCATGCACCTGACCGGCACGCAGTGGGGCGTGATGAACGAGACCGGCAGCTACCCCGGTCAGCCATGGCTCTGGCTGTACCAGCTCTGGTACCAGGTGCCAGGCTGGCGGAACTCCGCCAACGCCGATCTGATCGCCATCTACATGACCGGGCTGGCGACGCTGTTGCTGCTGTTCGTCCCGTTCATCCCGGGTCTGCGGGATGTCCCGCGGCTTATCCCGGTGCACCGGCTGATCTGGCGGTCCTGGGGACGGCCAGGCGGCCCTCCCGAGGGACCGGACGCGGCGGAGGCTGCGGGCCATCCGGCCCGGCCAAGCGTGATCTAGGTCACGTCCCGAGCCCGGCTTTGCTGCTGACCGGCACCGCCGAAGACATGGATCAAACATCAGGGAGAACCCTGAGAACCATCGGGACGCTTCTGACGTTGTATTCAGAGAAAGCACGGTGTTGCGGTCAGGTTGACCGCCTCCAATGGGCACCGTTGCGGTCCATCACTGGGGCATCCCTGCCACGTGAGCGGGATGTTGCGAAACGAGACGAGGTTGGTGCAGGGCGAGCCTTTGGTTCACTACGATGCAGGAGGGAAATCTTGATGGTTCGCGTGGGCCGTGTCGGGGGGGACCGAGGCGTGCCCGAGGGAGAGAGTCACGGGGACATGGGGGCAACGATCGACCTTGCGCACGCGCTGCAACTCGAACTCTCCTACCGGATTGCGGCTGATGGCGCGGCGACGGTCCGGATGCGCGGCGAGCTGGATATCGCGACCGCCGGCCAGGCCTACACCTACCTGCGCGACGTGGTCGACAACCAGCGGGGGCCGGTCACGATCGACCTGGCCGAGCTGACCTTCTGCGACGCCGCCGGCCTTGGCGTGCTGGCCCGCGTCGCCGGCCATGCCAGGCGCTCCGGCCGGTCGCTCACCCTCACCGCGGCCCGCCCCTCGCTGCTGCGGATCATGCGCATCACCGGCATGGACGAGGCTTTTCCGGAGGTCCGCAACCCGTCGGTTGCGCTCGTGACATGGCCGCGCCAGGCGCCGGTGCCCGCGCACGCCTAGTCAGTCCCCTGGCCAGGGCACAGAACGGGAAGCTCGCCCCCATAGCGGGAGCAAGGCATCAGCGTTAAGTTTGGCTTACCCCTACAACGATTAGTCCGGGGTGGTAACGAGATCAGTACTGCGCCGCTTGGCGCGCCGACGCAGGGACGCGGAGGAGATATATATGGCTGACGATCTCAACGATCTGTCCGACGACGAGGTTTCGGAATCGTCGGAGGCACTTATCGCGGTGCACTGGCGCGAGGAAGGCTATTACCAGCCGCCCGCGAAATTTGTCGAACAGGCCAACGCGTCCGACCCGGCCATCCGCGAACAGTTCACCGAGGACAAGTTCCCGGAGTGCTTCCGCGCCTATGCGGACCTGCTCAGCTGGTACAAGCCCTGGCACACCACGCTCGACACGTCGAACGCGCCGTTCTGGAAGTGGTTCGTCGGCGGCGAGTTGAACGCCTCGTACAACTGTGTCGACCGGCACCTGGCCACGCACCCGAACAAGGCCGCCATCATCTGGGTGCCCGAGCCGGAGAGCGAGTCGCACCAGGCGATTACCTACCGGGAGCTGTACGTCCGGGTTAACGAGTTCGCGGCGGTGCTGAAGGACCTGGGGCTGAAGGCGGGCGACCGGATCACGTTCCACATGCCGATGGTCCCTGACCTGCCGGTGGCCATGCTGGCCGCCGCCCGGCTCGGGGTCGTCCACTCACAGGTCTTCGCGGGCTTCTCCGGCACCGCGGCCGGGCACCGGATCGCCGACTCCGGCTCCACCGTCCTGGTCACCATGGACGGCTACTACCGCAGCGGCGACCTGCTTGACCACAAGATCAAGGCCGACGAGGCCGTCGAGGCGGCGGCCAAGGAAGGCCAGCCGGTCGACAAGGTCCTCATCTTCCGCCGCTACCCGGGCCAGTACTCAAGCAAGACGCCGATCGTCGAGGGACGCGACGTCTTCGTCGATGACCTGCTGGCGGCGCACAGGGGCGAGATCGTCGAGCCGGTTTCGCTGCAGGCGACAGACCCGCTGTTCTTGATGTACACGTCGGGCACGACCGGCCGGCCGAAGGGCTGCCAGCACTCCATCGGCGGCTACCTGTCCTACGTGGCCGGAACGTCGAAGTTCTACCAGGACATCCACCCGGACGACACGTACTGGTGCATGGCCGACATCGGCTGGATCACCGGGCACTCCTACATCGTCTACGGTCCGCTCGCCCTCGGCACCACCAGCGTGATCTACGAGGGCACCCCGAACTACCCGGACGCGGCCCGCCCGTGGCGGATCGCCAAGCGGCTCGGCGTGAACATCTTCCATACCTCACCCACCTCGATCCGGATGCTGCGCAAGGTCGGTCCGGACGAGCCGGCCAAGTTCGACTACCACTTCAAGCACATGACCACGGTCGGCGAGCCGATCGAGCCCGAGGTCTGGCGCTGGTATTACCAGAGCGTCGGCAAGGGCGAGGCG
>Ga0335075_10016618_pt1 | contig 10976 bp, 8 predicted proteins | sample Lox_Sample_24_FD_206723 | JGI IMG/M metagenome (GOLD analysis project Ga0335075, IMG submission 206723) | Soil microbial communities from Loxahatchee National Wildlife Refuge, Florida, United States - Lox_Sample_2.4 | ecosystem: Environmental > Terrestrial > Soil > Wetlands | place: USA: Florida... | reverse complement strand
CTGGTCAACGCGGCGGCGGCGGCGAGCCCGCCGATTCCACCGCCCACCACCGCCGCCGTCAGCCTCTTCCCCATCAGCACGACGGCATTATTACACACTCCAATTTAACCGGAAATTTCCGGCATATCATTAAAGTTGCTAATTATCCCACGGGGAAGGGGATTCGGTGACCAATGAAACCCGGATTCGGCCCGGCGCGGATTGTGAGTTTCCGCATTGACAAGGGCGACAAGCCCAACCCGCGCCATCCCGAACGACTTCGCCCCGCTTGTCCGGGCTCGCCCAGCGCCCGCGAGGCCGGTGGTGCGACGAGCGAGCCCGCCCACGCTCTCTTCTTTGCCGGAGAACCGCATCATTGTCGGTGAACCGCATCATTGTCGGTGAACCGCACCCCCATAACCGGACAAACCACCTGGGAAAGTGGTCAGTTCACCGACAATGAGGACGAGAGCGACCAGTGAGGCTGGAGCGACCAGGCAGCGAGCCCCCCTTGCGTCCCCGCGCCCGGCCCCCGCGCCCCGGCCCCCGGCTTCCGGCTTCCGGCTTCCGCGCCTCTGCGCCCCCGCGCCCCGGCCCCCGCGCCCAGCGTCCGTGCACCCCGCCCCCCGCGCCCCGCGCCCTGGCCCCGGCTTCCGCGCCTCTGCGCCCGCGCCCGTGCGGCCGTGCGGCCGTGCGGCCGTGCGCCCGTGCGGCCGTGCGCCCCTGCGCCCCTGCGCCCCTGCGCCCCTGCGCCCCTGCGCCCCTGCGCCCCTGCGCCCCTGCCGGATATTTCACGAAATCGGCGGTGGATGTGGGCGCTTCGAAAAGATCTTGGATCGTTGAACACATCATAGGAGGTTCATCGATCCAAGATCTTCGGCGTCGGCCCCGGCCCTTGGCCGCACCGTCCGACAAAACCGAAATGTCGGGCCGGCCAGGTGCGGATGGCGGCGGGTCGGGGTGGCCGCTCAACATCGTGGGGCGGTAGTGGGTGTTCAAATGCACCTTCGTGGGGCCGGGGTGCTGGGCGGTTGGGTCGGGCTGAGCCTGGTGACAGGTGGGGTGGCCCACGCCGAACAGGCCAGGGCGCCTCACGCCGAACAGGCCAGGGCGACTCACGCTGAACAGGCCGGGTGGCTGACGCCGAACGGGCCGGGGTGCCTCACGGTGAACAGGCCGGGTGGCTCACGGTGAACGGGCCAGGGCGGCCCACGCCGAACAGGCCAGGGCGCCTCACGCCGAACAGGCCGGGTGGCTGACGCCGAACGGGCCAGGGCGGCTCACGCTGAACAGGCCAGGGCGGCTCACGCCGAACAGGCCGGGTGGCTAACGCCGAACGGGCCGGGGCGGCTCACGCCGAACGGGCCGGGGCGGCTCACGCCGAACGGGCCAGGGCGGCTCACGCTGAACAGGCCGGGGTGCCTCACGGTGAACAGGCCGGGGTGCCTCACGGTGAACAGGCCGGGTGGCTCACGGTGAACGGGCCAGGGCGGCTCACGGTGCAGGGGCCGGGGTGGCTCCTGGTGGGGGTGGCTCTTGGTGGGGGGGCCAGGGCTGGTGGCGGATGGCGGGGAATGCTAGGACCGCCAGGGTCATGGCGGCGGACCAGGCGGCGCCGAACGCGAGGACCGGGCGGGGGCCGAGGGCGGCGGCCACCGGGCCCGCGGCGATGAACGCGGCGGGGCCGAACGCGAAGGCGCCGACCATGTTGAACGCGCCGACGCGGGACAGCGCTGCTGGCGGGATCAGTCGCTGCTGCACGGTCATGGCGAACGCGTCGCCGAAGGCGGAGCCGAGGCCCTGGCCGAGGGCGGCCGCCGCGACGGCGGGCAGCGGCAGGTGCAGGGCAAGCGCCAACGGCGGCAGCGCGAAGCCGAACGTGGTCAGCGTGGCGACGAGCAATGGCCGCCGCGGGCGGCGGCCGAGGGCCAGGAGGCTGCCGAGGATGGCGCCGCCGCCCGAGCAGGCCAGGATCGCGCCCCAGGCGCGGGCGCCGCCGAGGTACTGGTGGGCCAGGACCGGGCCAAGTACCAGGTACGGTCCCCAGGTCACCAGGTTGAACAGCGCGAACTGCACGGTCTGGGGCCATAGCCAGGTACGGGCGGTGAACTCGGCCCAGCCTTCGGCCAGGTCGCGGGCCAGTGACCGGGCCCGGCGCACGGGCCGCTCCCGGCGCTCGGTCGCCCCCGTGAGGCGGGGGCCGAGACGGGCGAGGGCGATGGCGCTGAGCGCGTAGCTGCCCGCGTCGAACGCGATGACCAGGGCCGGGCTGGTCACCGCGATCAGCACCCCGGCCACGGCCGGCCCGGCGACCTGGGCGGCCGGCTCGGCCGAGCCGAGCAGCGCGTTCGCGTCGCCGAGCAGGTTCTGCGGCACGAGTCGCACGGGGAAGCCGGACAGGGCCGGCGAGAAGAACGCGTTGCCCGCGCCGACCGCGAGCGCCGCGGCCACGAACAGCCACAGGCTCGGGCGCCCGAGCGCCAGGGCGGCCGCGAGGACGGCCTGCGCCAGGCAGCGCGCCAGGTCGGCGGCCAGCATGACCCGGCGGGGGCCGAGGCGATCCGCGACCGCGCCGCCGAACAGCATGAACACGACCATCGGCGCGATGTTCGCGGTGAACACAATGCCGAGGTCGGTCGCCGTGCCGCCGTCGTCGAGCAGCGCGAACGCGATCGCCACGGCCGACATCGCGGTGCCGAGCAGCGAGGCGGTGTAGCCGAAGAAGAACAGGCGGAAATCCCGGACGCGCAGCACCGCGAGCCTTTCAGGGAAATATTTACCGCGGGAGTAATCAGAAGTCGTTCCGGATGATGATTTACTGCGATTTTCTTTGCCTTTGAATTTGAATTTAAGCACGTCTCCAACAATGCCAAATTCTTTTGCATTTAGGCAAGTCGGGCTGTTTCAGCGGACGGGCTTCCGCAGTAAATGCGTTATCGAGAAGAGTTATGCTGGGGAGCGGTGTTGGTTTCGCGGCATGAGGAGGCGCCGGTGATCGTAACGTCGGGATTCCACGCGCCGGTGGAGTACGCGGTCGCGGTTGACGAGTACCTGGGCCAGGCGCCGCTTGGGGCCGGGTCGCGCCGGGTCTACCGGGTCTCGCTGACCGGGTGGGCGTGGCCGATCGTCGGCAAGCCCGTTCCCGCGGGGGCGCGGCGGCGGGGCGCGGCACCGCCGGTCGTGCCGCTCGCGCTGCTCGACGACCCCGCGACCGCGGCGCGGCTGCGGGCGGCCGCGACGGAGCGGGCCGGCCTGACCGACGCGCGCACCGTCAACCGCGAGGTGTCCGCGCTCCGCAGCGCCGCTGGGTGGTGGCTCGACCAGGGCTGGATCCGCGCGGACCCGACCGCCGGGCTGCGGCACCTGCACCCCGACGCGCTCGCGCGGCCGCTGGCCGCCGCGCAGGTCGAGGAGTTGCTGCGGCTTCCGGTCGGGCTGCGCGAGCACGCGTTCTGGCGGCTGCTCTCCGACTCGGGCGCGGCCGCGGCGCGGGTGCTCGCGCTCGACGCGCAGGACCTTGACCTGGTGCGGCACCGGACCCGCGCCAGGCTGGTCGACCGGCCGGGCGCGGGCATCGCCTGGCAGGAGGCGACCAGCCAGGTCCTGCGCTGGCTGCTGGCCGGGCGGACGTACGGGCCGGTATTCGTGACCGGGCGGGCGCGCGCGGCCGGACCGGCCGCCGACCGCTGGCCGGTGACCGGGCAGGCGCGCATGTCCTACCGGCGCGCGGCGGAGCTATTCACCGTGCTGACCACGCCGCTCGACCCGGCCGGGCACGGCTGGACGCTGCACCAGCTCAGCGGGGCGGCCGGCCGCGGGCGATAACGGCTCGAAGACGATGCGGCCGGCGGTGCGGCCCGCGGCGAGACGGCGCAGGCCGTCGGGCGCGTCGGCCAGCGGCAGCCGCTCGGTGATCAGCGGGCGGATCAAGCCGGCGGCGACGAGCCCGGTCAGCTCCGCCTGGCAGGCGATCACCGCGGCCGGGTTGCGCTCCTCGTACAGGCCCCAGTGCAGGCCAAGGATGTCGTAGTTCTTCACGAGCGCGTGGTTCAGCGCCGCCGACGGTATGTCGCCGCTGGCGAAGCCGACGACCACGATCCGGCCCTCGAACGCGATGCACTTGGTGGACCGGCGGAACGAGTCGCCGCCGACCGGGTCGTAGACGACGTCGGCGCCCTTGCCCCCGGTCACTTCCTTGACGACGGTGACGAAGTCCGTCGTGTAGCGGTCGACAACGACGTCCGCGCCGAGTCGCTCGGCCAGCCGCGCCTTCTCCTGGCCGCCGACCACCCCGATCACCCGCGCGCCCGCGGCCCTGCCGAGCTGGACCGCGCCGCTACCCACGCCGCCGGCCGCCGCGTGCACGAGCAGCGTCTCGCCCTCGCGCAGCCGGGCCTTGCGGTGCAGCCCGAACCATCCGGTCTGGTAGGTGACGATGAACGGCGCCGCCTCGGCGTCGTCGAGCCCCGGCGGCGCGGGGAACGCCCGCGCCGCGTCCATCAGGGCGTACTCGGCGAGCGCGCCGAACGGGAGCGCCGCCCCGCCGATCACCCGGTCGCCCGGTGCGAACCCGGTGACGCCTGGACCGGTCTCGGTCACCTCACCGCAGGCCTCGAGCCCCGGGGAGAACGGCAGCGGCGGGCGGACCTGGTAGCTGCCGCGGCACAGCAGCGCGTCGGGGAAGTTCGCGGCCGCGGCTAGGACGCGGACCAGGAGCTGCCCGGGGCCGGGCGCGGGCCTGGGCACGTCGGCCAGCTCCATGACGTCTTCCGGCTCGCCGTACCTGGTCACCTGCCACGCCTTCACGCCGACGCCCCCGTTCCTTCGGTCTCGTCTGTCTCGTCTGTCTCGTCGATTCGCCGTTGCAGCCGGGACATGCCGCGCAGCCAGCGGTCGGTGTCGGTGGCGCGCTTGAGGTAGTAATCGCGGACTTCCGGGTGGGGCAGGACGAGGAAGCTGCCGTCGGCCATCGCGGCCGCGAGGGCGTCGGCCACCTGCTCGGGCTCGATCGCGGCGGCAGCGAGCACGACATCGCCCGCCCGCCCCGAGCCGGCGAGCATCTGCGTGCGCACCCCCTGCGGGCAGATGCAGTGCACGGCGAGCCCGCGGTGCGCATAGGTCGCGGCCAGCCACTCCGCGAACCCGACCGCCGCGTGCTTGGTCACCGAGTACGGCGCCGCGCCGAGCATGGTCAGCAGGCCCGCCGCGGACGCGGTGACGACAAAGGTGCCGCCGCCGCGGTCCAGCCAGCCGGGCAGCAGCAGTCGCGCCGCGCGGACGTGGGCCAGCGTGTTGACCTCCCAGGCGCGCTGCCACAACGCGTCCGGCGTCTCCGGCCCGCTGCCCGCCGCGGTCCCGGCGTTCGAGCAGTAGATGTCGATCTCGCCGAGGCCCTTGGCGGCCTCCGCGATGAGGTTCGCCACGCCCTCCTCGGTCCCCGCGTCGCCGGGAACCGCGAGGCCGCCGATCTCCGCGGCCACCGCCTGCGCCGCCGCCTCGTCGAGGTCGTTGACCACGACCCTGGCGCCGTCGGCCGCGAGCCTGCGCGCGATTGCCCGGCCGATACCGCCGCCACCGCCGGTGACCACGACCCCGGCACCGCTCACGTTCGTCATGTCCGAACCATATCGAGTCGTGCGCCCGGCGCCCAGGAGGGTAATTGAAATATCCAGTAATACGGCTCACGTCATGACCCCCAAATAGGTGTCATGACGTGAGCGTCCTGGCGCGAGTACGTTAGTTAACGATCGAGGTCGAGGACGGGCGTTTCCGGCTCCCTAACCCTGGGGGGTGGCGGGCTAAGGAGTGGGTGGGAGATGTCCGTCCTCGACGGCTCGATGATACAGCTCCAATTTGGTTGGCGCGGCTCGTCCCGCAAGTGTGTATTTCTGGCGCACGCGGCCCAGATATTGTTTGACTGTTTCCTCGCTGATGCCCATCTTCCTGGCCACTGATTTCAATGGCAGTCCGGTCGCATAGAGTTGCAGCGCTCGCCTTTCCTGATGACTGAGAGTGGGCCTGTCGGCCGTGTCATCGGTAGCGAAGATGTACGCGAGCGCCGGGGAAATCCAGTCGTTGCCCGCGGCAACCTCCCTGATCGCCGCCTGAATCTGAGCGACGTGCTCGCTTTTCAGCGCGTACCCGCGCGCCCCGGCCTGCATCGCCGCCCGGACGGCCGGCGGCCGGTCGGACGCCGAGAGGATCAGCACCTCGGGACCGGCCGCGCGGATGGCGGCTACGTTGCCTTCCGGGGTACTGCCGTCGCCGAGGCCAAGGTCGAGCAGCACGACGTCCGCGTGCCTGCCTGGTCCGGCGAGCAGCGCGACCACGGTCGCGGCGGTCGCGACGAGCCGGAATTCGCCCTGGTCGGCGCCGACCCAGGCCGCCACGCTTTCGAGGATGATCGGGTGATCGTCCACGGCCGCGATGTCGATGAGACCGGTCAACTGGAACCGTCCTTCCGCCAGCTGATTTCGAGGAATCCGCCGCCTGTTTCCGTCACGCTCAACGCGGCGCGCCAGCGGGCCGCGGCGGGCACGTCGCGCCCGGCTTGGGTCAGGTCGGGCGCGGCCAGCAACGGCGCGCTGAAGGTCAGGTACAGCTCGACGTCCGCATCGACGGCGAGGACGGAGAGCACGGCCTGATGCGGCGGAAGCGCGCCGAGCACCGCATCGACCGTGGCCTGGACCGCGCGCGCGATCGGTGGCGACGGGGTCTCAAGGTCGCCGATCAGTTGCACCGTCACCGTCAGCCCGCGGGCCGCGGCGGCGCGCAGCGCCGGCTGGAGCGTGGCCATGAACTCGCCGCCGGGCGAGCCGTCGATGAGGGCATCCCGCAGCACCGCCGCGTGCCGCGCGCACTGCTCCCTGACGGCGAGGTCGGCCGGGTCGAGCGTCCCGTCGGCGATGCCGCGCAGCAGCGGCAGCGCCTCCTCCTCAAGCACCGCGAGCCTGCCGCGCCGCTCCTGCTTGATGGCGGCCGCCGCGGCGCGTTCCGCCGCCGCCCTGCTCGCCAGGACAGCCTGGCGAACGGCCATGGTGACGTGGGTATCCAGGGTCGGCCGCAATGCCGCGAACGCGATCAGAACGGCCGCGATGATGTAGCCGGCCGCCCCCACCTGTGACAAGCTCAGCCCGTTCAGTCCCTGCGCACGAAACACCAGCGCGCCCTCGACGGCGAACACGAGCAGCGCCACCGGTATCCATACCCGGGCGGGATGGCCCATGACGACCAGTGCCAGCAGCCAGACGGTGCCAAGGACCGCCAGGTTGACGTTCCCGGGAACGCTGCTCGCCCGGTGCACGGCCCCAATCGCGGCGACGGCCGCGACCGCGATGGCGATCGCCGCCGCCGTTTCGCCCGTGGTGAGGCAGCCCGTGCGCGACCGCGGCACGAGCCAGGTGCCGGCGCCGAGGACCGCGAGCCAGACCAGGGCCGCCACGACCGGCTGGCGATAGTCTCGCGCGTTGGCAAGCACCTGGAGCAGCGCCAGGGACGGCAGGACCACCGCTAGCGCTCTGAGCAGGCTCGTCAGCCCGGCCTCGACGGTGTCCCACGCCACCTTCTGCGGGCTTACCACGACGGGCCACCGCGCGCGAGCGTTGGGCCAGCCGGGTGGCCCGCGTCAGGTTGCCCGGGCGCGGGCCAGGACAGGGACACCTCGGTGCCCTGCCCGGGCGCGGACCGTATTGACGCTTGCCCGCCGCACTCGGCGGTGCGCTCGGTGATGGACCGGCGGAGTCCGAGGCGCGCCTGGTCAACGCGGGACGGGTCGAAACCGGCGCCACGGTCGCGGATGACCACCAGCAGGCGGCACGGCGCCCCGGCCTCCCCGCCCAGCGTCATGGACCGGACGGTCACCCAGGCCTCCCCGGTTCCCGCGTGGGCCGCCACGTTCGACAGGGCCTCGCGCACGGCGTTCGAGATCGCCCTGACGACGGGTGCGGGGACGGCCGCGCCGGCCGTGTCCTCGGCCTCCAGGTGGACGGTCAGCCCCCGATCGCGCAGGCCGACGACAACGGCACGCACCTCGCCGCCAAGGTCGGCGGAAGGACGTGCGGGAACCGGCACCAGGTCGTCGGCGCTGAGCGCGGCCTCCATCAGGGCCACGTCCTGCCGGCACCTGGCCACCACCTCGGCCACGGAGCCGCCAGAGCGGGCCACGCTCGTGAGCGTGTTGAGCGCCGTGTCGTGCACCAGGCGCTCGTGCTCGCGGCGTTCTATGTTCCGGCACAGGATGGCGTACTGCTCCCGGACGGCTTGGTCAGCCCGGTCCAGGTCGGCGTCCGCCGCGGCGGCGCGGCCGTAGAGTAGCCGCCGCCCGCCGCCGTGCACGAGCCCGATCACGAGCAGCAAGATCGCCGCACCCGCCAGCGCCCTGGCATCGGTAACCGGCTGAAGCATCGCGCCGGCCCAGAACGCAAGCGGCGAGGCCAGCGCCAGCAGCACCGGGAGCGCCCCGGGCGCGTACCAGTACCACGCGGGGACGATGAGCTGACCCGACATGGCGATAACCAGCCAGCTGAACGCGCTGTCCCTGGTGCCGGGCGGCACGCACGCCTGCGCGCCGAGCGCGAGCGCCACGTAAACGGCGGAGTCCACGCAGGCGACAACCGGGGATGGCGGGTACCAGCGCAGGTAGACCACCATCGCCGCCCCCCAGGCAACCGCCAGGGCAGGGGCCGCTAGGTGCCATGGCACGGCCGCATAGAACGAATGCCAGATGACGACTTCGACGACGATATACACGATGCCCGCGCACCGAATCATCGACGCGAGGTAGGCGATGACCGATCTCAGGGTTGTCATCGCGGGCCCGAGCGGCGCAGTGCCAGGACCGCTGGTTGCACGCCATCGGGGGTGAGGACCCGTCGGCCACATGGGCTAGATCATAGGCGCGAGCGCGGCGCCAGGGACGTGGAACCGGTATCCGTTCGGTAACTCAAATGCCTCATTCCGAACGGGCGGCGGTCTACCAGTCAGGGCTTCCTGCCGACTCCGCAGTAAGCGGGGATGGGATACGGCGGAACCGGAACGCCCGGCGCCGGGCGCCACCGGCCCACGGTCACCAGCCCGGGCTCGACGATCTCCAGGCCAGAGAAGTACCTGGCGAAGGTCTGGCGGGTGCGTGACGCCCACTGCGTGTCCGTCACCCGCTTGTTGTACTGCTCCTGGCTCGCCTCGATGACCTCGGCGTCAACGTCGTTGGCGGTCTCGGAGATCACCAGGTAGCTGCCCGAGGGGACCGCGTCGAGCAGCCGCGCGACGAGCTCGTGCGGCTTGTCCTCGTCGGAAATGTGCATCAGGATCATCAGCAGCACGATCGCCACCGGCTGGCCGAAGTCCAGGGTGCGGGCCGCCTCGCGGAGTATCGTTCCCGGATCCCGGAGGTCGGCGTAGATGTAGTCGGTTGTGGCCGGCCCTCCGGTCAGGAGTGCCCGGGCGTGCGCGATCACGATCGGGTCGTTGTCCACGTAGACCACGCGGGCATCGGGCGCGACTGACTGGGCGGCCTCGTGCGTGTTGTTCTCCGTCGGCAGCCCGGTGCCGACGTCGAGGAACTGCCTGATGCCCGCCTCCCCGGCGAGGAACCCGACGGCAGAGGCCAGGAACTGCCGGTTCGCGCGGACGCCGGGGAGAATGTAGGGATTGACCGCGAGCGTCGCCTCAGCGGCCTCCCGGTCGGCGGCGAAGTTGTCATTTCCGGAAGAATGGGAATTACAGCAGGTCATTGACCTGTTTACCCTTCCGGAGTCAGGCAATAGTCAGGAGTCAGGAAATGGCCAAAGCGACGCCAACAGCGGTTAACTCGCTTATTCAGGCGACGATCCTTAAGAAGTGCGACCGCACCGGCCACAATCCCGACACCAACAAGGGATGCGCGAACGGGACGTGTCAGCACACGTGCGAGCCCGCCCAGGTGGAGGCGTGCGCGCATAAGTGGACCGTCCGCTACTCGGTTAACTCCCGCCAGCGCGAGAAGTCGTTCGCCGCCTTCACCGACGCGGAACAGTTCCAGCTCAACCTGTCTGCGGACAAGAAGGCCCAGGGGTCACTGTTCGTTGACCCCGCCGCCGGAAACCGGCCGTTCGCGCCCGAGTGCATCAAGTTCGTTGACGGACTCGCCAAGGCGAAGGCCGCCAGCAAGGCCACCTATAAGGGGAATTTCGGCAACCGCGCCGTAACGAAGCTCCTGGAAGGCGTAACCGTCATCCAGGCCGCCAGGATGCACGAGGATTTCAATACGCTTCTTAACGTGACGCTTGCGCACTATCACGACGACTACCGGGGGAATATCAAGCGCATTATCACGGGCACGCTGGACGAGATGGTTCGCCAGGGGGTCATACCGCGCCACACGGTGAGTATCGAGCTTGGCGCGCGTGTCATCACGGCCGAGCAGTACGAGAAGGAGAACCGGCCGCTAGTCCGCCTCACCGACGACGAGGTAAGGGCACTCGCCGAGGGGATCACCCGCGCAGGCACCGACAAGCTAGGCCGCTGCTACACCCGGACCAGCCCCGGTTTGGGTATCGCCCCGTGGTTGCAGCGCACGATGGGTTTGCGCATCAGGGAAGCGCTAGGCGTACGCAAGTCCGATTTCATGACGCGCGACGACGGAACCCGCTACCTGCATCTTTGCTGGCAGGCCAGCGAGAACGGGAAGGTTCTTGAGCCGCTTAAGCACCGGCAGGCAGGGCAGTTCAGGGACGTTCCGTGCCCCGACATGGTATGGGACATGGTGCAGGCGATGCCGGACGGCCCGCTTTGCCCCGGCATTCGCGCCCCCTACATGCCCTACAGCACCGCACAGCACCGCTTTGACGAGATCATGAGCCATCTGGGCATCGAGGGAGCGCACACCCACTCTTTGCGCCACCAGTTCGCCACCGAGGCACTAGAAGCCGACCCGCGCGAACTCGCCAACATCAGCCGGGTACTAGGTCACGACAGCATAGAGACGACGCTCCGTTTCTACATCCACGCCAGCAAGGACG
>Ga0335075_10016617_pt1 | contig 10976 bp, 10 predicted proteins | sample Lox_Sample_24_FD_206723 | JGI IMG/M metagenome (GOLD analysis project Ga0335075, IMG submission 206723) | Soil microbial communities from Loxahatchee National Wildlife Refuge, Florida, United States - Lox_Sample_2.4 | ecosystem: Environmental > Terrestrial > Soil > Wetlands | place: USA... | reverse complement strand
TGGCGGCATATGCGCTGAGCATTGCCTCCATCGCTGTGGCCCGAGGAAGAGAACGGAAATCGAACGCAGGGGACGTCACGGCGGCGATGACGTCGTCGGTGATGCGAACGACCCTGCTCGTCGTTGCCATGGAACTTCTGACGGTGATCTTACTACGGAAATGGGAAACATGATTCGCCCGACTCCTCTTGCCGGGGTGGCGCTGTTCGCCGTGCTGTTCGGCGCACTCCCGCTCTTTCTCCAATCCGACTCGGACCGCCCCGATCTCGTCGCCACGGCGCCATCGCGGTACCAGCTGAATGCCGTTGCGCCGCAAGCTCTCAGCGCCAGTACCGAGGGTGCCGTCATCGAACCCGCCGACGGGGACGGCGGACCCGGGTTGCACCTGACGTTCGCTCGCAAGAACTACGGCGATGCATACCGCCGGGAGGTGGCATGGCCGTCTCTGGTGGGTCCTTTCCGAGATGAGGCGGACTTCGTCTGCGGCTACGACATGTACCTCGGCGCCAAGCTGTTCGACACGACGGGTGCCGGCGCCGGACTACAGGGTGCCATGCGCGACAGCCTTGCTGCCACGTTCCCTTCGACGCCCACGATCGAAGGCATCACGGTCAGTCTGCCTGCTCTCGAGCAGGTCGAGCTGAGAGTCACGCCTCGCAGCGGCTACGTCGAACTCGGCTTGCATGTCGTCCTCGTCGACACCACGCAGCTCGACGTCGCCCTTTCTGCGTGGCTCATCCAAGAGAACGGCGCTCCCGCGCTTCGCCGGATTCCGTCCGCGCCGGTCGTGGCACGCCTCGAAGGGCCAACGAAGGACCGTATCATTCGACAGGCTCGCGAGTACGGCGGCGGCGGAGGTGCCCTGTTGGCCGGGGCGGGCGGATGCCTCTTCGGTCCGCTCGGATGCCTCCTCGGAGCGCTGTTTGGCGGTGTGATGGGCGGCGACGCGGGCGAGAAGAAGGCCGTCGAGGGCATCCAGACGACCATCACGGCCAAGATCGACGAAGAGCTGGAGAGGCTCACCATCGGCCTGGAGGGCTTCACGCGCCCCTTTGAACTCGTCCCCTCCCGACCCGGCGACAAGACCTGCGTCTGGCTCGAGCGCCACCCCATTGTCACCGAGAGCGGCATCCGCCTGCCCCTCTGCGTCCAGATGAAGGTTGCCCCTCCGAGAGTGGACGCCGCGATTCCCGGCCCGATCTCTCTCGGAGCGGAACGGCTCACGCACGACGACACGGGGTCGAGCGACCCCATCGTCGCGCTGTCCCTCAACGCCGACGCCATCCATCAGGTGGTCCACTACCTCTGGCAGTCTGGCCAGTTCCGCGAAATGGGCGGCTCCGACGCGGTCGTCGAAGCTCTCGCAAAGAACCTGCATATCGCGGCGTTCGACGTCACCGGTCTCGACCCAGAGCTTCCACCGACGCTGGCTCGGCAACAATCGGCCAATGACGCGCTGACGTTCGACTTCGCCAATCTCGCGATCGGCACCCTCGATCAACGAACGGTGCTCGCCCATGGCACAACCCATTTCGCCGTTGCCCAGCAGAACGACACCATCGCCCTACAGAGCGTGATGGACGACGTGCACGTGAACTGCGTCCAGTCCATCGAAGCCGGCGTCCGGCTCACACCGTGCCTTTCCGATCTGGTTCCCATGGTCCGCAGGCTCGCACGCGACGGCAGTGAGCCGAAAACGCTGCTTCGATCGTCCAGCAGCGACCTTCTCGCTCGGCTACCAAGCCTTGGACTGGGCGGAATGCGCATTCGCCTCTCGGAACTCCAGATTCGAACTCACGCCAAGCCCGCCGAGCTCGAACTACGAGTCACGGCAGAGACGCAATTCAAACGCCAAGCGACACGGTCGGTCAGCGCTACCCCTGGCCCTAGCCTCAGGGACTGCTTCGGCGTGGATGCCAGGTCTCTCGCCTCCTGCAGATTGGCGGTAGCGAAACGGCGTCAGACCACTAGCCCGTCGAAGATCTCGGCGAGGGAGCGCGCTTGGGACTAGTTCTTTGTGCCGATTGCAAGGGCATCGTCTCCGACGCGGCGCGCGCGTGCCCCCGCTGTGGAGCGCCGAGGCCCGAGCGAGCGAGAAAGTTCCTGGACGTCAGCGCCCGCCCCATCTTCCTTATACTCCTCGCATTGAGCGCCGGCGTGGCTTACGCATCCATGCGGCTCTTTGTGCCGCCTCAGCAGATCGTCGACCAGTCGGTGCGCTTGCGTGAAGGCGAGTGCGTCACCTACGACATGCGGGGCGACGCCACGCTGCATGTCGAAGTCAACTCCGTGAGCAAACCGGTGGACGTCGTCATCGCCGAGAGGAATCCCATCGAAACCGCATGCAAACCGACTCGGGATGGCGCCAGCAGCGGCGGATACAGCGTGCCGTTGATCTCGAGGCGACGTGTGCGGACGTTGGTCACGAATACGCGGCTGCCGTCGGGGCACTTTGGTTTGACGGTGATGCGTCCAAAGGAATCCCTCTTGTTTGAGGAGTCGGCTCAGGTGAGCATCCGGGTGGCACGTGACTGAGTGAACACGCCCGTCAGAACGCATCATGTTCCAGGTCTGCCAACTCAGGCCATTTTTCCTCACTGGCATGTCCGGGCCCAAGGGGCCGCGTACGCGCGTGTTCACTCTGGACGCGCGTGCCGCAGCAGCTGTTCGACAAACGATTGCTGAAACTCGATGACGGAATGAATGCGGTCGCGATGCCAGCCGAGGGCGATTGCCAACCGCTCGAGTGGCAGGGAACGAGACACCAGGCGAGTGTCAGCGGTGAAAATCCGGCGTCCTGCTGAGGACAATCGCGCAAGGCACGTTCCAGGTCGCCAGCATTCTGGAGGAGGACGTGAATGTCCTCGACGTCTCTCGGCTCAGAGCGACCGAGCAGTGCGCACAGCTCGTTCACGAGGATGCCGGATCAGAACGCAACGTCTTCGTTGCGGTAGACGTCATCGAGCGCGATCCAGTCGCCGCTCGGTTTGTGAAACCACACCGTGAGGATGCATTCGCCGGACGTCCAGGTCCATTCTTCGATCGCGACGTCGCGATTCGCCGGGACCTTCGATGGGTACGCACTCTCGATCGCCACGTAGAATTCACCACCGCGATCGCCTGCACGATATGAATCGCGCTCCTTCGGAGGACCGAAGCGCTCGAGCACTTTCGCCTGCGAAAGGCCCTTCAGTTCGAAGCTAAACCCCAGGCCTTCGCACGCAGGGAACGCATTTGCCTGCGGTTCTCGAGATGCATCCTTCGAGGTACTGCCAGTCACCGAAGGGGGCGCGGGAGCGGCTTCTCGTTTCGCTGAGGCACGGTCGGTCTTTGCGGGCGGATCGCCCCGGTGACACGAGGCGAGCGCACAGAGCCACATGCAGACCGGAACGAGCGACGTTTTCATTGTAGGCGGGCTAGCGAGAACACCGCGTCGGGCACCATCCCGCGCATCTCGTCCAGTAGGTGGTTAAAGTGCCGATCACGCAGCTCGTTGCCACGATTCATCATGCTGGCCACGTCGTCAGAGAACAGGCTCTTGGTGTCGTATTCATCGCTGCGACCCTTGTGCACGCGCCCGATATTCCCCAGCGTGTGTCCGAACTCGTGCGCCACTGGAATTTGAGCGACGCAGATGTCCTTGGGTGGCCCGAAGCAGACCTCTCGCTCCGCAAAGTCGTTGGTGTCCAGCTCGATCTGGCGCACGCTCCAGCCGACGCGGCTCTTGAGAAAGGTGGCCTTGTCGACCTTCGTGACTTGTACCGTCCAGTGGGGTTTTGCAATCACCCACCGGATGTCCATGAAGACGGGGATGTCTCGTTTTGAGAAGCGCTTGGCGAACTCCGAGGTCCCCTCGACCGCAAGCATCGCCCGTTGCTCCAAGCATTCCAGATGGCGCGGTCCGCCCGCGCGTGAAACGCCCGCCGCTCTTCGAGCGTCCAACGAGTCATCCGTGGTGTCCCGAGCTTCCAGACGTACTGCCATCGCTCCACCACGACGATCCTACCCCTCTGGGTGTCGACATCGATCGTGCACCACGGGGTCTCTTTCGTCACGTGTGCCACGTGCAATGAATATCAAGTCGCAGCCGGCGCGGAGGGCGAATCCGTTGATTTCCGTGACGGACCAACCGGTGCCAGCCAGTTGGCCAGTCCTGCCCGAGTCGCGGATGAGCGTCGTCGAGCTCGCCGGACTCGATGACGATTAAAGCAGTGCTCGATGCGGTCTCGAGGCATCTCAGCGCCCGCCCGTACGACCTCGGCTGACGATTCGTCCGTCTCCATCCCGTACCTCGACGTACCACGCGCTCCCGCGCGAGGTCGTTGCGAACAGCCAGAAGCGGTCCGCTCCTTCCTTCTCGACGGCCACGCACTCCAAGCTGTAGGCGTCGGAGACGCCGCGGCTCGCTTCGGGCGATCGACAGCGCCTGCTCTTCCGAGAGTCGTGCCGCGCGCTTCTCATCGGCGTAAGGATCGTCGAGCCCCAGGTACCTCGAGAGCCAACGCAACATGCTAGGGGCCACCGGCTTCCTCGGCGTCACGCGCCGGAACGCCGAATATATCGTCCGGCTCTGCCGCGACAGACGCTACGTGAATGTCGTGCCACACGCCATCGATTGGGATGGCACCGACGGCCAGTCCAAGCAACTCCGGAACGACCCTCTGTTCGCCGACACCCTTTGCCACGTGTCGGGCAATTGCGACCCGATGGATGCCCTGGGCTTCGAGGTCGCACGTATGCACGCCTGCTCGGCGCGCGGGCTCGATGACACGGCAGGTAGCCGCTTGGCGGATGGCGGGCATGATACAAATCGTCGGTCAGTAGCGATATTAGCCGACGATTTGTAAGGGCTCGCGTGCATCGCATGAGCGAGCGCCAGGATACATCGCAGCTGTTTTTTCTGGTGGACGCAAGCGAGGCCTCCGAAACTGGCGGGCATGAAATCCATCCCGTCAGCGATCGGGGCGGTGCACTGGCCGGCTTCGCAGCCACTCGAGCGCGGGAGGTCGAGGTCACGCGAGACGCGAGGCGTGCGCGTCAAGTGTCCGGGTCGTTGAACAACGGCTCGGTCACCCGTGGCACATGCCCAATCTCCATGCCCCGCTGCGATAACGAGCCCGCGGTATCATCGACGCCCTCGTTGGCTGAGCGCGCTCCGACCGCCGCACGTGCTGTGCGGCGCGACCCACCTCGACTCGCGTAGAACGTGGGGGCGATCCCATCCAGAGCTCCGGGCTTGGGCCGCAGGTAAGCGACGGCTCGGCGCGCGTCGTCATAGGCGGCAGCAAACAACGTGTATGCCTGCTGGCGCAGCCGCGCCGCCTCGCTGGAGCTGCCAGGCCCCTGCTCGCGCACGCCGAACGCGGAGAGCAGCTCTAACGCCCTGTTGCCCGCCTCGCTGAGCGCCTCGAGCGTCACGGGCGTCTTACCCGCGACCTGGCTCCAGGAATCCTTGAACACCGACACCAAGGTGAACACGTCGGTCGCCGTGGCGCGGTAGCCGCCGACCTTCTTGCACTCCGCGAGGCGGCTGCCATCGAGCAGGCCGAACTTGGAGAGTGACGCCGCCGCCGAATGAAGTCGGTCGCGCATCACCGTGAGCTCCTTTCCGAGCTCTGCCACGTCGCCCCGGGACGACGGCGTGTTGCGATACCGCGTGTGCGCGTGGCTCAGCGCGAGAGCGTACTTCTCCAGCCGATCGAAGCGCTCGAGGTCGAAGAACGGCAGCTGCGCAATCTCCGGTCGCAATGCCCGCAGCTGCGGCAGGACGCCGAGCACGAGCGTGACCACCTCGACCGCGCCGACGTTGAGCGCCGCGAGCTCGGCGTCGGGCACGGCCGAGATCTCGGGCAAGAGCTCGGCGAAGGCAGCTTCGGTGGGCAGCAGAGGTGTTCCGTCCTCGCTGGCTCCGGGACCGCTGCTGGCCTTCAAGAAGTGCACCTCGCCCATCGTTCCTTCCCTGGATGTGGTCCTCGTTCCCACTGGAGACGCGGCGTCGGGGAAGCGTCGCGATGTGGCGGGTGGTCTCGATGCTCGGGATGGGGTCCGAAGGGGATGGCGCGAGCGGTCACAATGGCGGTGAGCCACTCCATGGGTTGCCCTTGGGCTCATTCGCTGCCTTTCGGAACGGCGTCCGTGGGCGATCTGAGCACCGCGAGTGCTCAGGGTAGAGCGATCGGGGAACGGCGAGAGCACATCGAGTGCACCATCGGAGCGCCAGAACGCAATTACAGGCACTTCGAGTGCTTAGAGAGGCAGAGCAATGGCTGACGGGAGCACTTGGAGCGCTCGAACTCGATTGCTGAATTGTCGATTCTAGCAGTCAGAGTGCCTGGGATTGGCAGGTGAGTGGTGCGTGTCAGCGGTTGGAGTGCCTGGGCGATGATCATCCGGTCCGAGGAGCGCTGTTTGGGTCGCGACAGGACGCTGCGGATCGACCCGTGCGCGAGTCGCCAGGCCCTACGCCGCGAGCGCGACGGCGCCTGGGCCATTCGCGGCCCCCTCGTGTCGCACCTACCAGCGCTTCAGCACGAGCTCAGCTGCTCACCGCGACACCGCGTGTCCCAAGGCGCCACCCCGAGGTGCCCGTCGGCCGAGTCAACAGACCCGTTCGAGCATCGCGTCCAGTGCGGCAGACCCGGCGAGGTCATTCCACGCCAACGCGATGACGTCGTCCTCTCGCCTCGGCTTTCCTTGCGTGGGTTGCGACGTGACGAGGACCGCTTTCGGCCATCCCGCGAGGTACGTCGGGTATTCGTGCCGATAGACGATGGCCTCGGCGTAACCGCTCGCGGCATAGCTGACGTTGTCCGAGAGCTTTATCTCGAAAACGGTGTAGGCCACCTGCTGGTCGGCGCTTTCGACGCGCACGGTGATGTCCGGGCGTAGCCGTCCACTCGACGCGAGGTAGTGGCTGACGCCACGGTCGCGCGGGCCGAGCGTGTTGCCCGTGGGGAGCACCGCCTGATCATAGTAGACGTCCACGCGCGCGCCGTTGGCGCGCGTAAAGGTGGCGACCTGCCGCCGATCACCGGCGATCAGATCGCGGCAGACATCGTAGTCGCCGAGCGCCGAGAGACGTCGTTCGATTCCTTCGAGCAAGCTGAGTAGTACGGCGATCTCGAAGCGCTTCGGTTCGTCGCCGGGGCGCAGCGCGCCTTCACCGAGCACTGCCGCCAAGCGTTCGGGATCGTCATGGTCCATGGCGTCGACGAAGGCCTCGTACCAGCGCAGCGCGTACCGATACGCGGAGTGGCGAGCGCTCTGTGCCGCCTGAACGTGATACGACTCGATGGGCTGCTCGGGGACTTCTCGCAAGAGTGTGGACGTCGTCAGCAATCGCAACGAGGAGAGCGCCCCGACGGCGCGTTCCGTCCAACCCTGGCCGTGAACGAGCCCTTCTGCCTGGAGCGATTCCAAGAGACGCTGCGTCCGGCCTGCGAGGGAACGGACGAGGATGTTTTCCGGCAAGTCAAATTCACGTCGCCGCGCGCGGGTGACGAAGGCCGAGCGGTCGCCGGCGAGATGCAGGCGATCGGTTGCCGGAATGTCGAGCCGTCCGTGGAAGCCGCTACGCCAGGTTCGTTGTTCGACGTGCGTACGGGACGGGAGGGTGCGTACGAGTTCGGGAAGCCAATACGTGGCGAAGTCATGCAGCACACCATCATGCGCAGCGAGCAAGCTCATCCCGCGAAGCAGAGGCAGCCGATCGGCACCCAATCCCAGCCGTTCGAGGAACGTTTGCGCTGCTTCGCGCGTGAGCCGGCAGCGCTCGGTATGCGGCAACAGGAAGCCGGGGAACTGTTGCTCCAGGTAACTCTCCCACGAGCCCGCCATCATCCGTTCACGCCTTGGGGAGACGGGCCAGAGGAAAGACCTCGAGGAACCGGTCGCGCAGGTACGACTCTGCGTCGGCTTGGGACGCGACCGCTGCAGAGAGCGACGTCCAGAGCAGTTCCGCCCGGTGCGGCTCGATGCCTTCGAGCTGCGGCAGCAGATACATGGCCAGCGCCTCTGCCATTCCAACGTGCTCCGCCTGCCGGCGTCGCATGTATCGGATCATGTCCAACGGAATCGCAGGCCCGACCGGCCGAATCCCGAGTAGGCGATCCTGACCGAAGAGCTCCACCAGGCGCGTGGTAACCGGCGTTGGTAGGGGAGGCTCCAGCCACGAGCGGGTCGCCTCGTGATGAAGGAGCTGGGCATACGTCTGCGCATCGGGTTGCCCGACGTGGATGATCGCGAATCGCCGTTGCACGGCATACGAGAGGCGAAAGAGGGAGGTCTTGTCCCAGATGTTCATGGTCGCGATGACACGAAACGTCTTGGGCATCACGTGTGAGCGAGTGGCCTCGGGCCCAATCCCTATGGCTTGATTGTTGGCGCCGCGGTACGGAGTGTCCGAGCCCTTGCCGGAGAGGACGGTCATCAGTTCACCGAACGCCTTGTCGATGTCGGCGCGGTTGATCTCGTCGATGAGGAGCCATTGCCATTGCTCGATAGCGCGCAAGAACACGCCAGCGCGGAAGACCAGGCTGCCGTCCTTCTGCAAAGCGTACCCGCCGATGGTTTCGTAGGTGGTCCAGTCCGCGGACGCGGTCGAGGTGAACAAGCCCGAGCAGTAGCCTTCGAACTGAGCCGCCTTTGCCAGGCACAGCGCGAGCTCGGTCTTCCCGGTCCCCGGTGGACCTACCAAGAGGAGGTGTTTGCCGGCAGATAGCGCGGCGCACGCTTGCTCGATGAGCGCAGGTGGCAGCGTGAGCGTGCCCAGATGAGTCCATACCGACGTGCTCCGGAGATCGAGGCGGTCATTTTGCCAACCGGGAGGGGCAGGCGCCTGCTCTTGATTGTCGCCACTTTCGGGAGCGGATTCCTCGTCCCCTTCTGTCTCGAGGACGTGGCCCTCCGTCTCTCCTTCGTGGGCCTCCAAGATCGAAACGCCCAGCGGTGTCAGGAACTCCCCGCGTTCCGTTCGTTCGGTACAGCCGAGCGCCAGCATCCAATTGCGGCGGGCGCTGATCTGCCCGTCCTCACTGGCTCGCCCGGGCAGGCTCCGAAGCCCAGCGGTGATGTCGGCACTCGAGCCGCCCGCTAAGCGGACAGCAAGCAGCGTTTCGGTCATGCCGACAAAGTGCTCGTCCAGCAGCGCAAACAGCCTTTGCGGGGTGCTGTCGAGCAAGTATTCGACCCCGGCTGCGTCAATGGAGAGACCTGCAGGCGTGGCTTTCGCTACACCCAGAATCAGCAACATCCGCTGGCAGCCGGCGATGAGCCCTTCGTCGTCGGTGTCGAACTCCTCCAGCACATAGGCCGCGAAGGCCGATGGGGGTCGCGGCTCTTCGCTGACCCACCCGAGAAGCTTGTCGAAGGTCTCCTTGTCGGAGCGCACCCCGCCAGGCAAGGGCGGCAAAACAGTGTGCTTGGAGACACCGTTACCGAGGTCGACTTCCTCCACCGCATTCGCGGGGTCGAAGACACCGACTTGCGCCCCGTTGGCTTGCGATAGGAAAGGCTGCTTCGTCAACGCGACAACCGCCAGGCGCCGAAGCGCCTCCTCCGGGCTCGGCAAGACGCGACCCGAAGGGACGTGCGTTTGATACGCCTGGGCCCGCCTCTTCGTAGCCAAGGGAACGTCTGACGCCTGGACGATCTGAATGATCTTGAGCGCTGCTGTATTCGCCTCCTTGCCGGCGACGCCGCGACGGCTGAGGGTCAGGCCCGCGCGGACGTCTACGACGGTGTCGTCGGACGCAAGCCAAACGTCCGCCGGGGCCGTTATCCAAACCAGCGGTTGCGCCTCATCACGGACGGTGAGGGCGACGACTCCATAGTACTTCTTGTCATTGCCCCAGCTCTCCGCCGAAACCTTGAGCCTCGTTGAACCCGTCGACCATTCGCAGTCGAGATAGATCGGTGTTGGCCAGGGGCCGTCAGCCTGCTCGTCCAGCTTGTCAACGATCCGAGGCCAGGAAGCGGGACTCGCGGGGCTGATCGCGACGTGCACGGAAACCCCTCGAACGCTGACGTCAAAGCTACCCGACACCTTCAAGATCGAGCGAATACTTGCTAGCGCGATTCGGTTGGCGTCGGGGCGCGCCGCCTCCGCGCCTTTCTCCGGCAGGCCAAGCTCGTAGAGCTCCAGCAAGCGAAATTCGCGATCACCTTCATGCTCGAGTTGAGGGAGCCACGGTTGCAAATCGCTTGCTCGGACGCGAAGCTCGTGATTGGCGTTGTAGCGGTGAACCTGACGGTCCGGAATATAGAGCGGACCCAGCACGACGCGGCAGGCGTTGTTGAGAGTCAGCTTGCGAACCCCACGCGCCGACTCGAAAGCACTCCGCCACAGCTGCCCTTCGTGCTCCTGCGGGTTGCGAGCAGCGATGGCGTGTGGGTCTATCGTGTCGCGCAGCGCCGCGAGCTCGTCGCTGATGACGGCTTGGGGTTCGCCATCATCCAAGACGATCTGCACGGGAGTGGCCCGGCGCTCGTCTGCGGCGAATCGGGCGCTGACTTGAAAAGGCTGATGGCGCGCTCTCTCGAGTGCCGCCATTTGGGTCCAGAACGCGGTTGCTTCGTCGGTGCTCATGCCGCCTCGATGGGAAGGGTCGAGGCGACAAGAACGGCCGCGCGTCGGTGGAGGATGACCCAGAATGGATCATTGAGGCCGAGCAGGTCGGAAAGGCGTTGGCGGTATTCGCACGGTCCGCGCCATGCGTTCTGCTACGCCGCGTCGCGGAGCGACTTGAAGGTGCTGGCCCCTCACTGCTGCCCAGGCTTTTTTTCAGGCTCCTTCGGCGCGCCGAGGGCGCGAAGTCTCTGGACTCGGGCGATGGCGCGCGGCCGCAATCTCAAAGGCATCTGGTGGGGGCAGGCGCCGGGAATCGAACCCTAAGGACCGGTGACGAAACAGGGCAAGTCCTCGCGCATGAACACGAAATCCAGGGGCCAGACGATCCGCAAGATTCGCGTGAATTCGC
>Ga0335075_10016615_pt1 | contig 10977 bp, 8 predicted proteins | sample Lox_Sample_24_FD_206723 | JGI IMG/M metagenome (GOLD analysis project Ga0335075, IMG submission 206723) | Soil microbial communities from Loxahatchee National Wildlife Refuge, Florida, United States - Lox_Sample_2.4 | ecosystem: Environmental > Terrestrial > Soil > Wetlands | place: USA: Florida... | reverse complement strand
CAGCGACCCGATCGCGTTCCAAAACGGTCCACCTAAATCCCAGGTATCGCCGATCAAGCCGAGCGTTTCGATGCCGCCGATCACCACCGCGACGATGACCGACACCGCGGTGATCGTCATATTGTAGTAGAGCTTGCGGATCGGCTTCATAAAGGCCCAGCCATAGGCCCCCAGCATCAAGACTCCGTCGGTCGTGTCCACCAACGACATCCCGGCCGTGAACAGCGCCGGGAATATCAATATCGTGCCGAGCGAAACGCCGCCGCTGGCCTGCGCCGCCGATATGCCGAAAAGGGCGACCTCGGTCGCCGTATCGAACCCGAGGCCGAACAGGAAACCGATCGGGAACAGGTGCCAGCTTCGCGTTATCAGCCGAAACAGCGGTCGGAACAGCCGCGCGAGAACACCCCGGTTATTGAGCAGGATGTCAAAGTCCTGTTCGACAAACGGCTTGCCTTGCTTTACCGCCTGAAACGTCCGATAGACCGAGATCAACACCAGCACGTTGAAGAGCGCCAGCAGGAACAGGAACAGCGCTGAGGCGCTGGTGCCGATAATCCCGCCGATCGCCTTCAGGCTCTCAAAACGAGAGCTGACTTCAGCCGCGGCAAAGCCGACGGCGACCGACAAGAGAAGAACCACGACCGAATGGCCAAGGGAAAAGAAAAACCCGACGGCGACCGGCCGTTGACCGGCCTGCATCAATTTGCGCGTCGCGTTGTCGATCGCCGCGATGTGGTCGGCATCGACGGCGTGACGCAGACCAAAGGTATAGGCCAGCATCGCCGTGCCGAGCAGCACCGGATGGGGGTGCAGGACGCTGATGCCCAAAGCCCAGATCAGGACGTTGCCCCCGATCAGAACGCCATAGATAGCGATCAATCGACGGCGCAAACCAACCTTACCTTGATTGAGAATGCGTGGCAGAAAACTTAGCATGACATCCTCGCCCACGGGAAATACCGACCCCTGCCACGCAACCTTCGGGTAGCGCAAAGCCCGACTCCGACTCCCGCCCATGCACAGGAAGGTCTGACAGTAGATCGGTCTGCGACCCGTCGCGACCGGAACCGAGGATCGCAAACCTCGATCTGTCCGATGATGGGCGAGATCGGCACCCGCTCGGGAGGTTTCGCCACCGATGCCAGGGTCGTCAGCACCGCAATCACGCTGTGGCCCCGGCCAGGATCACAGCCCGGATCGCCGCGGCATCCAGACCGCGCTGACCGATGACCACCAGACTGCCGTGCCGCACCTCGCCCGAGTGCCAGGGCCGATCGTAATAGCGCTCGACACGCTCGCCGACGGCTTGCACCACTTGCCGCAACGGCTTGCCCGCCACCGCGAGAAAACCCTTGATGCGGAGAATGTCGAACCGACGGACCGCTTCGCGCAAGCGCGTCTCGATCTCGCCCGCATCTGCAATCGGCGGCACCGCAACGACGAAGCTCTCGAAATCGTCATGGTCATGTGCCTCGCCGCCGTCGTGATGCGACGGGCGATTGTGCAGATCATCCTCGGCACCGACCCCGATGCCAAGCGCCACGATCGGGTCGACCCTGCCATGATGCGTCCATAGCAGCCCGACCGAGGGCCGCAAATGGTGACGGATTGCTGCCTCAACCCTGGCCCGGTCGCCGGCATCGATCTGGTCTGCCTTGTTGACCAGTACGAGATCGGCGCAAAGCAACTGTTCCTCGAACAGTTCCTCGAGTGGACTGTCGTCGTGACTGAGGGCGGGATCGGCCGCCCGCTGCTGCGCCAGTGCGGCAGGATCGGTCGCGAACCGGCCAGCCAGCACCGCCGCTGCGTCGACGACCACGAGAACGCCGTCGACCGTGACCTGCGCCTTTACTTCCGGCCAGGCGAAGGCCTGCACCAATGGCTTGGGCAGCGCCAGGCCGGAGGTTTCGATGATGATGTGTTCCGGGGCCGGGCGGCGGCCCAGGATCGCATGCATTGCCGGCAGGAAGTCATCGGCAACGGTACAGCAGATGCAGCCATTGGCGAGTTCGATCACATCCTCCTCACGGCAGGAGGGGATGGCGCAGCCCCCGATAATGCCCCTGTCGATGCCGAGACTGCCGAACTCGTTGATCAGAAGCGCCAGCCGACGGCCAGCACTGCGCTCGAGCAAGTGTCGGATCAGGCTGGTCTTGCCGGCGCCGAGAAAGCCGGTGACGATGGTCGCAGGAATCTTTGCGGTCATGGCAATCTCCTTACTAGGTGCTCGGCGCTCTCGGTCTAGAACGTGATGGCTGATCGCACCCCAAACACCAGGGCGTTGGCGATCGGCTGTCCCAAAAGTGCCGGGGGAGGTTCGGCGCCGTGGCCGCCGGGATGCAGAATGACCTGCAGATCGGGCTGCAGATACCACCAGGGCGCGATATTCATCTGGTATGTCAGTTCGATCACCGCCTCATAGTCGAGTGCCGGCGCGGCGACGCCAGTGACCAGACTGGCATCGGCGGCAAAGGCGCGCGCAGCACCGCCGACGCGCACATAGCCCAGCGCAATCCCCGCCACATCAACCGGCCGGTCTGGTAGCAGGCCCTTGGCGTTCAGCCCGGTGTCGATCTCCAAATTGAGCAGGTTGCGGTCCCCCGGCGCCCCGCCGACCCGCAAAAAGCCGGCTACTCCCCGCGTCCCGGCGTTCGGCGGCTGCCACAGCATCTTGTCGAGGATCAGATACGGGCCGTAATTGCCCTGATGGAGGGCCGGGATGCCGTTGCTGCCCGGGTCCGCCAGCGAACCCCCCATCGTGTCGAGGTGAAGATCGGGGAACGCGGCCGAATGGTACCAGCCGCCGAGCTTGACATCGCTGAGCCAGGTCGAGGATGTCGATTCCCGGTTAAAGCCATACACGAATTCGGCGATCGCCAGCGTGCCGCCGACGCCGATCAGAAAATTGGTGCCGTTCGCGTTGCGGAGCTGGGGGTTGCCGGGTCCGGGGGGCGCTGGCGTACCATTAAAGATGGCGGTCGAGAACGAAAACTGGTCTGTCGGCGCAATCCGCAAGCGCACCCCCGGCACGGCAAACGGATACCCTGGTCCGGTTCCCGGCAGGTCCTCCGCGAGCAGGTCCGGATAGCCGAAAGTTGAATTGATAAACAGTCCCGCATATTGGCTGTTGTAAAATTCATTGGGGTCGTCGATCGCAATCTGGCCGACGCGCAACGACACCTTCTGGTCGAAAGCCTGCTGCTGCAGCCACAGATCATGCAGCCGGGTCGAGGGCAGCGCTTCGATGCCGCTGACCGCCAGAATGTTGCCGACGTAATTCTGGGTCAGCCCGCGGCCGTTGATCTGATAGCCGTCGACATGAAATGTGGCGCCCGGCCATTGCACCAGCTTTGAGAGGTCGAGTTCGACCGTGCCGGTGACCAACCCTTCGTAGATCACTCCTTGCTTGGCTCCACCAATCGGGTTGGACAGCGTCTCGGCAATGTACCCAAGACTCAGCTGAATGCCCTCGTCCTGCAAATTCTTGCGCGCCCCGCCCCAATTCCCGGTCAAGGTGTCTTGCTGCCACAAATCCTGATTGTCGGTCGCGGTCTGCGCAAAGGCAGGGATCGGCTTGCCCGATATTGCACAGGCCAGGACCAGGAGGAGCATCAGCGATTGATGCCTATGGCGCACGCCCGACGAGCGCACCCAATCCCCGACACGCTCGGGCATGATCGCGCTGCTCTTGGCCGAGCCGGCTAACGCTGGATCAAAAAGCCCTTCGTCTTGATTGCAATCCCGGCCGTGCTGCGGTGACGACCCGTTCGGTCAGTGCGCCAAGGCCCAGGCCAATGGTCGCCCACATGATCAGCTGCGCCCCCAGCGACGCAATTCGGAACCGCCAGAGGACGACGGCCGGGAATTCAGCCGGCACTTCGTTGACGGCCGGCAACGCCAGGCCCGCGACGATCACTGCAATCAGATACCCGGCGGCGGCGACCAGAAACGCATTCCACGCTCCAAGGCGCGCCAGCAGCCGCAGGCGCAGCATTCCGGCGGTAATCATCGCCGCAAGCGAGATCGCGATCATGCTGAAATAGAGCCCCGTGCGCAGGCCGATCGTCGCGGGATCGCCAACAGAGGGCGGATTTGCCGGATATTTGAGATTTGGAACAATATAGACAGCGACAAGGCCAAGAACCGCCAGCGCTGCTGCGGTGGTCCGCGGATCGAAATCCCCCATGCGGCCATAGGCGAGCGCGAACGCCAACGCGAACAACCCGCCAAAGGCCACGTTGTAAACCATGACACCGGTAAACAGGCCAATGCCAGCCTGCACCCGTCGGCTGACGAGTTCGGGTGCCGGCTCCTCCTTTGGCGCCGGCAGGCCCTTGGCGATCAATGCTTGTGCCCGAGCCTCAGCCTTGGCCTCGTCGAGTTGGGTTTCGAAGGCGATCGCGCGGTCGACCTGCGGCTCGCCAACCACCTTCAAAAAGATGAAACAGAGTAGCCCCGCGATGATGCCGATCAGCATCCCGCGCAGCAGCAGGGTCCCCGCCATGGCGCCAGTCCCGCCTAGTGACAGGGGAAACCGAGCAGATGACGCCCGTCATGGACAAACTCATGCACATACATGCCGGGGATCAGCGATGTCGCACCCTCTTCCGCGCCGACGAAGTAGATCGCCAGCAACAGAACCAGCCCGCCAAGGACAGCCCACGGCAGGACGTCGCGAACCGGGATGGCGACCGGCCGGGCCGCAGGAGTAACCGGTGTGGTGATAGTCATCCTCGATCTCCTGGGATTTTCGCGTCCCGTTAGAGGCCTAACCGACCACGAGGGGGGTCTGACTCTCGCCCCGGCTTCTCAGCACAGGTCGATTACAGTGGCGCGACCGCGCCGGGATCTCACCGGCTTCCACGCCTCGGGTTGGTAAACCCAACCATAGGAAGCGACGTCTCGCTCTGTCAACCCCGCCTACTGCGTGCGAGCCCTGGATCTCAGCGTTGCTTCCTTTTCGGCGGCCCGCTAATGCGACGAAGCCGCAACCTAGAGATGCGGCCGGTCGCAGAAGCGATGCCCCAACCGCCGTCACCCACATCGCGTGTCCGCCGCAGATGACTGGCCGTCCGAGGCAACACCACGCCAAAGGCAAGTTGCTGCCGAGGCGCCGCCGTCAGCCGCAGCGACGACCGCTGTCGGGCGAAAACGCGACGACATCTCCGCTCACCGTAAGCGTGACCTCCGTACCAGGCTCCGGGCTGGCATGGCCGGCCAGGCGAGCGGTGACGGTTCGGGGCTGGTCTTCGCCGGTCAGCAGCAGGCTCACGCTGGCATCGTGCCCGTAAAACGTCACGCCGCACACGCGCGCGGCCACCCCGGCCTGTGCTATGGAGCCGAGCCGGATCTGCTCCGGGCGCACCAGCACTTCGACCGGCCCTTCCGGGGCTCCGGGGGAAAGCCGAAGCCGTCCGAAGGTGCAGGTGACATATCCGCTTGCCGCCACTCCCGGCAGCAGGACGGCCTCGCCGACAAAGCGCGCCACACCGACATCGTGCGGACGGCGATAGAGAGTGACCGGATCCGCGACTTGCACGAGCCGGCCGTCGCGCAGCACCGCCACCGCATTCCCCATGGACAGCGCCTCGGCCTGATCATGGGTCACCAGCACCGCCGTCGCGCCCGTCGCGGCGAGTGCCGCTGCCACCGCGGCGCGGGTTTCGATGCGGAGGGCGGCATCGAGAGCTGAGAACGGCTCGTCGAGAAGGACGAGCTTGGGCGACGGCGCCAGGGCGCGAGCGAGCGCCACGCGCTGCTGCTCACCGCCGGACAGCGCTTGCGGCGGCCGCTCGGCGAAGGATGCCGGAAGGCCGACCAGCTCGAGCAGTTCGGTCACCCGGAAACGGGCGCGGCGCAGCCGTCGCGGCAGACCAAAGACAATATTGTCGGCCACCGAGAGATGCGGAAACAGCGCGCCCTCCTGCGCGACATAGCCGATTTCACGCTGCTCCGGCGGGAGATGCGTTTGCGGGCCAGCGACGATGCGCCCATCAATTGCGATAGTGCCGTCATCGGCCCGCTCAAAACCGCAGATCAATCGCAGGAGGGTCGTCTTGCCGCTGCCGGAAGCACCGAGGATCGCCACCAGCTCGCCCGATCGGACGGCGAGGTCCACGCCGCGCAGCACCGGATCGCCGAGGAAACGCTTGTCGAGTTCCTTGATCAGCAGATGAGTCATGGCCTCGTCAGCTCACAAAGCGCGTAGCGGCGAAACGCCGGGCCAGAAGCCAAGTCGACAGCAAAGACAGCGCCATCATCAGCGCCGCATAGGGTGCTGCCGCCGCGAAAGCGAGTGTCGAAGTGTCGGCCCAGACCTGCGTGGCGAGGGTCTGCGTTCCGATCGGTGCGAGCAGCAGCGTCGCAGTAAGCTCGGTGACGATCGAGACGAAGACGAGCGCTGCCGCCGCACCCAACCCGGGCCCGATCAGCGGCAGCAGCACGCGCCAGGCCACCGCTGCCCAGCCGAGGCCGAGCGACCGTCCCGCTTCTTCGAGCCCGCGCTGGGCCTGTGACAATGCCGCGCGCACGCTGACCAGCGCCAGCGGCAGGAAGACAATGGCATAGGCGGCGATCAGCAGCGGCGTGGTCTGATAGAGCGGATAGGCGGCGCGAATGGTCAGCGAGATCAGCGCCAGAGCCACCACAATCCCCGGAACGCCCTGCGCCAGATACGCCATTCGCTCGAGCAGGGTGACGAACCGGCTCTGATAGCGCACGGCGACAAAGCCGAGCGGCAGAGCCAGCGCTACCGTTACCGCGGCGCCCGACAAACCGAGCCACAAGGACGAGATTGTGGCGTCGATCAGCAGCGAGACCGATGCTTCGGCCGGCGAGATCGCGGCCGCGCCGTGCTGCGTCAGCCAATAGGCGATCATGCCGAGCGGCACGCCCAACGTCGTCATCGCCAGAGCGGCGAAGCCGGCAAGCGCCGGCAGCGTCGTCAATCCCAGCTTCAGGCGCGCCGCCCGGCGGCGGACGCCGCGCCCCAGCCGGGCATATCCCGCTCCACCGCGAACCTTGACTTCGGCGAAGAGACAGGCAAGGCAGAGCAGCAACAGGACCGCAGCGAGCAGCGAAGCGCCGGGGCCGTCAAAGCCGGTTCTGTATTCCGCATAGAGTTCGGTCGTAAAGGTGCGGAACCGCAACAGGGCAAAGGCGCCGAATTCAACCAGCACATTGAGCGCGACCAGCAGCATGCCGCCAAGCAGCGCCGGGCGCAGTTGCGGTAGCACGACGCTACGGAAACAGGCACAGCTGCCGCACCCCAGTGAACGCGCGGTTTCTTCGAGCGCCGGATCGAGACCGCGCAGCGCCGCCGCGACCGGCAAATAGACCAGCGGATAGTAGGAACAGGTCACAACCAGCCAGGCGCCGGCAAAATCCTGCAGCCCCGGACTGAGCGACACCCAGGCATAACTGCTGACAAAGGGCGGCACCGCCAGCGGTACCGCAGCCAGCACACCCCAAGCCCGGTAGCCTGGCAGATCGGTGCGTTCGACAAGCCAGGCGGCAGCGGTGCCGATGGTCGCCGCGGCAACCGTCGCCGCCAGCACCAGCCCGATCGTGTTTACCAGGAGTTCGCCGACCAGCGGTCGCGCCAGCAGCTCGACCGCTTCGGCGCCGTCGACCCGGGCCGCCTCGAACAGGGTGAAGGCAAGCGGCAGGAGCACGATGAGCGGCCCAATCAACGCCAGCACCAGCAGTGCGGCCGGTGGCTGCCGGCGGGATGCACGCTGACGACTGGCAGGACCGGAGGCGACCGCCTCCGTCATCAGATCAGGCCGGCCTGCCTGAGGAGCTGTGCCGCCTGCCGATCATCGCCGAGCTGCGCCATGCTAATCTGCGGCGGCTGCAACTCGCTAAAGGGTTTCAGCAGCGGGTTGGGCGCAACACCTTTGGCCAGCGGATATTCGAAGTCGATATCACCTTTGCCGAGCATCGTCTGCACTGGCTTGCTGACCAGATAGGCGACAAAACGTTGTGCAGCTTCCGGGTTCTTCGATGACGCCAGCACCGCCGCGCCGGACACATTGATCAGCCCGCCAACATCCCCATTGGCAAAGTGATGGATCTGGCTGTGCAGCTTATCCACCCCCTCTTCGGTGCGCAGCCTTGCCCAATAATAGTTATTGATGATGCCGGTTGCGACAGCGCCGCGATCCACTGCCGCGACCACACCTTCATCATCGCTGAAGACTTGTGCGTTCTGCTTTAATCCTTTCAGCCAATCCATAGCCGCCGCTTTTCCTTTTAGCGCGACGACTGCCTGCACCAAAGGCAGGAAATCGGCATCGCTTGGCGCGATCGCAACTTTGCCCTTCCATGCCGGCTTGGCGAGGTCCATCAGCGACGCCGGCAACTGGTTCTCCCGGATCATCGCCGGGTTGAAGGCCAGCACATTCTCGCGCGCCAGCACGCCGACCCATTTGCCATCGGCCGCGCTGTACTTGGCCGGGACTTGGGCGAGCGTTGCCGGATCGATCTTGGCGAGCAGCCCCTTCTCGTCGAGCAATGTCAGCTCCGGAGAGTTCTCGGTGAAATAGACGTCGGCCGGCGAACGCGCTCCTTCCTGCGCGATCTGGTTGGCGATCTCAGGCGCTTCGCCCGAATGAACGCGGACCGGGATTCCGGTCTCTTTGGTGAAGGATTGCGTCAGTTGGTCGACCACTTGATGATGCTGGGCGCTATAGAGCGTCAGCGTAGCAGCATCCGCGGCCGCGGCGGGGCGCAGCGCCAAGCTCACTAGGAACGCGGCGCAGACCGCGACATAAATCGAGCGGGCAGGGCGGAGTGTATGGCTGGGGACAAGGGGCATGTGGGGTTCCGGCCAGAGATGCAAGCAATTCTTAGTCGCAAGATTATCCGATGTCATGAATTGGTCAACCTGACACCCTCTGCCCGATGCGCAGCTCGGGTATGCCGCGAGGAGGGATCTAGTGGGGCGAACCCGACAGATGATCACCTTTGGCGATTGCACCCGTTGCCGAAATCGAGCTGCCCGGCATAGGCTGGGCCTCTCGCCGTCTGACGCCATCAGCCTCGGTCGGCGACGAAGACAAACCAGCGAGGGAAACAGCCATGACCGGGTCGCTCGAAGAACGGTTTCAAAACCTGCACGAGTTCGTCACCCAGGCGCGCACCAACCTCAATCGCAACAATTGGGACTATCTGATCGGCGGCTCGGAGACCGAGACGACCCTGGCGCGCAACCGTGCCGCGCTCGATGCCTGGGGGTTTCGGCCGCGGGTGTTGCGCGACGTGACGAATGTCGATTGCAGCCGCACATTCCTCGGCAAGAAACTGCGCATCCCGGTGCTGTGCTCGGCCGTCGGCGGTCTCGAAGTCTTCGAGCCGGGCGGCGGCGCCACCGTCGCCGCGGCGACCCGCGAATTTGGCAACGGCATGATTCTGAGTTCCGGCGCGCATCCGGGGCTGGAAAAAACTGCCGCGGCTTCGGGTGACGCCTTCAAGATCTTTCAGCTTTATGTCCGTGGCGACGCCGACTGGGTCGATGACCATGTCCGCCGCGCCATCGACCACGGCTATGACGCGTTCTGCTTTACCATCGACACCGACAGCCACAGTCGCCGCGAGCGCGACATTGCCAAGCGCCACGAGCGCCGGCGCGCACGGCTGAGCGCAACCGATGAGGAGGCTCGCATCCACCAGGCCCGGTTCAACTGGCGCGACATCGAACGGATCAAGAAGAACTTTGACATCCCGGTTGTGCTGAAAGGCATCGGTACCGCCGAGGACGCCAAGATCGCGCTCGAATGCGGGACCGACTGTGTCTACGTGTCGAACCACGGCGGACGCCAGCTCGATCAGGGCGTCGGCTCGATCGATGTCCTGCCCGAGGTCGTCGAAGCAGTCGGCGGACGTGCTCGCGTCATGGTCGATGGTGGCATCTATCGCGGCACCGATGTGGTGAAGGCGCTGACCCTCGGGGCCGACATCGTTTCGGTTGGCCGGCTTTATGTCTACGGCCTCGCCGCCGCCGGCGGGCCGGGGGTCGTCCGGCTGTTCGAGATCCTGGAGGACGAGATCCGCATCTGCCTGTCGCTCCTGGGCGTCACCGGCTATCACGAGCTTGACAGAAGCTATATCCGCCCGGCGCGCCAGGTCGTGACGCCCCACGTCCACAGCGTCTTCCCGCACCTCAACCTGCCGCGCGAAACGTATTAGGAAAACCGCCGAGAGCCGCGCGCCATCGGCGGACAAAGGCGAGCAACGCAAACCCTGCCGCGGTCTCGGCCAATGCCGGGCCGGGACCGTCACGATCGGCAGCGAGGCCCTGGCCCGGCTGGTGCGCGAAACCGCCGGCACGATCGGCGGCGAGGCGATGGCGCGGGGCTGACGATCACGGGAATTCGCTTGCGGCGACCGGCCTGATCACCGACCATCGGCCGCAACCGGCATTTCCGCCAGAGGGCTCGGCATGGACGATCTCTATTTGCGCAGCGGCATCTTTATGGCGCCGTTCCATAATCACGACGAAAACCCGACCTTGTCGATGGAGCGCGATCTCGAACTGCTCGAGCATCTCGATCGGCTCAATTATCATGAGGCGTGGATCGGCGAGCACCATTCGGGCGGCTTCGAACTGATCGCCAGCCCGGAAATGTTTATCGCCGCCGCCGCCCAGCGCACCCGCCACATCCGGCTCGGTACCGGGGTCGTCTCGTTGCCCTACCACAACCCGTTCATGCTCGCCGACCGCATGGTCCAACTCGATCACATGACCCGCGGCCGCGCGATGTTCGGGGTCGGCCCTGGGGCCCTCGTCCATGACGCGCTGAAGATCGGCGTCGATCCGAGCGAGCAGCGCCGGATGATGAACGAAGCCTTCGACGTGATCGTGCGGCTGCTCAACGGCGAAATCGTCAATCACAAGACCGACTGGTTCAACCTGACCGAAGCGCAATTGCAATTGCGCCCCTACACCCGCCCGACGATGGAACTGGCGGTGGC
>Ga0335075_10016613_pt1 | contig 10977 bp, 14 predicted proteins | sample Lox_Sample_24_FD_206723 | JGI IMG/M metagenome (GOLD analysis project Ga0335075, IMG submission 206723) | Soil microbial communities from Loxahatchee National Wildlife Refuge, Florida, United States - Lox_Sample_2.4 | ecosystem: Environmental > Terrestrial > Soil > Wetlands | place: USA... | reverse complement strand
CGACCTGATCGCCGCGACCCGGGACAGCCGGGCCGAGTTGCAGGCGTTCGCCGCAGGGTTGGCCGAAACCACCGAGCCGGCCGTCGCGCGCTGGCGTGCCGAGGTCGACCATTATCTGCCGCTGATCGCGCGGGTCATCTCCCAGACCCAACGCCGCGTGTTCGACGGTAAAACGGTGCCGGCCGGCGACAAGCTGGTCAGCCTGTTCGAGCCGCACGCCGACATCATCGTCAAGGGGGGGCGCCAGGTTCAGTACGGGCACAAGCTGAACCTGGCGACGGGCAAGAGCGGGCTGATCCTCGATATCGTCATCGAAGCCGGCAATCCCGCTGACAGCGAGCGCTTCCTGCCGATGCTCGACCGCCACATCGCCCGCACCGGCGCGCCGCCGCGCCAGACCGCCGCCGATGGCGGTTACGCCAGCCGTGCCAATCTCGCTGCCGCCAAGGACCGTGGCGTCGTCGACGTCGCCTTCCACAAGAAGTGCGGCATCGCCATTGCCGACATGGTCAAAAGTCCAGGGATCTATCGCCGCCTGCGCAACTTCCGCGCCGGCATCGAAGCAGCGATCTCCTGGTTCAAACGCGCCCGCGGCGGCGCCCGCTGCACCTGGCGCGGTCTCGAACATTTCAAGGCATACATCTGGTCGGCCGTGGTCGCCCACAATCTGGTGCTCTTCGCCCGACTCAAACGAGCCTAGCCGCCTCCTGGCGCCCGGCCGGCGGCTACCGACACATGAGGCCGACCCGAACTGCTCGCAATGCGATTCCCCAGCCTGCTCCTGCTACTCAAACACGAAAGGCCCGGCGCCGAATCGTAAATTCATCCAACTCGGCCTTTCCAGACCGCTGAAAAACCGCCCTTTATGGATGCGCACTAGCTAGAAATGCCTGACGATGTCGTCGCGGATCGAAGGCTCGGCGGCGCACGGTCATGCGCATCCCTCGCGACCGCGAGCGGCAACAGAAACGGCAATATCCCCGAGTTGATCCGCCCCAGTGGCGCTCGCCGTCGGCCTCGCCGCGATGCCGGCAATTTCGGGTCTTTCGATGTGGGTTTCGGTGGTACTGCTGTGCGGCCTTGGGGTCGGCGCCGTGGCTACGGTGGCGCCGCTACTCGTCGTCGATTTCGCACCCAAATCCGAGTGGAACCCGCGCATCGGCTGGCTGCAGAGCTGTTAGCGGTACCGGCCAGCTTCTGGGTCTGCTGCTGGCAGGGTTGATCGCCCGTGGGCCGCTCGCCTGGGGTTTCGGGCTCGCCGCCGTCTTGTCGGCATCGGCCATCGTCCTCGGCCGGATCGGCCTGCCTGCGGATGGGCGTCGCCGCGGGATGCGTCTTCCGGGCCTTGACTGGGGTGCGCTGATGGGGGGCTTTCAGGCGGGCCCGCCGGCCGGCGGGCTGTTGCAGCATTCGCATCACCTGCAAGGCGCCGCCTGGCACCTTCTGCCGAAATCGCTGGGCGGGGAGTTCAGCCGCTTCATGCTGGCATGGATCGCGCTCAACTTCGGCGTGACACCGTTTTTCGCCTATTACCCGCTGCTTATGAAAGCGAGCTACGGGATCGTTCCGGCCGCGACTGCTCTTTGCTATGCGCTGGCCGCCGCTATCGGCATCGCAATATTCGTGCTGACGGGCCGCTTCGCCCAGCAATATGGAGCACGACGCGCTTTCCGGATCGGCCTCGGCCTGCGCATTGTCGGGTTCGGGATTCTCGCGGTTCTGATGCTGCCGACCTCCCGCGTACCAGCCATCGCTATGCTCGGCTTTCTGCTGGCGATGCTCGCCTGGCCGGTCTTGAGCGTTTCCGGCACCGGGCTGGCGGCGAGGCTGAGCCCGTTAGGTGAGGGCGCCGCCATGGGGCTTTTGGCCGCCGGCAGCGCTATTGCTGCGGTCTTGGGAAGGTTTCTCGCCGGCCTCCTGATCGTGGCGCTCGGCTACCGGGTCGTTCCGCTCTTCGCGGTCGCCGCGCCGTCGAGCGCGACGCTGCTGATTGGCGAGGGCCGGCGCGCCGGGGAGGGCGCGGATCATTGATCCGGCGTAAGGAGCGCCAGACGGTTTCTGCGGAATTCTTGGGTTCCGGTGGGCGGTTTTCCGGCTCAGCCGCTTGCTCGGCTTGGGCGTCCGGGAAGTTTAACGATGAGGCCACATGTTGAAGGTGGCCACCCGGCTGCGCGATCGGGAAAGGATTGTGGCAGGGGCCTGCGGTCATGGTCGGCTGGGCTGCCAGCTCGGATCCGGATCGTATTGGGTGATCTGCTGCACGATCCGCGAGGTTGCAGGGCCGAAGTTCCTTTGGTAGACGATGCCGTCCTCGTTGACGATGAATGTCATCACGCCGGAATTGCCGTAAATAGCCGGATAGGCCAGCAGCGCAAAGCCGGCGATCATGTCTCCGTTGACGACATAATCGCGGGCGCCGCCGGGCGCATCCGTCCCCTGTCGGGTCAGAATCCGGAAAAAGTAGCCATAATAGGGCCGCGGCGCCGGATGCGGCGCGCTCGGCGTGTAGCCGGCCGCGCGAGCGGTGGCAATCAGCGGTCCTAACGGGCTCTCTTGCTCGCCGGGATTGACCGGCCAATAAAGCCCGTTCCGTTGCCCGGGGTCACTCATGAGATGCTGTGCATACTCGGCAGGCTCGCCCGAACTGACGCGCAAGGCCACGTATTCGCGCTGGGCAGCGACATAGGCGCGGCACACCTCGATCACGCTGAGCTCGTCACGGCCGATCCGCCGGTCGAGAATTTCGTTGGCGCCAGCCTCGGTGTCGAAACGCCAGACACCTTGCCGGCGGACCAGCGGGATCGGCATTGGCCAGCCTTCCCGACCGACAACCAGGATCGCCGTGTCCGGGCCTTCGCGTTCGAGGCTGTGGGTTGTGTCATAAGCGACGACGAACCGCGCTCTGCCATTGCGATCGGCGACGGCGTCGCCGGAATCGATCAGTTTGGGGCTGTCCGGCCCGAGGATGGCAAGGAGCTCGGGCAGGTTCTTGGCGCGGTTCGCCGCAATCAGCGCATCGACGGCCGCGGCGGGGGTGGCGAAGCTGCGCTGCTGCACGGCCTCCGCCGCGGCTGGTGACGAGATCCCGACGGACCCGAGCCCCGTCAGGCCGAGCCAAAGCGCAAAGAGGAGCGTAAATATTGACCGTCGTTGCATCGGTTGCATGACCTCAGGTTGCCGCGCCGTCATCGACGACCGCCGCCAAAGCTTGGAGGCGGCGCCGCGTGGAAGCTCGGCGCCGGCATGGCGGGCATCGCCCGGGGCGGAGACATACGGCTGGAAAATCCACGGGCCGCGTCACCTCGGGCATCGGCGCCGCGGCCGAACGACTGGAAGAATGGCGGCTCAGTGATTTCGGGTTCTCGAACACCACGGATCACATTCGGCGTAAGGACGCTGTCACCCGGCGGCGTTGCGGCGACGCCGCCGGCTCGCGGCGCGGCTTCGGTCGCAGGAAACCCGCGGAATTCCCGGCGCGCTGTCGCGGCCGGACCGAGAAACCGCGCGGCCGTACCCGGATCGGCATAGGGGACGCTGTGGCGATGGGCGGGGTTGTGCTGCCAGACTTCGCCGGACGGCTCGTGGCGAGGGTGGAATTGCGCGAACCGGTTATGGTCGATGCGGATGTGGTGCCGGCGCCACTCGAAAAAACCCCATGCCCAGAAACCGAATGACGGATAGATGCCGCCACCGAATTCGAGGACCGGCACACAATAGCCGGACCAGGTTCCGAAAGAGTAAGGCGGGTAATCCGGAGCGGGCCAGGCGCCGAAAGCGCATAACGGATTATAAACCGGAACGTAAACGGTTTCCGGGCTGACTGGCTCGATCGCGATCTCCGATTGGGGGCCGGAGACGGTCTGCTGGGGCCCCGATGCGAGCGATCCCGCAGTTTCGGCGAGCCGGCGGAGGCGCTGAACGGCATCCATCACGTCGGCCTGTTGCGCCAGGAACGCGTTGCCGAGCTGCTCGGTCCAGCTGAGGTTGTCGTCTATCATGCGCAGCACGCCTCGGAACGCACTCAGCGACTTTATGCTCGGATCCCATGCCTGCTGCCGCAACACGGCGGTCAAGTCGTCGCCCCGAAGGGCAGCATTGGCGAGAACTTGCAGCCAGCGGTCCGCTTCGACCACTTCGAGCGGGTAGGTCGAGGCGATCAGGATCTGGGCGAGCAGCGGGTCGGGGTAGAGGGCGATCGGCGCGACAAGCCGGTCGATTTGTTCGGCCGTGAGCGGCGGGACGCTCAGAACCGGCTGCGCCGCCGCCATCGCCGGTTGGAAACCGATGAGGCTGATCAGGCCGATGATTCCTGCCAGGAGGCGGATAGTTATCCCGGATGGCGCCTTGCTTCTGTTCCGTCACCGATCCGATATGGGCCTTTGGCGGATCTTCGTGCCACCGACAAGCACCAACCGCTCCGCTCACCTTTCAGGGGCTTTCAGGTTGCGCCGACCGCCTTGCGTACGATTTCCTGCGCGTCGGCAACGATACGCTGCAGGCTGTCCGGTCCGCGGAAACTCTCGGCGTAGATCTTATAGACATCCTCGGTCCCGGACGGACGGGCGAGGAACCAGCCGTTCTCGGCAACGACCTTCACACCGCCGATTGCCGCGCCGTCTCCGGGCGCGCGGGTCGACACGCTCGCGATCCGTTCCCCCGCGAGCTCTTTCAGCCGGACGCGCTCCGGAGACAGTCGCGCCAATGCCTCTTTCTGCTCCCGCGACGCCGGCGCATCGATGCGAATGTATGAGGGCTCGCCGAACTCGTCGGTCAGCTTGAGATAGATTTCACCGGGGTCTCGCCCAATGCGCGCCGTTATCTCCGCGGCGAGCAGTGCCGGCACGATTCCGTCCTTGTCGGTCGTCCAGACACCGTCCCGAATTCGGGCAAAAGAGGCCCCGGCACTCTCTTCGCCGGCAAAGGCGAGAGTGCCATCGAGGAGACCCTCGACAAACCATTTGAAGCCGACCGGCGCCTCGTAAACCTTGCGGCCCAGCTTCGCCGCAACCCGGTCGATCATCATGCTGGTTGCGACAGTCCTGCCGATCGCAGCTTCGGCATTCCAGGCCGGGCGATGCCGGAACAGATAGGAGACGGCGGCGCAGAGATAGTGATTGGGCGGAAGCAGCCCGGCACTGCGGGTGACGATGCCATGGCGGTCGTGATCGGTGTCAGAGGCCGCGGCGACCTCGAACCGATCCTTGAGGCCAAGGAGCCGCCGCATCGCATAGGGTGAAGACGGATCCATGCGGATCTGCCCATCCCAGTCGACGCTCATGAAGCTGAAGGTCGGGTCGACTCTGTCGTCGACCACTGTCAGATCGAGGCCGTATTGCTCTGCGATCCGCGGCCAGTAATGGACGCCGGCGCCGCCGAGAGGATCGACGCCGATTTTGATCCTCTCGGCGCGGATGAGATCCAAATCGACGACGTTGCCGAGATCGCCGACATAGGCGCCCAGGAAGTCGTGCCGACGCGTCGTCGGGGCCCGAATCGCGTTCTCGAAACCGATCCGCCGCACAGCATTGGGGCCGGCGGCGAGCAGGTGGTTCGCCCGGGACTCGATCCATGCGGTAATAGGCGTTTCGGCCGGCCCGCCATGCGGAGGATTGTATTTGAGCCCTCCGTCTTCGGGCGGGTTGTGCGAGGGTGTGATCACGATGCCGTCGGCCAGTCCGTCACGACGCCCGCGGTTGTAGGCCAAGATCGCATGCGATACGGCAGGTGTCGGGGTGAATTCGCCGTCGGGTGCGATCAATAGCTCGACGCCGTTCGCCGCGAGCACCTCGAGCGCGCTGGCAAAGGCCGGCCGCGACAGCGCATGTGTGTCGATGCCGAGAAACAGCGGCCCGACAGTCCATTGCCGCGCGCGATAGTCGCAGATCGCCTGAGTGATGGCGAGGATGTGGGCTTCGTTGAAGGCACGGTCGAAGGAGGAGCCGCGATGTCCGGAAGTGCCGAAGGAGACACGCTGCTTCGGCACCGCGGGATCGGGCTTCCGCCCATAATAGGCGGCGACGAGCCGGGATGTGTCGACCAGCATCCCCGGGATGGGCGGCTTGCCGGCGAGGGGGCTGACGGTCATTGGGTGCTCGATCGCTCCTGCCACGGTGCGCCATCATCGCAAAAGAGGCGCCGGCGCATTGCAAATCGAGGCGGCGGGAGGTCCCCGCCGCCCCTGGAAGGCGTTCATTCAGCCCGACTTGACCTCGATTTTTTTATGTTGCTCCCGTGCCGTCGCAGTCTTCGGCAGCGTAATTGTCAGCAACCCGTTCGAGAAATCGGCAGTGATCTTGTCGCGGTCGACGCTCGCCGGCAGCTCGAAGGCGCGCTGAAACGTGCCGTAGGCACGCTCGGAGAAGTAATAGTTCTTGCTCTTCTCCTCCTTCTCCTGGCGCTTCTCGCCTTTGAGAACGAGCATGTCGCCGGAGATCGTGAGGTCGATGTCCTTGACGTCGAGGCCGGGCAGCTCGGCCGCGACCTTGTAGGCCTTGTCGTCCTCGCCGAGATCGATCGGCGGGGCCGAAAAGCTGAACGAGCGCATCGGCCGCCATGGCGGTTCGAGATCGAACATTCGGCGCAGCGACGGGAAACCGAAATTGCCGGCGAACCGGTCGAAGAGCCGGTCCATCTCGCCGCGGAAGGAACCCCACATATCTGGGTGACTGGGCTGTGGCGCTGCCCTGTTGACTTCGACGGGTACCTCTGCCATCGCCGTTCTCCATTGTTCCGTGATCGAAAGCGAGTTCGCGACCCGGCGCCATCGTCAAGCCCGCCGCGCCAAGGATCATTGATTCAGCGCAATTCACCCGGTCAGGGTTGCGGCGTCCAATCGACGCGCACGAAATATTCATTCTCGTCGAAATCGATTTCGAGTGCGCCGTGGAAAGCGCGCTTGACCGCCTCTCCGATCCGGCGCGGCAAATGGATGTCGGTCGTCGTGATGACCAGTCCCTCCGCGTCGTCGTCGATGCCGATGATCCGGTTGAGCGGGTGCTCGGTTTTTTCGGCCTCTTCCTGATGGCGGACCAATCCGATGAGGTCTTCCCGCTGCGACCGCGAGATGGGGCCGCACAAGGTGACGACGCCCGCGGGAAATCCGTCGGCGGTGCGGCGGCACGCGGGGCACATCTGCTGCGGCGCATTTTTCGCCGCCGTCGACCACTGCCAGCGTCCGTCGTGAAAGACGGCGCCGCATTCCGGGCAGACGGTATCTTCGGCGAGCTTTTGCCGATTTTGGTAGGGATCGCGGATGTCGTCCTGTTGGGCACGTCCGGCGATGCGCCGGGTCGACCCCCGCCGCTGCGGGTTCTGCTGCTTCATATCCGGCTCCATCGACTTAACCTTCGCCATGAACGACGGACCGCTCGCGGGGCGTATCTGAAACCACGCGGGGACCGCCCCCGCCCAGATGGCGCGCTTCGAGTTCGATCGGCTGGATCTCGCATTGGGCTGCGTGGGTTCGCCAATCGCGGATGCCCTCCAGGTGCGCGAATTCCCGTTTCGCCGCCTCCGCTGCCTCGTCGGGGCTTTGTGACGAGCGCACGACAAACGACCGCTGGCAACACCGGAACAGCTTGTCGTTGCGCGGAATGTCATTGAGGAAGCAGACACGATAGTCCGTCAATCTCCGCCCCTCCCGTTTGCTCGCGGAAAGACCAACACGCGTCCAAGGGGTGCCGAATGATCTGGATCAACAGCGACGCTGCCATTGATCCAAATCAATGCTTGACGGCTGTTGTCGGACAGCGATAGCGGGTCACTGGAGCGAAGGCGCACGCCATGAACCAACGGCCATCCGAGGCCCCGCCGCGTTCTTCCGCTCTCACTCTGCTTGAGGGGTGTGCCAGGGTGGGCGGGGACGACGATGGCAAGAGGTGCCCTGCCTGTCCGCTTAGGATCTCTGCGAGAGCGACGCCCGCTGGTTGATCGCATTGGTGAAGCTCGATTGATCTGGAGCAATGCGGACTCCTGCGGACTCAAAGCCTGATGTCGCTATAGAGGTCGGGAGCATTGCAGATGCGCGCCATGGACGTGATGACGAGCGCGGTCGTGACCATCGACGAGGAGGCCTCGGTGCAGACGGCGGCACAGCTGATGGCCAAGCACCGCATCAGCGCGCTGCCGGTGGTCGATCGGGAAGAGAGGGTGATCGGCATGGTCAGTGAGGGTGACCTGCTGCACCGCGCCGAGAGCGGCACCGAGCGGCGCCGCGCCTGGTGGCTCGACTTTCTCGCAGCGACCGATGAGCTCGCCGGCGATTACGTCAAATCGCGCGGCGGCCGGGTCAGGACGTGATGACCCGCGACGTCGTCTCGGTCACCGAGGAGACCCCGGCCGCCGACATCGCCATTCTGCTGGAAGCCGATCGGATCAAACGGGTGCCGGTGCTGCATGACGGCCGGCCCGTCGGCATCGGCAGTCGGGCCAATCTGGTGCGCGCCTTGGCTGTGACGATCGCCGCGGCGCCCGTCGGCACCGACGCCGCCGATTACGCAATTCGAGATCGGCTCATCGCCGAGTTGCGCTCCCAGCGCTGGGCCGAGGTGGCGCCGGCCAACATTACGGTCAAGGACGGGCTCGTCCATCTCTGGTCGTCCTACATCTCGGAGGCGGAGAGGCGGGCGCTCATCGTCGCCGCCGAGGGTATTCCGGGCGTGCGCCGGATCGAGGACCACATGCGCGCCGTCGGCAGCGATGGACATTCGTAGGAGGAGGACCGATGCCGCCCCTGCATCCGATCACCGACAAGGCCGAGGTATCGGTCGATTTTCCCGACAAGGCCTATATCGGCCGCCACTCGCAATTCGACGCCTATGCCGATGCCGAGAGTGTGGCGGTCCGGTTGGTGCAGCCCGGCGAGGACCGGCGCGAGGCTGTGATCCATCTGCATTACGGTCTGTTGGCCGAGATCCTCACCGAGCTTGCGCGCTCCCTTGCCGCGCGCGCGCCGCTAGACGAGCCGCACCGCCGGGAACTCGCCGAGGCGGCGCAGGCGCTCGCCGCGGCGCTCGGGCTGCGCGACATCGCCGCCGAGGGCCATGGTTGATGGCGTATCGGTCTGCCGCGATTGCTCTCGGCTGGCTCTTCTTGGCCTGCGCCGTTGCCGGCACAGCCCGCGCCGACGCCAATGCGGGGGCGCAGGTGGCCCGGCAATGGTGCAGCAGCTGCCATCTCGTCGCCGCCGGCCAGACCGGCACCGTGCCGCAAGGCCCGCCGAGCTTTACGGCGGTGGCAAAGAGCGGGGTCTCGGCGGACCAGCTGCGGGCTTTCCTGTCGCACCCGCATGGCGCGATGCCGGACCTGGCGCTGACCCGCGTCGAGATCGACAACCTGATCCACTATATCGAAAGCCTGCGCTGAGGGCCGCGCAGTCCGCTGTTCCTGGTTCGGTTTCGATCCTCCTGGGCGAGGGTCATCATGGCTTCGCAACCGACCGAGTCATCGTCGGTTGATCTGCATCAACGCGGTCCGCGGCCGGTGCTGGCAGACGAATGTGGGATGCCTACACCGCCTTTGTCTACCGGGTGCTGCGCGGCAAGGTCACGGCCGCCGATATCGACGCCGATCCGATGAGCTACTGAACGGAGGAGTCTGGCGATGTGGTACTTCAGCTGGGTATTGGGGTTGGGGCTCGCCTGCACCTTCGCGATTCTCAATGCGATGTGGCTCGAGGTCCGGGAAGAGGCTCCGGTTGCGAACGATCCCCGGGCTATCCGCCCGGCCGGCAAGAGAGAACAACGATGAATATTCTCGCATTCGCGGGCGGGACGCATCGTATCGCGCAGATCGGCGAACCCGTGCGGTTCTTGCGGGATGATCCCGAAGCCGCGCGCAACTCGCGAGGCCAGGCGAAAAACACGGGCCGGAAAATGGGCAAGCGGCCGTCCAACGGATGGCACGCCCAGATCCAAAAACGGGCCTATGCGCTGTGGGAACGGGAAGGGAGACCCGATGGGCGCGATGTTGCTCACTGGCTGCATGCAGAAGCCGAAATCGAAGGCGCACGCTTTGCGGATTGGCCCGAGCACATCGTCTGCCTGCCGGCGGCGGAGGGCGAGGCGCGGCACCGCCGGATCCAGGAACGTGCATACGCACTTTGGGAGCAGGAAGGCAGACCGGAGAGTCGCCAGCTCGATCACTGGCTGCGAGCGCAAACCGAAGACGGTGCATTTTGAGACCGGGCCCGGCGCGGCTTCTCGGCACCTCTTGAGGTAAAGGTGATGACGCGGAGCATGCCGATGTCCCGGGTGAAGAAATTTTTCCTGCCGGTTGCACTGTTTCTTGCCGTCGGGCCGGCACAAGCGCGGTTATTGGGACCGCTTCGGGAAACCAAGTTAACCTTGACGCGCGCCGATCTCCATACGATCGAGACGACGCTGGTTCAGAAAATCCGCGGCAAGCCTGCCGGGACCAAGGCCAATTGGAGCGATCCGGCGAGCGGCAATTCGGGCACGATCACTCTGCTGAAGATCTCGGAACTCGACGGGCAGCGCTGCGAGGAAATCCTCTACCGGAAACCGCTCCAGTGAACGTCGAGCGCGGCGCTTCGGCGCAACGCATTGTCGATCTTGTCCTTGATTTCCGGGATGGCCTATCGCGATTGCGACGGCAGGCCGGCGGCGAGCGCCAGCCGGATCAACTCGGACAGGCTCTTCGCCTGCAGCTTCCGCATGATATGCCCGCGATGGACCTCGACGGTCCGCGTGCTGATCGCGAGGTCATAGGCGATCGATTTGTTCGGCAGGCCAGCGACCAGCCCCTCCAGCACCTGGCATTCGCGCCCGGTGAGGACTGCCAGGCGGGCGGTGGCCTCGGCGGCACCGGCGCCGCCGTGGGGATCGCTCGCCCGCGGCTCGGCAAGCCGTGCCAGGCCGGCCTCGATGCTGCTGAGGACAGCCTCGATCGCATACGGCTTTTCGATGAAATCGACGGCCCCCTCCTTCATCGCCCGCACCGCAAGCGGGATATCGCCGT
>Ga0335075_10016612_pt1 | contig 10978 bp, 4 predicted proteins | sample Lox_Sample_24_FD_206723 | JGI IMG/M metagenome (GOLD analysis project Ga0335075, IMG submission 206723) | Soil microbial communities from Loxahatchee National Wildlife Refuge, Florida, United States - Lox_Sample_2.4 | ecosystem: Environmental > Terrestrial > Soil > Wetlands | place: USA: Florida... | reverse complement strand
CGTCACGGACGCCCGTCCCGTGACGGTCCCTACCCGAAGGCTCCCCGTCCCGGCCCTCCCGGAGGCGGCCTCAGCCTGCCCGGGTCGCCTCCGGGAGGGCCGGGACCCGCCGTCCCCGGCCGCCACGCCCCCGACCCTCGGCCGCGTCCCTCGTCGTCCCTTCCCCAGCCCCCCTGCGTTCGCACATATGACCGCGATGCGGGCATAAGTGCGAACGCAGGGGGTGGGCGCGTGGGACCGTCCACACGCCACCTCGGGCGCTGGGAAAGTGGGAAAAAAGTGGGAGGGGGGAAGGTGGTGTCGGTTGGAGACGTCAAGTGAATGCTTTCCGGCAATCCTTGGACCTTTCCCGCGCTTGCGCTTCCGGCGCTGCTTGCCACTGTCGCTGCCGGGGCTTTGCTCGAGCCGCCGCTCGGCACCGCCTTGGCGGTCGCGGTGGCCTTCGCCTCGACGGTCGAGGCGAGCCTGCGCCGGGACCGCCGGCGCGTCCTCACGCTCGCCTTCGTCGGCGCGCTCGGGCTCGGGCTCCTGCTCGGCGACGGTGGCCTGCCGCTCGCGCAGTGGTCGATCTATGCCGTCGCGCTGATCGTCGTCGGCGAGCAGGTCGGCACCCGCGCCGGGCAGCTGCGCCGGGAAGCGCTCACCGATCCGCTCACCGGCCTGCTCAATCGCGCCGGCCTGCATGAGGCCGCGACGCGGGCGGCGGCTGACTGCCGCAGGCGGGGGCGGAGGCTGACCGTCGTGCACCTCGATCTCGACGACTTCAAGCGGGTCAACGACAACTTCGGGCACGCGACCGGCGATCGGCTGCTGCGCGGGTGCGCCGCGGGCTGGTCCTCGCTGCTCGGCGCCGAGGACGTTCTGGCCCGGGTCGGCGGCGACGAGTTCCTGCTCCTCCTGCCCGGCAGCGACCGCGCCGAGGCGGAGCGGCTGGTCGAGCGCCTGCGCTTCCGCTCGCCGATCGGCTGGAGCCACGGCTGCGCCGAGCTGACCGCCGCCGACGACTTCGAGAGCTGCCTGCTGCGCGCCGACGCCGCCCTCTACGCGGCCAAGGACCGTCGCGATCCACAGCGGCTCGGCGCCGACCACCGCGGTCGGCGCCACCTCACCCAACTTGAAGAGCGATTCCCGCTCGCCCGCCGCGTCCACGCCTGACGAAAGGAAACGAAGTGACCGCAACGCCCTCGAGGTTCGTCCTCCGCCCGCTCCTCCTCGCCACCCTCGCCCTGCTCGCGGTGTCGGCGACGACGCTGTGGATCGGGGTGACGGGCGCGCGGGCCGCGGCATCGGCGCAGATCACGTTCCAGCGGACCAACTCGGCACCGCAGAAATCCGGCGCTCCGACGCGGTACACGATCAGCTTCCAGTGCTCGGCCGTCGACGGCGGCGGGGAAACGTGCGGCGCCGAACCGACGATCCGGATCCCGATCGAACTCACCTCCTCGCTCGCCGAAACCCCGCCGCTCGCGTCCTGGGCCTACAAGGCGGACAGCGGCATCGCCGGGCTGATCAAGGCCGAACGGTTCGAAAACGGCGAATACGTGATCGAACTGGACCCCGACAAACTCAAGCCCGGCGATTCGGACACCATCCAGTTCGAAGTCACGCCGCCCAACGGCACCACGCCGGACGGAACCTCGTGGCGGTTGAAGCCGAGCTTCGAAACCGAAGCGATCGCGCCGGTCGCGGTCACCCAGCCCGAAGTCGAAGCGGCGGAAGGGAAAGCGTCGGCGGAAGCCAAACCGGTGGTCTCGAAGACCACCCTCGACGGTGGCGCGGTCTACGTCCGCGGTCATCAGGTGACCTTCAACATCACCGCCAACTGCTCGACCAGCGGCAGCACCGGCAAACTCTTCATGACCGAAGGCGCCTTGGTCGACCAACTGCCCGCCGGACTCGAATTCGTCAAAGCGACCCCCGAACCTGACGTCAAGCCGGCGGTCGGCTCGAGCGGCGAAATCAGGTGGAATTACCCGGACTCGGAATCGATGCCGGAAGGGTGTGCCGAAGGCAGCAAAGGGCCACGAAACTACACCGTGGTCGCCAACGTCCCGGCCGCCGGGACGAACCAGGAAAAAGTGATCAACAGCGCTACCTTCACCGGCACGCCGATCGACCAGGCGCCGAAATCGACCACGGCGCCGCGGGAGCTCACGCTGATCGACGAAGCTCCGGGGAGCGGGGTCGAAGGGTTCCTCGCGAAGAGCTCGCTGGCGCCGATCTGCGTCGCGGGAGCCGACTCGCTGCCGGGTCGCACCAACTGCTTCGCGGGCACCTACCCCGGCAACTGGATCAAGCCGATCAGCGCCACGCCCGGCACCAACCCGGGCGCGTCCGAGGGCTCCTACACGGTGAACGTCAACTACGCCTCCTCGCGCGGCTACGAAACCGACCTGGTCGATCCGGTGCCCTGCCTGGACAACGAGACGGCGGCCGGGGAATACACCTCCGAAGCGGTGGTCGGCGCGGTGGAACCGGCCTCGGTCCCGGTCTGCGCCCACCCGGCCTTCAATCCGACCGCGCTCCTCGTCAGCGCCCCGAGCCTCGCCGATGCGCTGGCCGGCGGCTGGCTGCCGAAGGCGATCCTCACCGACGGCAGCACGATCTCGCTGCCGCGGATCGGCGGCAGCGGCTACTTCGAAATCCCCGCCGCCGATCGCGGCAAGGTCGCGGCGATCGAGCTGCCGCGCGATCCCTACCTGACCGACAACCACATGTCGATGACCGTCTTCGGCTACTCCGACGGCAGCTTGCAGGGCGGCGACAACATGCACGACGTCGCCTACGCGAGCGCCTACCGGACCGGCGAAGCCGATCCGGCCGGCACCGCGGAAGAGGACGCCAAGATCTACATCGAGCCGACCACCGTCCAGCTCGGGATCAAGAAGTCCTTCGGCGGGCTCTCGACCGTCGCGGGCGGCAAAGCGCAGCGGACGACGATGACCCTGGTCGGCTCGCTCGCGGTCCCGGAGGGCAAGGTGCTGCCCGGGGAGGTGATCCTCACCGACCTGCTGCCCGAAGGGATGACCTGGTCCAATCCGGTCACCACCGCGACGTTCACCGTGGTGCACGGGCTCAACGTCTCGAAAGCGGTCACCGCGACGATCGAGCGGGTGGCGAACTACGAAGAAATGAACCGTGAACTGGTGAGGGTGATCCTGCCCGCCGCCGCCTTCGAAGAAGGTGGGGAACAGGGAGGCTTCTTCACGATCAAGTCGCCGTCCAACTTCTTCGTCATGGACGTGCCGAACGAAACCAGCACCTTCCCCAACGCGGCGCAGATCTTCGTCAAGGGGATCGGGCGGGAAACGCCCGACGTGTGTGGTGCGGGTGAAGGAACCGCGCCCGCCAAGTTCGAGTCGAAGGACGAACTCAAGCTGATCGGCGAAGAAGAAATCAACTACTGCCAGGCCGAAGCCACGCTGGCGGTGCAGGCCACCGGCGGCGCCAACTTCTCCCTGCGCAAGTTCGTCCAGGGCGAACTCGACCCGCAGCGCAAGGGAGCGGGTGGCATCGGTACCACGACCCGCGCCGGCACCGGCGTCTTCAGCCTGGTCTGGGCCAACAACGGCAGCACGCCGCTGAAGGAACCGGTGATCTACGACATCCTGCCGTACGTCGGTGACACCGGCGTCGACGAAGGCCAGTCGGGCAACCCGCGTGACAGTGAATTCGCCACTGAATTCGTCAGGGTGAAGACCCCGCTGCCCGCCGGCGTCGCGGTCGAATACTCCGAATCGACCGACCCGTGCCGCCACGAGGTGGATGCCTCGGCCGACGCCGGCTGCGTCGACGACTGGAGCGCGACCGTGCCGAGCGATCCGGCGAAGGTGAAGGCGCTGAAGTTCACCTCGACGGAAACCTACGCCGCGGGGGCGGAACCGTTCACGCTCGAAGTCGAAGTCAGGCTGCCCTACGGCGACGTCAACGACATCGCCTGGAACAGTGCCGCCACCAACGCGAAGACGACCCAGGGCAGCTGGCTGCTGGCCGCCGAACCGCCGAAGGTAGGCATCACCGCGCCGGCGGCGAAGGTGACGCCGACGATCTCGACCTCGGTCTCGGCGGCCTCGAGCCTGCCGGGGAAGCCGGTCAGCGACCAGATCAAGGTCGAAGGGACCGAAGAACTCAACGGCACGGTGAAGTGGAAGCTGGTCGGGCCGGTGACCCCGGGCGCCGGCGACAGCTGCACCGCCGCCGACTGGAGCGGCGCACCGACCGTCGACCAGGGTCAGTTCGCGCTCGCCGCGGGTGCCGACACCACCACCGAGAGCACGCCTGCCGCCGAACCGAACGCGCACGGCTGCTACGGCTACGAAGTGACGGTCGAAGGCTCCGGCTTCAACACCGTGAACAGCCCCGCCGGCACCGCCGGCGAGGTGGTGCTCGTCCATCCGGCCGGTCCGACGCTGAGCACGCGGGTCTCGGCCTCCTCGCTGCTGCCCGGCAGCAGCGCCGGCGACGCGATCACGATCGCGGGCACCGGCGGCTACGAAGGCACCGCGGCCTGGCGGCTTGCCGGGCCGGTGTCACCGGTCGGCGGCAGCTGCGCGGCGGTCGACTGGAGCGGGGCGGAGACCGTCGCCGAAGGTGAAATCGAAGTCGACGCCGACGGGACCGTGTCCACGGCGGCGACCACGCTCACCGAGTACGGCTGCTACGGCTACGAGGTGACGCTGGAAGGCGAACACCTCACCACGGTGACCAGCCCGCTCGGCAGCGCGGGCGAGACGCTCCTCGTCCACCCGGCGACGCCGACGGTGACGACGGCGGCGACGCCGAGCTCGGGCGCCCCCGGGGCGCAGGCGTCGGACCTGGTCACGGTGAGCGGCACCGGCTCGTTCGCCGGCACCGTCCACTGGAAGCTGGTCGGCCCGGTCGCGACGTCGGGCGGCGGCTGCGAGGGCGTCGACTGGACCGGCGGCGCGGTGGTCGCCGAGGGTGAGTTCGCGGTCGCCGGCGACGGCGCCACGTCGACGCCGAGCACCAAGCTCGACGCGGTCGGTTGCTACGGCTACGAGGTGACGCTGGAAGGCGACCACCTCGTCACCGCCACCAGCCCGCTCGGCAGCGCCGGCGAGACGGTGCTGATCAAGGCCCCGCCCGTGCCGCCGGCACCGCCCGCCCCGCCCGCGTCGGGCGCGCCCGACCTGAGGATCGTCAAGCGGGTCGCCGAGGCCAAGGTCGAGGTCGGCAAGCCGCTCCACTACACGATCGAGGTGGAGAACAAGGGCAGCGCGCCGGCCACCGCCACGGTCGTCACCGACACGCCGGGCTCGCCGCTCGCCTTCGTCTCGGCGGAATCGAGCCAGGGCAGCTGCGGGCACGCGTTCCCGCTCACCTGCAAGGTGGGGACGGTGGCGGCCGGCGCCAAGGTGACGATCAAGGTCGTCGCCAAGCCGTTGGCCGGCGGCAAGGTTCTCAACGGCGCCACGGTCAAGTCGCCCGACGAGTCCGGCAAGAAGGGGGTGAAGGCGACGGCCGCCTCGCGGGCGCTGATCCCGCTGAAGCTGAGCAAGACGGTGCGCGAGAAGGCGGTCGCGGCCGGCGCCCGGGTCCACTACGCGATCACGGTCGGCAACCCGACCGCGGCCACCGCCCACGCGGTGCGGGTCTGCGATCGCCTGCCCGCGGGCCTGGTCTACGTCTCGTCGAGCCCGGCGGCGAAGGTCAGCGACGGCAGCTACTGCTGGCAGCTTGCGACGCTGAAGGGTCACGCGACGAAGAGGATCGCCGTCGTCGCGCGGGCGCTCGCGGGCGCCGGTGGCCGGCTCGTCAACACCGCGGTCCTGAGCGCCGCCGACGCGGTCCACCGCAAGGCGACCGCGGCGGTGCGGGTCGAGGCGCGGCCCGCGCGCGAAGGCGGGGTGACCGGCTGAGCCGGCGGAACTGGAGGGCGGCGGCGGCAGGGGTGCTGACGGCCGCCGCCCTCCTGTCGCCGGGCGCGGCGGTGGCGACGGCGGGGGGACCAAGGGCCGCGTCCCTGCCGCCGGGCGCGCAGGCGGCGGCGGGAGCTCTCGCGGCTGTCGTCTTCCTGCCGGCGACCGCGCAGGCCGCGGAGACCCCGGCGGTCGAATCGCCCGGGACGATCGCGGTCGAATCGCCCGGGACGATCGCGGTCGAATCGCCCGGGACGATCGCGGTCGAATCGCCCGGGACGATCGCGGCGCCGAGCCGGGCCGCCGGCTCGGAGACCGCCTTGATCGCGGCTCCCACCGCGGTCCGCTCGCGGCCGGGCGGCGGCCGCGTCGTCACCCACCTGAGCGGTGAAACCGCCTGGTCCCACCAGGCGCAGATCCTCCTCGTCCTCGGCTCGGCCGACGTCGGCGGCAGGCTCTGGCTGCGGGTGCTGCTGCCGCTGCGCCCGGTCGGGCGGGCGGGCTGGGTCCCGGCCAACCGGGTCCGCCTGCGGCACGACGACGTCTGGGTCGAACTGCATAAGGGCAGGCGGCAGCTCCTCGCCTACCGCGGCGGTCGGCCGGCGCGGCGCTATCCGGTGGTGATCGGCCGGGCGGCGACGCCGACCCCGGCGGGCCTGGCGGCGATCTACGAACGCAACCGGCAACCGGATCCGACCGGCTTCCTCGGCCCCTGGGCCCTGCCGCTGACGGCGCTCTCGCCGGTCCTGCGCAGCTTCGGCGGCGGGCCGGGGCGGATCGCGATCCACGGCCGCGACGGCGCCAGCCTCGCCGATCCGCTCGGCAGCGCCGCCTCGCACGGCTGCATCCGGATCCCCGACGCCGGGATCCGCTGGCTGGCGGCCCACGCGCCGCCCGGCACGCCGGTGCTGATCACCGACTGAGCGCCGCCCGACCGCGCGATCACTCGCCGGCCCCCCGAGCGCGGGCTCAGCATTGGTTCGCCGAACGAACCACCTTGCTACGGTGACCGGAGATGGTTCGACGGTCGAACGAAACCGAGGTGCGGGCGATCCGGGCGCTGGCCCGGGTGGCGCGGCTGCTCGAACGGTCCTCGGGCGATCTGAACCTCGCCCACTACCGGGTGCTCTCGGCGATCGCGGAAGGGTCCGAGCGGGCCTCGCGGGTGGCCGACCGCCTGGCGCTCGGCAAGCCGACGGTCAGCGCCGCGGTCGAGTCGCTGACCAGGCGCGGGCTGCTGCGGCGCGAGGGCGCCGCCGACGACCGCCGCGCCGCGACCCTGTCCCTGACCCCGGCCGGGAAGGCCGTGCTCGCCGCCGTCGACCGGGAGATGCTCGGCTACCTCGACGAGCTCCTCGGCCGCACCCCCGACCCCGCCCGCGTGCTCGAGTCCCTCGGCCAGCTCGGCCAAGCCCTCGACGACCTCGCCGCCGAACGCTCCGCCCGCCGCCCCGTCAAGGGCCCCGCCGGTCGCGCGAAGGGCTCCGGCCCCCGCAAGGCGGACCGCGCCGCCAAGGCCTCCGGCCCCCGCAAGGCCGACCGCGCCGCCAGGGCCTCCCGTCCCGGCAAGGCCGACCGCACTGCCAAGGCCTCCGGCCCCGCCAAGGGCTCCGGCCGAGGCGTCGATTGAGCCCGGCCTCCGAAGGGGCCGGCGCGGTCGAGGGGTGGCTGCGGCGGCTGCTGGGCTACGTCCTCCGCCATCGCCGCGACGTCTCGGTCGCCTTCGCCGCCGCCGTCCTCGGCGCCGCCTGCCAGGCGGGCGCGCCGCTGCTGGAGCGCCAGATCGTCGACGGGGTGATCGTCGAACGCAGCGAATCGCTGCTTCCCTGGCTGCTCGCCCTCCTCGCCGTCGCCGCGGGCGCCTTCCTCGCCGCCCACCTGCGCCGCTACCGCGGCGGCAAGGTCGCGCTCGAGGTCCAGTACGACCTCCGCAACGAGATGCAGGCGCACCTCCAGCGGATGGACTTCGCCGCGCTCGACCGGATGCCGACCGGCCAGCTCGTCGCCCGCGCGAGCAGCGACACCACCCTCGTCCAGGGTCTCCTGATGTTCATCCCGCTGATGAGCGGCAACGTCCTCCTGATGGTGATGTCGCTCGGCGTGATGCTCTGGCTCTCGCCGCCGCTCGCCCTGGTCAGCCTGGTCGTCGCCCCGGCGCTGCTCGCGGTCAGCTACCGGATGCGGACGCGGATCTTCCCCGCCACCTGGGACGCCCAGCAGCGCGAAGGCGAGGTGATCCAGATCGTCGACGAGGCGGTCAACGGCGTCCGCGTGGTGAAGGCGTTCGGCCAGGAGCGCCGCGAGCTGGAGCGGGTCGCCGCCGCCTCCGCGGACCTCTACGGCTCGCAGATGCGCGCCGTCCGCCTCACCTCCCGCTTCCAGCCGCTCCTGCAGGCGATCCCGGCGCTCGGCCAGGTGGCGATCCTCGCCTTCGGCGGCTGGCTGGCGCTGCGCGGCGAGATCAGCCTCGGCACCTTCCTCGCCTTCACCACCTACATCGGCCAGCTGGTCGCGCCGACCCGCCAGTTCGCCGGGCTGCTCGCGATCGGCCAGCAGGCGCGCGCCGGGGTCGAGCGGATCTTCCAGCTGCTCGACCTCGCCCCGGCGATCGCCGACGCCGCCGACGCGGTCGAGCTCCCCACGCTGCGCGGCGAGGTCGATTTCGACGCGGTCGAGTTCGGCTACGACGAGCGCCGCCGCATCCTCGCCGGCTTCGACCTCCACGTGAAGGCGGGGGAACGGGTGGCGATCGTCGGGCCCAGCGGCAGCGGCAAGACCACTGCGACGATGCTGGTCTCGCGCTTCTACGAGCCCGATCGCGGCGCCGTGCGGATCGACGGCCACGACGTGCGCGGGGTGGCCTTGCGCTCGCTGCGCTCCCAGGTCGGGGTCGTCTTCGAGGAGAGCTTCCTCTTCTCCGACAGCGTGCGGGCCAACATCGCCTACGGTCGGCCCGGGGCGAGCGACGCCGAGATCGAGGCGGCCGCCCGCGTCGCCCAGGCCCACGACTTCGTGACGGCGCTGCCGCGCGGCTACGACAGCGTCGTCGGCGAGCGCGGCCTCACCCTCTCCGGTGGCCAGCGGCAGCGGATCGCGCTCGCCCGCGCGGTGCTCCAGGACCCGCGGATCCTGATCCTCGACGACGCCACCAGCGCCGTCGACGCCCGCACCGAGGAGCGGATCAACGAGGGCCTGCGCGAGGTGATGGCGGGGCGGACCACGCTGCTCGTCGCCCACCGGCGCTCGACCCTGCACCTCGCCGACCGAGTGGTGGTCCTCGACCAGGGCCGGGTGATCGAGGAAGGGACGCACGAGGAGCTGGTCGAGCGCTCCGCCGCCTACCGCGGCCTGCTGACCGGGCTGGACGAGGACGTCGCCGAGGCGGTCGAGGGCAGGGTCGAGGCGCTGAGCGCGCGGGTCGGGAGCGAGGCGACGGCGGCGGCGTGGGGCGGCGAAGGCGCGCCCGGTGGCGGCTCTGGCTCGGGGCCGGGGATCGCCGCGCATACCTCGGCCACCGCCGCGCGCACCCCGGGCACGGCCACGCGCGCCCCGGACAGCGCACCGCGCACCCCGGACAGCGCACCGCGCACCTCGGGCACCGCACAGCGCACCTCGGACACCGCCGCTGTCCCGGGCAGCGCCGCGCGCGCCCCGGACAGCGCGGCCTCCTCCTCGCCGCCGGGAACCGGCCCCGCCGCCGCCGCGCAGGCCTTCCGCGCCCCCAACCTCGGCGGCGGGCTCGGCAAACCGACCCGGACCGGGGCCGGGGCGATGTCGAAAGCGCTCGCGCCCACCCCGCAGCTGCTCGCCCAGGTGGCGAAGCTGCGCCCGGTCCGCGACGAGGCCGAGGTCGACCTCGATGCCGAGGCCCGCCACGTCCGCGGCTTCACCCTGCGCAAGCTGCTGCGCGAGTTCCGCCTGCCGCTGCTGCTCGGCCTGGTGCTGGTGGTGCTCGACGCGCTGGCCGGGATCGCCGGGCCGATCCTGGTCAAGGACGGCATCGACGAAGGCGTCGCCGCCGGCTCCCAGGCCGCCCTCTTCACCGCCTCGGCGCTCTTCCTCGCCGTCACCCTCGCCGACCTCCTCGACGAGATCGGCGAGACCTTCGTCACCGGACGCACCGCGCAGCGGGTGATGCTGTCCCTGCGGATCCGCATCTGGGCGCAGCTGCAGCGGCTCGGCCTCGACTACTACGAGCGTGAGATGGCGGGCCGGATCATGACCCGGATGACCACCGACGTCGACCAGTTCGAAGCGCTGATCGAGAACGGGCTGCTCTCGGCCCTGGTCGCCTTCGCCACCTTCTTCGGCGTCGGCATCGCGCTGCTGGCGATGAACCTGGAGCTCGGCCTGGCCACCCTCACCGTGGTCGTCCCGCTGGCCCTGGCGACGGTCGCCTTCCGCCGCCGCTCGGCGGTCCTCTACGACCAGGCGCGCGACCGCATCGCGATCGTCAACGCCGACTTCCAGGAGAGCCTTTCGGGCGTGCGCGAGGCGCAGGCCGCGGTCCACGAAGCAGAGACCGAGCGCCGCTTCCGCGCCCTCGGAGCCGACTACCTCGAGTCGCGCGTCGGCGCCCAACGGCTGGTCTCGATCTACTTCCCCTTCGTCCAGTTCCTCTCCTCGACGGCCGACGTGATCGTGCTCGCGGTCGGCGCCCAGATGGTCCACGAAGGGCGGCTGACGACCGGCGTGCTGATCGCCTTCGTCCTCTACGTCGACATGTTCTTCTCGCCGATCCAGCAGCTCTCCCAGGTCTTCGACTCCTGGCAGCAGACGCGGATCTCGGTGGCCCGGATCGACGAGCTGATGGGGCTTGAGACGCGGACGCCCGAGGCCGCGGAGCCGCGCCGGCCGGGGCGGCTCGCGGGCGCGGTGGCCCTCGACGGCGTCAGCTTCTCCTACCCCGAGCCGACCGCGGCGCCGAGTGCCGTGGCCGCCGTGCGTGGGCCCGCCGACCTGCGCCTCGGCACCGACGCCGAGGCGGTCCCGCTGAAGGCGCCGGAGGCGTTGAAGGGGGTCGAGCTGGAGATCGGCGCGGGGGAGACGGTGGCCCTGGTCGGCGAGACCGGCGCGGGGAAGACGACGATCGCGCGCCT
>Ga0335075_10016611_pt1 | contig 10978 bp, 9 predicted proteins | sample Lox_Sample_24_FD_206723 | JGI IMG/M metagenome (GOLD analysis project Ga0335075, IMG submission 206723) | Soil microbial communities from Loxahatchee National Wildlife Refuge, Florida, United States - Lox_Sample_2.4 | ecosystem: Environmental > Terrestrial > Soil > Wetlands | place: USA: Florida... | reverse complement strand
CGTTTTCGGAAGCGATGTATCCTCGAGCGATCGATTCAGAGATGCACGTAGCTGTGAAGTCCGCATGCTCGGGACATACTGGAAAAACGAGGCTACATCGGTGTAAGAATTCGTTTATGATGCCTTGAATTTGCGGCGGTGATATTTGTAGCTGTTGAGGGGCAATGTGTTAGATAAGAACTGATACAAATGGGTGGGGGCTAGTAAAGACCTTATCATTGCAATATCTCTGGGTGGGAGGTTTTGTATTCTTAGACGCGAGGATGATATGTTAATAAACGAACAGGATAATAACAACGGTAGAGAGGTACCTTGGACGTAATTAAGCTGACTGCCGCAAGCACTACAAGCGACAGTAGAAGAAAGCAGAGCGTAGCGTTTCCACTGGGGGCTTCGACAACATCTCCAAAAAATTGAAAAGTGAAAATCATGACGGGCTGGCTGGAAGCACAGATGGACTTACCTGGGGCAGCGTCTTCTATTAATCGGGGTATTCTTCAAGGCGGTCTGAAATATCCATATTAGCCAAATTAACGAATTCCTGCGTTGAGGAGGGTGCAGTAGGATGCTATGCCTTGCCAGTGGATTAGCACGCGCTTTAAATGGATATAGGGGATACTGCTCTGTATATCTCTAGTCCCTCCTAGGTCAGTCCAGTCGGAGTCGCTGAAGTGGGGGTACAAAATGCGTATAAGCAATTAGAAATGATGCAGGAGGTGTTTCAGATCATCTTGCTTCGATGATTTATCCGCACGGCTCAGACCGCTTTCAGGGGGCGGTAAAGTGATCGTTACTGCTAGCTCGAAATTGGTAGCTGGGACACTAGGCTTGGAAATCTAGCTTTGTAAACCTAACATAGGATATTCAAGCTAAACATGCTAAGTTCAAACTATTTGCTCGCTTAGCAAGCTAGAGTAACCGAGCGGAACTCTAACTTTCTGTTGTACTGTAACACAACTGTCGCATAATACTTATTTAGACTAAAATCAATGCAACGTCATTTTTAAGTAGGCTGTTGGCTAATAACCTACGTTATTGGCCAAACAGGTGGTATTGGTGGAGAACCTCGGGTGTTGGCGGGTAAGCTCGGTTATTGGCTAATTCAGTATATTAGTCAATAACCTTATACAGTTTGAATGAGGTATAAGTTCTACAGTCCCGCAGGTAGGCCTCAAGCCAACCCCCCTTTAAAATAGTCCGGCTATACAAATTGCCTACGACAGCACCCGAAACTTTGCGTTACTCGTTTAACATGGCATTCCTCAATGAGCTCGTCGGCCATACGGAGGCTTTGCTTTCATTTCGAGTGATGGTCTTGTGCATCATACTCAGCGTCGCTGGCCTCTCTATCTACCGATTGTTCTTTAGTCCTCTCGCAGGCTTCCCAGGTCCAAAACTCGCAGCACTGACACAGTGGTACGAGTTCTACTGGAATGTTATTAAGCCAGGGCAGTTTACCTTCCACCTGCAAGACTTACATGATAAATATGGTATATTTGATTTCCTCTCCTGCTAATCCCGACTGACTAACTACCAAGGGCCAATCGTTCGTATCAATCCATGGGAGCTTCACATCCGCGACCCCGACTTCTACGAGACCATCTACGATAGTCATGGCGATCGCCGAGACAAATTACTTGCTCATGTTAGATGGATAGACACTCGCTTAGCTGGTCATGCTACTGTCGACCATGATCTTCACAAAATCCGCCGTGGCGCACAGAACCCTTTCTTCTCCAAGAGGCAGATCCAGCTCTTCTCTCCATACATTCAGTCCTCTGCTGAGAAATTAATTCAGCGCCTCGATTATGAATACAAAGGCCTGAATAAGCCTGTGTCACTGAGTGATGCCTATGGTTGCCTCAGCGGAGACGTGGTAATGGAATATTGCTTTGCAAAGAACCACAACTTCTTAGAATTCCCAGACTTCCATTCGCCTTTTCTAAAAGCAGTCTACAACTCCGAATCTAGCATTCACGTGTTGATGCATTTCCCATGGTTACTTCCATTGGTCAAGGCCTTACCAGAATCTCTCTTACCTTCCCAGTTCATGCTAATTTTCAATTTCCAAAAGGTGTGATTTTCGTGGCCAAATGAAGAATAAATGCTGACGAGAAGAAAGGAAATGCGGAAACAGATTCAAGATATAATGGATGACCGCAATCAGGGATACAAAGACGCCGCGCATCCCACAGTATTCAAGGAACTCCTAGAATCAGATTTGCCGCCACAGGAGAAATCTGTTGATCGCCTCCAGGACGAAGGCTTCACGTTGGTTGGTGCGGGCCAAGAAACAGTGAAAGGGGCCTTGATCATGGCCACTTTCTGTATTCTCCAAAATCCTACCATCTTGCAGAAACTTCGGGAAGAAATACTCACAATATTTCCCAACCTTGCGAATCCTCCTGAGCTATCCAAACTTGAGCAACTGCCCTATCTTACTGCTTGCATCCAAGAAGGTAACTTTTCTCCCAAATTTGGTCTAATTCATTGCAAGCACCCTATAGCATTAGCAAAACATTCTCATATATTGTAGATAATTACTGACCCTAACTACGCAGCACTTCGTCTATCTTATGGCGTAGTCTTCCGCCTTGCTCGCGTTGCCCCCACACCCCTCAAATACGGTTCATACACTATCCCGGCCTGCACACCCATCTCCATGAACCACTACAGTGCCCACCACGACGAAGCCCTCTTCCCGAATTCCCACTCCTTCATCCCCGAGCGTTGGCTCAACAACCCAAAAGCCCCGATCCTCAATACTCCCTCTAGTTCAGTAGAGGGAAGTGGCGGCGGAAAACTTCTCTCGAGGTATCTGGTTGCTTTCACGAAGGGGCCGAGGATGTGCGTTGGGATGCATTTGGCATATGCTCAGCTTTATGTTGTCCTAGCAAATGTGATGCGGAGGTGCGAACTGGAGTTGTTTGAGACGGAGTATAAGGACGTGGGATTTCTGAGGGACATGTTTGTACCCTTGCCAGCACAGGGAACAAAGGGACTGCGAGTTCTGGTTAAAGATGTATTGAGAGCTACTTAGTGATTTTGGGCAAGTTCGACCTGAATACGAGTTTGGAAAACTTGGAATTGACTTGCACAATAGCGAGTCAAACAAGTTAGGTTTGTATGTCCAGTGACTATCAACGTTGAGAGCGACAATTAGCTGTTAGACTTTGAGAAGGGAGGATTAATAGCATCTAATTAATCTACCACTATAACTACCTAAGCGGCGAGTCAAACACTTGAACAAATACTCCAAAAGCTATTTACTAGCAACAGTCTTTGTATGATAATTATCAATCGTCGCTTCAATTCACAGTGCCACATGTTCCGGCGGTTCGGCTTGGGTAATAGTCGTACCAATGCTCCATGTCGACTGCTAGCAAGGATAAGACACACCTAGATATACGTCCATAGTATACTTTATGAACTGGCTTGGCGAGTTAGAAATCGAGTCGAACGATCCCGCCCGCTCGGCGACTTAGCTAGACTGGGTCTCGACTCATGCATAAGACTTCGCGGCATTGTTCGGCATCGGGTACCCAGATACACACCCAAGAGTATGCAGGATGGGTACCTATCGAACTGACGGATTGGGAATAGTGTCAACCTGAAACCTGGCGTCGGGATATTGGTGGTCAATGTACAGTATCTTGAAAGTTCGACAGAATGGCATCAAGAAGGTTCTAGATACTAGAGAATGAGCCGATGGAGGACTGAGGGATGGGTATAAATACCACTGGATTCTACTAGACAGATCAGAAAACAAAAGAGACCTTCCCGATTTTCTTGAGCCGTCCTGAATCCGTTCCATTGAGCTTCCTGAAGTCTGACGGTACTTACCCAAAAGGCGGTTACTTGGGTAGGTACACCGATTTTAACGAGTATCCGGATATACCTGGGTATATGGGTATTTCTGCTTAGTCGTTATTTCTATACAAATTTACGTGAAAACAAACCTTTTTATAGCTTTTTCATTAATTCCTTATTTATATATATATACCTGGCGGAGCCAAGCTATCGCACAGTCAGCTCCCACACCAGGGGTTAAGCGGAGGCTATGGGTCGAAGGATGGATTGGACAGCCACTGAATCAGTGGGACCGGCGGGAGAAGAGACCAGTCCCTGAAAACACACCACCGACAAAACAGATGCAAAAGCTTCGCGAAGGGCTCCGAAAAGCAGAGATTGCACTGCTAACCCAGGCCCATACAGGGATGATAAGGGCTACCGAAATTCCTGCATGGACGAAGCATGCCTAGCTCTACTACAGCAGCATGCCAGTATAGAGCTGGGTATGAGATCCCTCGCCACATGGCCTTATACTGCAGGTGCGAAACAGACAGGAGGCACTACCTACATAGAGGCAAAAACGGGACTTACATTCAATTAATAGGCTCAAACAAAGGGGCAAAGCACTTTGTACGATGGATGATGTAATCCAAGGGGATAAGGCAATTTGCCCTGGCAAAACGCTTGCTAATCGACAGCCAATAGCTCTCTCTTTGATAGATAAGCAGCAGTAAGGCTACTTGCTTAGTAATTGCAGGTTGCGAGTGATTTACTATAAAGTATAAGTAACAACCAGCTTAAGATTTTTCATCCTGCTATACGTAGCAAGGTTTTCCTTAGCTTTAGACTTAGATAGGAGACCCACATAGCCTTAGGCTTTAACGGGGTATGAGTAATAATTATTGGATATAACATTCCCTTTCTCTCATTTGTCCTCTCATTCATCCTCTCATATTGTTGGATTCATTAATGAGTTGTCAAGCCAGCTGAGTTTTCAGCTTCTGATAAGGGGCAATTTGCCACATGGCAAATTGCTTCAGCCGCTATGATCAATGGCATCGGGAACGCCGATCTGTCTTGTATATATAAGGGACTTATAGTCCCACTACAATCTCTACATACAATAGCTGCAATCGATGAGTCTGTGCCTAAGAACCACCCAAGCTAGTTGCAAAACGCAACAGTAATAATATAGATATACCTCCTAGGTTTTCCTGACTATGATAGGTAGAAGTACTGCATGGCGTTAGCTAGATCAGTGTAAGAGGAATGATAATAATAATAATAAGTATAGATATTATATGTTTTCTTCTACGATATTAACTCATTACCTCAAAATTTAGGCATAAAATTATAGGTATACTCATAGTACAAAGGCAAACCTCTTGGATTAATAGAGATTTTGTTAAACTCTTTACCTATATACTTTACAATTGTAAATAATACTATATAATAGGAAAGTAGCTAGACAGCCCTCTCTTTGACAAGTAGGTGGCGGTGAGGTTAATTATTTAGTAATTACAGGCTACGAGTAAATTATAGCTTCATACAGGGACAAGCAGCTTAGGGTTTTTCATCCTACTATAAAAGTAGTAAGGTTTTCCCTAGTTTAAGACCTTTTATAGGAGACCGTATAACTTTAAGCTCAAACGGTGTAAGATTAATAATAATAATATTATTACATAATAATCTCATTGTTAGTGTAGCCTGTAGGGGTACATGCTATATGCTTTGTCCTAATAAGCTTTTCTGAAATCTAGTTATCTATAATCTTCTAGCTAGGAGCAATTACAAAAGGAGGGAGAGGCTCCCTTCCATCTGCAATTGCAGTTTCAATCACAGCCACAGACTTCTAATTCTTAGGGCTTGCTTTATACAACTCCTTGACTTCAACTAGCACTATTATGTGCTTCTTTCTTAGGCATCTAATACGCACTCCTAACTCGTCTATGTTAAGCACATTCTTGCCCTTTATGATCATGTATTTAGCAAGTGTATCCTAGTACTCCTTAAACCAATTCCTAACATCTTGTTTAGTATGTGACTCAAGTCTGGCATAAGCGATTGGCTTCGTCTTATTTGTATAAAGGGTTATATGATTGCAGAGCCAGCTAGTAAAGCAGCTATAAGACGGAGGACCTTTTAGAGGGGATTCACACTATAGAATATTAGTATAACATCAATAAAACCAAGCTAGCTCTTACCTGCTTTAAGTGACTAATAGCAGCAAATACCATCTGATGTGTAGCTCCTAAGCCTGCCTCCTACTGCTCGTAACAGTATTGCCAAATCGCCTCCTTTTGCGCATTGTTTAAGTTCTTATTATTGCCTCCCTATGTATTATATAGTCCTACTGTATTCCTAACTTTCTGTCTTGATTGGAGCACTAATTTGCATAAAGCAAGCTCCTTAACATAGTAGATCCTGGTAGTAGCAGTAAGACGGTGTTCTTTGCTCTTAAGGGCCTATAAACGCGCCTCATTAAAGGCTCAATCACAGTCTGCTTTAGTAACGTGTGGACTATAATAGTTGGTAAAAGGATAGGTGGAAAGGAGAGGAAGAGCTTCCTTGGATAATTAGGCCATATAATGTTCAATAAGTTCTCTTTGACGCGATGTCAATTTGACGCGTTTTTGCAGTGTTTTAGCATAATCGGCACATCATCGGCGAGACACTTGGTTGAACGAGACAATTGCTCTTTCCGACTGTGAGCGAAGCGAGCAGAGGAGGTGGACCGGCTATTACGCTAACTTCATGGAGTCAATTTATGCTGATCCGTGCAAGTTAACCTTAACCCTTACGAAATTTCAAGTTTGAACATTAATACTTTGTATTTATATTTAGAGACAAGTTTGTGTATAAAAGTTAGATTATTGTGGCCTGCGATGACTCTCACCTCCATGGTGCAAGCTGGAAACCTAGGGACTTCGTACACCCCTAGGGCTAAGAAGAGTCTCTAGTGAGCAGCGGCGTGGTACACCGCTGCCCTGGACGTGGCTATTACCTCCCACGATAATCTCATGGTACGCCCCGTACGATGCGAAAGTTCGACGACGTGGCCTTGCCACCCACAATAATATCATGGCACGCCTTGTATGATGCGATAGTTTGACACTAGAAGACAGAGCTTGCCAGCCCTTACCAATAAGCAGCTTGGGTAGGTTTATCACTTATATAATTAATAGAATAGTAGTTGTAGTAGTAGTTTTGCTATAGCAGGTATAATATCAACATACAACTACAGACCACAATTACTATTTAAGGATTTATTAGAGCTAAGACCTTTCCCTTAAACTACGAATTACCTAGTTACATACAAGCTAACATATAGTGCAAAGAAGGTGCGGCAGAGTTAGCTAGGCTGTTCTAACTTCATAGCTAGAATCTAGCATTATACAATTACAGTATTAATATAACAGCTTAACTATAAAAGGGACGCTTATCTACTAAATTATTATATAACTAGATTGTACAGCTATGTTATTATAACATATAAGAGTTCTAGCTCTTATTCTATATGCTCTTCTTGTTGCTCTTCTATATAGAAAATTTTTTCTGTGCTGAACCAGACTAAGGTAGGTAATCTTAATCCCCTCCTTTACTAATAAATAGGACCCTGTCTTATAGGGCTAAGGCAGCTTGTAAAGCTAGGAGCTTGGAAGCATAGAAGAATTATATATATATAAAAGCATAAGGCAGGGAGAATGAGATGTAAGTTAGAGCTTTTGTATAAAATCAATTTAGTAATTATAAGCTATAGGAAATCAAAAACGTATACAACATGTTACGGACCGTAAGTCAGGTGACAGTCCGTAACTGCAATCGGAAACTGCCCTTACAGGCAGGGTGCTATAACCCTGATAACTGAAGTTACTACAAGCACTATTGCGGCTATTGCAGACAGGTTTACGGATAGGGTTGCAGGGTTTACGGACGACTTTTACGGACCGTTAGCTAATCGATTCCCGCCCGATAGCTAACGTACGTGACTACCCACTTGTATAAAGGCAGTCTCTTAGTAGACACTCTCCTTCTTCTCTTCTTCTCTCCTTAGCTTTAGATTCTTGTATTATAGGACTACTAATAGCATCGGCCTCACCCATTCGCGGCGTCCCGATGCCACTTATTGACTGAGTCCGTGACACTATATCCACTTCCCCAACCCCATCCAATGTGACGGCACGTACAAAATGCTATTCAACAAAAGATGAAGGGAGCTCTGTAGATTGCAACTATCAAAAGATACTAAACTGAAGAGAGAAGGGAGCTTTTAGGAGGGCAGGTGCCCGTTATACACATGTCCTGCTTGCCCTGAGCGTTACCCGTGCGTTGAGCCCCTGTAGTTAGGGGGTGAGATAGCATGCATGTGACGAACTGTCACACTAACTTTACGAACAAAGCTGATATGGAGCATATGCTTCTAGTGAGACAGGAGTATGACGGCCATACTGGCCGCGATAGTTACTGTAGCAATCAAAGTTTTAGCGAGCAATACGCTGTCCGGTTAGGGATAGAGCTCTAATTATATAGCGGCAGGCAGCTTAAAGGCCTTAGAAATTTTCGCGCTGAATAGATTTATCGGTTAAAATGGATAGGCTCAGCGCAAGCTTTAAACAGATACAATAATTTCGAAGTCAACTTCAACAACTAAGCAACATTTGTTTCAGCATGCGACCGGACCGAATGAAAGAGATTATCTTAGGCTTTAAAATTGGAATGAATGGGTGTGCCGTCGAAGTGCACGATCGTCAGGGCAACAGGTAGGGCAGCGTACAAGCTCGAAGCAAAACCCACAAAACGAAACGACTGTATTCCGTGTCCGTAAAGAAAGCGCTGTCCAATAACCCGTATATCGTCCGTAAATTCTCTCTGTGTCTGTAAAACCTCTAATCTCGTCCGTAAACTAATTCCTATAACAATCACTTGTTCTGTGCACATCTGTATATAAAAAAAAAAACCGTCTATTCCAAATCTCTGATCCCGTCGTAGATGCTTCCTTCTCTCTAAGGAGAGTCTACAAGCTAACTAAATACACTAATATCCTTAAAACAACTATCGCCTAAATCATGTGATTTTTATAGGGGACCACGGAACCCCACCACACTATTATTCGTCAAGTTATAGCGTTTAGTACATGTCGATAGATGGGGTAGTATAGATATTATTGAAGTTTTTGGGGAGTAACTTAGATATATCGAAGAAAATGGGGGGTAAGTTAGATGTTTGAAAATATATTATAAGCGTATGGACATTATGACATAATAATCAGCCCGTCCCACTCTTCTAACTCGTATGGCCGAGACATATTCTGTGCTCACTGCATTGCCGCTAGCTATGTATTACAAGCGTTTAAACCATCCTATTAATTTATCGACTTTCTTTAATTTCTTAATTGGCAAATTAGCAAGGTCGTTCATCGCTGTGAGAGTGTCAGGGTGTTCATTGCCTAGCGTCCTCTAGCTTGCTTCCAACACCTTTTCACTCAGTTCCATCGCCTCCTGCCTGCGTCCTACATCGCTGTAGCTGTTGGCAAGGTTGTTCATCGCTAAGAGAGTGTCAGCGTGTTCGTTGCTTAGTGTCCCCTGCCTTGCCTCGAACACCTTTTCCCTCAGCTCCATCACCATCTATTTCCGCCGCGTGCCCATGCCTCCGTACTTCGAGACGATGCAGGATTCCGATCCGCTAGGCCAACTCCGAGTGTCCTTGTTCTGGAGATGCATTTTGGCGTCGGAAATACGGAGGACTGAGAGCATCGCTATGGATCTCGTGTCTAACATGAGAGTGCGACCGACATGTGAGCACTTGGACGCGCATGCCAAGAACAGCAAGTTTAAGACGTTGAAGAGGTGCTATATCTGCCTTGAAGATGGCGAGTTGGATTTTGGGAGTAGGGAGGGCGTGGAGCTTGTCGATGTGAAGAGTGAGATCAAGACAGGTGAGAAGAAGGCGAAGGCATTTGTGAGAAGTTAGGGGCAGGTTTTAGTGGTATGGCTAGAGGAAGGGAAGTCAGGGACCGCGTGGAGAGTTTGTGTAAGAATGCTTTCGTGAGGAATCATGAGCTGAGGAAGCTGTTGATAGATAACGGGGTGAAGGAAGACGAAATTGTGACTTGTGCATGGTGGGGTGGCTGGTGTTAGAGGCTCGGGATAAATACAATAATGTACAAAGACCCCGCCATTCCCACAATTTCCTTCTTCATCTCACATCACTTTCACAGATCAAAAACAACAACAACATCAACACAATCCACAGTCATCCTCAAAATGTTCACCCACCTTCCCCTTGAAATCCGTCTCCTCATCTGGGAAACAATCCTCCACCAACCCCGCATCGTACACATAAACATGCGCTACCTCCCCGACGACCCAGCTGCCTTTTGCGGGAGCAACGACGAAGGGCCCGAATTCGAATGCCTTTGCTCGACACCTATCCCCGTACTCCTTCACCTCTGCACCGAAACACGCACCCTCGCTCTCGCGCACTACGAGCTCACTTTCGGCCGTGCCAACGCTCCTGTCTTGAGACCACGAAGATTACATAAGCACGGGTTCAGTATCAAGGGCAAAGAGTACGAAACGGTGATTGAGAGCAATGAAGCTGAGGTAGCGAAGTATGCGCCGAAAATTTATTTCAATTTTGAGCGCGATACGGTGGTTTTCGGTCGGACGTTGTTGCCGCGCGGGGAAGAGCCTGGGCGCGGGAGGTTCATGGCTTGTTTTCCGTATGGAAAGCATTTCGACTTTGAGCAGCTGCAGAGGATTGAGAGCTTGGCGTTGAGTATAGATACGGATTCGGGTTCGGATTCGGGGTATATAATGTTTTATTATTTGAATCGACATGTAGGGTTGGGGAGCTTTCAGAGGCTGAAGAAGCTGTATCTGTGTCTGGAAGCTGATGATGTGGATCCGAGCCGGGGAGTGGAGCTCGTGGACTTGAGAGAGAAAGTGAAGAAGGAAGAGAGAGATGAGGGAATGGCACAGGAGTTTGTGGATAGATGGAGAACTGCATTCAAGGGAGAGGGTGTTGTGGTCAATGGTGTGGGTATGGAGGGGTTGAGGATTATCTGCAAGGACGGTTTGAGTAGGCGATATCAGTTGAGAGAGTTGTTGTTGAAGAACGGAGCGAGTCCAGACGAGGTGCTGAAATGCGTTTGGGTGAGAGACATGGGCGGGGGTGATTGAGAGTT
>Ga0335075_10016610_pt1 | contig 10979 bp, 8 predicted proteins | sample Lox_Sample_24_FD_206723 | JGI IMG/M metagenome (GOLD analysis project Ga0335075, IMG submission 206723) | Soil microbial communities from Loxahatchee National Wildlife Refuge, Florida, United States - Lox_Sample_2.4 | ecosystem: Environmental > Terrestrial > Soil > Wetlands | place: USA: Florida... | reverse complement strand
GGGAAAGGTGTCGTTGTCCGCCGGGGCGACAACCTGGCACTGATAGGTTGGGCCGGCGGTCCTGGCCTGCTGAACCGGTTGGGCGGAAGCTCGAGGCACCGGCGTCGCCTTGAACGTCTGCGGCGCCGCCACCTGAACTTTCTCCGCATTCTCGTGCGGCTGGTCGCTGTAGTGGGTTACGCCGTTCTCGTCTACCCACCGATAGACGGTGGCTGAGAAGGCGACCGTGCAAACGAGCGACATTAAGGTAAACAGAGCGATGCGCATAGGAACCCAGCATAGCCCTATGCGCCGCTCGGAACAAAACTGAGCGGTCATGTTCGTGAAGCATGACCGCTCGTGAGCCGGGGGCCTCGTGCCGCCGAGTCTTCCCCGCCCCCGGTCCCTCCCCGCCGGGCGGGGAGAGCTCGTCGTGAAGGTGCGGGGAGGAGCTCTTCGACGTCACGCTGTATCCATCAACAGCTGTAGTACAGCTCGAGCTCCACCGGGTGGGTCGACATGCGGAACCGGGTGATCTCCTGCAGCTTGAGCCCCATGTACGCATCGATGACGTCGTTCGTGAACACGCCGCCGCGCGTAAGGAACTCGCGATCCTTGTCGAGGTGCTCGAGCGCCATGTCGAGCGAGTGGCACACGGTTGGAATGTGCTTCGCCTCCTCGGGCTCGAGGTCGTACAGGTCCTTGTCCGCCGGGTCGCCGGGGTGGATCTTGTTTTGAATACCGTCCAGGCCCGCCATCATCATGGCCGTGAAGGCGAAGTACGGGTTCGAGCACGAATCCGGGAAGCGCACTTCGATGCGGCGGGCTTTCGGGTTCGACACGAAGGGGATGCGGATGGAGGCTGAGCGGTTGCGCGCGGAGTACGCGAGCATCACGGGCGCCTCGAATCCCGGAACCAGGCGCTTGTAGCTGTTGGTGCCGGGGTTGGTGAAGGCGTTGAGCGCCTTCGCGTGCTTGATGATGCCGCCGATGTAGTAGAGCGCGGTGTCGGAAAGGCCGCCGTACTTGTCACCCGCGAAGAGCGCCTTGCCTTCCTTCTGCAGGGACTGGTGAACGTGCATGCCGCTGCCGTTGTCGCCGACGAGAGGCTTGGGCATGAACGTAGCGGTCTTACCGTAGCCTTTGGCGACGTTCAGAACGGCGTACTTGAGGATCTGCACCTCGTCGGCCTTCTTCACGAGCGTACCGGCGCCGACGCCGATTTCGCACTGGCCGCCGGTAGCGACCTCGTGGTGATGCACCTCGACCTTCAGGCCCATCTCTTCCAACGCGAGGCACATTGCCGAGCGGATGTCCTGGAAGGCATCGACCGGCGGGACGGGGAAGTAGCCGCCCTTGATACCCGGGCGGTGGCCCTGGTTGCCGCCTTCATATTCCTTCGAGGAGTTCCAGGCGCCCTGCATCGAATCGATGTGATAGGAGCAGCCGTTCATGTCGTTGTTGTAAACGACGCTGTCGAAAATGAAGAACTCGTTCTCGGGGCCGAACAGCGCGTAGTCGGCGATCCCCGTGGATTTCAAGTAGGCTTCGGCGCGCTTGGCGAGCGAGCGCGGGTCGCGCTCGTAACCGGACATTGTGCTCGGCTCGATGATGTCGCAGCGGATGTTGACCGTCGTCTCTTCGAAGAAGGGATCGATAACGGCTGTGCTCGCATCGAGTGCGAGGATCATGTCCGACTCGTTGATGCCCTTCCAGCCGGCGATGGAGGAGCCGTCGAACATTTTGCCGTCGCGGAACAGCTCCTCGTCGACGAGCCGCGCCGGGATGGTCACGTGCTGCTCTTTGCCGCGCGTATCAGTGAAGCGCAAGTCCGCAAACTTGACCTCTTTTTCTTTTATCAGTTTGATCACATCGGTGGGTGACATATCGCTCTCCGGAAAAGGGTGGTCCCGCCTCAAAAGTCCTGAGGGTCCGCTTGCGTGCAGCTTTGACCCGTTACTGTCCACGCCCGGCCTCGACACGGCGGAGCGTGGTGGTAGTGCAGGCCCTATGCCAATTTGACGAGCTTGCAAAATCAATTGCTTAGCAGCACCGCCAGATTGCAGTGCATCTATATGGTGCAAGCGCGGCCTGAATTGCACCATAAATGAGCTTTTCCGGGTGTGATTTTTGAAGCCGGCGAGCGGGCTTTCGGGCGGTTCGCCTGATCTTGGTGCAAGCTTGTCTATTTATGGACTTGTGATATATTTAGTCCATATATGGATGACCAGAGGTTGGAGCCATGACTTCGCTGCACTCAGCCCATCCCCGACCGGAGCGCTCGAAGGAGGCCGCGGCGGCCGGTGGAGCGGGTTTACGGGCATTCAACCAGATCGCGGAGCTGTGGCACCTCTCGATTCCGGAGCAGCTCGCACTACTCGGCCTCACCTCTCGCTCGACCTACTTCAAGTGGCGTAGGGAGCCGCAGCCGAAACTGCCACGCGACACCCTCGAACGCCTCTCCTATCTTCTGGGCATTTATAAAGCCCTGCAATTGCTGCTTCCCGACAATCACGCCGCCGACGAGTGGGTCCGCCGTCCTAACGACGCGCCTCTGTTTGGCGGCAAGTCCGCGCTCGAACGCATGCTCTCTGGCAACGTCGCGGACTTGTACACCGTGCGGCAATACCTGGACGCACAGCGCGGTTAGTCAGCGCTCATGGCGACGTCCCATCCGGCCCTCGCCGTCGGCGAGGTGCGCTGGCAACCCTGTTTTCGGGTTATCTCGAGCCGCTTTCCACCCATCGACCTGTTCGAGAGGGTCGCGGGCGCCCAGGACTGGGACGCGCTGTACTGGCTCGAATCGCTGACGAATCCCCGTTTGCGTGACGAAATCGGGGAAATCGAGCTCGTCCCCACTGAAGACCGGGTGTTCGGTCCCGGCGCCTCGATCATCATGGCGGCCTTCACTCATCTGAACCCCGACGGCAGCCGCTTCGCGGACAGCACATTTGGCGCGTTCTACGCCGCGGCAAGTCTCGACACCTCGATAGCCGAGACTCGCTTCCACCGTGAGATTTTCCTTCGTGCCACCCACGAGAGTCCGATGGAGGTCGACATGCGGACCTACCTCTGTGACGTTTCCGCGAGATTCCATGACATCCGGGGTAAGCGTGAGCAAATGCCGGACATTTACGACCCCGACAGCTATGCCGCTTCGCAGAAGTTCGCCCGCACCCTGAGGCTCGCCGGGTCCAATGGCGTGGTTTACGACAGCGTCCGCCACACCGGTGGGCAATGCCTTGCGGTCTACCGCCCGCGCCTCATCCAGAACTGCCGACAGGGCACCCATCTACGCTACGTCTGGGACGGCGAGCGGATCAGCCAGGTCTACGCGCTACGACTGATGGGCCAATGATGAGCCGGGGCCGCGGGTTCGCCGGCCGCAGGCGGCAACCCGGTATACTCGCCGGTCTTTGACTTAAGAGCTCTCCCGCATGAAATTCGGCATAGCGCCACAAACGTTCCAGGAGCTGATCTTTGCCCTGCAACGCTACTGGTCCGACCGCGGCTGCGTGATCCTGCAGCCTTACGACATGGAAGTCGGTGCGGGTACGTTTCATACCGCTACCTTCCTGCGGTCGATTGGTCCGGAGCCGTGGAGCGCAGCGTATGTGCAGCCCTCGCGCCGGCCTACCGACGGCCGTTACGGCGAGAACCCCTTCCGGCTGCAGCACTATTACCAGTACCAGGTGGTCATCAAGCCTTCGCCGCTCGAGATCCTGGACCTTTACCTGGGAAGTCTGCGCGCCGTCGGTCTCGACCCTCTCGTTCATGACATCCGGTTTGTCGAAGACAACTGGGAGTCGCCGACCCTGGGCGCCTGGGGTTTGGGCTGGGAAGTGTGGCTGAACGGCATGGAGATCACGCAGTTCACCTACTTCCAGCAGGTCGGCGGCCTGGAGTGCCGGCCGGTGACGGGCGAGATCACATACGGACTCGAACGACTGGCGATGTACCTTCAGGGTGTCGAAAGCGTTTACGACGTCGTGTGGACCGATGGCCCGCTGGGTCGCGTGACTTACCGTGACGTTTTCCACCAGAACGAGGTCGAGCAGTCGACCTACAACTTCGAGCACGCCGACGTGCCGACACTGCTGCGGCATTTCGATGATCACGAGAAGGCCTGCAAGGACCTGTTGGCGGCGAAGCTCGCATTGCCGGCCTATGAGCAGGTGCTCAAGGCATCACACACGTTCAACCTGTTGGATGCGCGCCGCGCGATCTCGGTGACCGAACGGCAGCGTTACATCTTTCGCGTGCGCACTCTCGCGAGTGGGGTAGCGAAGACCTACTACGAAAGCCGCGAAGCACTCGGCTTTCCGATGTTGCAACAGGCGAAAGCGGCGTCCATCACTTCGGTCGAGGATGTCGCATGAAGATGGAGCGACACGACTTTCTCGTCGAGATCGGCACCGAAGAGCTGCCGCCGAAGGCGCTCCATGGGCTCGAGGAGGCTTTGACCGCCGGAATCCGGGCCGGGCTCGAAAAAGCGGCGCTCGAGCACGCCGACATCATCTCTTATGCGACTCCGCGGCGGCTCGCCGTGTTGGTCAAGAGACTGGCGGCGCACCAGCCCGACCAGGATCTCAAGAGAAAGGGGCCACCGGTCAGTGCCGCGTTCGATGCGGCCGGCGCGCCGACGCAGGCGGCTCTGAAGTTTGCGGAGAGCTGCGGAACGAGTGTCGAGCGCCTGCAGAGAATCGACGAAGGGAAGGGGACGTTCCTGTTTTTCGTCGGCACGAAGCCGGGCGCGGCCATGGCCGATCTCATTCCGGGAATCGTCAAGAGCGCGCTCGATGCGTTGCCGATTCCGCGCCGCATGCATTGGGGCTCGAGTGATGCCGAATTCGTGCGGCCGGTCCATTGGCTCCTGATGTTGTACGGAAAGGATGTCCTGCCCGTGACGCTGCTCGACACGGTGGCGGGAAATCTCACGCGAGGCCATCGCTTCCACGCCCCGAAGCCCATTCGGATCACGGCACCGGCGAGCTACGAGAGCTCACTTCTTCAGCGGGGCTTCGTGAGAGCCTCTTTCAGCGGGCGGCGCGAGTCGATTCTCGCGCAGGTGACGACGGCGGCCGGCGAGCTCGGCGGACGTGCGCTGATCAGTGACGCTCTGCTCGATGAAGTGACGGCGCTCGTGGAGTGGCCCGTTCCAATTGCGGGACGCTTCGAGGAACGTTTCCTCTCTCTACCGCGCGAAGTGCTGATCTCGACACTGCAGGACCACCAGCGTTACTTCCCAATTGAGGATTCGCAAGGCCGCTTGATGCCTTGCTTCATCACCATCAGCAACATCGAGAGCCGCGACCCCTCGAAGATTCAGGAAGGTAACGAGCGCGTCGTTCGCCCACGGTTGGCGGATGCGGCCTTTTTCTGGGACCAGGACCGTAAGCGGCCGCTTGCTTCACTGCGCGACGCATTGGACAAGGTGACCTTTCACGTGAAGCTCGGCTCGCTCGGTGACAAGACCCGGCGCGTGCGGACGTTAGCTGGTGAGATCGCGGCCATCGGCAACAAGGAGCGTGCCGAAACGGAGCGAGCGGCTGAGCTCTGCAAATGCGATCTGCTCACGGCGATGGTCGGCGAGTTTCCCGAGCTACAGGGGATCATGGGGACCTATTACGCGCTCGCGGACGGCGAGACGCCTGAAGTCGCCGTTGCGATCCGCGAGCACTACCTGCCGCGGGGCGCCGGTGATGAGTTGCCGGAAACGCATCCGGGACTGGCAGTCGCCGTTGCCGACAAGCTCGACACCCTGGCCGGCATTTTCGCCGTGGGCGAGAAGCCGACCGGCACCAAGGACCCGCTGGGGCTGAGGCGCGCCGCCATCGGTGTGCTGAGGATTCTCATTGAGACGCGGCTCGATCTCGATTTACGGCACTTCATAACGCGCGCGCTGGAGTTGGCACGGACGGACATCGACCGGATTGCCATCGCCGCAGGTAAGCCGCTCGCGGCGCGCGGTACGGTCACGAAACCGGACGGCTCGGTCAGAGACGCGGTTGCCGAGGAAATCTACAGCTACATCATGGAGCGGCTGCGTGCGTACTACCTCGAGGGTGGGGCGCCCGAAGCCATCGGCGCGGCGGCCATGACGACCGAAATGTTCGATGCCGTGTTGGCAAGTCAGCCGGTGTCGCCGTTGGATTTCGATGCGCGTTTGAAGGCGCTCCGCGCGTTTCTCGAGCTTCCCGAGTCGACGAGCCTCACTGCCGCCAACAAGCGCATTGCCAATATCCTGCGCAAGTCCGCCGGCGGCGCGGCCCCAACCAACGTCGAAGTCGAGTCGCTGAAAGAGGCCGCGGAGGTGCGCCTGTTCGATTCGATGCGTGCTCTGCGCGATGCGGTGTCGGTTGCGACAGCGCAGCGGGAGTACGCGAACGCACTCGGACGCCTGGCGCAGCTACGGCCCGCCGTCGATGAGTTTTTCGACCAGGTGATGGTGATGGACGAAGATCCGAAGCTGCGTGCCAACCGGCTGGCTTTGCTGGCCCAATTGCACGGATTGTTTGCTGGTGTCGCGGACCTGTCGCGGCTGCCGGGCTGAGCACTCATGCAGTTCATCGCCTCGGTCATCTACACGGTCTTTCTGTTTGCGTGGACTTTCTTCTACGCCATCTTCTTTGTCATCGCCTGTTGCTTCCTGCCGTTCCGGCATCGATTCCGCCTGGCGCGTGTGTGGGGCCTCGTGCTCCTCAAAGTCCTGAAATGGTGTTGCCGCCTCGACTACAAGGTTGAAGGCGCCGAGAACATTCCGTCCACCAACCACATCGCCCTGTGGAAGCATTCCTCCTCGTGGGAAACGATCGCGATGGCGGTGGTCTTTCCTCGCCAGGTGTGGGTGTTGAAGCGCGAGCTGTTGTGGATCCCTTTCGTCGGTTGGGGTATCCGGCAATTGCATGCGATCGCGATCGACCGCAAGTCGGGCCACTCCGCCGTGGGCCAGGTCGTCCAGCAGGGCAAACAGCGCATTGCCGAGGGCGATTGGATCATCATTTTTCCGGAAGGCACGCGGATGCTTCCCGGACAGACGCGGCGCTACGGAGTGAGTGGCACATTGCTCGCCGCCGAGACGGGCCGACTGATCATCCCCGTCGCGCACAACGCCGGTGACTTTTGGCCTCGGCGCGGTCTGTTGAAGAAGCCCGGCACCGTCCGGGTAGTCATCGGCCCGCCGATCCCGGCGGGCGGGCGGGACGTACGGGAGATCAATCGCGAGGTCCAGGAGTGGATCGAGACCACCGTGGCTCGCCTCCAGGGGAACCCGCCTCCTACCAGGGCGGGCCTCAGCCACCAGTCGACCTAGTACTCGACCCATTGGCAGCAAAACAACCAGCGACCCAACCGTCGGCCGGTCAGACAGTCCCTGGACAGTTATGTATGCCGCATGACGCTCGGCAGGATTGAGACGCGCGCCATTTCCGCTGCCGTCGCGGTGGTGAAAGATGAGCCCAGCTGCGGATGGCGGGCTCTTGATGGCTGTGAAGGAAGCGTTGGCGATTGGTCTCATGCTGCTGCTGAGCGCTTGCAGCTCAGTACCGTCTGAGAATTTCGAGGCTGCCTCGCGCGTCGCCGTGCGGCGTGTCTGCCTGACCTCCCCGGGTATTCCAGATCGCCCCCAGGTCACCATCATCAATCCCATTGGCGCCGGGTTCGGCGTGTTGGGAAATCTCATCGAGGCGCATCGCGCTTCCGGCGCCCAACAGGAAATGCAGGCCGTGCTGGCGAAGGCCAACTACGACTATGGCTCGGCCCTGACGGACTCGGTGTTTCTTGCCATGGGGAAAGCGGGCTTCACGATGGTTCGCTCGCCCGATTCACGGCCTGAAAAGGAGCGCGAGCGATTCCTCACGAACTATCCACAAATGAAGCGCGTGGACGCTTACCTGGACGTGTACGCGGATTATGTTGGATTTCAGGCGTTGCAGTCTTCGGAGGATTACCGGCCGCATCTCGAGATCAGCGCGCGGTTGGTGGACGCTCATAGCGGACGGATTCTCTTTCAGGACCGCATCGTCTACGGCTTCTCCGTCGCGACTGATGAGGACGCGGTGCTCGTCAGAGCGGAAGACAACTACCGCTTCAGGGACCGCGCGGCGTTGCAGGCAAACCCCTTGGTTACCGCCCGCGCGCTGCAGAACGCGATTGAGGCGGTCGCGTGGGAGTTGGCGAAGCAGTTTATGTAAAACGCTGCCGTGCCCACTTCGGCTGCTGCACTGTCGGCCACCATTCCGGCCGCTCATCCACTTCAGGCCGCCACCACCGCGAAGGCTTCGCAGCAAAGCGACCGGCGACTGCGAGCGGATAGCAGCGATTAGGGAATCAATTGGGCGCCTAACATGCGCTCATTGATTCATATGCGGACCAATCTGCCTTAAATGTCGAGATTCGCCACCGACAGCGCGTTCTTCTCGATGAATTCGCGGCGAGGCTCGACCTGGTCACCCATCAGCGTGGTGAAGACGTCGTCGGCCATGACCGCGTCGTCGATCTTCACCCGCAATAGCCTGCGCGAGTCCGGGTTGATCGTGGTGTCCCACAACTGTTCCGGGTTCATTTCACCGAGGCCTTTGTAACGCTGGATCGTCTGGCCCTTGCGTGCCTGGTCGAGCAACCATTTCATGGCTTCCTTGAAGGAGCCGATCTCCAGCTTGTCGTCGCCGCGCGTGACGAAGGCACCCTCGCCGATGAGCCCCGCCAACGTGCGCGCCAGGTCGGCAATCCGCTGGTACTCAGCGGACTCGAAGAACTCTCGCGGTAGGAACTTCTGGCTCGGCGTACCGTGCTCGGTCCGATGGACGATCACGCGCGCCGCATGACCGTCGGACGCACCGCGCACTTCGACACGGTAAGTGCGGGTGCCATCAGCGAGCGCGTTCAGACTTTGGTCGAGGTGTTGGCCCCAATCCCGCAGCCAGTCGGGTCGATCGAAATTCTCCGTCGTGACTTCCGGCATGTAGACCAACTGCTCCAACAGCCGGTCGTCATAGCGTCGTGACCAACGCTTGATGATCGCCTGCACCTCCATGTACTTGTGCGCGAGATTCTCGAGACCCTGGCCCTGCAGGGGCGGGGCCTCGGAGTTGACGTGCAGGGAGGCGTTCTCCAGCGCTGTTTGCAGCAACACGGAGTTGAGCTCGAGATCGTCCTTGACGTAGGACTCCTGCTTGCCGCGCTTCACTTTGTAGAGCGGCGGCTGAGCGATGTACACGTGTCCGTTCTCGATGAGCGCGGGAATCTGGCGATAGAAGAACGTCAGCAGCAGGGTGCGGATGTGAGAGCCGTCGACGTCCGCGTCCGTCATGATGATGATGCGGTGATAGCGCAGCTTCGCCAGATCGAAGTCGTCCTTGCCGATCCCGCAACCCAATGCGGTGATAAGGGTGCCGACTTCAGCGGACGAGAGCATCTTGTCGAAGCGCGCTCTTTCGACGTTCAGGATCTTTCCCTTCAGGGGAAGAATGGCCTGGGTGCGCCGATCGCGACCTTGCTTCGCGGAGCCGCCCGCCGAGTCACCCTCGACGATGAAGATCTCGGAGAGCGCGGGATCCTTCTCCTGACAGTCGGCAAGCTTGCCGGGGAGACCGGCGATATCGAGGGCACCCTTACGGCGAGTCATCTCGCGCGCTTTACGTGCAGCTTCGCGTGCACGCGCGGCTTCCACGATCTTCGCGACGATGCCACGAGCTTCCTGCGGGTGCTCGAGCAAGAACTCCTGCAGCTTGGTGGCGACCGCGTTCTCGACGACGCCCTTCACCTCGGAAGAGACGAGCTTGTCCTTGGTCTGTGAGGAGAACTTCGGATCAGGGAGCTTTACCGACAGGATGGCGGTGAGTCCTTCCCGCGCGTCGTCGCCCGTCGTCGGAACCTTCTCCTTCTTGGCCGACATTTCCCTTTCGATGTAGTCGTTCAGGGTGCGCGTGAGCGCCGTGCGGAAGCCGGCCAGGTGGGTGCCGCCGTCCTTCTGCGGAATGTTGTTGGTGTAGCAGAACATGCTCTCCTGGTAGGAGTCGTTCCACTGCATCGCCACTTCCACCGTCATCGGGCCTTCCTGGGTTTTGAACCAGAAGACCGACTCATGGATCGCCACGCGCGTGCGGTTCAGGTACTTCACGAACGCCTGCAGACCACCGGCGTGCTCAAACACGTCCGACTTGTTCTCGCGCTCGTCGACGAGCTCGATGCGCACGCCGGAGTTCAGGAACGACAACTCACGCAGACGCTTCGCCAGCACCTCGTAGTCGAACTGAATATTGGTGAAGGTCTGTGCGCTTGGCCTGAAGCGGATAACGGTACCGCGCTCGGCCGTATCTCCGGCCAGCGCCAACGCGGCGACAGGCTCTCCGTGGCGATACTCCTGCTTGTGTACTTTGCCGTCCCGGAAAATGGTGAGCTGCAAGTATTCGGAGAGCGCGTTGACGACGGACACGCCGACTCCATGCAGACCGCCGGAAACCTTGTACGAGCTGTCGTCGAACTTACCGCCCGCGTGCAGGATGGTCATGATGACCTCCGCGGCCGAGCGCCCCTCCTCGGGGTGAATGTCCGTGGGTATACCACGGCCGTTATCCGAAACCGTTACCGACTCATCGGCGTGGATGGTGACGATGATCCGGTCGCAATGACCGGCCAGGGATTCGTCAATGGCATTGTCGACGACCTCGAAGACCATATGATGCAACCCCGACCCGTCATCGGTGTCACCGATGTACATTCCGGGCCGTTTTCGGACTGCATCGAGCCCCTTTAATACTTTGATTTTGCTGGAATCGTAGACGTCGTCGGCTGCCATGAAAAAGCTCAATCTTAGGATGGGGCATTATACCGGCTGCACCCCTCCCGATCCATGTAAAACCCGTCGCGGGTGGTGCTAAATAGCTGCATTTTCGAGGCTGATCGCCTCCGGAAAGAACGGTCGATTTTGCTGGCCTGCGCTCAGGCTAAATCCATCAAGCGGCACATCGTCCGCGCCTCTGCCGGAAGCACTCCTCCTG
>Ga0335075_10016609_pt1 | contig 10979 bp, 8 predicted proteins | sample Lox_Sample_24_FD_206723 | JGI IMG/M metagenome (GOLD analysis project Ga0335075, IMG submission 206723) | Soil microbial communities from Loxahatchee National Wildlife Refuge, Florida, United States - Lox_Sample_2.4 | ecosystem: Environmental > Terrestrial > Soil > Wetlands | place: USA: Florida... | reverse complement strand
CGTGGCGTGCTTGTGAGAGGCGTAGTCAGTCTCTCCTAGCCCTGTTTCAGAGCACGGTAATTGTCAGCTCCAAGTCACTTACGCCATGACTACTATTCACTAATGCGAAAGTACCTACATTGCTGGCATATTGGACAGTAGAATCTCTCTTTGTGGCTATCGGGGAGATTAGGGTCTTCATTAATAACTGCTTTGATGAAATAATGCCTCTGCTTGTGTCGCACATTGTCTTCGTTCGTCTCGCGGAAACATGGCTCACAGATCCACTGACCGAACCCCCAGGCTTGCCGGCAATCACGACACCAGTAGATACTGCTGCCGATCTCTATTGCTATACCAGCAACGGACGATTAACTTGGAAACAGCGACAAGGGGACCTCGCAACAACTTACGGGCGTGACATTTCTCGCAGTGTGTTGACCACGCTGGACGTCTTCCCACAGTAATCTCCCTGGATTCTAAGTTAGTTACCACAGATGTTGTAAGAGGTTCTGTGCTGATTTTCTCTTTTCAAAGTTACGCGGAACCGTCCGAGTGGCCAAGAAGTCAAATAGGCCGAGCGCGGGAAGAGGAGAGACTTACTTATAGCACACACAGGTGCTCGTCCTCCACGTCTCCGTAACACTCCACTCCTCCGGATAGATGGCGAAGAACTCCTGGTGCATCGGCTCCTTCTCGAGATGATCTTTGAGGAAGTTGTCAAGGTAGACACCGACGTGGAAGCAAGCCACACACAAAGAATGGCTACAATTCTTTGAACTGCATTGCAGCCGGGCCCGCTGGACCGTCGAGCATTTGCTGCAGTTTGACACGGGTTCATATTCGTTGGAAAAGTTAATCCATTGACGCATCTCGACCCGGATTCGCTGGGGGTGTAACGTCGTGTGGACGTAGCGGCAGCCACGACAGAGCCAGAATTTGCATTCCAGGCAAATGAAGCTGTCTTTGTAGTATGGAATGCCTTATCGTGCGTCAGTCATGTAGTGAGTAAATGAGCGGCTTTGTTTGATTCAAGTATTTATACAACATACCGGATTTACATCTGTCACACCATCTGCAGATGACCGAACACAGGCTCCGGATCAGTGCACTCTCCTCTGGAGATACTATGTAGCCCGCAGCATTTCTTGAAACCGCATTTGGGTTCGACGCATCTCCGATGACGAGGGCAGCTATCTCTGCGTTGATCCTCCGATTTTCGTGGAAGGGGATGGCCTGGCTGCCGTTCACGCCGGGGAAATTGCGCTGCTGTGGCTGTTGCGTAGAGGATGTAGCATTACCGGGCCGAGCCGGATTCAGCCCTGTCGTACTCGGTCCTGGTGCCGCGCGCATCATCGCTGAAGGCAAAGACCCTAAGACGGCGTTGTTGATGAGCGGACGCGGGGGTTGTGCAGGCGAGGGCCCAGGGAGCGAAGGAGGAGCGATATTGGGAGTCTGAGCCCAAGGAATACTGGCTCCAGAGGATCCTGACTTGTCTGCAAACTCATGATGCTGGAGGGCAGTGCCGCGAGCAGCACGATCTCCCTCTTTGCTGCCGTTGCTGTTACTACTACTACTGCTGCTACTAAGAATAGCTTTTAGTTTCTTCATATCGAGTGCGTGTTTCTGGGCAGTCCTGTCCCATCCAGTGTCCTAGATAGATTGAAGCACTGCTGGGAAGGAATGAGTGGTCAACGTCGTCTTATCTAGCCCTGGCCCCTAGGATCGAGAGAGGGAAGATTTCAGCCGCACGCGGGGCAGGTCAGGTTGTTTCACACGCCATAAGCAGCGAATGAAAGTCGGTTAGTATGTTTGCTTTTGCATTTACGGACAGTACTTTAAAGCCTTGCTTTTGTCGCGAGATTCGTCACGCGCTGCAGCCACAAGCCACCAAACCTTCAGCTGTGTCGCGTCTCACCGAACAAGAACCCGCTCTATCATCGTGACGAACCTATTTCTTCCACTATCTCTCTCTTCCATCTTCCTTCTACCAATCCGGGAGTTTGGTTGTAGAAAGGATCTTGGAAGTCCTGTATGCCTCAAATGCAGCGGTATAAATACGAACCATTAGACCCGGGGGAGATTCGCCTCCTCGTGATCGCAAGAGATCCCGAGGACGACAAGCTTCAGGGACGTATCCGAACCTGCAACCTGCTCGAAGAAAAACCCCGATATGAAGCATTATCGTATCTCTGGGGAGCTGAAAACCCAAAGTTTCCTATAGGCCGCCATGAGCCAATCTTCGATGTCCCGCAGAACCTGTACACAGCCTTGCACAGAATCTTGTCCCTTACGGATGCAGGCGAATATCGGACGTTATGGATAGATCAGATTTGCATCAACCAGGAGGACCCAATTGAAAAGGATAAGCAGGTCAAATTTATGGGCGAAGTTTACGGACGTGCTCACGACGTGCTCGTGTGGTTGGGTGACCCTCCACCTGGCGTCCTCAACGTTGCGGCCTATCTGGAGCAAATCCCGAGCATAGTCAAGAAAATTGAACGCAATGTGGTCCGGATCGGTCCCTCCTTCCTTCCCTCTGTGTCAGCAGGATTGCCAACAAACGACGACCAGGTGTGGGCGATCATGGTAGATATCCTCCATAAAGACTGGTATGGACGTGTCTGGACTCTTCAAGAAGCAGTCCTGGCTAAGCGGTTGGTCGTATATTACGGCAACAATATCCTAGACTGGGATTTGATTTTCAGGCTGTATACCGTGTACGGCGCTGCTCCCCTCATGCCTTTGAGAGGCCTTCACGACGAGAAAGAGATCTCTTATAAGTCCATCCATTGGATACAAACGTATCGGAGGGCAAGAGAGAAATCGAAGAAGATTGATTTCACTCACCTGCTCTGGAGCTGTGGTTTCAAAGGATGCAGAGATGATGTTGACAAGATCTATGGCATGCTCGGAATGGTCGATGAGTCCATTAGGAAGAAAATAGACCCGAAATATCGAGAAGACAAGCGTCGAGTCTTCCTCGATGCCTTCAAAGCCGCCATAAAAAGCGATCCTCAGCTCCACCTCTTGAGTCTTCCTTTCGAACGAGACATCGAGCTTGGACTCCCTACATGGTGTCCAGACTTGATGAAAGTGAACGAATGCGTGCAGTTCAATTCGTATTTTGTTGGAATAAGATCCTCGACAGAGGAATCTTCGATAGTGGCTGTGACAGATTCGGATTTTCTAAGCATTCAAGGTGTCGAAGTTGACAAGATCGACAAGATCGTCAGCGCCCAATACCCCCACCTCAGGGAAAGAGATCGAGACAAACGCAAAAAACTCCTATCTCAATTTCACGACGAGACTCTCCGGATGGCCCAAGCAGTCTATGGGACCCCGATCCCAGAGGAGTATTGTCGAACCTTGATCGCAGACGTAGCAAGAGCTCATGGCGGTCACAAATGGTCAACAGAAGAGATGCTCGCGGGATACCAGGCACTCTTCGCCGAAGGCCCTCTACATGCTCATCTGAATGCGACTGAAAAATCTCTATCAGGCATTTACGCTTCTTGTGCTGTCCAGGCTTGCTCAGGGCGCAGGTTCATCACCACCACGAAGGGACGTGTGGGACTCGCGCCCGCGAATTGTGAGGTCGACGATGTTATCTGTGTCTTCCTTGGCGCTGGCGTGCCGCACGTGCTCAGACCGAATGTTGCACATGCGGAGGGGGAGGCTACGACTTTTTCTTTCGTTGGTGATTGCTATCTGCATGGGATTATGAACTCAGAGGTACTGGACATGCTTGAGAAAAAAGAGAAGGAGCTGGAATTGAGAGAATTTATCATCACGTGAGAAAGGGAATAAGGTTATATGGTTCAGATGCTTCGGGTGGACTATCCTTCTCTCTACAATCATCCTTCTCCATCCCTTTGGTATCATCTTTCTCGTTCTAAGCAGCATTACTTGATGGACGGCTCAATCTATTGCTTGTCGAGATAGGGATATTCCAATATTGAACACGCTCGTCTGATTTTGTGAGTCGAATCCGCACTTTTAGTTTTGTGACTTCTATGAACAGCTTCCTTCTTCATCAACCACCAAACGAGCCGCCTCCTCAGTCGCAAAGACTTCCCACTGCCTCCTCCAGATTGCGGTCTCGAATGATGTTATTCACCTTCTCGCGTGGCTTTTCCTTGTCCAGCTCCTTCAATGTGATCGCGTAGCCCAGAATCTTGTTGTTAGCCTCCTTCAAGTCCTTGATAAGCCCATCCTGCTGTGCTACCGGGCCATTTCTATGTTGCATGTCCTTGTCTAATCGAAGTTGAGTGACTCGCTTGGCCTCGTCATTTCTAGCAGTCTCACGAGCCGGCAACGCTCCCCTGAAGCCGGCAGCTCCGTATGTATTAATCCTCCCTTGTTTCTTCTGGCGCCGATTCTCGAATCCTGAGTGTTTCCCAGCTCGTTGTACCCTTCTTCTGCGGCCCGAGACAACGTTAATAGGAGAATATTGGTAGAAATTTGAGACATTCAGAGAGGTGAAATTCGTAACCCTGAGATCTATAGCATGACTTGGCTGGAGTGTTGGCAGGAACGTGAGACATTTACGGCCCTACACATTATTGGCTTGCAAACACTTCTGGAGTAGAAAGGTCACGAGGAAGTGATGTGAAATAGGGAAGCAGATCTGAAAAAGATGTGGGAACTCCACTATATTGATTAGTGGTCCGCATTTACCGTAAAATAGGGTCTGTTACCTGTAAAAACTGTAAAATAAGTAAAAGAGATCTATTTTACCATAAACTTACGAGATCAAGTGGCTTTGTGCAAGGCCTATCATTGGCTAGAAAACATCTACTCTACCAATTATTGATAGGAATATCACGTGCGAGTCTTTATCCAGCCAAAGTCTAGGGTTAGGGAGAATGGAAAAGTAAAATTACCTACCATGTCCACTAAAGATATATGCGGAATAAGACTTTTCTATCCCAAAATGAGGGTTTCCTAACCCAAAACTTGCATTTCACTACTACTCTCCATACAAATTCCCATTTTACCAATTTGTATGGTGATTCGTAACAACCCTTCTGTTACCTGTAACGTAAAATGCGACCCTATTTTACGATACCTGTAAAATGTAAAAGCGGATCACTACCTTGCTGTACTGTACATCGATACCCTAATGCGGGCCTTGATCATGTGATTTTTATAGGGGACCACGGAACCCCACCACAGTACGAAGCTCCGCTTCAAAAGAGGTGTAACACGCAAGCAGGGGTATCGCTAAATCACGCTGGAATTTAGTAATGGAGGCTCTAAGATTTGGCGAGCACACAGCCTGAAGCTAGTCGCTGTAGCAATTGTGGCGTTGACTAGCGTGGTACACTTCTTTTGGGGTGGAGCTTCGTATGCAAAAAGCTTTCAAGAGCATACTCGGAAAGAACAGTCGTTGGTATCTGCTTTGGAACTGATAATGGCATTCAAGTAGATCTGTACGTGTGGTTTCAGTTTATGGCGCTAGACTTTTATCTTGTATGAAATACCAAAACATCGGACTTCCGTATTTCGTAAGTGGGGTTACATTAGGTTGCATTAGGCTACGGACCAAGACTAATTCATCTAGTGCAGTTTCAAAATTGCCTAAAACGGTTTATGCTTATTTCGGCTATCAATGGGACGTCTTATCGATTCGGGTTGGCTGCATGCACGATTGTGAACGGTTCTAAGCCTTGATCAATGCCATGATCATACAGAATGCCGATACTTCACGCTTCGGCAACGTCATTGCCGAATCATATGAAAAGCCAACGGAAGAACGCACTACAACAGTATATATGTCTTGGCAAAACAGCTACCCCCCTTAATCCACCTTCCCAATGTTTGTGATCCAAGATGCCGCCGGCAATATCTCCCCCGCATTAAACTCTTCAATCCCTCCAGCAATCAACGCTAGCATCCTCTATCTCAACCTCACTCCACACCAAAGACCTAGTCAACTCACTCTCCCTCTCCGGCCACAAAATCCCCTGCAGAATCCCCCTCGCCCCCTCCCACCCTCTCACGCCCAAGAACCTCCCCAATGCCCGCAACTGCACCACAAACCACGTATGCAACCCCGGCTCTCCAGACGCACTAACGGCCGTCCCGACCGCAAGTGCCCAAAACACCAGGTTACTCATTCCCCTGCTCGCCCGGCCCTTGAACTTTAGCAAAGCCGCTTTTAGATCTTTGACGAGTGTTTCTACGATACGCGATCGGGGGTGGATTTCGCGGATGCAGCATTCGAGGTAGATTAAAGCGGCGAGGCAGCAGGGCCGTTCAATACCGGAGGAAAGAGGGAGATTGGGGGAGGACAGGGACATGAGTCGCCGTTGGAGCGTGTAGGCCATGTCACTGTACCAGGTGTGGTCCATTCTTATGACGGCTTTGGGGCCGGAGATATTGAGTAGGCGGGAGAGCTGACGGAGAGTGAGGAAGCAGTAGGCGAGTTTGGGAGTTAGGACTTGGACGTTACTGTAGTTGGGGATAGGTATACAGAAGTCTGGTTTTGTTGTTGCTGTCGTGCTTGTCGGCGATGTGGATGCTGGGGTAGTGTAGAGTTGGAAGGCTATTGGGTCAATGTTGAATTGATCGGTTCGCAGGTTGTGGCTGTCGCTGAGTGGTGGGAAGCGGGGCGCTGTAGATAGAGCGTTGGCGGAGTTCAGGTCGGCCCAGGCGATGAGGCGGCGGAGATGAGCGGAAAATCCGCCTTGATGTAGGCCTCCTCGTATTCTAACTATCTGTTCTAGACCATTCATATGTGTCCGTACGCCGTCTAGAGTGCCATTTGTAGCCTGAAATTCCTCGCATGTTAGTAGCGCAATGCAAAAGGAGTTGGTTCGGGAGAGTTTGTTGAGTACTATGAAGCCGTCTATGGCAGCCTGCATGGTCGCAAAACAAGAAAGCTACTTACTTCATAGCTTGCTATACTTGCGACAGCACCAACAGTTCCATCGCTAATTCCACAACTCAAATCATTAAGTCGCTCGTTAATTACTCTGATGGCTTCCATTCTATGCACAAGCGACTCGACTGAGTCACCCTTCTGCGTGAGCAGGCTAAGGTTCCCAGCTGCATGGGAGAGAGCGACATGAAAAAGCGCGTGATCTTGTATCGCTAACGAGAACCATTCTTTTCGTGGATTCATCATCAACGGCGAGGCCATGATCCGTAGATGGACTGGTTTTGTGGACGCATGTCATTAAAACTACCAGAGGTGTGACATGGGCAAGAGAGACAGAGTGCTTACAATGATGCATCAATGTCTGCGTGCGATATGAACTATCGATGACTGGCATCGTGTTGAAAGGATCTAAATTTCCCATTCCGGTCGTTGCAAGATGTAGCTTCTGCACATACGAATGATCATTTCCTGATTTGGCTCTGCATACCAGCTGGCTGCTTCCCAAACTGTCGCTACCCCTTTGAGGCGTTGTGCAGCATTGACTAGTTGTGTTGGACTGGCTTGAGGCTGCATTTGATTTGTCCCACATAGAGTTTGAGCTATACGAGGTATCTACTGATAGACTCGGGATGGACTCTTCAGTGGCGGTAGGGGTTTGTAAGCTGGGAAAGCTCGGCATGCCGGTTCCTCCAGAGTCCTCTACGGCATTGGCGCCGCGTATGATAGGAGGTTTCGATAGAATACTATCTTGAGATACTGAGGATACTTTCCGATTAGCCGATATGCGTTTGGATTGTTTCCCAGTTTCTTGTAAGCCTTGCCGGCTAAACCTGAAGCGGTGCTTTTGCCCTAGTACCCCATTCCTGGTAACAAACTTGGCAATGGTGAGGTCTACATCAAGACTAGAAGAACCTGGAACTTTAACTCGCCGTCGAAAATCGCGTGCCACATGACTGCGAACTCTTTTTCTGGCTGCTACATCAAGTTTTAAGTTATTAGGTAGGTTGACGAACTGAAGATCCTGTTTTCCGTTTGTGTTTTGTTTCATTGGAATATTTCCTTCAGAAATATCTCTTCCCACAGAGTTGGGGAGGACTAATAGATGTGTCAGTCGTGGTAGATGAGCATGCTTTGCAACGCTCATTAAACCTGGAATCAGTTGTACTTACTTTTGGTCGACATCTGCTACCCTCAAATGAGTGGCGATCGCGCTCTAACTGCGTTACCGTAGGTGCAGGTTGATCTTAGGGTAGATAGTAATAGCTAGTGTGGCTGGAGTTGACTTTTTTTGGGCCTTGTGAGGCTTGAATATCCAATGTAAGTTAGCTGAAGCAATCGAGCTCGGATGCAACTAACGGGCCGAACCCCTCATCAAGCGATCAGGCACTTGAAATTGACTAATAAAACAGGTCCGATATACTTAACACTAAAAAGTACTGTGGCGAAATGTTATTTTGTATGCTGCTTTCGAAACGTGCAGTCCCTTAGGTATATAACCGATTGACTTTGTTACTCGCGGGCCGATCCTGATGAATAATATAAATGGGGACTGCACGCCTTTAGCTATCTCCGTTTGCTAAAAATAACCTTAAGGTTAATTAATGTCCGACGACTTGCAGCGCAATTAGAGTCCGACAACGTGCAGCTGATGCCCAAATACTGATTACACACCAAAAATTCTCATTTGCTACAATATTTTGGTACGCCAACCTTTATTACAAGGCTTCTATTCATGGCTTTATTAAACGGCCTGTAAGAAACAGATAACATTTACTCTCCATAACTATGCCACCCCTGTCAGCAAGCTTAAAGCCATAGAATTTCAAGGCTCCTCCCATACAAGGCGTAGTGTATTATTCGAAGAGATCTCAGCAAAAGTAATCCATTTCTTCGTAGTACTTGCAAATGAGTCACGTAACTCTTCATTAACGGCAAATTCAATCAGGCGACAGCTGCTGAGAACACCAGCATGCTACGACATGTTTGAGATAATCTCTCTTCTGCACCAGTGTCCTGTACCTAGCAAGAGAAAGCTCCGCTTGGACTTCTGCTGTGGAAATTGGATATTAAGCTGATGCCCAAGAACATCACGCTTTCACTCAAGATGATATATGAAACAGCTCTTCCAAAGTCCTGCAAGATATTAGTCTAGCCACGCTTTCACAGGCTCTCACACAATTTCCCGTGATAGCAACAAGCAGGCCTTCTGGGAGCTAGAGCGCCCTTCTGCTATAGTCCTTGATGATTCCAGTCCAAATGCTAGTTTGCTTTCGCTTTCCTCAGCTGGATATTAGCTCCGAATGCCGAACACCATTGGTGGGAGGCGGCGACACTTGGGGTTGAACTCGTCGGAGCAACGGCCACCGGTCGACAGTGCAAGGGAATTTCCTGAAACAAGTATCAGTGGAGATAATATTGATTCTTGTAGAGCACAAGCCCGTCTGTCTATCGCTTCTGTGTCAGCATGTATAAATCCCTTGGCTGTAAATTGTGAGATATTCTGGACACTAGATACGAGAGAGGAAAAGCCTAAATAACAAGCGCGCTCTTTGGGGCGGCGTAAATGGAGTTTAACATCTTCATTCTCATTTATTAGAGCTACAGGAGCGTCTAGATTTGTACATGATGAAAACTACGTTGACTCGCACAAGTGCGGCCTCTATCTATTGGCATGTCTCGGACTAAGACATCTTGTAAGTTCAGCTTGAACTTCTGCTAGAATAGAAATGGGGATTGAATCTTGAACTAATGCTATCGATTAAGAGGGTACCAGAATATGAACTCGACGCCTTCACAGATAAAGGCATAAGGCTATCGCACCTCAAAAGAGGTGACAAGTAAAGCCAAGATTTTCAACATTGTGTACAACTCGGAATACCATTCTAGTTAATCTCTTCATTTAGAACTTGTATATTAAGAACTTTCTTACCTAGCTTGCCGATTTAGTATATAATTACCTATTTCTCCACATCCATTGCAATTGTACTATACCCCTCATTCTCACCGTACTCTTCGTAATCGTCTAGCTGCAATGTTGGTCGGTATCCTGCAATAAAATGAGCAACATTGGTCACCTCTGCATTGAAATCATTAGCAAACATTCTGACGCGTCTGTATCGCTTAGGAGCGATGAGTTCCTGCATTATCCAGCCTCTCGTGAACCATCGCTCTAGCTCCGTATCGTCCTAAATACGCAAGTCTCTCTCTGCGACCGACGCTACACCTGATAAATATACATAACATATGGCTGACTGTTCATACCACCTGTACATGGAGTTGATTGCTTCCGACAGTTCGGCACTACTCGTTTTGTCGATGCAACAAGTATCCATCTAGATATAGCTATATCCATTTCGAGCCGCTAGGGTTGCAGCTCCTATGACTTTGGAAAAAGTCTTTTGTTAGCTCTTACCTTGTTCTGTATATGTTCGTGAGAGCTTAGCCAACCACTCGCAAGTCTCTCAAGATCCTGAAAGCTGACTTCATCTGGGCCCCATGTGTGTGACAAGATGGCATACTTGGGAATGGAGTCGTCGGGGACATCCACAACTTGGAGTGTCCAGCAATCGCATTGGTAGAGATCTTGCCTTAGCTAGATGGGCACAGAATAGGGGTAGACGTTCTCAGCCTCGTCTAGATAGTTGGTCACGAACCCATTTTGGGGAGGTTTATCCTTTTGCCGGTATAATCTCAGGCCTCTCGCGTGTGCATGGATCAGGCCGAGGCTGTGCACGTTCTAGTTACCTTGAAGGAGGCCTTTTTCGGACGAGCCGCAGCCTGCGCATACGTGTGAAGTTCTTGCACACGTAATACCAGGGAGAGGGCCTTGACTCGCCGGGAAGGGATGAGTAACAGCTCAATCGTTTCCCCTAGCGGAGAACCACGCCTATTTATTGAAAAGATCAGGGAAGCAGAAGATAGAAAATAAAAAGTAAGTCACCTCAGGCGAAGAGAACATATTTGCAAGGCTGCTGAGTCTGTAAATCAGATGGAGTTTAGCCTGGCTGCCTTAGGTTATAAATTGCCCTGCGCGTGATCTCTACCTCCCCTCACGCCACTCTGGTATAGACAACGTGATTATTTCCTTGTGAAACCGCATCTTCATCATCGCCCA
>Ga0335075_10016608_pt1 | contig 10979 bp, 5 predicted proteins | sample Lox_Sample_24_FD_206723 | JGI IMG/M metagenome (GOLD analysis project Ga0335075, IMG submission 206723) | Soil microbial communities from Loxahatchee National Wildlife Refuge, Florida, United States - Lox_Sample_2.4 | ecosystem: Environmental > Terrestrial > Soil > Wetlands | place: USA: Florida... | reverse complement strand
TGCCGCCGACTTGCCCACGCTTCTGCGCGCCGACCCCGGCTTCCGCATCGGCATCAACCTATCCGCCCCGGACCTTGAGTCCCCCGCCACGCTGCCCCGGCTCGAACGCATGATCCACATCAGCGGCGCCGCTCCCGCCAACATCGTCGTCGAGATCACCGAGCGCGGATTGCTCCAGGGAACACCCGCCCAGGATATGGTTCGCAGCCTCGGCGCTCTCGGATTCGACATTGCCATTGACGACTTCGGGACCGGCTACTCCAGCCTCTCCCGCCTCGCCACCCTCCGCCTTAATTTCCTCAAAATCGACAAGTCCTTCATCGACCCCATCGGAACCGACAGCGTCACCAGCCAGGTCGTTCTGCACATCATCGAGCTGGCCCACTCCCTCGGCCTCGAAATCGTCGCCGAAGGCGTCGAAACCGAGGAGCACGCCCGCTTTCTTCAGGAGCGCGGCGTCCGCCTGGCTCAAGGCTGGCTCTTCGCCCGCGCCATACCGCTGCCCGCACTGCTGCGCTTCATGGAATCCTCCACACCCGAGCTGATAACCAAGGGCTAAGAGCTAAGAGCTAACAGCTAACAGCTAGCCCGCAACCTGTAACCCGTGACCTGCACCTACTGCGCCACGCCCCACCACAGCACGCCCGCGCCCGCTGCCGCCAGCGCCGCTCCGGCAATTCGGCTCACCCACTCCCCGCCCGGAGCCATCTTCTCCAGCATCAGTAATACCGTGATCCCCGCCATCCAGCGCAGATCCATCACGCCCGCCGCAAACGGCAGCAGCATCAGCATCCAGCAGCACCCGACGCAGAACAGACCGTGCTCCGCGCCCATCCGCACCGCCCCGCTCGTCCCCTCATGCCACTCTCCCAGAAGAAACGCGAATGGCGTCCGGCAATGGTGCAGGCAGGCGTTCTTCATTGGCGTCCACTGGTATACCCCCGCCCCCATCAGCAGGCACGCCGAGAAGACGAAGCTGGTGGAAACCATCCTGGGCGACAGCAGCGCCCGGCTGTGCAGAAACTCCTGCAGCCCCGCGCAACCCGCGCTGAACGCCACCCAAACCGCCAGGTATCCCGCGACAAAGAACGCCGTCGGAACCACCGTCCCCCGCTGTGCCTGTCTGCGGCGCTGTTCCTGGCTGAAGGCGAACACAAAGGGCAGCGTCGACGGCAGCATCATCGCCACCATCATCACCGCCCACATCGCAAACAGGGCGCCGGCGCCTGCGACCATCGACATCGCCTGCCCATCCGGCATCCTCATGCCCATCGACAGGCGAGCCATCGCCAGCCATGCGATCCCGGTCATCGCCAGGCACCCGCCCAGCAGGATGGTGCGGTCGCGATCGAGGGGCCAGCCTCTCACCCTTGCCATCGTCATCAGTTTTGGTAGGTAAATGGAGAAAACAGGCCGTTCCGATCCGACAGCGTCCACCGGTAGCCGTGGTCTTCGTAGCGCAACCCTTTCGACTTCGCCACCACCGCGGGATATCCCGGCGCGATGCACAGCGGATGTCCGCTGATCTGCACCTCCGCTCCCCCCGCTCCGGCGATCGCCTCGATGTCCACATCGGCGAACCTGCCGATCTTCAGGGTTCGGCGCCGCCCTTCCTGATGGAATTCAATCGGCGTGCTCGCCACGCCCAGCACCTGTCCGATATGCGCCGCCAGCCGCGCCGGATGCCCCCCGCTCTGTCCCGCGAAGATCATCACCAGCGCGTCCCGTTGCTTCTCCCTGGCTCGATCGTCCAGATACAGCGCCGCCTTCCACGGAACCTCATGCATCGCTCCCGGTGAGTCCACCGCCAGGCCCACGTTCAGTCCGGCCAGATCGACGTCGCCATAATGCCCCGCGTCGATGTGCCAGCCCACCACCACCGTGCAGTTTCCTTCCGTCGGCCGGCTCAGGAAGATGCACGGACATGCAGGCTTGCAATTGCACGACTCCAGATACTGCCCCGATACACGCCAGTTGTCGCTCATACGGCCTCCCGTGGTTCAGGATTGTCCCGGGAAAGGCGGCCATTATACGCCGCCCCCTATTCCCCTGCCCACGCCGAAAACAAATGCAAGGCTCCCTTCCCGATCCCGGCGAATCGGCCCACGGTTCAGCGCGCTGCCCTTGAAGCGGTACCGGCGCACGAATCAGCGAACTCCCGAAAAACCGTCAAGGATTTCCGTCCATTACGAAAGTGTTCTGGATGAATCCACGCCACTTACAATCCAACAAAGTTGGCAGGCTAATTCCCCCGGCTTGATATACTGAAGGCGTTTAACAGCACGGGCATGGCTCTGCCGAGGTTGATCCCATTAGCAGGGAACGCATTTAGTTTTTGGATGTTTGTTCACGACATAGATGAAGGTATTGCTGACTACGACACATGCATGCAGGTGCCTAATGCCGGAGAGTGAAGGTCAACAAGAGCGTCGCGAGTTAAATGGAAAAACTCTGTACCTAGCGATTGTGTGTTCATCGCCGCTGTTTGCTCTGTTTGCATATTTGGGCAAGACAGATCAAGGATTTGGAGCAGCGGCTGGTCTTACTGTAGTCCTTTTGGCGGCGATACAAAGCTGGAACCTGAGAAAGCATCTGTGGTACTGGATTGCAATTGCCTTCGTGGTGTTAATTCAGATCCCCATAATTGTCCTAATTCCATGGGAAGCGAAGGGTATGACAGGAAGAGCTGTTCTTCCAGTCGCGATTGCAGATGGTATGCTCGCGTACGGATTCCTGAAGCTAGCGGAGATACTGGTAAAGCATCAGTCCGCATAGCGACGGCCCATCACACAAGAGTTCGTGTTCCGATGAGTGCTATTGGGACAGGGCCTTTTCGTCTGCGTAAATCCAACTAAGACTTACTTCTGGAAGGGGCTGTCGCCGGAACGGTTAGCTTGTTGCACGGGGCCGCAGCAATGTTCCGAGTGGTCTATCTTTTTGCGGGAGTGAACACAACGGGCGAAATCCTCTCTATGGCAACGTGGCTGTCCGTTGTCTCAGGATTGGGCGATGGGGGCCTGTTAGGTGCAGTTATTCGGACGACTGGTGGAGGCGGGCCGCAGTACGAGACTCGGGTGGCTCCCATAACGCGTCGATCACAAGTACCCCGATGAGTGGTGGGTAGGGTCGCTTCCTCAGGACCGTCACCGCCCTGCGGCGAAGGGAAAACCGCAGCCATCCCAGCCCATGACTCGGAAAGGAATCCCATGCCCACGCCGCAGCAACAATTCCTCCTCCGCGCCGCCGCCGCCGCTCGCGTCGCCGGACATCTCTATCCCGACTTTGCCGCCTGCGAAGCCGCCCTTGAATCCGGCTGGGGACACTCCCAGCTTGCCGTCGAGGCCAACAATCTCTTCGGCCAGAAGCAGGCCCACCCTCCGCTCGACGGCACCGAAACTCTCTCACTGCCCACGCGCGAGTTCCTCCACGGCGCCTGGGTCTCCGTCCAGGCCAACTGGGTCAAATTTTCCGATTGGGAATCCTGCTTCCGCGAGCGCATGTCGCTGCTGCGTTCGCTCGCTCGCGCCTGGCCGAACTACCGCCGCGCCCTTGCCGCCGAAACCGGCGAGCAGTTCATCGCCGAAGTCTCGCGCACCTGGTCCACCGACCCCGCACGTGCCGGCAAAGTCCTCTCCGTCTACGACGCCCACCGCGCCATCTTCGAAGATCCCGAATTGCCGGGAAGGGAAGTGGCTTCCCAGGCGGAGCCAGCGGCGCCTACACCGCCTTCTTCAGCGCCGCCGCCGGCTTCATCGCCCGCACCTTCGCCGGCTTCTTCCTCTTCGCCGGCCTGACCTCGCCCTTCATCGCTGTCTCCCGCATCGGCTTCTCGTGCAGCAGCAGTTCCACCGCGCGCATTTCGGTGTTCTCGTAGAACCACCGCTGCACCGCGTTGTCGTCCAGCAGATTCAGAAGTCCCAGGATGCACATGCCCTGATGGTGTGCCATCCACTCCCGCACCGGCTCCGGCTTGTTGCGCCCGTGCTGGAAGTCGATCGCCTCGTAGAATCCCCACGGCCCGGTCCAGCCGTTGTGGGCCATCCGCCGCAGGTTCGCAATCGCCGCCGCCGGATCGACGTTCAGCGCCAGGAAGGTCGAGTACGGCGACACCACCGGGCCCGCCGTCGCGTCCCACTTCAGCGCGATCTGCGGAATCCCGAACGCCTGATAGTGATAATGTCCCTCTTCGTTTTTCGCCGCGTAGCCCGACTCCGAGATCCCCCACGGGATCCCCTGCTCCCGTGCATACGCCCGCTGGATCTCCACTGCGCCCGTCAGCGAGTTCGCCATCAGCGTCTGCGGATAGCTGCGCATCCACAGATTCGGCATCAGGTACTCGAACATCGTGCCCGTCCACGACAGCAGCACCGAGCGCTTGTACGCATGCGTGTGCACGCGCGACATCTTAAACCATCCCTGCTGGCTCAGCTCCCCGCGCGCCACCGCGATGTACGTCGCAATCCGCGCCTCCGACGCCAGCATGTCGTAGCACGCCCAGTGAATCTTGTTGGTCGCAAATTCGTAGCCGATGGAAAGCAGTTGCCGGTCCTTGTTCACCATGAATCCGAACTCGGTGTTCACCGCCAGCCGTCCCGCTTCGCCCGAAACCCGGTACACGGCCTCCACCAGCATCGACAGCCTCTGCCGCGCTGCGTTCAGCTCCGCGTGCAGCCGCTCGATGCGCGCAGCCGTCTCCGCCGACTCCGGCATCCGGTGCGGCCGGCTCAGCCGTTCCACCATCGTCCCGGCGTACGCGCCGACGTCCTCGAGCGCCGGGAGCGTCGTCACGCCCTCGCGCGTCGCCCCACGCAGCTTCGCTTCGCCTTCGGCGTTTTCGTACAGGATCTCCCTGAGCGTCGCGTACTCCGGATTCAGCCATGGCAGATAATTCCGCACCAGCCCGGCAATCGCCTCGACCCGCGCCCGCGTCTCGTTCGCCCACCACAGCGCCTCGTCCATCGAGGGCTCCGTATAGGGAGCGATTCCCTCGAAGGCCGCCTGCGTCTCCGGCGCCAGCGTCCACTGCAGCCACGCATCCGGATCGTCGCGCTGCGCCGGCATCCGCAGCGCCTTCAGCCGCGCGGGCGCATCCTTCAGCGACTGCAGCAGCCGCAGGTGCGTCTCCAGTCCCGCAAACAGCCGCGGCTCGATCAGCGGACGCTTCAGCAGATCCAGCGTCCCGGTCCGCACCGTATAGAGCGACGCCACGAAGTTGCCGCTGTCCACCGACGAAATCGTAATCGGCGTCAGCGCCTCCAGCGTGTCGGTCGTGTACCAGTTGTAGAGGTGCCCGCGAAACATCGGCAACGTCGCCAGAGTCGCATAGCTGCGCTGCATCAGCTCCGTGTATTCCGGCGCCGTCAGGAACCCAAACTCGCAAGCCGCCTGCCGCGCATTGAACAGCAGACCCAGATTCGTCGGCGAAACCCGCGCCGCCTCGAACAATCCTTCCTGCTCCACGTTGTCCGGGATCAGATAATGGTGCCGCGCTCCGCCAAATTCATAAAAGAATCGCCACACCCGCAGCGCGTACTCGCGCAGAAACAGCTCGTCCTCGTGCCCCAGCCGGTGCAGCGGTTCTCGCGGCGGCTTGTTCAGCCACACCGTCACGTCGCGCTCGAATCCCCACAGAATCAGGATCGGCGCAGCCACCAGCAGGGAAATCGGATGGAAGATTGCCACCACGGCCGCCAGCACGACAGACAGCAGCGGAGTCATCTCCAGATACCGGTCGACCGTCGAAGTCCCTCGCGCCGCCGACTCGGCCTCCGCCGCCGTCTCCCATTCCAGCAGCCGCTGCCCGGTCACGAAGCGCCGTACCAGCGCGCGCACGATGGCGTCCATCGCCATGATCGTCTGGTGCGGCAGGAACGCCAGCGTCAGCAGCGTCGTGATGATCGCCTGCTGGAAGCCCGCCAGCACGTCCTGCGCCGTGTTGTCCTGCTCGCTGAACATCAACCGCCCCAGCCCGAACATGAGCTGCAGGAAGGTGGGTACGAACATCAGGAACAGCGTCGCCAGCGTCCAGTAGAGCGCGCCGCCCGGCAGTCCCAGCCAGCCCGCCACCAGCAGCACCATGGTCATCGGCTCCACCAGCGACCGCCGCAGGTTGTCGAGGATCTTCCACCGCGAGATGGTCGCGATCGGGTTGCGCACGTAGCGCCCCGTCTCGTCGGGAACCCGCGTAAACAGCCATTGCGCGATCTGCCAGTCGCCGCGCACCCAGCGATGCTTGCGCCGCGTGTAGGCGCTGTAGTGCGACGGGTAATCGTCGATCACTTCCACGTCCGTCGCCAGGCCCGCCCGCGCGTACGCGCCCTCGATCAGGTCGTGGCTCAGCAGGGAATTGCGCGGGAAACGCCGCTCCAGCACCGCGTGCAGCGTATTCACCTCGTAGATGCCCTTGCCGGTAAAGCTGCCCTCGCCGTAGAGGTCCTGGTACACGTCGGAGATAGCTCGCGTGTAGATGTCGAAGCCCGTCTGCCCCGAATAAATCGACGCCATCCGCGACTGCGCCGCCGAGCTCACGCTCACCCCCACCCGCGGCTGCAGGATGCCGTAACCCTCTTTCACCACGCGCCACTCCGGATCGATCACCGCCCGGTTCAGCGGATGCGCCATCGCGCCCACCAGCGAATGCGCGGTGCCGCGCGGCAGCTGGGTATCTGTATCCAGCGTGATGACATATTGCACGCGCCTCAGCGCGTTCAGGTCGCCGGCCTTCACCGGAAACGCATCGAACTCGCCTTTCAGAAACTTGTTCAGGTCCAGCAGCTTGCCTCGCTTGCGCTCCCACCCCATCCACACGCCCTGCCGCGCGTTGAAGATGCGGTGCCGGTGCAGCAGCAGAAACCGGCCGTATTTGTTCTGGCTGGCGTAGCGCCCGTTCAGCTCGTTGATCAGCCGCACTGCCAGGTCCACCATCGGGTGCGTGTCGTTTTCCAGCGGCCGGTTCACAGAATCCGGCAGGTCCGTCAGCAGCGCAAAGTGCAGGTTGGGATCGGGATTCGCCAGGCAGCGCACTTCCAGCTCCTGCACCAGCTCGCGCACCTGCTTCTCGTTCAGCAGCAGCGTGGGCACCGCCACCAGGGTGGTGAACTCCGGCGGAATTCCATGGGAGAAATCCAGCTTGGGCAGCGGCAGTGGACGAAACAGCGACGAGATGGTGTTGTTCACCAGATCCACAGCGCCCTGCGTCGCTGGAATCAGCAGCAGGATGAACGCCGCCGTCAGCCCGCCAAAGATCGAGTAATTCGGAATCAGGGGCGCCAGGATCGCCGCGATCAGAATCACCGTCAGCACCTCGATGCCGCCCACGAAGAAATCGTCCGCATGCCGCCGCACCGTCGCGCGCACCCGATCCACAAAGCGCGGATGGTACCCGATCCGTCCCTTCAGCTCCTCAAATCCCTTGTCGATCAGGTAGTAGCCCACATGCGCGCGCCGCAGATACACCCTCGGATCGCCGACCGGCCGCTCCTTCGCCTTCTGCGCCAGCTCGATCGCGATCCGCGCCACATCCGTTTCCGTGCAGTCCGAGTAGCGCGCAATCCGCGCCACCTCCTTGCGGTATACCTCGCGGCTGTCGAAATCCATTCGCGCATAGGCGCCCGCCGGATCCTCGCGCAGCATCGCGTCGAAGACCACCAGCGGCTCCAGCACGAAGAACCAGTCGACAAACGCAATCTCGCGCAGCGCCTGGATTCGCGTCATCAGCAGCTTCGCAAAAGTCTCATCGCCTGCCGGGCCCTCAATCCGCGCCGCGCCATCGTTCCACCGCAGCGCCTCATAGCGCGCCTGCGCCTGTTCCAGAATCAGTTCCAGCAGCCGAAACCGCAGCATCACCGGCAAAACCCACAGCTCCGCCAGCAGCAGCGGCTCGGTGCGCTGCAACTCGCCCAGATAAATCCGCAGCGCGTCCGCGTTCCACACCCCGCCGCTCGCCGTCAGGTACCCATCCGCCACCGACGCCGTTCGTGGCTCCGCGATGCGTCCCCGCACCGCGCCCGGCAGCCGCCGCATCTTGCGCCGGATCGAGCGCAGCTCCGCCAGCGCCGACCCCATCATGCGCGGGTTCTCACGGATATCCAGCAGCGGCTCCGCTCCCGACCACCCCTCCGTCGGCAGCCCGTCCACCTCCGCCATCAGTGTGTCCAGATTCCGCTGCGCCGCCTCGGCCCGCGCTGCGAACTCGCCCAGTTCCTGCGGATGGTGCACCGTGCTCCAGCGCTGCGCGTCTTCCCGCGCCGCTGCGCGCAGCGCTTCCGCGGAGAGTCCCGCTTCCCGCATCCGCTGCTCGTCAATCATCGCCACCTGTTCCGCCATTCCTGTGTCCCGTTGTGCCCGGTTACCGGTAACTCGCGGCCTGCATCTCGAACATCTCCGCGTACTGGCCGGCCAGCGCCATCAGTTGCTGGTGCGTTCCCGCTTCCACCAGCTTTCCGCCCGCCAGTACTACGATGCGATCCGCCATCCGCACCGTGGAGAAGCGGTGCGAAATCAGCAGCGCCATCTTTCCCGTGGTCAGCTCCGCGAACCGCTCGAAGACCTCCATCTCGCTCTTCGCGTCCAGTGCCGCTGTCGGCTCGTCCAGGATCAGCAGTTGCGCGTCGCGCAGGTACGCCCGCGCCAGCGCGATCCGCTGCCACTCGCCGCCGGAGAGGTCCACGCCGCTTACGAAGCGCCGTCCCAGCATCTGGTCGTATCCGCCGCTCAGCTTCTTCACCACCTCTGCCGCCAGGCTCTTCTGCGCTGCGGTCTCGATCTCTTGCTCCGAGTGCGGCACGTCCACGCGCCCCACCCCGATGTTTTCCTTCACCGTCATTTCGTAGCGCATGAAGTCCTGGAAGATCACGCCCATCTCCCGGTGAATGTCCTCGATCGAATACTCGCGCAGGTCCACCCCGTCCAGCAGAATCTCGCCCTCCGTCGGATCGTAGAGCCGCGTGATCAGCTTCACCACCGTCGTCTTGCCCTGGCCGTTTTCGCCGATCAGCGCGATCCGCTCGCCCGGCTCGATCGTGAAGTTGAAGTTCTTCAGCACCATTCTTTCCGTCCCCGGATACGCGAACGAGACGTTCCGGAACTCGAATCCGCGCCGGATGGGACGCGGCGCCGGCAGCGCATTCGGCTTCGACCGCACCACCGGCTTGATCTCGAAGAACGCAATCAGATCGGTCAGGAACAGCGCCTGGTCCGCAATCCCCGACGCCGTCGAGAACGCCTGCTGGAAGTTGCTGCTCGCCTGCTGGATCGCCAGCGTGATCAGCGTGAACGTGCCTATGTTCGGATACTTGCCCGTCACCGCCTCCCAGATCGCGAACAGATAGGCGCCGTAGTAGCCCAGCGTGCTGATCAGCGACAGCAGCCCGCCCCACACCAGCCGCTTGTTCGCCAGCGCAACGTTTTCCTCATAAATTCCCTGCGCCAGCCCGCGAAAGCGATTCGTCAGGTACTCGCTCAGGTTGAAGAGCTTCAGTTCCTTCGCGGCTTCCTTGCTGCCGCCCACCTGGCGCAGGTAGTCCATGACGCGTTTGCGCGGCGTCTGCCGGAAATTCTTGTCGTACCCGAGAAACGCAAAGTGCGTCTCGCCCACAAACGACGGCAGAACCCCGATCACCAGCGGGATAATCATCAGCGGCGAACGCGAAACCAGCACCCCGCTCCAGATCAGCGTCATGATCACCTGCTGGAACAGCCGTCCCATCTGCTGGATCATCGCCAGCCGGTCCGTCGCCTGGACCCGTGCCCGCTCCAGGCGGTCGTAGAATTCCGGGTCCTCGTAGGTGGTCAGGTCCAGCTGCGCCGCCTGCTCCATCACCTTCACGCTGACGTAATTCGTGTACCGGTCCGACAGCATCTGGTCGGTGTAATCCATCCCCCGGTTCAGCACGTTGTTCAGCAGGGCGAGCGAGACCTCGGCAGCCACCAGCCACCAGAAGTGAGGAAACTGCGGCTTATGCTCGATGGCATTGGCAACGCCGTAGACGATCCGCGCCGCCACGATCCCGATGCCCAGCGTCACCACCGGCTGGACCACGCGCAGCACCACTCCCCAGGCCACCACCGAGCGGCCCGCGTCCTTCATCAGTTTCAGGACCAGGGGAACGTTGCGCAGCGCGTGAATGCGATCGCGCCAGGGGTTTTGCTGGCCCGTATTTCCGTTGCCGCTCATAGGTTCACAGGGACAGGGTATAGCGGCCGGAGCCGGTAGAGCGCAAGTACGGCTGGACCACGCCGGAGCAGTGGGTTGGATGCGGAGCGGAATCGCGCAAGTTGTTTCAGATCAAAGACCACACCCCGCTCCGCGTCCCATCGCCGGCCGCTTTCGTGAAGAAATCGCCTTTGCGCGCCGCCCTTTGCGGCCAATTCGCCCCTTCGTTCGTCCCTATCTGCATTACTCGGAGAAGCGTGTGCCGTCCTGCGCTTCTTCGTTTCGCGAGGGGTGGTCCTTCATGCCTTCTGCAGTCGCAGAAGATTCATGCCGGAATGATAAACTCCAGATTTAATTCGCTTTTTGTCTCTTATCCGTCCCCGGGCTCTTCCTGAATTTTCAACAACGCACTTCAAGTCAACCGACAAGACCGAAATGAATCCTGAACCATCCGCTTCCATCGCTCCGCCGGACCGTCAGCTGCCTCCCTCCACGCCGGAGGTCCCGCGCAAGCGCCGCCATCGCTGGATCTGGGCGGTTGTTCTCATCGCCTTCGGCCTGCTCTTCTACTGGGTCATTTCCCAGCACCGTAAGAGCCAGGCCGCAATCAGCGGCGGCCGCCACGGCTTCGAAGGGCCGGTGCCCATCGTGCCGGCGACGGCCACCAAAGGCAGCCTCGGCGTGTATCTGCCGTCCATCGGCACCGTCACCTCGGTGTACACGGCCTCCATCAATGCGGAGGTCACCGGAGTCGTCACCGCGGTGCACTACCGGGAAGGGCAATACGTACGCAAAGGCGATCCGCTCGTCGACATCGACGACCGTC
>Ga0335075_10016607_pt1 | contig 10980 bp, 11 predicted proteins | sample Lox_Sample_24_FD_206723 | JGI IMG/M metagenome (GOLD analysis project Ga0335075, IMG submission 206723) | Soil microbial communities from Loxahatchee National Wildlife Refuge, Florida, United States - Lox_Sample_2.4 | ecosystem: Environmental > Terrestrial > Soil > Wetlands | place: USA... | reverse complement strand
TAGTCAAATACCTGTCCCACGGCGACGCAGAAGTTCTCGGATACGGCCTTGAAAGGATTGTCCTGTCCGCCGCTCGGCTCGCTGACGTACTTCCTGACACTCTGATCCGAGCCCAAGTAGGTGAAGCCGAGATAGACGCTTTCCGGATCTTCCGCGCTGTAGACGGTCGCGCATTTGGCCGGCTCGACCGCGTACCAGCCGGTAACGTGGTAACTGTCGCCCCACAGGATCGACTTGGTGTACACGGCTATCGTGACGCTCAACGACGTGTCGCCCTGATTGCAGATGCTTACCACCGAGGCATTCGCCCGAAATGGTGTAAACAACGCTGCGGCGCCAAGGACGAAAAGCAGCACTCGAACGAGCATCACGCCTCGCTGCGGCCAGTCAATGAACGGGGTCTGACGTCCCTTCGCATGACTGAGCTTTCGTCAGTCGATTCTTGTGCAGGAAATTATATCCATGCACCGCAACGTTGCGTGGCATTTTCAAGACGCTTGTTCGGATGGCAAGTTCCGCGTTCGCCAGTACCGGTACGTGATCCAGTATGACCTCGAGTGGAATCCTGCCAGCATGGAGCAGCGCGCGATCCCGCTCGAAGACTTGACGGACCGCCTCCTGGTATCTGGATGCCTGGGATGAAAATAGCGGTGAACTTCGAACCTTTTCGATGGATCGCCTGAGCCATCCGAGAGTTCTCGAAGCGCCCGCCGATAACGTCCCTGAACCCGAGCTCGACGAACATTACGCCAGCGGTTACGGCATCTTCGGCGGCAAGGCTGACAAAACCGCGGTGCTCCGATTCTCGAGCGAGCGCGCCCGCTGGGTGGCCGACGAAGAGTGGCATCCGGCGCAGAAAGGTACATTCCTTCCGGATGGCTCCTATTCCGGCGACACCCACAACGTCGATCGCACTTTTGCGTGCCGTCGCCTATGGCTGGCGCCAGGAGAAGCTCGCTCAGAACGCGGAGGAGGTGGCCCGCCTCGGCAAGGAACTCTACGAGCGAATCTGTAAGCTGGGCGAACACTGGACTCAGGTTGGCGAACGTCTAGGCCAGGCCGTCGAGGCCTACAATCGTTCAACCGGCACGCTGGAATCGCGTGTCATGGCATCGGCACGTCGCTTCCGGGAGTTCAAGGTCGGCCCTGAGGACGCCGAGATTGCACCAGCTCCCCCCATCGGGGTGATTCCACGCATGATTCAGGCGGAAGAACTCATGCCCAAGCAGCTTGCCGGCGGGTCCGGCATTGCAAATCGATTCATATGAGACTATAATCGGTCTCATGTGAGACGAGGAGCGCTTATGTTCGAATTGCGCGAAGCTGCAGGACTTCTCGGGGTGAACGTTGCCGCCATTGCTCACGCCTCGGACGTGGGCTATCTGCGCTTGATCGAGAAGGGGCTCCCGGTGAGCGCCCTCGAGCGAGTGGCAGGGCTCGTCGCGCCGACGGATGCCAAGTTCAAATTTCGCATCGTTCCCAAGGCAAGCCTAGCGCGGGTATCCAAGCACCGCTTGAACGCCAATCAGAGCGTGCTCCTTGCCCGGATTGCGACCGTATGGGCGCAGGCACTCCGGGTGTGGAAGTCCGACGATGCGGTGCGGGAATTCCTCTTTCGACCGCACCCTATCCTCGAGGCTCGTCCTCCAATGGACCTCATCCTCGAGAACGAAATCGGCGCAAACCTTGTGCGCGGAGTGCTCGGACGGCTCGAGACGGGAACCGCCGTGTAGCGCGAATGAGCGCACAAAGGCTCGATCGGGTTCTCAAATGCTATCGGATTGGCGATCCCGATGGCAGCTACCCGATTTTTGATGCGCAGGGCTCAACACTTCATCCGGGACGTTGGAATACGCCGTTGAGCCCTATGATCTACGCCAGCGAGCACTACTCGACCGCCATGCTCGAGAAGCTTGTGAACGGCAGCGGACACCTACCGCCCAATCAGCACTATATCGAGATCACCATCCCGAATGGTCTCAGCTACGAGGTTTTCAACGCGGCCGCCGTACCGGACTGGTATCTACCCTCGGCTGCTTCGAGCAAGACCTATGGGAACGATTGGCAGCAGCAAGAGCGCTCGGTTTTGCTGATCGTGCCGAGTGTCGTAGCACGGCTTGAACAGAATTTCCTGCTGAATCCGGCTCACCCGGAATTTGCGCAGATTACGACGAGCCTACATCAGCCGGTGTGGTGGGATAGCCGGCTGTTCGCGCCATAGCCGGGAGCAGGGAGACATGAAGGCACACGGGACCGTCGCGAGCTTTCAACGATTCAGGACTCAGCCAACCTGGAGCCTCTTGGCGGCCGATAACGGTCCGATCGTAGTCGCATTGCTCCAGGCGCACCTGATGGGGAACGACCGAAGCCTGCCTGCCTCTATATTTCACGACCGAGTCGGTCGGGACCTGGAGGAGCTGCGAGCACGAGGCATTGACCTACCGCAGACCGCTCAGGCGTACGTCGCTCAGTGGCTTTCCTCCGGGTACATCGAGCGGCGATTTCCCGCAGGCGCGACGGAGGAGCAATACGAGGTCTCCTCGGCGGCGGCGACCGCCATCCGATTCGTCGCGAGTCTCGTTGAGCCGCGTACAGCAGCGACGGAAAGCCGTCTTGCAGCGGTCATTCAGCAGCTCGCTCGCCTGGCCGACGAGACCGATGTTAACCCGCAGACGCGTATCGCGAAGCTGCTGGCCGAGCGCGACCGGATCGATCGCGAAATCGAATCCACTCGCCAGGGGAACGTCAGACCTTTGACAGACGCTCAAGCCCTCGAGCGAATCCGCGAGATCATCGTCTTGGCCGATGAACTCGTGGAAGACTTTCACCGCGTCCGCGAGCGTTTTGAGCAATTGAATCGAGAGCTGCGCGAAAGGATCATGGATAGTGAGGGCAATCGAGGCGAGGTTTTGAGTGCCCTGTTCGCTGGGGTCGATGTGATAGGCGAGAGCGAAGCCGGTCGAACGTTCGCGGCGTTCTGGCGTCTACTTACTGACCCTGAGCAGAGCGCTGCTTTGGAGCAGGCTCTGGATCAGGTTCTCACCAGGGATTTCGCCGGGCGGCTCGAGCCGCGAGAGCGACGCTTCCTCTTGCGAATGACGCGTGCCCTGCTCGAGCAGGGCGGCAGCGTGCACGAGGTGCTGCAGACCTTCGCTCGTAGCCTCAAGCACTTCGTTCAGAGTCGCGAGTACCTCGAGCAACGGCGGCTCAATCAGACGCTGCGCGAAGCACAAAGTGCCGCGCTTGCATTAAAGGAGGACGTCAGGCCCACGGAGTTATTGGCCTACTCCCTGCAGCTCAGTAGCGGGCGCGTGCGCTCCCTCTCGCAATGGAAACTATTCGATCCCGCGCTGCACACAATCGAGGCCGGGATGCAGGCAGGTGACGCTGCCGGACTAGACCTCGAGGCCGTGGGCGAGCTGATTGCTCAGTCGGAAATCGATTTCGGAGCGCTGCGCTCGAACGTCAGAGCAGTGCTTGCAGAACGGCCGCAAGCCTCCATTGGCGAGGTTCTCAGCCGATACCCGGCAGCACAGGGGCTCGGAAGTGTCGTCGGTTATATGGCTCTCGCGAGCAAGTACGGCGAACGGGTCGATCGTCGCGAGACGGTTTCATGGCTCGGGCGCGACGATCACCTACGCAGCGCACGGATTCCCGTCATGTATTTCGTAAGGGAGCGGTCGAATGAGCTCGTCTGAGCCGGTGATCGATCCACCAGATAATCCGTCCGCCCTGTACGGCAGTGATAGTGGCGATCTGCCGCTCGAGACGCGCAGGGTCTTGGTGCAACTCCTCGTAGGTCCGTCGCTGGAGGCACGCCGTCACTCGCAGCTCTGGCCAGTACTCTTGCGCGATGAGGTGCTCATCCGCAGCCGACTTTCTGAGCTGTTCCTTGACCTTGTTCTTGACCGCGACATGCAGGTTGCTTTCGCACGACAGGCGGATGCGGGAGAGCTAGACGCTCCCGTGCTGCTGCGCCGCGCGCCGCTGACTTTCATAGACTCGGTGCTATTACTCTACCTGCGGCAGAAGCTCTCACAGGCTGACGTGCACGCGGAACGCGCAGCGACCTCGACCGAGGAGATTACAGAGCACCTCTCCACCTACGAGCGCGCCGCCAACACCGATCGGGCCGGATTCGTGAAGCGCGTGCACGCATCGATCGAAAAGATTAAGAAGCACAGCATCCTGCAGAAGATTCGCTCAAGCGAGGACCGGTACGAAATATCGCCCACACTGAAACTGCTGTTCTCGGTAGAGGAGGTTCAGTCCTTGACCCGGGTATATCGAGATATGGCACTTGGAGAAACGCCAGAGATGACTACCCTCACGGAGACCGACGAGGAAAGCGAATGAACGGTTCCACCGTGGAATCTCCGCTCCCACTCTTTGCGGAGGAGCAGTTCCGGATGTGCCGTCTGCAAGTGTTCAATTGGGGCACCTTCTCCGGGCTGCATAACATTCCTATCTCGGAGCGCGGTTTTCTCTTTGTGGGTCCTTCCGGAGCCGGCAAATCGACGCTTCTTGACGCCTTTTCGGCGCTGCTCGTGCCCCCGAGATGGATCGACTTCAATGCCGCCGCACGCGAGACCGAGAGAGTCGGCCGCGACCGCAATCTCGTGAGTTACGTGCGCGGCGCGTGGGCCGAGCAGAAAGATGGAGAATCCGGAGAGATCGCCACCAGATATCTGCGTTCTGGCACCACTTGGTCGGCCCTGGCGCTTTCCTATGTCAATGCATCGCATCAATCCGTAGTGCTCGTACAACTGTTCTGGTTGCGCGGCAACACCACTGCGAACACGGACGTGAAGCGCCATTTTCTCATTTTCGAGCGGCCATTCGATTTGCATGAGTTCGAGCACTTTGATCTCGACATTCGCAAGCTCAAACAGTCCTTTCCCGAGGCGGTCGCGCCCGACGGGTTCCGGGCTTATAGCGAGCGCTTCTGCCGCATGCTCGGCATCGAGAACGAGATGGCTCTCAGGCTCCTGCACAAGACGCAGTCGGCCAAGAACCTGGGCGATCTCAACACGCTGCTGCGTGACTTTATGCTGGACAGACCGGACACGTTCGACGTCGCGGACCGGCTCGTCAATGAATTCTCTGAGCTGAATGGCGCTCATCAGGCGGTGGTCACCGCGCGCGAACAAGTTGAAGTGCTCACGCCCGCGCGCACCCAGCATGATGAGTCTCAGCGACTGCGCCAGCGCAGAGGCGAGCTCGAAGAACTTCGAATCGGCATGGACTCCTTCCGGGAGGCACGGCGCAGGTCGCTGCTCGAGGAGCATATTGCGGCACTTAAGGTTCGCCGCGACGGATTGCAGGGCGAGACCCGACAGCGCGAGCAGCTCGTAGAAAATCACCGGCGCGCGCTGAGGGATCTGGAGCAGCAACATCGAAATATCGGAGGGGACCAGATCGAGCGCTGGGAAGACGAAACGTCCGATCTCGAGGCCCGGCGCGACGAGTGTGTGCGCAAGCTGACCCAGGCGCGCGAGGCCTGCCGCAAACTCGATTGGACGCTGCCCGATACGCCCGCCGGCTTCGCTGAGCTCGCGGGCAATGCCCGCCAGGAGATCGAGTCCTGGCGACAGAACGCCGATGGCACGGAGGACCTCCGGCTTGCGCTGGATCGCGAGCGAACCGACGCACGGCGGAAACTAGAGCAGGTCCAAGCGGAAGTGCAGGCCCTGCGGCGCCAACCCTCGAACATCCCAGCCAAGATGCTGGCGCTGCGGCGCACCATCGCGACGGCGCTCGGCCTACCGGAATCTGCATTGCCCTTCGTGGGCGAGCTGCTCGAAGTGCGCGCCGGCGATGCCGAGTGGCGCGGTGCCATCGAGCGCGTGCTGCATGGATTCGCTCTGTCCTTGCTCGTCGGCGAGGATCACTACGCGGCGCTCGCGGGCCACGTGAATGCGGTGAACCTCGGCAGTCGTCTCATCTACCATCGATGCAGCACGGACGTAGGAGCGGCGCGCCCGGTTTCGCCGAGCTCTCTTTTCCACAAACTGGAAGTCAAGCAGTGCGAGTGGCGTGGCTGGCTTCGTGCCGAGCTCGCACAGCGATTTGACTATGTCTGCGTGGACTCGCTGCAGGCCTTCCGGAATAGCGACCGTGCCCTGACGCGGCAGGGCCAGGTGCGGCATAACAGGTCCAGGCACGAGAAGGATGACCGCTACGAAGTAAACGACCGCAGCCACTGGGTTCTCGGGTTCGATAACCGCGAGAAGCTCGCGCTTTTCGAGGAGCAAGAGCGGCAGTTGGTGACTACCGTGGATCGCCTCAGCGCACAGATCGATCAACTGCGCGAGGAAAATCAAGAGCGCGCCGCACGTGTCGTCCAGTGCCAGACGCTCGCAAATCTGCAATGGCAGGAAATCGATGTTGGGCCGCTCCTAGATCGGATAGGGGTGCTCGAGCGCCAGCTGCGAGAGACGCGGGAGGGCAACACGGCGCTACAGGAGATGAGCCGCCGCATCGATGAATGCGAGGCGATGCTGTCACAGTCTGAGACCGAACTGAATGAGGTGAAGAGCACCCACAAGACCATCTTGGACGAAATTGACACGCGAGAAAGGAAGTTACGGGACCTGCAGGAAGACCCGCGCATCGTTCCCCTAACGCCGCATCAGTCGCAAGGCCTTGAAGCCCGGTTTTCCGCAGTGGGTGCCACCCCGACTCTCGACAATATCGACGAGATTGCGAGAAGAGTGGAGCGGGCGTTGGGCGATGAGATTCGGACGCTCGGCGATCAGATTCACGGGCTCGAGAAGTCCATCGAGGGCTACTTTGCGGAGTTCAAGCGCCGTTGGCTACTCGACGCTGCGAACGCAGATACAACCATGGCCAGCGCTCCGGACTTTCTGGCCAGATTGCATCGCCTGGAGACCGATGGGCTGCCCGCGCACGAACAGCGCTTCTTCGAGCTGCTGCGCAATCAGAGCCATCAGAACCTGGCAGCTCTCGCGACGCACATGAGCCAAGCGCGCAAGGCGATTCTCGAGCGCATGTCGCAAGTCAACGAGAGCTTGCGCCATGCGCCCTTTAATCCCGGTACTCATTTGCACATCGACGTGAGCGACCGCCAGCTGGCCGAAGTGCGCGAGCTGCGGCAAGAGGTGCAGCAAGCGTTGAGCCACGCTTGGTCGGATGACCGACAGGAAGCAGAAGCGCGCTTTCTGGTGCTGCGTCGTCTCGTGGAGCGCCTGGGCAGTCAAGACCCGGAGCAGCGGCGCTGGCGTGAGTCGGTGCTCGATGTGCGTCAGCACGTCGAATTCATTGCGAGCGAGTTGGACGAGAGCGGCGGGGAGGTGGAGGTGTATCGCAGCGGTGCAGGCAAGTCCGGCGGGCAGCGACAGAAGCTCGCGACCACTTGCCTGGCTGCTGCTCTACGATACCAGCTCGGTAGCAACGAGCAGGGCGCGCCGGTCTACGCACCGGTCGTGCTTGACGAGGCGTTTGATAAAGCCGACAACGAATTCACGACGTTGGCGATGAACATCTTCGTCAATTTCGGCTTTCAAATGATCGTTGCCACGCCGCTCAAATCCGTCATGACGCTTGAACCCTTCATCGGTGGGGCTTGCTTCGTGGAGATTAGCGAGCGGAAGCGATCGGCCGTGTTGCTGATCGAATACGATGAGGGGCATCGGCGGCTGAGATTGCCCAAGAGCGTGCGCGGAGAGGAAGCCGTTGCGCTCCCCTGACACTATCCGGGATCTGCTGCGCACCCGATATCGCAATCAGCATCGCAATTGGCTGCGCCGCGCGACGGACGGTAACGGGTCGTGGCCGATGGTCCTGGGTCTCGGTAATCCGACCGAGCAAGACGCAGCGCGACACCCGGACGCACTTGCTGCCTGGGTAAGCGCCTGGGGGGCGTGGAAGGGTCCTGGCGACCTCATTTGGTCCGAGCGGCGGTGGCGAGGTCTCGGGACCCACAGACTGCCCGAAGCGCTTCGCCTACACAGTCCCACCGAGGTGGCGGCCTGGGTTGGCGAGGAGTCGCGATGGGCCAGGGCCTGCTACCGCTATGAGGAGCTGGTGAACCGCTGGCCTGTATTGAATTCGGGGCTGCCGCGCCACTTCGATGTTCTTGCAGATTACACCAAGGAAGATTTCCGCAGGCTCGAGACGATGCTGGCCTGGCTTGAGGTCCATCGAGGTTCGAGCCTGTATCCTCGCCAGTTACCGGTCCCGGGACTTGACAGCAAGTGGCTGGAGACGCGCACGTCTTTGATCCGAGATCTGTTCGAAGTCCTGTGCAACGAGGTGCCCCCCGGGCGAGACTTCTACGAGCTCTGCGGCTTGAAGCGCCCGCCGCGACTCATCAGACTGATGTTGCTTGACGAATCCCTTCGGGCCCGCATGGGCGGAATTCGCGACCTCTCGGTGCCAGCGGAAGAGCTCCGGCAGCTCAATCTGCCGGCCGCTCGGATATACATCGTCGAGAATCTGCAGACCGGCCTCGCATTCAGTGATCTTCCCGGCTCTGTCGTCTTTATGCGCCTGGGTTACGGCATCGACGTTTTCGGAAGACTACCCTGGATAATGGGTGCCGAGTGCGTCTATTGGGGTGATCTCGACACTCACGGCCTGCGTATCCTAGGTCGGCTGCGTACTTGCCTGCCTCGGGTGCGCTCGCTCCTCATGGACGAAGACACTCTGCTGTCTCACAGAGCGCTGTGGGGCGAGGAATCGGAACAGGTGTCGGACCCAGAGGTGGCCGGACTGACCGGCAATGAGCAGCGCCTCTACCAGCGGCTAAAGCAGCAGCACTGGGGTATCAACGTGCGGCTGGAGCAGGAGCGGATTGCATGGGATTATGCCTGGGGCGCGCTCTCCACGGATGCAACCGCGTCTGCGTCGCTCGCTCGCCTATGATCACGGCGACATACCGAGTTGAAAGCGGCGGTCCAAATGAGGACCGCTTACTCGTAGAACAACGCGGCAACCGAACCGTTGCCGTCGTCTGCGATGGCGAAGGCAACGGCGGCCGCGGCGGCCTTGCCGCCGACCTCGCGATCGCGGAACTCAGACGGGTCTGGCAAGCCGGGTTCGTGGACTGGGTGCGTGCACTGCTCGCGGTCGATCAACTGCTCAAAACCCATGCGCAGGGCGGCGAGACAACCTGCGTTGCCGTTGACGTTTCAGATGACGGCCTATGCCGGGGCGCAAGCGTTGGGCTCTCTGGGCGAGCCTGCTGGCCAACCATACCGACCCTGAGGCCCGTGTCGAGCTCGATAGGGATTTGATCGAGGTGGTCCGGCAGCTCTCCATGGTCGATGCCCGGCTCATGACCTATCTCAGTGAGCAGAGCTTGGATATTATAATAACGCCGTGCTTGCGGTTGGATTTGATGTGCCGCGGCTCGCGGAGGCTCTCGCGGTGACCCCAGCGCGACTTGCGCGATCAATCAACAGTCTCTGGCGCCTCCGGTGCCTGCTGCAGGAGGCGGCCGGCCCCCACCGGCTCGATGGCGGCGGACTTCGGGTAGTTGGACCCACCGCGGAAAGCAACGTCTCCTATCAGCTATCGCCGCTGGGAGAAGCAGTCCTTCGGGCTGTGCGGCCATAGATCGGATCATCCATGAAAACGGCCCTCATTGGCCTCGTTGGCGTTCTGATCGGAATACTATTGACCGAGTACCTCAGGCGTCAGTCTCGGATCGAGAAGTACTCATCCAACGTCTTCGACGAGCGATTACAGGTCCATGACCGGCTATTGAGAATCCTTTACCGATCGGCAAGCCTGGTGCGGGAAACGGCCGAAGACTCGAATGTCGATGCCGAGGAGGCTCAGACACGCGTGACGGCGGCAGCTTTGAGGCTGGCGAAATACTGTGATAGTCACCCACTGTTTTTGAACGAAGAGATCACCGTTCACTGTGGCGCGGCGTTCGCGGGCGCACACGATATCTTCGAGTCTCAGGGAGAAGAGCGACAGCGGAATCTCGAAGATTTCAATCGGCGGATCCGGCAGGCTACACGGATGATCGTTGCGGAGTCTGGGATCGACGAACTCAATAAGCTTTTTGGGTCCGTTACGAAAGCGAAACACGAAAGCGACATCATCCGCTACTTTCGAGCGAAGAGCCGCGAGCAGATCAGAAAAGACCAACGAATCCGCGACGAGTAAGGGGGGAGGCAGATGAAAAGCCATGATAAAACTCGGAAGGCCGTACTGGCGGGATTCCTGGCCGCCCTGGTTGCCGCCTGCGCATCAGATGGGCGGCAGGCCGCGTTCGAAAGGAATCTCGCGCGCACGCAAGTCGCACTTACTGCAGCGGGGGATGCCGATTCGCTTGCCGCCGCCGCCGAATTCGCAGATTGGCCACGTACCAATGATTCGAGACGATTGGCGCTGCTGACTCGAGCGGCAACACTAGCACCGGATCGGGCAGATTTGGTGTGGCTCGAGATCGAGGCTTGTACGCATATCGACACGTGTGATCCAACGCCTCTCGCCGAAACGCTACATCGCCTCGATCCGGGCAACGGCGCCGCATGGGCATCGTTGCTTGACGCCGCCTCAAAGCGCGGCGACGCAGTAGCGATGAATCGTTATCTGGGTGCAATCGCAAACTCTAAACAATTCGATATTTACTGGAATGGGTCGATCGCGCACTTGACCGGGGCAGTGCTCAAAGTGGGCACCATGGATGCCTCGACGGCACTCACTGCACTGATCGGAGCTGAAGCCGCTTTCGCGATTCCGGCCTACCAGGACATTTCTCAGGCTTGCAAAGCCCCAGCCACGGAGGATGTTGGGCGCCTCAAGGCTTGTAGAAGCATTGCTACCGTCATGCGCAACGGCGACACGTACCTTACCGAAATGGTCGGTATCGCTATTGCCAAGCGGGTCTGGCCCGAGGGTAGCCCCGAGTTCACGGACGCCGTCGCCGCGCGACGGTTGGCGCAATACCGTATGCGCACGGAAGGAACCATCGCTGTCACTAGCCTCCACACGAACGCAGAG
>Ga0335075_10016606_pt1 | contig 10980 bp, 13 predicted proteins | sample Lox_Sample_24_FD_206723 | JGI IMG/M metagenome (GOLD analysis project Ga0335075, IMG submission 206723) | Soil microbial communities from Loxahatchee National Wildlife Refuge, Florida, United States - Lox_Sample_2.4 | ecosystem: Environmental > Terrestrial > Soil > Wetlands | place: USA... | reverse complement strand
AAATGGGGCTACAGCGATGTCTCGCGAGTGGTCCGATACCGCCGGACCACCATCAGGATTGCCAGCCCGGTCACACCCAACGCGAGAATAGCGGGCCACGACAGATGGAGGCCGGTAGCCTTGGCGATCAGGGAGGTTTCCCAAATCATGTCCCGCGATCCTCCGTGTCTTGAAGCCGAGCCTGCCATCGCGCAACACACTCTCCCGCCGCAAAGAACACAGTCGCCACGCCCCGCCCGCGTCGATAGATGCGGAACTGATGCGGCTCCCCGCAGCCGCAGGCGCAAGCGGGCTCGACCGGTTCCGGGATGCAAGGTCCCTTCGCACCCGCAAGCGCACGGCAACGCACGCACCGGAAGGTTTCAGGAGACACGTCATGTGCTGTGAACACAGCCATAACACCTTGTCCTTAAAGCGAAACCCCTCCCGCTAACGGGAGGGGCTGTTCGCGATCATATCCATCGATGCGCGCGCTGGCGCGGTTTTTCCGGTTCTTCGGTCGGACGATTGGATTGTTCAGCGGGATTGAGGGGCTTGCTCTGACCGTTGGGTTGCACGCGCTTACTTTGCTCGGGTTCGCGCGCCGGCTTGCCTTGCCCGCCAGATTGTGCGCCCTGGTCTTGATCCGGCCCGCCGCGCTCGCGCGACGCGGCACCGCCAGCACGTCCGCCACGTTCCTCCAACGCTTCTACCCGCGTTGCAAGGTCGCGGTTGTTGCGTGCCAGTTCTGTCGCGGCGTTTCGCAGGCTGCCGGCAACCATCCTGTCGTGATCGTCTTGCTGTTCAACCCGCACCTGCAAGGCTGCGGTTGTGGCGAGGAGTGCATCAATCTGATCCTGCTGTCCGGCGACGCGCCGGCTCAGTTCGATCAGCATCGGATCATCGGCCATTACTCGCCTCCTGCTGTTTCAGGCTCCGGCGCGCGGGCCGGTTCCGGCTTGGCGCCGCGTGCTGTGCGGAAGCCGGCAATCACCGCATTGCGCCGGTCCTGTATCCGCTGCGCTTCATCGGCCACACCTTGCCGCCGGGCGAGTTCCCATTCAGGCGCGATGGCTGCCAGCCATGCGACCACGGCAGCGCAATCCTCGGGATCGCACGGGCACGACAGGTCATCGTCATCGACCAGGCGTTGGCGGACGTAGGCGAGAAAGTCAGAGATGGTTCGGTCCATAGGACTGTTCCTCTTGAACAAAAGTTAGTGCAACAGCATGTAGCGTTCCGGCAAGTCAACGTCAAGAGGGAAGGTTGCACATGTCAGCATTGGCCGCGTGGGTGCGCGCGTTAGGAGTGAAGCCGGGCGAGTTGGCAGAGATGGCAGGCGTGTCACATTGGACAGTGCGCACTGTGTTGCGTCGCGATGCCGGGCGGACCAAGGCAGCGCTGCTTGCCGCGCTTGGGCTGCCGCCATGGGCGGACGATTACAGTCCGGACGATCCCGCTGCTGTGCGGATGCGCCGTGCAGCCGCGATCCGGCTGGCAGCGCTGCGGGCACGGGATCAGGCTGCATCCTTCCATTCCGATCCAAACTCCGGCACCCCCTCCAACAACGAAGCCGACACGATACCCCTCGGATCAAAGGCTGGCGGTTCCGCGTTGTTGAAGCCCGAGAGGAAATCGCGGAGCCCCGCAGCGATGTTGGACAGACCAGCATCCGGCAAAGCGGCCAGCATCGCCTTCATGTCATCCGACACCGGCCGATCGGGATAACTGGCATCGTCGCGATCATACAGCTTCCCGCCGCATAGCTCGTGCGCCACGCGGCCAAGTGCTTCCGCCGCCTCTTTCGATAGTCCCCTGATTTCCGCCAGCCGCTCCGGCTGATCCGCAGCAACTTTGAACACGTCTGCGCCGAAGCGGTCTGTCAGCCTGAAAGCGGTTGTTTTCCCGATGCTTGGAACCACGCCCGACGCGAGATACGCTTTCATCTCTATCTCAGAAACGGGCGACGCAGCGGTGATTGTCGCCGCGACAATTTGCGGGCCATGTTCATCGTGGTATCGCCACTCACCCCCAATTTGGACTGACAGCCCCACACCCACCACAGGAAGGAAGCCGGCAACAGGGACGGGTTCGGTCGCGCCCTCCGCCGCAACCGTGAAGATCGCGCGTCCACGTGCCCGCTTCCGATCTTCTGCTGTTCGCGGCCAGATGACGCGATCCACGACACCCGCAACGGACACCGGCCCGACTGGGCAATCCTCACGCTCGCATTGCGTTATGATACCCGAAAGCAACGTCGCTTCATCTGTCGTAGGGGCATGATCCCGGAGCGTAATCGACTTGTATCGATTATCAGTCATCCCGCGAGCGATTGCGATCCGCTTCACGCGGGACCAGCCGGAACCTTCCTCAGTGCGAGCAAGCGCGTTGATCCTCCCCCTCAGCCGTTCGGCTTGCTGCTGTTCCGTCTCTCGCGCGTTTTCCAACACATCGAGCGCGGCAAGCAATGCCGGCATCCTGTCGAGCGCAACACCACATTCCCCTTTTCGCCACCGGATGATAGTATCTTTGTGGAACCCTGTTGCCCGCGCGAGTTCCGCCGGCAGGCATCGGCGCATCCGTTCTACAAGAGCCGGATCAGGCTTCACTCTCGGCTTATGCTCGCGGCTTCCGATGACAACCCGCCCTCTGTAAAATTCGTTCAGTTCGTCCTGTGTGAAATCTTCATCGATGATCGGGGTTTCCTTCCCCATGTATTTCCGGCCGGTGATGACAACCTCCCGCCGTTCCAACAACCCGATCCCATCCGGGTTTGCCGCCTTCGCTTCCTTATGATCGAAATACCCGCGTAGAACGTCTGCGAGAGACTGCGGACGCAACCCGGCCGCTTCCGCCTCTTGCAACTCTATCCGCTCGCCAGTCTCGCGGTTGTAGAGGCTCCCCTTGATTTCATCGAACGATGCCCCGTGCGGTCCGAAGAACGGGCCACCCAATTCATTGAGCCGCTGTTTCGATATGCGATTGGGATCGGCAAACCCGACAAGGCGAGGCATGAACGATCCGAACGAAAACGGCCATGCATGGTTCAAGGCTTTGTATAGTTCCATCTCATGGCGGTTGCCGATGCGTTCGGGATGATAAAACGGATAGGCTTCCAGATACTCCCGGTCTCGCGGCGGTTCCTTTCCATCAAGCACAGCCTCGATTGCCTCCCGCCATATGTCGTAAATGATGCATGCCGCAACTTTGGCTGTGACGATCTCCCCGATGTCCTCTCGGGGTGGAACGTCGCAGAAGATTGAACGATACCCCTTCGGATCGCGGATCGCGCCCATACCATGCGAGCTGATCTTCTTGAACATAATCCGGGGTTCTCCCTTCGCGGGATCGCCCAACCGAAAGATTGCATACCGCTTGGCGGAGACAGCAAAGCAATGCCAACCGGGGTCGCCAACCTCAATATTGAAAATCGGCGGTTTACCCTGGTAGGGAGACAGGGGAGTGAACCAGTCAACAATCTCATGCGCCTTCGCTGCGAAAGTCGGGAAATCCATCTCGCCCGGTCGCGCGAAGCACATGCTGTCCGTGTCGCAGAACACATGCTGTATGCCGCGATCCGTTGCCAGCCGCTCCGCGATCGCGAGCAACAGCCGTCCCGCCGCTGGGATCAGCACTCCAACCGGGCCAGCAAACCAGGCGCCGGGCTGTTCCAGCTTTTGTGCCCGCCGCCTCACACATTCATCTTCATCACCATACCAGACGGTTGCCCATCGTGGGCGCGCCCGTTCGTCGTCTCTATATTCGACCAGGGCACCGTAAGCCGTGGAATTCGCAACAAGCTTCAATGCCTCTTGCCGGGCTTCCAGATACGCCCGATCCTCTTGCGCGGCCTGTTTCGCGCCGGCTTTGATTTCCGACCGAAGGTCGATCAGCCTCACAAACAAGTCATCCTTGGTTAGATCAACCGTGTAGCACTGATCGTTGAACAGCGCCTTTGTCCGGGTTTCAACGCGCCCCTGCGGATGGAGAGTGATTGTTTCCAGTATCTCCGGCATTTTCCCTGTCAACAGGAAGGATGCCACCACGTCCGCGATCGTATAATAAGTATCAGGGCCGCTCTTGATCCGGCACTGTGCGATGTTGGTTGTCGCTCCGCTCCCGAACGCGGCGCGAACAGGAAGGACATCGCTGCTGGGTCTAACCTTCGCAATACCGCGCAACAGGCGCCACGTCTCCGGCTTTTGCAATCGCGCCAGCATGCGTGCGACCGTGGAGGGTGAGAGGAAATCGCGCGTTTCGTTGTTGTTACGCCGAACCTCTATCCAATCCGCCAGCAAGAGCGCTTGCAGGTTCATCAATGCGTTGACAGTCGGATACTGGCTTTTGAAATCACAGTGGATAATCTCTCGGACCGCGTTGCGCATGCGAACCTCGGAACGCCCGCCATAGTAGGCTTCCATGAAATTGCCCACCACAGCTGGATGTATCCCATAACCGCTTTGTTTCAGGTGTTTCATGATCTTATCGGAACCGGTCAACCCGTGCCGTTCCATGAACTTGGGGAACCCTAGTTCTTCAAAGTAAGCCTTCCCGAGCGAGGCTTCGCTGTAGATTTTTGACATCGGCTTGCGAAGCCGTTGCGGGCGGTATTGTTCGTCCCGCAGCTTGACATAGCATTCCCATGTTGCCCGCACATCGCGCTCGGCATAGTCGATAAACCCAGGAGTGATCGGGCCATCATAGTCTGTGAAATCAACCTTCGGATGTTCCACCTTCAGCACGCCGCAGAGATGATGCAACGATCCGCCCCCGCGTGGGCCAAGCAGGGCGCGAGCGAATTGGGCGACATCAAGGAATTCAGCCCGCCGCGTCCTGAATTCACTCTTCCAGCGATATTTTCGGGAGGGCGATACCGCCGCCCACCCGAACATGCTTTTACGAGCGGCAATTGGGTTGATTTTCACCGGCGGATGAAACGAACACCATTGGCCATTCGGCCGCTCGCAGGCGCACAGCCTGAACGTGAACCCACCATAGAAATCATCGATCGCATACCGCCAGCCAAAGGCTGTTCGGGATATGTCGAACGGCAGGTTGAAGCCGATTATCATCCGTTCTTCGTGCTTGCCATCCGGACACCAATACTGTTTCCAGAAGCGGCCACCCCCAATCAGCACGCCAAGGGCAAACTCCGCCCGCGTGATCAATTCCCATCCGCGCTCGGCGGCATAGGCTTGCAACGTCTCGACGTCGGCCGGCGTGCAATTCTCCGGCTCATACACAAGGATCGTCTCTCGCAGGTCATCAAGACGCTCACGCGTGAGCCGCCCCCGCGCCGCCAGCGTCCGCCGCGTCTCCGGCGGCAGGCCACGTATCTGCGCCACCGCAAAGCGGGGTTTCTGTGCGCCGTAGGAGAAGGTCTCCCAATCGAAGATCAGGCACATGCCGGGCCAGGGGAAGCCGATTTCGTTTACCTTGTCGTCCAACGGATGCGGCTTGCGTTCTTGCCGTCGCGTCGGGGCTGCTTGCCTGTCAGGCTCTTGCCGGTTGCTAGTCGGGTTTTCCTTGCGCCCCCGTCTCGGCTTTTCGTCCGGGACCATGTGGTAGCGAAGGTATTGCGTCACGTTCTCATTGTCGAACAGTGCCTTATCGGAAGCGGTCATAGAGCAACCTCCGCCACTTTATTGAATGCAGCCGGGACAACCATGTATCGCAGCCATTGCAACCAAACGAGAACCCATCCGACCGCGAGTGGAACCCATTCCAGTCCGGGCGCCGCGATCTCCCGCAGCACGGGATCGATCTCACGTTGCATTGCCCCAATCATCGCATGGCAGTTCCGGCAGATACGGATCGTCTCATGCGATGCCCACTCGCCCGCAACGTGGTGGTTCTCCATCGGGACGTTCTCGCGACGGCAAAGCGGGCATATCCCTCGCTTGTGCGGACAGGGTGCGCAATCGAGGCACAAGTCATCGGCCACTGCGGCCCGGCGATACTCGGCGCAACAGCGGCAGTAAGGGGCGTATCTCATGTCAGGCAGCCGCCGCGTAGCGATCGTCGCGGTAAATATCCAGGTCCTCAAGTTCCTCCGGTGTCATTTCCAGGACGGCTTGATCGATTTGATCCCGGTCTGTGCTCAACCTGATCCGCTTGCCGTCAACCGTGCGGATCGTCGCTCCTGTCAACCGCCTGCCTGACCCATACTCTTTCTGCCATACGGCTGCGGGCACGCGGTCATTCCCGACAATCTGGACGGACCGAACCCGCCCCGACGCATCAACGACTGTGATCGGGCGGGCTACCTTCCCGGTCAGCCGGTATCTTCCTCGCCCGGCTTCCGGCGCAGCCTCGATAGCTTGATGCCGCTCATTTAGCTTGGCGAACGTGCGGCGTGATATGCCGGCTTGTTTCAGCGCGTTGGGGAGTGTTGATCCGCGGTCGATCAATCGCGCGGCTTCGCGGTATCGGGCTTCCTTCCTAGAGCGTTGAAGCTCTTTACGACGGATGACAGAGATACGCGGCCGGAACGCCTGGTGGGGCATCACGCGTCTCCAGCCACAATGGCGCTGGCCGTAGCGCCGGCCAGGATTTGTTCGATCACCCGATCAGATGTCCCGCCGCCTTGGCTACGCGCCTTTACGTCGCCTGGGAACGTGAAGGCCTTGGCGTCTGGAATGCCCGCGAGGGCGCCTTTCTGGTGTCTGATCCGTTGGGCGATCCCATCGCAGTCGAGTGCCGCCATCACTTCGGCTGCCCCGGCCCGCCGTGCGGCATCGAAGGAACCGGTCCGGCGCAGCGTCTGATTAGCGATGGCCGCCCACGTGCGGCGGATTTGCCGGTTATAGGCGGCAGGGGGAGCGTCGGCAGGAGAGAATTGCCGGCGGGGTGATCGGGTGAGCGACGCTTGCCGGTCCGGCGGTATGTCCGCCGGGCTAGCGGTTATAAGCTCTTGAAGCTGATTGTCCGCGTCGCTTGGTTTAAGGGCTTGACCGCGCGCGCGGCGTTGCGTATTTGAGGGGGGCATACTTTTCATCCGACGAAATAGGAGCCGGCGCGGTCGACACACCCGCCGGCTCTTTCTTTGCGGCCATCTGATGAGGCTGGCCGCATGCCTCTTTTCGGATCTGTGAAAGCGACACGACGCTCCCGCCGTTGATCGCTCCGTCGATAATCGCTCGCAGAGCGCGGACCGACGCGGCGGGGTTGCTGGCGCGGGTAAAGGCGCATTCCCGGGCGACGCCCGCACCGATCAGCCCGTCACCCTCCGTCAGGCAATAGAGTGTCGTTATCGATCGCAGCAGCACGTCCCGGCTGGTCAGCCAAGCGGCGCGGCTTTGCCAGCCCAGGGCCGAGTGCATGTCGGGGGGGAGATGGCGGATATGATGCCACGCCATTTCCGCCGCAGCGGTGCCATGAAGCGAGCGCGGGACGGCGAGATAGACGCTGGCGCGTCGGGCGACGGCGCGGCGAGTGTGCGTCATGCGGCCGCCCGTTCCGGTTCGGATTTCATGACGGGAGCCGGATCAGGATCGATTGTGGGTGGACGCAAGTGTTCCGCCAGCGCATCACCCGCGAGCCTTGCAAGCCCTCGATACGCCGGACTGTCACACTCGGCAGCGAACCCGTCGGCTAAATCCACCGCCGCGGAGAGGATAGCGCCGTGACGGCAGAATAACCGGGTTCCCGGAACGCAGCCACATGGCAACGGGACGGGAGCCGGCTTCGGCTTCCGGCCACGTCGCACCCAGGGCAGCGGCGGCGTGCTTGCCGCCAGGGCCGGCCCAAGCTTATCGACGGTATCGACGGAAAGCAGGAACCCAACGCCCGATCGGGCAGCGATCGGCAGCTTGCCGGATTGTATCCAGAACGCGACACGCTCCCGAGTGACGCCAAGTCGATTGGCCGCCTCATCTGTGGTCAGGTAGTGGACGATTTGGTTGGTCAACGCACCCTCCTAGCTCTGGTGCTCCTATGAGGAGGGTGGCGCGACCTATAGTGTCAAGCAGTCAGGCCGGGGAGGCCAACTCACACGCCGGAAACGCAATAAAATTTCGCGCTATGGGGGATAAGTTGCAGTCTTCGATGTCATTTAGTCTTGCCCGCGCGTCGGGCGCGTTGTAAGGTCTCCCCTCCCTCAAATCGATCGGAGCCCCTGCCGCATGGATGACTGGCTTACCGAACAGATGGTCATCGCCAGGACCGGCACGACGGGGCGCCGGCTCACATGGCTGCGCCAGAATGGGCTTATCCCCCAGCCGCGGCGCCGGTCGCGCGGGCTCCACAAGGGAACCGTCACATGGTATCCGCCGATCACGGTCGAAATGATCCGCCGCATCGATGCGCTCACAACCGAAACCCGGTTTGCCGAAGAATGGCGCTGGCGGCTATGGCTTGAAGGCTTCCCGATCAATATCGTCAGCTATCTTGTCGCGTGCATCGATGCGACGCTGGCACCCCTTACCAGCATTCACGATGCTGAAGAACTCGACAGCGTATTGCTCACAACGCGCGGGCGACGCTCGCGAGTGCGCAACTTTGTTCCCGCCAGAGAGGCAGCCCTCCGAGTTCTCTATGACCGCGTGCGCGTCCCGGACAGGTGGTATTCCCTCTTATCATGGGCTGCCGGCATCGCGCTGGGCTTCGACGCTATCGGGACGGAAGGATGGGATACCGTCAAGCGAGCCTTCAACCTGTCTAATGATTTCGCAGTTCCGCCGATTGATAAGAGTAACGCGTCGGTTGCTGTGTTGAGAGAGACGCTATCGAACATGTCTCCCGATGAAATCGAACAGGCTCGAAAGGATATGAGCGTCGTGTCGGGGCTTGCCGATTGGCTGCGTCATTCTGCCGAAGCCCGCCACGCTCCAGAATTACTGAAATTCTTTCGCCGTGCATGGGATGAATTCACTTTCCGCGCGATGCTTATAGCGTTCCTGACGATGCTGCGAAGATCGCCGGAAACAGCGGACGGCGTCGATAAGGTAATAAATACAATCAAATGGCTGTCGCCAAGGCTGGAAACCCCGTCGGCGGGAGTGGAGACCGATGCCGTATAGCGTCGTTCACAGCAACGTTGCTGAACCCCCAGGTGAAGCGACACAGCCGGCCTCTCGACCGGCGCCATCCGGCTCCCGGCATGATGGCTTCCCGTCCTCACGCCACACCCCTCCGGACATGGAAGCCATCGCCCGCGAAATCGAACGCGGCGCATCGGTCAAATCACTCTGGCACCGATACCGTGCCGGCGCCGACACCCCTCTGGGCTACACCGCATTCAGAATCAGGGTCACCAGGGCACTGAGGGGAGATACCCCGCCTCCCGGTCGGGGCAGGGGCAAGCGAAGAAGCCCTCCCGCCCGGCTGGCGAGCTATTCGGCTCCCGCCATGCAAGCGATCGATGCAAAAATACGGGCGGGAGCCCCCATCCGATCGGTCTGGAAGGAATATGCCGAAGCCGCCCATGCGCCGCTGGGCTACGCCGCGTTCTGCAATCGATACAAGGAGTGGCTTTCCCTACAACGGCCGATGCCGGAGATCGCTCCCGGTATCCCGAGCTACACCCCAGCGGAGAATGCTGCGGTGGAAGCCTATTGGGCGGATCGGGCCGATCCTTCAAGCACCGTCTTTGTGCTGGCGGGCTTCGGTTGCTCGCTCAAAGTAGAACATGGCTTGCTTGTCGCTTTCGACACCGGCACGACGCGAAAAATAGAGCCAACCAATCATAGGTTGTCGGTAATCGTGTTCGGGCCGTTCGGCGGATTGGTTTCAACGCGAGCTATCGAATGGTGCGGCGACCGGGGCATCTCGATTATCTCACTCGATTATCACGGCCGGATGGTCTCAGCAACCGCGACGCTTGCGCCGAATGCTGTTGCGCTGCGACGCTCGCAAGTGCGGGCCGATCCCGTTGGGGTCGGGAGGGCCGTGCTGTTGCAGAAGCTCGCCAGCACCAGGCGGGCGGGACGACAATCGGAATTCATCTACAACCGCGTCGTTCAGGAAATCGGCGTCGCGCGCACGGTCGATGAATTGCTGCAATGGGAAGCGCAGGCAGGCGTTGATTACTGGCAACGCTGGCAATTCCCGCTACGCTACCACCCGCGCGGCTGGCCCGCGTCGTGGTGCGAATTCAACAACCGGGGCGGAAGGCTTAGCGGCTCGCCGCAGCACGCGACGCATCCGGTCAACGCTATGCTGAATTACGCCTATTCGATCGTTGCCGGTATGTGTGTCCGGTCGCTTTATGCGGCCGGCTTCGATCCTGCTTTAGGGTTTCTCCATGCCGATAGCGACGGACGATGGTCGCTTGCCTATGATCTTATGGAATTGCTGCGGGCAAATATCGACACCACCATGCTGACGTGGATTGCTGCCCATCGCTGGCGACGCGCCGATTTCCCCGTCACGCGGTCGGGCGTCGTGCGGGTGCATCCGAACCTTGCGCGCGTCGTGATGCAGCGAACCGCTGCGGCCGTCCCGCTCGGCATGGTCGATAAGGCGACGGCTTGGCTGGCTGATACCGTCCGGGCCGTCGCGAGCGCCGCGCTCGACACAAAGCACGCGGGCACACACCCGACGCAGCACGCGCCGCTGTCTCTCAATCCTTCCGATTGAAACCCGCCGACGCAACGCTTATAATTGCGACGCTGCAACCGGAGTATGCGCGATGTTCGACACGATCCCCGACCTTGACGAAACGGCGCCGGCTGGCGAGACGCGGGAGGAACGCAAGCGCCGGCTGCGACGCCTGCGCGATAAGCGTTACCGGGCGCGGCAGCGGGCGTTAGAGATGGGGGAGACGGAACCGGAATGTGCAACGGTCCGGGAGCCGTCGCAGCGTCGCGAGGCCGAACAGGCTGGCGATAATGATGACGCGATCGATCATGCTGACAGCAGCGGAGCGGCGCCGGCATCGATTAATGGCTGGTGGATCGTCGGCGCTTTCCTCGCCCTCCCGCTTGCGCTGGTGGGGATTGTATCCGCCATGGGACGGGGGGCTAAAGCAGCGGCGGGAGTTGGATAAGAGACTGCCGCCCC
>Ga0335075_10016605_pt1 | contig 10980 bp, 5 predicted proteins | sample Lox_Sample_24_FD_206723 | JGI IMG/M metagenome (GOLD analysis project Ga0335075, IMG submission 206723) | Soil microbial communities from Loxahatchee National Wildlife Refuge, Florida, United States - Lox_Sample_2.4 | ecosystem: Environmental > Terrestrial > Soil > Wetlands | place: USA: Florida... | reverse complement strand
TACGGTCGAGCTCCGCGCCAGCTTTGCCAACCCGAACTACACGCTCTTCCCCAACGAGTTCGTCAACGCTGATCTGCTGGTGAAGACGTTGCAGAACGCGGTGCTGGTTCCCGGCGCCGCGATCCAGCGGGGCGCCCCCGGCACGTTCGTTTACGTGGTGAAGCCCGACAACACCGTCGCCATCCAGAAGGTGACGCTCGGCCCGAACAACGCGAGCGAGACCGCCATCACCTCCGGCCTTACCGCCGGCACGAAAGTGGTGACGGACGGCGCGGATCGGCTGCATCCCGGCGCCAAGGTGACAATCGTCGCGCCGGGCGCCGCGGCGCCGGCGGCGGCAAAGCGGACCGGCGCAAGCGCGCCGCCGGCTGCGGCCAAGCCGAGCCCGCCAGGGTCTTCCGCCTTGCCTGCCACCGCCAGGCCACCTGCCTCCGGAACCAAGCCCCAGCCGTAAGGTGGGCGCGTCCGGCCTCGGTCACCCGGCATGAATCCTTCGCGGCTTTTCATTCTGCGCCCGGTGGGCACGTCGCTCCTGATGCTGGCGATCCTGCTTGCCGGCCTCCTCGCCTATGGCCTGCTGCCGATCTCGGCGCTGCCGGAAGTCGATTATCCCACCATCCAGGTGACGACGTTCTACCCGGGTGCCAGCCCCGACGTGATGGCGACCTCGGTCACCGCGCCGCTCGAGGTGCAGTTCGGCGAGATGCCGGGGCTGAACCAGATGTCCTCTGCCTCCTCGGCCGGTGCCTCGGTGATTACGCTGCAGTTCGATCTCTCGCTCTCGATCGACATTGCCGAGCAGGAGGTGCAGGCGGCAATCAACGCCGCCAGCTCTCTCCTTCCCTCCGGCCTGCCGGCGCCGCCGATCTACGCCAAATACAATCCGGCCGACGCTCCCGTTCTCACCCTGGCCGCGACCTCCGCGGTGCTGCCGCTCACCACGGTGGAGAACGACGCCGACACGGTGCTGGCGCAGAAAATCTCCCAGCTCCCGGGCGTCGGGCTGGTCAGCATCAGCGGCGGCACCGCGCCCGCGGTCAGGGTCGAGGTCAATCTCCAGAAGCTCGCCGGCTACGGCCTCAATATCGACGATCTCAGGACCACGGTCGGCAATCTCAATGTCAATCTGCCGAAGGGCAATTTCGACGGTCCGGTGCAGTCCTGGACGATCAACGCCAACGATCAGCTCGAAAGCGCGAGCCAATACCTGCAAGCGGTGATCGCCTATCGCGACGGGGCGCCGGTGCGGCTCTCTAACGTCGCCACCGTCGTCGAGGGACCGGAGGACAACGAGATCGGCGCCTGGTCCGATACTACGCCCGCCGTCATCCTGAATATTCAACGCCAGCCCGGGGCCAACGTCATCGCGGTCGCCGATCGCGTCAAAGCGCTGCTGCCCACGCTCACTGCTTCGCTCCCCTCGGCGATTCAGGTGGCGACGATCGCCGATCAGACCACCACCATCCGCGCCTCGGTCCGCGACGTCGAATTCGAGCTCACGCTTGCCGTCGTGCTTGTCGTGCTGGTGATCTTCCTTTTCTTGCGCAGCATTCCCGCAACCATCATCCCGAGCCTTTCGGTGCCGCTTTCGATCGTCGGGACATTCGCGGTGATGTACCTGCTGGGCTTCAGCCTGGACAATCTCTCGCTGATGGCGCTGACCATCGCCACGGGGTTCGTCGTCGACGACGCGATCGTGATGATCGAGAATATCGCGCGCTATGTGGAGCAGGGGCTCTCGCCGCGCGACGCGGCGATGCGCGGCGCCGGCGAGATCGGGTTCACCATCATTTCGCTCACGGTCTCGCTGATTGCCGTTCTGATCCCGCTCCTGTTCATGGGCGACGTCGTCGGCCGCCTGTTCCACGAATTCGCGATCACCCTCTCGGTGACCATCGTCATCTCGGCGATCGTCTCCCTCACGCTCGTGCCGATGCTTTCGGCACGCCTGCTCCGCCGCGATCCGGGCACCGAGCAGAGCCGGATCGGCGCCGCGAGCCGTCGCTTCTTCGATGCCATGCATGCCGGCTATGACCGCGCGCTCCGCGTGGTGTTCGACCATCAGCCAACGGTGCTTCTGGTTGCAATCGCGACGCTCGCGCTGACGGTTGTGCTCTACATCGCGATTCCGAAAGGCTTCTTCCCGGTCCAGGACACCGGCGAGATCGAGGGCATCAGCCAGGCGGCGCAATCGATCTCATACGCCGACATGGTCGCCCGCCAGCAGGCGCTTGCCGGGATCATCCTCAAGGATCCGGACGTCTCCGGCCTCTCTTCCTATGTCGGGGTGGACGGCACCAACATGACGCTGAACAGCGGCCGCTTCCTGATCACGCTCAAGCCGCGCGACCAGCGCAACGCAAGTGCCACAGAGATCATCGCCCGCCTGCAGAAAGCAGTCGCTGACGTGCCGGGCATCAGCCTCACCATGAAGCCGGTGCAGGACCTTACCATCGGCGACACCGTGAGTGCGGCGCAATACCAGTTCGTGCTCGAGAACGCCGATGCCTCGGCATTCAGCACGTGGGTGCCGAAGCTGCTCGGCGCGCTTCGCCAGCTGCCGCAACTGACGGCCGTCACCAGTGATCTGCAGCAGAGCGGCCTTTCCGCCTATATCGACGTCGACCGGGCCAAGGCGGCGCGGCTCGGGATCACGATGGCGACCGTGGACAACGCGCTCTACGACGCGTTCGGTCAGCGGATCATCTCCACCATCTTCAGTCAGTCGAACCAGTACCGCGTGATCCTTGAAGCGGCCCCCGACCTGCAGACTTCGCTCGCCGGCCTCGACGCCGTCTATCTGCCTTCGGCGCTCGCCACCGGCGGTCCGGGCGGCGGTGGCCAGGTGCCGCTTTCGGCGATCGCCACGGTGAAGGTGGAGACCGCGCCGCTCGTCGTCGAGCATCTCGGCCAATTTCCCGCCACCCGCATCTCCTTCAATCTCGTACCAGGCGCCTCGCTCGGGGCCGCCGTCACGGCGATCCGAAAGGCCGAGCGCGACATCGGCCTGCCCGCGAGCTTCATCACGAGCTTCCAGGGTGCGGCACTTTCGTTCGAAGCAACGCTCGGCAATGAGGTCTTCCTGATCCTGGCCGCGCTTGCCACCGTCTATATCGTGCTCGGCGTGCTCTACGAGAGCTTCATCCACCCACTTACGATTCTCTCGACGCTGCCGTCGGCGGGCGTCGGCGCGCTGCTCGCTCTGATGATCGCCGGGCAGGACCTCAACGTCATTTCGATCATCGGCATCATCCTGCTGATCGGCATCGTCAAGAAGAATGCGATCATGATGATCGACTTCGCGCTGGAGGCAGAGCGTGGCGAAGGCCTGGCGCCGCTTGATGCCATCCACCGTGCCTGTCTCTTGCGGTTCCGTCCGATCATGATGACGACGATGGCGGCGCTGCTTGCTGCGCTGCCGCTGATGCTCGGCAGCGGCACCGGCTCGGAGCTGCGCCGCCCACTCGGCATTGCCATCGTCGGCGGCCTGCTTCTGAGCCAGCTCCTTACCCTTTTCACGACGCCGGTGATCTATCTCTATCTCGACCGGTTGGCGGCCTGGTTCGCTCGGCGTCCCGGCCCGGCCGCCGCACCCGCCGAATGAGCGCGTGCTGAACTTCCCGTGAACCTTTCAGCGCTCTTCATCAACCGGCCGGTCGCCACCACGCTGCTCACGATCGGCATCGTGCTGGCCGGCCTTTTCGCCTACGCCAACCTGCCGGTCGCTCCGCTCCCGCAGGTCGATTTCCCGACGATCGTGGTCCAGGCCAACCTGCCCGGCGCCAGCCCGCAAACGGTTGCCGCGACCGTCGCCAGCCCGCTCGAGAAGCATCTCGGCGTCATTGCCGACGTTACTGAAATGACCTCGACGAGCACGGTCGGCCAGTGCCGGATCGTGCTGCAGTTCGGGCTCGACCGTAACATCAACGGTGCGGCGCGCGACGTGCAGGCGGCGATCAACGCCGCGCGCGCGGATCTGCCGGCCGGCCTGCGCAGCAATCCCACGTGGCGCAAGTTCAATCCGGCGTCGGCGCCGATCATGGTGCTGGCGCTGACCTCGGCCACCCTCACGCGCGGCCAGATCTACGACGCCGCGGCTACCGTCGTGCAGCAGCAGCTCTCGCAGATCTCCGGTATTGGCGAGATCACGCTGGGCGGCAGCGCGCTGCCCTCGGTCCGGGTCGAGCTCAACCCCAATCAGCTCGCCACATATGGCATCGGCCTCGAGGACGTGCGTGCCGCGCTTGCCGCCGCCAACGCCGACAGTCCGAAGGGCGCGATCGAATTCTCCGGCCGCCGCTATGAGCTCTATGCCAACGACCAGGCAACCAGCCCTGCCGACTATGCGCCGCTGATCATCGCCTGGCGGAACAACGCTCCGGTCCGGCTCTCCGATGTCGCCGCCGTGACCGAGGGCGTCGAGAATGTGCGCACCATGGGCCTCGACAACGGCAAGCCGGCCGTGCTCGTCATCCTCTATCCGCAGCCCGGCGCCAACATCATCCAGACCGTCGATCAGGTGAAGGCGCTGCTGCCGCTGGTGCGCGCCTCCATCCCATCAAGCATCAACGTCGCCGTGGCGCTCGACCGAAGCACCACGATTCGCGCCTCGCTCGCCGACACCCAGGTGACGCTGCTGATTGCCGTCTTCCTCGTCATCGGCGTCGTGTTCCTGTTCCTTCGCGATCCGCGCGCCGCCCTCATTCCCTGCGTCGCCCTGCCGGTTTCCATTATCGGCACGTTCGCCGGCATGTATCTGCTCGGCTTCAGCCTCGACAATCTTTCCTTGATGGCGCTCACCATCTCGACCGGCTTCGTCGTGGACGACGCGATCGTCGTGCTCGAGAACATCTCACGCCATCTCGACGCCGGGCTCGCGCCGCGGGAGGCGGCGTTGCGCGGCGCGCGCGAGGTTGGCTTCACGGTTCTCTCGATGAGCACCTCGCTGATCGCGGTCTTTCTGCCCATCCTGCTGATGGGCGGCATTGTCGGCCGCCTGTTTCGCGAGTTCGGCCTGACCCTTTCGCTCGCGATCGCGGTTTCGCTTGTCGTTTCGCTGACTACCACGCCGATGATGTGCACGATCGTGCTGCGCCCGCGAGGCGCCGAGGAAAGCGGCGGCCTGCTTGGCCGGGTCTTCGGCGCCAGCCGCGCGGTCTTCGACTACGCACACGGCCGTTATGCGAGCAGTCTCACCACCGCCCTCCGCCACCCGCTGCTTTCGATTCTCGCGCTGGGCGCTACGTTGGCTCTCACGATTTTCCTTTTTATCGCTATTCCGAAGGGTCTCTTCCCTATTGAGGACACCGGCGTACTGATCGGCGGCGTTCAGGCCGACCAGAGCATTTCCTTTCAGAGCATGGAAAAGAAGCTGGCCACCTTCATGGCCATCATCCGGCGCAACAAGGCGGTGGAAAACGTCACCGGCTTCACCGGCGGCTCATCGACCAACTCCGCCTTCGTCTTCGTCACCCTGAAGCCGCTGGCCGAGCGCAGCGCCTCGGCAGCCCAGGTGATCGCCCAACTGCGCCGACCGCTCGGCCGCGTTGCCGGGGCGCGGCTCTTCCTCCAGCCGGCCGCCGATCTGCGGGTTGGCGGGCGACAGAGCAGCGCCGCGTACCAGTTCACGCTACAGGGCAGCTCCGCCGCCGAGGTCTATGCGTGGGCGAAGAAGCTCGAGGCAGCCCTGGTACATTCGCCGGTGCTGCGCGACGTCAACTCCGATCAGCAGCAGGGCGGGCTCGAGGCCAACGTGGAGATCGAGCGCGCGCGGGCAGCAAGCCTCGGCATCACCCCTGATCAGATCGACAACACCCTCGACGATGCCTTCGGCCAGCGTCTCGTCTCGACCATCTACCGCCAGATGAACCAGTACCATGTCGTCATGGAGGTAGCACCGCAGTACTGGCAAAGTCCGACGATCCTCAAGGACATTTACGTCAGCACGTCCGGTGCGCCGGCCGCCGGCACCGACACTTCCGGCTTCGCCACCGGCACCGTTGCAAGCTCCTCCTCGAGCCTCTCCGCTGCGGCGATCGCCGCCGATTCGGCGCGCAATGCTGCGCTCAACGCGATCGCCGCCTCGGGCAAGACCAGCGCCTCGAGCGGCACTGCGGTCAGCACCAGCGCCGAGACTATGGTGCCGCTCTCGGCGCTCTCTCATTTCGTTCCAGGAACGACGCCGCTTTCCGTCAACCACCAGGGCCTGCTCGTCGCCTCCACGCTCTCCTTCAACCTTGCCCAAGGGAAAACGCTGGGCGACGCAGATGCCGCGATCCGCCAGGCCATGCTCAAGATTGGCGTGCCCGCGTCGATCCATGGCAGCTTTGCCGGCACTGCCCAGCTCTTCGTCCAGTCCCTCTCCGAGGAGCCGCTGCTGATCCTCGCCGCCCTGCTTGCCGTCTACACGGTGCTCGGCATCCTCTATGAAAGCACCATCCATCCGATCACGATCCTCTCGACGCTGCCCTCCGCCGGCGTTGGCGCGTTGCTCGCGCTCATGCTCTTCAGGCTCCCCTTCACCATCATTTCGCTGATCGGGCTCATTCTGCTGATCGGCATCGTCAAGAAAAACGCCATCATGATGATCGACTTCGCTATCCACGCCGAACGCGGCCGCAACCTCACGCCGCGCCGCGCGATCCGCGAGGCCGCGATCCTGCGCTTCCGTCCGATCATGATGACGACGATGGCCGCCATCCTCGGGGCGACGCCGCTGGTGCTGAGTCCGGGCTACGGGCACGAGCTCCGCCAGCCGCTCGGCATCTCGATCATCGGCGGCCTGATCCTGAGCCAGATGCTGACGCTCTACACCACGCCGGTTATCTACCTTTATCTCGATCGCTTCAGCCTCTGGATCCACCGCCTCATCGGCCGTCCGCCCGCCAGCGAAGCGGGTGCCCTGGAACCCGGCGAATGAGGAGGCTCGTCTTCGTCGCCCCGCTTCTCCTTGCCGGCTGCATGGTGGGCCCCGACTACCACCGCCCCGCCGCGATCGTTCCCGCGCACTACAAGGAGCTTTCCGGCTGGGTGGTCGCAGAACCGCAGGCCGCCATCAATCGCGGCGCCTGGTGGTCGGTCTTCGACGATCCGGTGCTCGATGCGCTCGAAAGCCAGGTCGATATCTCGAACCAGACGATCCGCGCCGATACCGCCGCCTACGCCGAGGCGCGGGCGCTGGTGAACGAGGCGCGCGCCAGCCTGTATCCATCGCTCTCGGCGAACACAGGCGTCAGCGAACAGTCGAGCAGTCGCGGCAGCCTGAGCGGCGGCGGCACCACCGCGCAGTTCACGTCGACTCCGGTCAACACGACGACTTACACGCTCGAAGGCTCCGGCGCCTGGGATCTCGATCTCTGGGGCGCCATCCGCCGCCAGGTCCAGAGCAACGTCGCCGCCGCCCAGGTCAGTGCGGCCGATCTCGCCAATGCCGAACTCTCGGAACAGGCGGCGCTGGCCTCGGATTATTTCCAGCTTCGCGCCGCCGACGCCGACGAAGCGCTGCTGCAGGCGACCATCGCCGCCTACAAGCGCTCGCTCACGATCACGCAGAACCAGTACGCCGCCGGCGTCGCCGCGCTTGCCGACGTGCTCGCCGCCCAGGTCCAGGTGCAGAACGCCGAGGTCTCGGCGGTCGGTGCCGAGGTCGCCCGCCACGAATACGAGCACGCGATCGCCGTGCTGATCGGCAAGCCGCCCGCCGATCTCACCATCCCGCCCGGCACGCTTGCGAGCGCCGTCCCGGTCGTCCCCGCCGGTGTCCCCTCGACGCTGCTCGAGCGCCGGCCCGACATCGCCGCCGCCGAACGCACCATGGCCGAGGAGAATGCGCTGATCGGCGTCCAGGTCGCCGCCTATTATCCGGTGGTCGATCTCAGCGCGGTGTTCGGCTATGTCGGCAACCCGATCGGCTCGCTCATCCAGCTCTCGAATCGCGTCTGGTCGCTCGGCGCCGCCGCGGACGACCAGATCTTCGCAGGCGGCGCGCGCAGCGCCGCGGTTGCCGCCGCCCGCGCCGCGTACGACGAAAGTGTCGCCAACTACCGCAACACGGTGCTCACCGCCTTCCAGGGCGTCGAGGACCAGCTTTCCTCGTTGCGTATCCTGGCCGAGGAACACAAGGCCCAACAGGCGGCTGTCGCCTCGGCCACGCAGTCGGTAGCCATCGCGCTCAACGAGTACGAAGCAGGGACGGTCGACTACACGTCGGTGGTGGTCGCGCAAGCTACCCAGCTCGCCGACCAGGAATCGCTGCTCACCATTCAGCAGAATCGCCTGCTCGCGAGCGTGAGCCTGATCGAGAATCTCGGCGGCGGCTGGTTGGCAAGCGAGCTTCCGAGTGCCAACGCGCTGCAGCAGTCGAACCCGCTGATCCCCTGAATTGCCAGTGGCCCGACCCTGACAGGTGTTCCCCCGATCCCACCTTCGGGGTCGGACCACTAGGCTTTGTTTTCCTGCGGGATTCGGACCGAGGGCAATTCCGCCTCCGGTCGTCACGCGCCAGGAAAAAAGGGCGGCACCACGAGGATGCCGCCCGTTGAAGTTCGCGCCGACGGAACGGCGCATTGTCGGGGGAGGAAACACCGGACCGGCCCGAGGCCGGCCCGAGCGCAACGTTAACGGCCGGATATTGCCAAAGGGTTACCGGATGCCCGGAGCGACGCTGAATCGGCGCGCCGGTCACTGTTTTGTGAACCAAGTTCAGCGATTATCTCAGAAATGGTCGATAAGTATTGATCCGCAAAACATGTTTTTGCGATTATGGCGGTGACGGAGGCGGCGATGCGGCGGATTCCGGCCGGCCTGCTGATCTTGCTCGCCCTGCCCGCGCTCAGCGGGTGCGGGGGCGGCGAGCGCCCGCTCACTCCGCTCACCGCCATCGGGACTCCGACGAACCTCACCTGCGTGCCGTATGTTCAGGAGGTTACCGGCATCCGTCTCACCGGCGACGCCGACCTGTGGTGGCGCGAGGCGGCCGGGCGGTATCCGCGGACGCATCGGCCGGAGCCGGGAGCGGTGCTGGTGTTTCGCCCCACCGGCGGGATGCCGCTCGGCCATGTGGCAGTGGTGACCGCGGTGCTCTCGCGGCGAGAGATCCTGGTCGAGCACGCCAACTGGGTGCCCGGCCGCATCACCCGTGACCAGCCAGTTGTCGATGTGTCGGAAGGCAATGACTGGTCGCGGGTGCGGGTCTGGTACCCGCCAATCGAGGCGCTCGGCAGCAGTGTTTTCCGCGCCTATGGTTTCGTACTGCCGGAGGGCACTTTTGCCAGCAGACTGCGTCCGGTGCCGCCCTGAATCGGTTCGATGCGAAACACTGCTTGCAAGCTGTCTCGCATCAGGCCATGTCGTTGACGGGAGGGCGGCCATTGCCGCCTGCGGAGGGTACGCGCCGGGGGGCAAGCCACTCGAGGCAGGCTTCTCGAGGGAAGCGCCTCCTATGGAGGAACAATGGGTAGCTTAAGCATCTGGCACTGGATGATAGTGCTACTGGTCGTGCTGCTGCTGTTCGGCAGCGGCAAGGTCAGCACCCTGATGGGCGATTTCGCCAAGGGCATCAAATCGTTCAAGAAGCATATGGCCGAGGACGAGCCCCAGGACAGTTCGATGGCAGCGAGCGCCGACCGGCCGAGCGGCTCGATTTCGGGGCCGGCGCCGGGCGGCAATTCGACCAGCCGCAGCGCCGAGACCACGCGCGTGCAGCAAAACTGAAAGCGTTGCCCGGCGGGACCTTGATCTCGCCGTGCAACAGGGCTGGCGCGAATTGATCCGGTTCATTGCTGCGCAGAGCAGCCTCGCGCCGGAGGGGGCACATCAGTTCTCTCCGCTGGCGGCGGATTTCCATGTCAGGCAGACGGTGCATGGCGAGGAAGGGGTGCACGGCATGCTGCCTAAGGGCCTTCTCTTCTAGGCCGGGCGCAGCTATAGCGCTCTGCGCCTTTGCGGTTTCGCCTTCGCCGCCCGGAGTGTAGCTCAGCCTGGTAGAGCACTGTGTTCGGGACGCAGGGGCCGGAGGTTCGAATCCTCTCACTCCGACCAGCGGCGAGTGCTCACCGAGCATTGCAGCGCCGGAGAGGCGCAGTACGTGGCTATGCGGGCGCGGCGGGAGATGCGGCTCGCGGCGGAGCGGGCGCGGCGGCGGCCGGGCGGCCGGGCGGTCGTTCACGCGCGGCGGGGAGGACCAGCGCCGGACGGCGGCTGCGGGTGCCCGCGGCCCGCTCGAGATGATGGGCGAGACGGAGCACCAGCGCGTCACCCCACGCCGGCCCCATGATCTGCACGCCGAGCGGGAGGCCGCCGGCCGAGAACCCGCCGCAGACGACGGCCGCCGGAATCGCCGCCACATTGGCGGGCGTCGTGAGGAAGGGCACGGCAAAGCCTTCGTCGGAACGCTGCTCGCCAAGGAGCGGCGCCGGGCCCGGCGCCGCCGCAGAGAGCAAAAGGTCGAAGCGCTCGAAAGCCCGGGCGGTTATGGCAATGAGATCGGTGCGCCGCCGCTGTGCGGCCAGATAGTCGGCAGCGCGGATCAGAGCGCCCGGCAGCACCCGGACCCGGAAGCTGCGAGAGTAGTCGGAAACACGCGACCGGAGCGTCGCTTCGTGCAGGGCATAGGCCTCGGCGGTGATGATGATGCGGCCAACGGCATTGTATTCGTGGACCGAGGGCAGCGTGGCTTCCTCCACGCGGCATCCGGCCTTTCGAAGCAGGCGGACGAGCTCGGCCAGCATCTGCAAGGTCTCGGCCCCCGCGGGCACGTCGCGCTCGTGGAAATGGCGCAGAAGCCCGACCTTGAGGCCCTTCACCGGAGCGGAAATCGCGCGTGCATAGGAGGCCTTCGGGCCAGGCACCGAGGTCGGATCGGCCGGATCATGACCGGCCAGCACATCGAGCAGAAGCGCGCAATCCTCGGCCGTCCAGGCCATGGGCCCGACCGTGTCGAGGCTCGGCGCGAGCGGAATGACCCCACGGCGAGAGACGAGG
>Ga0335075_10016602_pt1 | contig 10980 bp, 14 predicted proteins | sample Lox_Sample_24_FD_206723 | JGI IMG/M metagenome (GOLD analysis project Ga0335075, IMG submission 206723) | Soil microbial communities from Loxahatchee National Wildlife Refuge, Florida, United States - Lox_Sample_2.4 | ecosystem: Environmental > Terrestrial > Soil > Wetlands | place: USA... | reverse complement strand
CCGGGAAGGGGTGCCTTATGGAGATCACCAATCTGGGTAAGGCGGATGGGCTGCCGCCGGTGGATTGGGCTGCCATTGCTGCGAAGCTCGACGCGGGGTCGGCGCCAGCTCCGGACGCGCTGAACTCCCGCACGACCTGGCTGTCCACCGTCAACCAGGACGGCAGCCCGCACGTGACCGCGGTCGGTGCCCTGTGGCTGGACGGCGCATTCTGGTTCCAGACGGGCGCAGGCACGCGGAAGGGGCGCAATGTCATGCGCGATCCGCGGTGTTCAGTCGCGGTGTCGGTCCGCGATGCGGACGTTGTGATCGAGGGTGACGCTGTGCGGGTGACCAAGCCGGGCGCGCTGGCGCGTATCGCGAAGGCGTGGGCGGACCAGGGCTGGCCTGCCGAGCCTGACGAGAGCGGGCAGGGCATTACTGCCCCGTTCAACGCGCCGTCGCAAGGACCACCGCCGTGGAACGTGTATCGCATTGAGCCACGCTCGGCGATCGTGACCCTGGGGACGGAGCCGGGCGGCCTGACTCGCTTCCGGTTCTGACGCTGCTGATCCCGCTTCACCAGACGCGTATGGCAGCCGGTACTCCTGCTCGACCAACGTCCCGAGCAACGCGGGAGTGCCGCACATCAAGTGAGGCCGCGGTGTCGCACGTCATGCGCGGCCTGACAGCGATCGCAGCGGGGCGAAAATAGGCAACTGCGATAGTCGACGCTGGCTCCGGCCGGAGCGGACCATTGGCCGCGAGCAGGTCATTTCGGGCTTCCGGGCACGCCCGCCAGGCGGGCGGGTGACCGCCGCATGCTGACTTTCACCCCGGCGTCGTATACGGCCGGGCTGATCGCGTCGGGCACCACTGCGACGCAGACGTGCACGCTCACCAACACCGGCGGTAAGGCCTCCGGCGCGCTGAAGGTCACGCTGCCCGGCTCCGGAGCGTTCACTAAGACCGCCGGCACCTGCGCCGGACGCAGCCTCGGCCCCGGCACGTCCTGCAGCATCACCGTCCGGTGCGCCCCGGCCAGCAACGGCGAGAACGACACCGCGACCTGACCACGACCGGCACCCGGGCATCAGCGACCGCGTCACTGACCGGGTCAAGCACCAACCCGAGCCCCTGCCCGAAATCGCAGGCCGAGTGTGAGGCCCTCGGCGGCACACTCTCCACCGATCCCGCGACCGACGAGCTGCACAGCGGCGCAGGCTTCATTTGGAGCTGTAGCAACATGAACCAGGAGGCCATCAGCCTCAGCCTCGCCGGGGACTGCGTTGCCGATGGAGGCGGTGCCTTCGCGCACTCGCCGGCCGCTCCGTTCGATTCGACATGCTAAAGGACTGAAAGGGACCGGCTCTGGGTAGCCCCTCGGACCATTTCCGTGTCACAGCTGGGTGGAAACACGGACGTGGCCGGTGAGGCAGCGATCACCCGACGAGTGTGGTCAGCCACGGTCATTTGCCGCGTGGACGGCGCTCGGGGCTGGTGCTGCCGTGTCGTCGGCCGCGTCTTCGGGGCGCACGCGGGCGGCCTGCTGGAGCCAGGCGACGTGAGCCTGGAACGCTTCGCGCCCGTTCGGAGTCAGCCGGAACCAGGTCCGCGGCCGACGGCCGACCGCCCCTTTCCTGACTTCGACGTAGCCAGCGTCTTCCAGGATCCGCGACTGCTTCGACAGCACCGAGTCACTGATCCCCGCGGCGTCGCGCAGCGCGGCGAACTCGACCCAGTCCGGGCCGCTGGCGAGCAGGCCGCAGATCGACAGCCGGGTAACCGGGTGAATGACCGGATCCAGCCTGGCGGCTATCTTGCCCTTGGCAGTCACACTGCCGCCCTGCCCGTCTCCAGGTCCCGGCGGATGGCCCGCAGAATGGCTAGCCAGCAGCCTGTTCCCGCCACCGTGGCGAGTACGCCGGCCACGATCGTGGCTGCGATCAGGCCGCGATCGAGCAAGAGCCTTTCCACCCAGGAGCCCGCGAGGATGATCACGACCATGGCGATCGTCCAGCCGCGGCCGGACGGGTAGTGCCAGGTCCGCCTGCCCACATCCACGCCGCTGACCCGGGCCAGAGCGAGTTGGAGCAGGACGAATACCACAATGGCGAGCAGGGTACCCGCGATGCCGGCACCGGTGATGTAGTGGGCTCCGATCGGTATCGCAAAGGCCACGGCCCACGCGAACGCGATACCCGCGACGTACCACCACGGCGCCTTGAGGCGGCTCGCCAGCTGTGCCCGCTGGGCGCGCAGCAGCTCCAGCTCCGCGACGTTCTCTGTGTCGTGTCTCATCACTGCGCCATTCTCTTCAAGTACTTTCCAATATGGAAAGTACATTGCCGGGCGGGATGTGGCAAACGGCTGGGACGGGAGGACGGCTCCACTCCCCGTGCCGGTTCGGCGGGTGTGGTGTCGCGGTCAGGGGGTCGCGCTCTGTATTGCGGGTTCTGTTTGCGCGTACGCGGAGGCTGCGACCGTGCAGGCGGCGCGGACGAAGGCGGCGACGGCCCGGGAGCGCGCGTCCTGGGGCCAGGCCAGGGCCAGCGTAGAGTCCGGGAGGTCGCTGACCGGACGGTAGGCGAGCCCGGGTCGCGGGTAGCGCTGGGCCACCGAGGCAGGCGCGAAGAACACGACGCTGCCCGTCTCGACCAGGCTGAAGATCTCTGACAGGTTCGAGGCCGGCGGCACCGCGCCGGCCCGGCGAGATCCGGCGAGCCGACCGCGGCTTGCCGGGGAACCGCCGGGCAGCCTGCGGCCGGCCAGGTCAGCCAGGCGCAGCTGGGTCCGGGCGGCCAGCGGATCAGCGGCGGCCAGGGCGACGAGGGTTGGCTCGGTCAGCAGCGGCTCGCTGTCCAGGCCGCGGTCATCGAAGGGACACAGCAGGAGTCCCACGTCTGCGCGGCCCTCGCGCAGCGCCTGCGGCTGCTCGCCAAAACCTCCGAGCACCAGCTCCGGCTGCAGGGCCGCGCCATCGGCGCAGTAGGCATCGAGGATCTGCGGCAGCAAGCCGCCGTCGACGTCGGCCTTGAGCGCGACCCGCAGCCGCGGCGACACCCTGCCCGCCTCCCGGGCCCTGCGGGCGGCGGCAGTGACTGCCTCCAGCGCTGCCCGGGCATCGCGCAGCAGAACCTCCCCGGCCGCGGTGAGCCTTACCTGACGGGTGGTCCGCTCAAGCAGGGCTACGCCGAGTTGCCGTTCAAGGTTCCGGATCGCGCGGGACAGCGGAGGCTGCGCCATGCCCAGTCGCGCGGCGGCGCGCCCGAAGTGCAGTTCCTCGGCAACCGCAACGAAGTACCGGAGCTGCCGGACCTCCAGGTCATTCATACTTCCAGGGTACCAATGGCAACCGGATCGGTCCTTCACCTGCACCGTCACACACGGTTGGCTGGACACCATCCGACAGCGGCCCGCGGCTTTCCCGCTGCTAGCTGACTCTTGTGGAGGTTGTCATGATCGTCATCACCGCGCCGACCGGCGACATCGGCGCGCAGGTCCTCGACCGCATCCTGGACACCGGCGAGGCGGTTCGCGTGATCGCCCGCGATTCCGCCCGGCTGCCCGGGCGCGTGATCGCCCGCGCCGAGGTGGTGCGGGGTTCCCACGGCGACGCCGACGCGATCACGAAGGCGCTCGACGGCGCTGACCGCCTGTTCTGGCTCGTGCCCCCGGCCGGATTCCGGCATGACGGCAGTGCCGAACACTACTACCTGGACTTCACCCGGCCTGCCTGCCAGGCGATCGCGGGTCACGGAGTCCGGGTAGTAGGCATCTCGACCCTTGGCCACGGGTATCGGGGCAAGGCGGGTCTCCTGTCAGCCGCACTGGCCATGGACACGCTGATTGAGAGCACCGGCGCGGCCTACCGGGCACTGGCCCTGCCGTTCTTCATGGAAAACCTGCACCACCAGGTCCAGGAGATCAAGGAGCAGGGGACGTTCTCCATGGCGAACACCGCAGACCGGCCGCTGCCGACCATTGCCACCCGCGACATCGCCGCCGCCGCGGCGGCGCTGCTGCTCGACCCCTCGTGGAGTGGCCAGGCCAGCGTCCCCCTGACTGGCCCCGACAATCTGACCCCGGACGACATGGCCGAGGTCATCTCCGGTGCCCTGGACCGCAGGATCGGTTACCGCCAGGTCCCGGTCGCGGACTACCAGGCCACGATGCTGCAAAATGGCGCGAGCCAGGCAATAGCGCAGGACATGGCGGACATGATCGAGGCGCAGAACAACGGCATCTACGACGCCGAACCCCGCGACCCGAACTCCGCCACCGCCACCAGCTTCCGCCACTGGTGCCTCGACACCCTCAAGCCAGCCATCGAGGCCTGACTGCGGTCACAGGACACCTACTGTGCCTAGCTGCCCTGACGCTCTAATTGAGCCCATGCGTCCGGCGACGAGTTCTGCAATCCCGGCTCGTCTAAAGCATCGACGATTGGCGACGGTGAAAGGCACCTCATGAACGATACAGGCGCGACAACCGGGGAAGTGGTCGTGCACCGCACGATGTCCCTAGACGGCTTCATCGCCGGGCCCGGCGACAGCATGGACTGGATCTTCGAGTATCCGACCCCGGACCTGGCAGCGGAAGTCATGGTGGCGACCGGTGCCATCATCGCGGGCAGGAGGACCTACGAGGTAGGCCAGCGCGATACCGGGAAACCAACTGGCGAAGCCTACGAAGGCGCGTGGCAAGGAGCGCAGTTCGTGCTAACCCACCGGCCCCCAGAAACTCCGCGCGATTCAGCGGTCACCTTCCTGACCGGTGACATCGAAGCCGCGGTCGCTGCGGCCAGGGAGGCCGCAGGCGGCAAGAACGTCGAGATTTTCGGCGCTGACCTTACCGGCCAGTGCCTGGAACGCGGGCTCATTGACGAGATCGTGGTCCATGTCGTGCCCGTTCTGCTCGGCAGCGGCACGCCTTTCTCCTCTTCGGTCAGCCCGGCCCGCGTTGACCTGGAGCCTCTTAGCAGTACCCGGTCCGGCCCAGTCACGACCCTGCGCTTCCGGGTGCGCAAGTAGCCCGCAGCCTGGGCCGCTGGTCGTTTAGAGACCCGAATCGGCCGGCAGGCCCAGTTAGCTTCCCTGTACGGTAGTCGGGCGCCGGGGCGGCTGCGGGGTGGCGTTGGCGGCGGTCACCTGGGCGCTATCGCTGACCCCGGCCGGGGGTCCGGGCTTAACGGCGCCTCGGTGGCGGACATAGAGGCAGATTTACTACGCAGGCGCCCAGCTTCACTTGATGTGCGATGGATTGGCCATGGCCAGCACCTTGTCGGCCAGTTCGGCCGGGGTGAGCCTGTCCGAGCGCAGCAGCAGCGTCCCGCCTGGCTGGCGGGCAGCGGCAGCCACGGCCTCGTCCACCGGGGTCATGCCGAACTTGCGGGCAGCCTCGTCCCAGTCCGGGTTGCCGGGATGAGTCGCGCGGGCGCGGGCGTTGAGCCGCTCCCGGAGCACGCCGGCGTCTGCCTCGAGGAAGACGTGCAGGACCTCCTCACCCACGTCGGCCAGGCCGCCGAGGATCTCGGTCCGGTAGGCGTCGCGGATCAGCGACATCGGGACGATGAGCGTCTCCGCGTGGTGCCTGCGCAGCGACAGCGCCGTCGCGACGACCAGTTCCCGCCAGCTCGGCAGGTGCTGGAAATCGCCGTTGCGCGGCAGCCACTTCCACAGCATGAGGCCGACGTCCTCCGGGTCGTACACGACCGCGTCCGGGAGCCGCCGGTGCAGTTCCTCGGCCAGCGTCGTCTTGCCCGCGCCGAACCCGCCGTTGATCCAGATGATCACCGGCACAAGCTATCCGGGTTTCCGGTCAGGGGCAGCGGCTCGCGAGGACGCAGAACTCGTTCCCCTCGCGTTAGGGTGCTTTATAAGCCTGAGAGACTGGGAACGAGTATGAGCAGCACCACCACGGCAGACACCGACATCATATGGGGCGCGTACCTGCGGCTATCGCGGCTGAAGTCCAGCGGGCGCAGGCCGCAGCGGCACCGGGGCCGCTACCGCCAGCCGGACGAGAGCGTGGAGCGCCAGCTACGGCTGATCAGGGCCTACGCCGACGAGCACGGGCTGAACCTGCCCGATCACCTGATCTTCCGCGACAACGGGCGCAGCGGGTGGCAGAAGCCAGGAGGCCCGAAGCCGAACCGGCCGCAGTGGGACCGCATGATCGAGGCGGGCAAGGCCGGGGAGTTCGGCGGGCTGCTGACCTGGAAACTGGACAGATTCACCCGAAATCCGCGCGACGGCGAAGACCTGGCCGACCTCGGCGTGCTGCTCGACGGCCCGGACTCGGGCCGCATCGACCCGCGCACCGCGACCGGCCTGTCGAACTTCCGCAAGCAGGTTGAGGCAGCCAGCCACTCCTCGCACGAGACCTCGGAAAAGGTCAAGGCCGTGTTCGCCGACTACCTGGCGAACGGCTACCGGATCGGCGGGTCGGGCAGGACGTTCGGGTTCGAGATCCTGTCCCTGGCCGAGCTGGGCGACTGGGACGATGCGGACGATGACGGCGGCCTGACCGGCCCGGCCGCGGTGGTGCGCGCCGAGGAGGCCGAGGTCATCAGGGAGCTGGCGCGGCGGCTGCTGGCCGGTGAGCCCGTGCAGGCGATGGCCGACGACCTGAACGCGCGGGGCGTCACGACGACCAGGGGCGGCCAGTGGGCGCCGCAAAACCTATCGAGGATGCTGGGGAATCCGCTGTACGGAGGATGGCTGGCCTACCGGGGCACGATCGTCGGCAGGCTGGCAGGAGTGGAGCCGATCTTGGGCGAGCAGACATACGACGCCGTGCAGGCCAAGTTGGGTGCCCGCAGGCGGGGCCGCCGAGTGACCGGGAAGTACCCGCTGAGCGGGCTGCTGGAGTGCGCGAACCCGGCGTGCCCGCGGCGCGGCACGATGAGCGGGTACCCGCGCAGCCGCGGGGGGCGGGCCTATGTGTGCGCGCCCTCGGTGGGCGGCTGCGGCCAGTCGATAACCGCCACGCCGACCGAGGAGTACGTGCGGGACAAGGTGCTGGCCGCCCTGGATGACGCGGGGCGGCTGGAGCGGATGCGGGCCGCCGACGCCTGGCTGGACGGGCAGCGGGCCAAGCTCCGCGGCGTGCTCGCCGACCTGGACGCCGACATGGCCGAGACCGAGGCGAAGCGGGATGCCGTGCCGCGCAGCCAGGCGCGGCGCCGCGAGCAGCTCGACCGCAACCTGGCGAGCATGGAGGGGCGGTACGCGGCCGCGGAGGCGGAGCTGGCCGGGCTGGGCGCGGCCGCTGCGCCCGCCGAGCCGCTGCCCGTCATCACCGCCGACCAGTGGGAGCGCGACACCACGGCGGCCGAGCAGGCAGCCTACGTCCGCCGCCTCGGGCTGCGCATCACGATCCTGCCGCCGACCCGCCCGCAGGGCTCATCGCGGGCCGGGTTCGACACGGCGCGGGTCCAGGTCAGCCCCTAGCGCGGGGTATTTACCCCGGTGTAGGTTGGGGCGTGCAGGCAGCCAGCCCGCAAGGTACAGCCGCGTTTCGCGAAGAGCGGCCGAGGCCCAAGGTCTAGGCAAGCGGCCCCCGCTGGGGCCGCCTGGCGCAAGCCCTGCGAGCGCTGCCAGGAGCGCGAATCCTGGCCCCCGCCGGGGGGACAAGCCGGTGGACGGGAGTCATCCGAGGTCCGCGCGAGGCGGGCTATGACCACCGGGCGAGACGCCCGCAGAACCTCGCCGTCACTCACCCATGCCCTTTTGGGAGGACGGCACCATGCCCCCCACCACCGCCCTCGGTGACCTGTGCGCTGGGATCGACCACGCCAGGTTGCGCGCCTGGCGGGAGGCCGCCGGGCTGACCCGCGAGCAGGTCGCGGTCACCGCCGGGATCGGCTACCCGCTGCTGACCGCGATCGAGCTGGGCAACCGGCGGCCCCGGCTCGCCATGCTCACCACGCTCGCCGCGCTGTACGGCCATGACCCGGCCGAGCTGCTGCCCGGCCCGGACGGTGCCGGGTGAGCGGCCCGGCTGACCAGCTTGCCGAGGACGATTACCGCGAGCTGGCCGCGATCATCCGCCGCACCCATGCCCGCACCGCGGCGCGGCACCAGCGGGAGCGGGAGGCGGCCGGGCTGGCCGCGCCGTGCCAGTGCCCGGCGTGCGAGTACACGCGGCGGGCGTCACCGGCCGGGGGCCGCGATGATGCGGCTACCTGACGCGAGGGGCGGCCCAGCCGTCACACTGAGCCGCCCGCGCCTTGCCTCCGCCCCGTCACCGTCGTCACGGCGACAGGAGTTCTCCGGTTCCACCATACCGGCCGGTGCCGACAGCGCACGCGCGCCGGGGACGGGGCAAGGACCGGGCCAGCGGGGGCGGCGGCGGCTGGGTCAGGCTGGTGCAAACAGGTCGTTTCAACGGGCGGCACCGTGACCCCCGCCGAGCTGCTCGACCTGTCGGATGAGAGGGACCTGCACTTGCGGCTGCGGCTCGCCGCCTGGCGGGAGGGGTTCGCCGCCGGGCGGGCCTCCATGGCCGACGAGGTTGACCTCGCGTACGTTGACGGGCTGCTGCGCCGCAAGCGGATCGAGCATGATCAGGTTCGCGCGCTGACCGGCGGCACTGACCGGGTGGACGTGTGGGCTGACCAGCAGCGCCGGATGTGGGCACCGCCCGGCCTGGCGCGGTCGCCGTGGCCCGGTGCCGAGGCCCGCGCCCACTTTGCCGACGCCAGGCCCGGCGACTTCCCAGGGAGGCGGCGCCATGCCTGACCGGGCGCCCGCCCCGGACGATCCCGGCCCGGACCCGGCGTCGTTCACCCGGTTCGACCTCGGCGCCCTGCTGCGCGGAGGCGTCCCGCCGCCCCGGCTGCTGTGCGGCGACCTGCTCTACGCTGGCGGGCTGCACACCCTCACCGGCCCCCCGGACTGCGGCAAGACCACCCTCGCCCTGTGGTGGGCGCTGCAACTGCTGGCCGAGGGCCACGCGGTCGCCATGTTCGATGAGGAGGGCGGCCCGGAGCTGACCGGCGAGAAGCTGCTGGCCCTCGGCGCCGAACCGGATGACGTGGCGAACCTGCACTACTTCCCGTATCCGGGCCGGACGTGGGAACCCGGTGACGTCAAAGCGCTCGCCGCCACGCTGCGGGCTATCGGCCCGGCGCTGGTCATCTGGGATTCGGCGGCCGCGTTCCTGGCCCGCGCGGGTCTCGATGAGAACGACGCCTTCCACGTGACCCGGTTCTGGTCCTCGGTGCTCGCGCCGTGCGCCCGCCGCGTCGGCGCCGCGGTGCTGGTCGCCGACCATGACCCGAAGAACCCCGGCGGGTCGCGGTACTCGCGCGGGTCGGGCGCGAAGCTGGCCGGGACCGATGTCGCATTCAAGATCCGGCTCATCCGCCCGTTCAGCCGCAGCGAGGACGGGCTGCTCGCCCTCGACGTTCCCAAGGACCGCCGGGGCTGGCTGCACCGCGCGCACCTGATCCGCGTCGGGCACGCCCCGCTGGCGCTGTCCATCACCGAGGATGACGCCGGGGACCAGCCCGCCGAGCGCCGCGACCTGTCACCGGCTGAGGCGAAGCTGCTCGATGTGATGGACGAGGTACCGCGCACGGTGAAGGAGCTGGCCGCCCGGTTCGCCGCGAAGTACAGCCACGGGCTCCGCCGGGAAACCGTCAGCAAGGCGCTGAACGTGCTCCTCGACTACGGCCTGGCTGACCGCCTCGACGCTGGCAAGGGGAGAGCGGCCCTGTGGACAAGAAACCCCAGGTCAGACCTGTGAGGTCACAGGTTCACCGTCCCGGCGGCCCCCGGCGGGGCGCACAACTGAAACCAAACCCCAGGTCAGACCTGTGAGGTCACAGGTTCGGCACACCCCCGGCCCACCCCCCTGTCCACCTGGGTGTGCCGCCCCCTTTAAGGGGGGCGGCACACACCCAGGGTGGTGGGCACAGGGGGGCGGAGGTGGGCCAAGGCCCAGCCTGGCCGCACAACCCGCGGAGGGAAACCAATGACGGCTGACCCGCCCCGCCGATGGGACGACGACAGCGCCGGGGAGGACGCCGAAGTCCACCGGGCGCGGGAGCTGGCCCGCCTCGAACAGTGGATGGCCGAGCAGAAGCTCAGGCCGCTGGCCGACGCGCTGACCGCGGCCGGGCTGATCCGCGAGCCCGGCGAGTGCTGGGCCGGGCCGCTCGTGCTGCCCGCCTGGTGGGATGAGGTTGGCGAGCCGCCGGGCGCCTGCCCGTGGTGCCAGCGGCCGGTGCCCGCCGCGCCCTGCCCCGAGTGCCGCGCGGGCCGCGCCGCCGGTATCGACCCGCCCGCCCTATGGGACTGGTGGGCGGCGCTGCCTCCGGCGGGGCGGCGCCTGCACATCGCCGCCAGCTACTCCACCGACCCGTGGTCCGGGCGGCACTGCGTGATCCGCATCGAGTGGACCGACACCGGCCCGGACGGCGAGATCCGCACCACGCACCCGCTGTACTACGGCTGTGCCCCGGCCGGGATCTTCTGGGGAGCGCGCCGCCGGGCGTAGCATGGCCGTGTAGCGGTCGATGCGGCGGGCTGGAACGTGCCAGGTCACTCACGGACACCTGGTCCCAGCGGCCAGCGGCGCTCTCCGCGCAACCGGGCTACGGTTCCGGCGGCGGAAGCACATTTGGAGAGTTCGCCCTGCCTACCGAAAGGCGCCCGCTATGCCCCCGCGGCCACCCGGCATCACCCAGCCCCCATGGTCCACGGTGTTCCCCGTCCAGGTCGCCGCGATCGTGTCCGCGATCGTCGGCGGCAGCCCGTTCGCCAGGAGCCTCACTCCTTTGCCCACCAACCGGGCCTCCGTCAGCTTCCCGCAACTCGACCCGGACGACCCGGCGTGGGTATCCGAGCTTGGCGAGATCCCGGTCCTGACGCCGAACGCCGACGAGTACGAGGTCGCGGTGTCCAAGCTGGCCGGGTCGATCCTGATCAGCCGCGAAAGCATTGACGACACCGACTTCCCGGTCACGCAGCAGACCGAACAAGTGTTGCAAGA
>Ga0335075_10016601_pt1 | contig 10980 bp, 12 predicted proteins | sample Lox_Sample_24_FD_206723 | JGI IMG/M metagenome (GOLD analysis project Ga0335075, IMG submission 206723) | Soil microbial communities from Loxahatchee National Wildlife Refuge, Florida, United States - Lox_Sample_2.4 | ecosystem: Environmental > Terrestrial > Soil > Wetlands | place: USA... | reverse complement strand
CACTCCATCCACTCTTTGCAATAGTCGGTGGACGCCACATCAATCCCAGATCTTGACCAGTTCGCCCAACTAGGCCAAAATCAAGAGCGAATTTGACGTACATGGGATTCTCATTGCTGAGACCCAAAAATGGAGATGCCATGGCCACAAAGTTGACAGGCTTGATCTGCTCAAAGAAGTACGGTGCGTGTTTTTGGATGTATCCAATGGCGTAGAGCTGTACCAAGCCACCTAACGAATGACTGATAAAGCTGATGCTGGTGAATGTGTAAGGAAGATCCATCTTGTCCGTACTGTCTTGCCTGATAGTACTCCCAGAATGTGCTGGAACGCTATCTTCGGGATCGCTAGTTTCGCGCGGAGATCTTGACCCTAGGCTATCAGAAAATTTTTGAGTCATGGATCTCTTCACAGGCTTGAATGGCTGATCAGGATAGGTCAGTTCAAATATGTATTTAGCGAGTCTTTTGCCCAGCCATTGAATACCGCGCTCAGTCTTTGTCGCATTGCCGTGAAATCCTCTAACGATGACTTCTTCATCCTCATCATCTTCGGGATCATTCTGTAGATCTTGCTGTCCACCTGACAATGGTGCGGTTGAGATATCCTTGGTATCTTTGGTCTGTGGCTCTGATGAATTCAAAGTAGGGTTGGAGGATGTAGATCGAGCTTCCGCACGTCGCTTTCTCGCATTCTCGCGAGCTTGTTTTGCTGAAGCATCAATACTCTCCTTGAGATAGAGCATATCTGCACCAACATTACTATGGATACCGTGGGTTAAGATAACCAAATGGATCTTCCTTTTCTTTTTCGGTTTGGATTTATCCTCCCTTTCTAGGTCTTTCACTTCTGTTGACTTTCGCCGAAGATCAAGCGATATTCGTCTGGCAAAGTCTGCCGATGTGCGAGCAAGCTTCATATGATCTTCCCAAGTAGGTAGCTTCGGTGTATCCCACAAGCTGTCAGTGTCATCCACGGTAAGTGTCACCGCCTTCGAAAAGACCCCCTTTGGTTGGGCGTGATGGTGACCATTCAATTGTCGTTTGCCTTTGTGATGGTCACGTATGTGTCCAGGTGGTCCATGACCTAGCGACTGCACCATACTGTAATTGTGCTCCAAAGATCTTTCATCGCGACTAATCAAAAGCTCATACTTGACCTCGGCAGTAAGGGAGAAGAGAATCTGAGAAGAAATCTCTATGATCCACGTTACGATGTTTCTCTCTTTGCCGTCTGGTTCGCGAGGAAGTCCAGTGAGTCGGATGTCTTCGGGAATGGTCAACCGCGCCGAGAAGGAACCTCCGGCCTTGAGATTGGGTTCGAACTGAGGCACGCCATCTCTTTTAGTGTTTTCTAACTTGTGATTTGGGTTGAAATGAGAGGGATAAGCAGCGACATGTATGGTATAAGGACCGTGAAGATAAGCGGCGCGCAACGGCGCGGCTGACGTGTTTTTAATTTTGACATGTAAATGCGGAGGTGAGGGAAGAATTCGGTCGGCAGCAGGTTCATACGTCAAAGTATAGCTGGAATCACTTCGTAAGCATATATCAACTGCTTGAAAATGGGTGCTGAGCTCGACATACCGGACAACTTCGCCAACCTTGACACTACCTGTTTGATGTACGAGCAACATCTGATGAAAGTGCCGACTCGCGGCCTTTTGCTCTTGTAAGGATGGAGAGCATTTGATGAAAGGAGACCCAAGAGCCGAACTGTCTTTGTCGGGATCTTGGCTGAGCTTGTAGACTCGAGGAGTGAGCAACATCCGTGAAGTCACAAGCCAAGGGCTGAAATATGACGAAGTATGGTTGGACTACTCTAATAGCGCAGGGTGGTAGCTCGGCAGCTTCGGATCTTGCATGTTTCTTGCCAAACCAAATGTCCCATTCGAAGTGAATAAAATATATAAAAGCGAGGAGGCGCGGTACACCTCTCTTAATGAAGTTCTGAGACAAGTTTCAAAGCACTGTTGCGGATGACCTACTCTATCGTATCGTCGGTCGCGTGTACAACTCTCCCCTGTAGATATCGACACCACCATTTAATAGCAACATTGGCTAAAGAAGTCTTGGTACGTTATAAGTTGTCTCTTAAGACTAAAACTTCTTATTCAATATCAATCGTTGGTCACAGAGACTTCTTCAAAACGACTGATGGATCTATTTACAATTCTATAGAATAATGCAGAATTTCGGGATGGAGGTGACGCTATTCGTCCACCTTGCATACGTTTCACGAAGGTCACATGTAAATTCTTCTCGGAACAAATGATAGAAAACGCCACTCTAATCATAGGTTTACTAGACCTAGAAGTCGCCGGCACGTAGAAGTCGCCAGCACCTATCGTAGAAGTCGCCAGCACCTAGAACTCGCCAGCACCTAATTAGAACTCGCCAGTTCCCGGAAGTCGTCAGGACGTAGAAGTCGCCGTGGACCTAGTGGTCGCCAGCACCTGGAAGTCGCCAGCACCTGGAAGTCGCCAGAACCTAGAAATCGCCAGTGCAGCATTTCTGTATTCGACCCTACTAGAGTATTATCGGATTCGCAGTACATATATTCTCACCGAACCCCACAATTTGGTCGAAGACTTTAGCGAAGGTCAATCTTTGGTCTATAACTTTCCTCCGACCGCGCTCAGTGCTCCTGCAAAGTCCGTCAAGAACCTCCATCTTCCATTCTTCAACCATAGCTTCTGTTTCCAATCATTTGCATTCTGTGGATAAAAGTCCACAATGTCTAACAACGACGCATCGTGTGAAAGCACCACAAGGACGTTTTCATGGGCATCAAATTCCTCAATCCCTTCGATCGTCCAATCCGCAGCAGGACTATCTTCGTTGAACCCATCAGCAGCTTCATAGAATGGCTTGATCGCACTCTTCTTTGGATGCACATGCTGCACCAAAAGCTCTCCAGGGCATGGCGATGGAAATGCGGTGCTCGGCTTCAATCCTTCCAAGCTGATACTACTAGGTAGTGGTACGTACTCAGTCGGTCTAATCTCTCCCGCATGATGTGCTGCATCACCACCCATCAAGATAAACGTGTCTGGCGTTGTTCTCGCCAGTCCACAGATGTGTTCTACGGTATGACCATGAGTGTCGAGAACATAGAAGCTCCCATCTCCGAACCAATCGAAGGCCTTGAACCTTCCGATCTTGAGATCTGTCTTGAACTCTACCTCTATCAACTCTCGACCTTCCCAACTATCCTCTCTGAGAGACGTCCTCTCTATCGTTGGCCACGCCTGGGGAAATCGAGCTTTAAATCCAGGGCCAACAACTAACGCAGTAGATCCTGGAAATCGCGAGGGATCACCTTGGTGATCCCAATGAAAATCTAACCACAAAACTTTAGAAAACACGTCTCACTCGAACCCACGGGAAGCAGAGTAATCTTACGGCTCCAAAAGATGGCTTCGACAGCCTTCGGATCGTGTCCGTTATCCTCTAGGATGTCATGTACATCTTTGCCCACAGTGACGGCCCAATTATTCTTCTTGAGAATATCCACCATAAACGGTGCCATGTTCTCCCAGTCCTTTCGAACACCGAGGTCGAACAACAGCTTGCGTCCCGACGGGTGCTCGATAAGGAAGCTGTAAGACGGACATGTGCATGTTTCGTAACCACCAACGACGGCAGGCTTGACCATTACGCTCATTGGTAGAGTGATGGAAGTTGTAGTATCAATAATGGAAACTTTGACAGTGTTGTTTGATTGAGGTATGTGGAGAGATTGTACCGGTTTGGGAGTTGCCATAGGCTGGTACGCCATTATGTCCTGGCTCTTGCCTACTTGGTTTGGCGTGAAGTACTTCTTTAAAGCTCTATTGAGAGTCTTACGCCTATTGATATGTATGGATTTCAGTAATTACTTCGCTAATAAGCGTGAGTTTACAAGTATGGAAGTCGGTAGATTCCATGTGCGGGGCATTCTATTCTATTCAGCCGAATCTGAAAGCTACTAGTAGTCTAGCAAGGCTCATCTTCAGTGCCACTATTGTAGAAGTCCCAAACGAAATCCGACATGTAGTTGTTCGCCTTAATCAGACTGTTATGCGTCGATATGCACCTTATGGACTCTTCAATCAAGACGTGTGATCACACCAGAGAAGGATCAGGAAACAGAAACGCTTCCATTTCCGGTCCCGTTCAATGCCTCCAGATCATCTCTTTCCAACTCATCAGGAATCATATCGACAAGGGTAGCCGCCAAAACTTTTGCATTCTCTTTCGTTTTTCCTGCATCCTGTCCTGCGGTTTGAACGTCTTTGACTTGCATCCGTTGGATCAACTTTGCCACCGAAGCAAGGTCTCTCAATGCTCGGTAGACTGCTAATGCGCCATCCTTCAATTTTGAAGCAAGCGCTAGGCCAAACCAACCTTCTCCCTCAAGGTGTGTGTCTGTGCCTATGATCGTGAGTTCGACTATTGCCTCGATGAACTGTTGCTGTGTGTTTAGAATGTGAAGAAGATTCGGGACTGTGGGACACTTCGATCGATTTAACGTCCTATACATCATAACAGCCGCTCTTCCAACCTCAGCTTTCAGATGAGTGTCGCCTTCTCCGTGTTCAGTCAAGAAACGTGTTAGTGTTTGCAATGAGAGCTTTGAGTCGGCGGGAGACTTGAGTATGAGAAGCTGGCAAGCACCGAAGTCTCTGATACACTGACGCAAAAGCCGTAACCCAGATACAAAAAGACGTTTATCGTGATCTTCGTGCAGTATCAAACGTCTTGCGGCCACGAAAGTTTCAACTGATGCTCGAACCATGGCATTATTCTCTGGTAGAGCTAGATTCCGTAACAGCCCAGCGCAAGCGTGGAGCACTTGCTTGTCCTTACTGTTCTTGATAGCGCCGGATACCGCGTGGTTAAGCTCGAAGTCTTCCACCAGAGTGATGGCTACCGCGTCTGATTGAGTGACATTTCCGAGAATCAGAGCTGCTGTGTGCATTTTCCAGTCGCAATTCCATTCAGCCAGCCATTTCTCTAATTTATGAGCCGTGAAATGATTGCCACGCATTTTCTCTTTCCGATATTCAGGCATGCCGGCAATGTCACAGAGGGCAGCGCGAATGTCATCGGTGTATTTTCTGAGAGTCTCTAATTCCTCTTCCGTTTCAAGACCATTTTCATGAGTGGAGCCACTTCGTTGGTCGATCCTCACATGAGCGTCTTCGAGAATTTTGAGGATATCCATCATCGAACCACGTTGTGCTATCCACCGCTGAGCAGTCTCGTTCAGGAAGAGTAATGCAACCATCTCCATGAGTTCGGTGTACATTTCAAAATCATGACACTTGAGTGGAAGTGCAAGTATGTCGTCAAGGAAAGAGACGGTCAGAACTTGCTCAACATTCGCTATGCTTGCAGCCCGATCAACTAGTAGGACCAATAGTGTCGTACCAAGACATACTGATGGGTTGTCTGGATGGTAGTCTTGTTTGCAGAGAGCCGTTGCTAGCACGCCATTTATATTTTCTTTCAGAGCCGCATCTTGAGCCGGTTCGTAGTCATTACAGATGTTGTTCAAGGCAACTACCGTATACTCTAGAAGGTCGTCATCCTTGAGACAAGCTGAAAGCTTTCCTAGGTCGTTCAGAACAAAGTTGCGACATTCATTGGTGTTTGCGCAGCAGTTTGCCACAAATCGCAATATTTGCTGGCTGATATCGCGTTTATCAGCGGCGGTAGATAAGCTTTGGAGAATGGAGAGGAATCCAGCTTCTGCGAGTGGCAATCGCCATTCTGGGTTCCTACAAGCGTCTGCCAGAGCCTGGACGGATTCTGCGGTACGGGTGAACCCGTGGTAGAACTCCTGAAGTTCAGGGTATTCTCCAGGCTCCCGCTCCTGAAGAAAAGCCTGCAGGCGCTCCTGTCCGTATGCTTCCGTAGTCATTGCAGTGATACCTTCAATGAGATAATCAAAACCAGAGGTAAGCAATCAATGCAAACACGACGATGGCCGGGTAAATGTCCGCGTTCGAGCCTTCGAAAATGAAGAAAAGATGACAGATTGTCGTGGTTCACTTTCCGATTTATACCGCACAGTACCGTATCTGATGAATTCAATCGATCACCAGTCTCCAGAAGGATGATTGCGAATGGTCAATGAATGCCATTCCCTTTCTCGACGATTGTCGTTGCCGTATGTCCAGCCTTGCTCAGATATTAATCGATAAATGGCATCTCGTCACAGTTGGTCGAATCCGAGCTCGGAAATAAATTTCATATAAAAAGTCCAGCTGCAAAAAGGGAGCAGCTCATGAAGTCTAAGTAATACTTTTGGGATTGCAGGAGTGGCGGTTGGAAACGGGCGATAGGCGCGGAATTAGCGACGGCATGACAGCAAAAAGGCTTGGCGTTTGTAGGGTAACTTTTCTGGCAGCTCAAACACCTGGCCTCTACTTCCTGTCAGCCTAATTGTAAACGATCAATCATACGATATACAGCTCTTTAACCCCTCAAAACTATTCAATTCTAAGTCACTCTTTACATCACACGTTCAAAATGACCCGCGCTCAGCAAACTTTCGCAGTCCTGCTCGTTCTAGCTGCTGTATGCAATTAGTCTTCGCGGTCATTAATATCATTCTAACCAGTGCATTAGCTTTACGTCGCCACCTTCTTGGGCTATGCTCCTCTCCCTCCTAAGATTCAGAACGAGATTGTGCCAGTTGTACGTTTTCTCTTGCCCTCACGCGCAATCCTCGCGTCGTCGAATACTTCCTTCAATTCCGAAACCTGACCAACCTCTAGCTTCCATTCTGGGTACTCGTGTCCTTCGGCGCATATCTCCTCTTTAAATTGGGCTACAACGTGTACAGCTTCAACAACATTCCCGAAGCTCACAAGGAGTTGATGGCACAAATCGATGAGGCGAAGACTGAATTAAGAGCCAAGGGTGTTGATGTAGATTAAGAAGCTCTGCACGAGCAAAGCATACCATAGGCGTTCTAGGTACCGGCTATGTACGCAGGATTGATACAGTGGTCAACCGCTATATCAGGGCCAATGTGGGATGTGGAGATTGGGATAGGAGTTGACAAACGTGCAGCATATAAATCAAACACTTATTCTCGAAATTTAGCTGTTATCCTCTCGACAATTAAGCAACGTCTTGATCTTTCTTGCAGCAACAAAGCCATACGAAATGACCCAGTCCATCCATACAAAGACACAATGCATGCTCCGTCAAATGGGTATCTTGTGCTGACTGACCACTGACAAAAACGTCAACCGCAGCGCGATTTAAGTTCGTTTTTGCCGTCTTTCAGTTCAATTTCTTGTTGCCGACCTTTACGGGCTTCCCCTGCTGCGCCTGATAGCGAAGGAAGGCGTATGCGCCAACTCCGATGATTCCAAGGACGACAATGTTGCCTGAAGGCTCTAGTTAGCTTTGATATACAAGTCTGGGATCCCAAAATGGTCGAACACACCGACGATGAACTTCCCAACTCCTCCAACAACATCAATGGCTCCCTTGAACACGTCTTCGAAGAGCTTCACGAATGAGAATAGCAGGTTGAGAATACCCTCAGCCGCCGCCTTCAGCGTATGGAAGATGGTACTGAAAGTCGACAAGATGAGCTCAACAATCGATGCGAAGAAATCGTAGATGGCCTGGAAAATATTTGCCATTTTCTCTGATTCGGTATTCGTTCTTTCGTGGCGGTCTACGCTGCGATGCCTGTATTTGGTACTTGGCGAAGGGTTCCGATGCCAAGTTCTGGTGAAAATGTGCAGGATTGTATCTTGATTTTGGATCGAACTACAAAGCTACGGAGACAAGGCTGAAAGGTGTGGCTGTGATATCAATTTATCATGGAGGTGAGGCAATGACGTGGGTATCGTGCAAAGCGTGCGCGCGGGCGATTCGTTCACGGTGACGTGAAAAAAAAGGCACACCAGCCCAATCGTGGCTTGCTTGCGAATCATGGCTTGTTATGGCAAGAAAACTTGGAATGATGGTTGGGTGGTCATGCGATGGATATCCAACGTTAAAGGGTAGAGATCGACATGGCCACGAAACCAGGAATCGGGCTTTTCGATCTTCGATGTCGAGATTCCCATGTTTTCTCTCCAATCACGGCCATTCCACAGTTTCGGTTACACATAAGTTTGAATACCTTTGCAGGAGCCTCAAAACAGCGTACATTTTATCTAAACAAGAGTTCTATCTTCAAAGTACCGTCAGTCTATGGGAGTACGAGTCCATCTATTGCCATAATCTAGTGAAATTGCCTTCGTTACTTCTCACCTCTATCTTCATCCCTTCCTGGGAACAGAATCTTCTTCCTCACTACAGCGCGAATATGGGCAACCAAGACAACAAACCACATAACCACAATGCAAATCGTCATCGCGCTTGCAACCCAAGTAACGGCTGAGCTGCCGAGTTCCTGTCCAAGATAGCCTGTTGCCACAGCGAAGCCAACGTTTGGAAATACAAAAGCCCACCAACCAAGACTGAATCTAACTCTCTTTCGTGATACCTCAGCAAGTACGGCAACGCAGCTGATAGCAAAAAACCAGAAGCCCAGACACCAAATCCATACGCCTACCCAGGTCGCCATGATCCGCAGGACTTGCGGAGCAAGAGGGTAGACAGTGAAATAGCCATATCCCTCGGGTACCGCCCTCGCCATCCCAATCAGCGCAAGCGCAGTGAACCCAGCCGGCCCAACCGCAATGAACATGGCAGGCCTCATCGCCGGCGCCGGAAGACCATCCTGCATGAGGCGGCCGAGATAGAGCGGAAAGACGAGCAGGGCGACGGAGAAGCCAAGACCCTGGTAGGTGACGCCGGCGGCGAGTATCGGCATGCGCTGGTCCGGCGGCTGTGACGGCGCGATGGCCGCCGCGAGCGTGCCCGTCAGCATCGCCGGGAAGATCGGAAGCACCCACGCCGGCGTCATCGACGGAATCGGGAGCCGCGCCCCCGCGAACAGAATGCTGAACTGCGCGATCCCGGCGATGGTGACGATGGCGGTGTACAGCCAGAAGAGGACTCTGAGCGCTACGGGTAGCCAGGGCCCGCAGGAAGGAATGCCGTATGCTGCACAGTTGGAGATGATTGTTGCCAGGCTGAGGAATGCGCAGGGGAAGAAGAGTGATTCCGTTGGATGTGTGAGACTGAGCTTGACGGCTCTCGGTGTCATGATGAAGCGAGCGCTGATTCCAGAGACGAGCGCGATGAACAATACAAGGTCGAGGATGAAGAATATCCTCCCGATCACGTCTAGTCCACGGAACCGGTGCGGCGTCGAGTGCAAGAGTAACGCCAATCCACCAGTTGACATTGTGAGAGTAAACCAGGCCCATGTTACATGCCGTACACGGTCTTTAAACGAAACTTTTGAAGTATCTGTCGCCGATCTGTGCTTTTGATCTTCTGCGTGAGTATGGCCGGCTTCCCAATCGTCTCCTCTGTAGCTGTTGAGTGTTTGCAACCGGAGAGATGGAGGCGCATTTTGAGACGAGATTGACTCCATTGCATCAATTTGGAGAATGCTTCAACAGAGCGTTGATTTTTTTCAGAGCCTTAAAGTGATTTCAGAGAGCAATGGTGCTATCAAATGCTGGTGTACTCTTTTCTGCGGAACGTTGCGGTATCTGTTGAAAGGTATTATTGCAACCTTATACCCAATGGCTGCGATGAAATGCCCATTGCTTCTCCATTCAGATATCGCGTTGAAGCTTGGCTTAGTATCGCGTACAATAATCGGGAGGAGAAATGGAGTGTGTTGAGTTCCTATCGAGGTCGCTCAGCGATGGCCGTCATTTGGTGTGCGGCTCCGATTCCCCTTTCGGAAAATTCCTTACGGTAGCCTACAACGTCTTAGTTCTATGTCAAATTCAAGCGAGAAATGGATAAGTTTCGGACAGGTTCCAAGATAGATTCAACTGGAATTAAACTCCCTACATTCATAGTTTTCACAAAAGCATCCAACTCACAGACTATGGATTGGCCTCCCTCCAACATTCGTCAAAGCCAAGGTCAGTTGAACGTCCGACAATTCACCATAAAGCCGAGTATCATGGTTTCGACCACCAGTTCTGGCCGATTTTAATGCCGCCTCGACCGCATCCACTCCCTAGCAACTTATCTGGCCATTAAATTCTTGACCTTTGTTGCGTTCGGCTCGCTTCAACGTTGGGTATGAAGATTGTGGCTTAGGGTAAAAAAAAGAAATAAGTTGGCGCAGATACTGCAACAATAGGATCTTTCCAGTTTGATGTTCGTTGCGCCTTGCAAGGAAAGGCCTTGCTTCCCATTTACTCCATTCTAGGCAACGGGCCGCGCGAGGCGCTAGAAAGCTTGCTTCACAAAGCTTCTCCTCAACGCACGAACAGTTATGTCCCCGTGAACTCAAGGCGATCCTGCATACCGGGCTGATGGCTGCCTCGGTGTCTGCTCGAGCTGAAATTGAAGCTGGGGAAGCTATTCCGGTCTGGATAGTGGCGCAGCGCCCCTGTTGCCCTTCTTGTATGCGACTGCAGATTTACCGCATGGTCTGGACATCCAACCTCGCCGAAACGGCCGCCAGGCCTGTCGACTGGCTTGATTTTGGTCGATCAAAAAAGAGAAAACAAGCGAGATTGCTTAGAGAAGACTTTTCTCCGGCGCCACTGAGGGGAAGTCCTTGCCCAGCCCCAGCTCTGGCATTGTGGACTGTATGCGGCTCAAGTTGGCCAGCGAAATGCCTGTCGCATCGTCGCTCAGATAAGGCTGCGCATCCGTCTTTGAGTCCGCTTTCCTATTGCATTTCTACGTTCTGACTCCTTCTCATCTGTATTTTTGCCTTGGCCGCGATGGCGACGTCTAGCAATACATCGAAGGTCGAGAACGAACCGCTGGTGGACAGAGATCCCGACAAAACGAAGGATGGTCGACCAATCTTCAAGACGAGGCATTACAACAAGATCCCCGTCCAGGAGAGAGGCGCAATCCGCATTCTCAAAATCCACCC
>Ga0335075_10016600_pt1 | contig 10981 bp, 8 predicted proteins | sample Lox_Sample_24_FD_206723 | JGI IMG/M metagenome (GOLD analysis project Ga0335075, IMG submission 206723) | Soil microbial communities from Loxahatchee National Wildlife Refuge, Florida, United States - Lox_Sample_2.4 | ecosystem: Environmental > Terrestrial > Soil > Wetlands | place: USA: Florida... | reverse complement strand
CCTTCGAAGTCACGTCGAACGTATCGGCGACGATCAGCAGCAAGTCGCCCGGCCGGGCGGCGAATCGCTCCACGATTTTGGCCTGCAGCGCCGGGCTGAAATTCTTGGCGATCGGCGAGGCGAGCACGCCCCCTTCTTCGACCTTGAACCAGGCCAACCCCTTGGCGCCGAAATCGTGAATCACGAAGTTGGTCAAATCGTCGATGGCCTTGCGCGAATAGGCCGCGGCCGCCCCCGAGGCATTGATGCCGCGCACCCGGCCCCCCGCTTCGAGCGCCCCGCGGAACACGCGAAAATCGCACTCCGCCGCCACGTCACCCAGGTCGACCAATTCCATTCCAAATCGCAAGTCCGGCGCGTCATGGCCGAATCGCTCCATCGCTTCGTGGTAGGTGATCGTCGGCAGCGGCAGTTTGACTTCCAGACCCAGAATCTCCTGGGCCAGCCGTACCACTAATCCGTCGATGAGGGCCATGATGTCGCTCGAGTCGATGAACGACATTTCCACGTCGAGCTGCGTGAACTCGGGCTGCCGGTCGGCCCGCAAATCTTCGTCGCGGAAACAGCGGGCCACCTGCACGTAGCGATCGTAGCCGGCGATCATCAGAATCTGCTTGTAGAGCTGCGGCGACTGCGGCAGCGCATAGAAATGGCCGTGATGGATCCGGCTAGGGACCAGGTAATCGCGAGCCCCCTCGGGCGTGCTGCGGCCGAGCATCGGCGTCTCGACGTCGATGAAGTCGTGCTCGTCAAAGTACCGCCGCATGCCGCGGATGATGGCGTGCCGCAAAAGCATCACCTGCTGCACCGCCGGCCGCCGCAGATCGAGATAGCGATGCTTGAGCCGTAGATCCTCGCCCGGCAGCTCGGTGCCCCCCGGCTGCACCGGCGGCGTGAGGCTTTTGTTCAGCACCGTCAATTGTTCGGTGCGCAGCTCGATTTCGCCGGTGGCCAGTTTCGGGTTCAGGCTTCCCTCGGGCCGCACGGCGACGCGCCCCGTGACGCGGATCACCCATTCGCTGCGCAGCGCCCGGGCCAGCTCCAAGTTGGCCGCCCCCGACTCGGGCCCAACGACAACCTGGGTTTTGCCGTAGCGGTCGCGCAGATCGACGAACAGCACCCCCTTGTGGTCGCGAAAGCTATCGACCCAGCCGCACAGGGTCACGCTCTGGCCGACGTCGCTGGCTCGCAATTGGCCACACGTATGGGTTCGTAACACGCGCTCTTCGCTCCTCGCCTCGGCTGGATCTCGGTCGCCCGCCAGCGGCCCAACCGGCCGCGCGCGGAAACGAGCTATCTTAAACCGAGCCGCCTCCGCCGAAAAGGCGGCCGTCCGAGAGCCGCGCCCGCGGCATTCGCCCTCGCGGTGGCAAAATCTTGACGCGGGGGCGACCTTTCGGGCAAGATGACCGCGCTTCGCACCGGCCCCATTCAACGCTAAAGGAGTAGCCCGATGTCAAAGCGATTCACCATTCTCGTCGCCCTGACCCTGCTGGCCTCTGCCACCACCCAGGCCCAGGCCGAGATCACCCTGCCGAATCTCGAGGGGATCGTGCAGGCGGTCACCACTCCTGTCGGCAAGCAGCTCAGCGACCGAGCAGAGCGCGCGCTGGAGCGATATCAGCAGCTCGTCGCCAAGCGAGAGCAGATGCGCCGGGCACGTGAGAATTCGCCCAAACCCGCCGGCGAAGCACGTTAGCCCGTGCCGGATAAGCACGGCGCCCTACCGCCGCACGCGCATCGTGAGCTGTGCGCACTACACCCCCGTCGTGTCGGGGATCGGGTCGGGTTCGCCGCCGGCGATCGTGATCAAGTGCATGTAGACCGAGGGATCGATCTCTTGCGTGATCCCGTGTACCGAGCCGTCGACTCCCGCGTGGGTCACCACGCCGCCGCTGTGCTGACTGCTCGGTCCCCAGGAAATGGGCAAACTGGTCGTGGCCCAAGGAACCATGTTGGCCACTCCGTAGATCATCAAGCGGTTCGTCTGCGGCCCGATGTTCAAAGCCGTCGATCCGCCTGGCGGATCGAGCCAAAATCCGAACGGGTTCGCCGACGTCACCGTCCGCGTTGGTGGATAGTTGCTCGAGCTCGAAAGGCTGTTGGGATTGATGCCGGTGGTCCAGGTCGTGGTACCGTCGTACCAGCAGTTCACGGCCGGCTCGATCGTCTCGACCAGCATCAGCGTCTTCGAAGTGCCGTCCGAGCACGACTTGATGCTCAAGCCAGGACCGGGCACGATCATGCCGTTCGGCAGGTCGACCGTTTGCTCCGTCGTGCCGGTCGGGGCGCTGGAGTACTGCGCCAGGTTTTTTTCGTTGGCATAAGCCATGCAAGGAAAGTGCGTGGCCGACAAGGCCACGTAATTCGTGACGCAGGCGCTTTGCGGCGTGCTGCCCAGCAAGGAACTGTTCGGACCGTAAGTGCTCGGCGGCACCGAGCCGTTATACTGCGAGGGACCGACCTGCGGCGTGCCCGTGAAGCTGGGGCAAGCCGTGGCGTCGAGCTGCACGGCACAGAAATGCTTGAGCACGGTCGTGCCGCCGGACGCATAGACCATGCAATAGGGCGTTCCCGCCCCCGGAACGATCGTGCTGTACGGCGTGAACGCATCGGCCGTGAACTTGGCCGACGCCGTCGAGATCTGGTTATACAGCGGCGCCTCGTCGATATAGGGCAAGATCCGCACGATCCAACTGTACGAGGCCGACGCGCTGCTCGTGCTGCCCCCCGTCGTATAACCGCTCGAGGGACTGACCCCCGGGTTCACGGCCGAGCCAGGGTTCGGCCAATAGACGCTGGCGATCCCTTCCGCCACGCCCTGGAAACCCACCCCCGGGAATTTCTTGTTCGGATCGTGATAGTTGTGCAGCGCCAGGACGATCTGCTTCATCTTGTTCATGCACTGCATTCGCCGGGCTGCCTCGCGGGCTTGTTGCACGGCCGGCAGCAGCATCGATATCAGCACGCCGATGATGGCAATCACCACCAGCAGTTCCACCAGCGTAAAACCGCCTTTTGTCCGTTGCTTCGTCATGTAGCTGCTCCCACGAACGCCCGCCGGGCGACAATCTTTCTAACTTCTAGTTACTTCAAGCTTATATCTTAGGCCCTGCTCGCGGGGCAGTCGAGCCTGGGCCTCTCGGCAAAAAGAGAGCAATTTCCCCGGCCGGCACGTCCGCGAACACCCGGCGTGCTGGCAGTCGATAGGCAGCAAGGGGAAGTTTCACCCGCGGCGCTGTCCCGGCTTATTTCCACCAATAGCCGACTGAATTCGGCCCGGCCGCCAACCGATCTAATTCCCTAGCGAGCGCGTCCCATCCCTGCCTTGCGCTCCGCTCGGCCCATCACGGGCCTCCCACCTCGAACGCTTTCCCGTCTGCCTCTCCGATCCCGATTCGCATCTTCCCTGCCGATCCGCGTCTTTCCTTCCGCTCCAATCTCGCCCCGACACGTCCACGCGCATGACGCCACTGGTCTCCGATCGCAATCTATTCGCGCCCAGCACGGCCGAACATTCCCGGCACGCGGCCGCCGCAATTCCTGCCACCGAAACGCCGCCGCGCCAAGTCGGCCCCTGGCGGCTGGAGCGACTGGTCGGCACGGGCGGGCTGGCCCAGGTCTATCAGGCCCGGCACGCCACTTCGCCTCCCGGCGCCGCGGCCAGCTATGCCGTGAAACTACTCCGCAGTCCCTGGGATGAAGATCCACGCGGGCTGGAGATTTTGGCCCGCGAGGTGCGGGTCGGCCGCCGCACCTCCAGTCCCCACTTGGTGCCGGTGCTGGCCGCCAATCTGGATGCGCCTCCTTACTACATCGTGATGCCCTACCTCGACGGCTGGTCGCTCGACGATTGCATCGCGGGCGAGCAGCGTCCCTCGCTCCCCGTGGCACTGTGGATCGCCCGCCAGGTGGCCGAAGGATTGGAGGCATTGCACGCGGCCGGCTGGATGCACGCTGACGTCAAGCCGAGCAACATCCGCGTTTCCACGGCCGGCCATGCCACGCTCGTCGACTTGGGTTCGGCCCAGCGGCATGGCGAACAGCGCTCGCTGGCCGACCGGCCGGTCGTCGGCACCTTGGCCTACATGGCACCTGAAATGCTGTTGTCTTCGATTGCGGCCGACGTCCGCAGCGACATCTACAGTCTGGGAATCACCCTCTACGAGCTGCTCACCGGCCGGTTGCCGTTTGCGACCGACGATAAGCGCCGACTGGTGCTCGACCACCGGCAAGAGCTGCCGAGTGACTTGCGTTTGGCCGCGCCGCAATTGCCGACTCACGTGGCCCGGCTCGTGCGCCAGATGCTGGCCAAGCAACCTTTGCGCCGGCCGCAAACGCCACGCGAATTGATCGACCGCCTGGTGCGCCTGGAAATCGACACCTTCGCCGAGCGCATGCCGCTGTAGGGGGTGGCACGCCCAGCATGGGCGTGGATCCAGCGAAGTTGCCCGGGCCTCGCGCTGCGGGGCTACAGAATCAGCATCGCGTCGCCGTAGCTGTAGAAGCGGTATTCTTGCTGAATCGCTTCTTCGTAAGCGCGGCGCATCAGCGCGTCGCCGCCGAACGTGCGGACGAGCACGAGCAGCGTCGTCCGCGGCAGATGAAAATTCGTCAGCATTCCGTCCACGGCGTGAAACGCGTGGCCGGGCCGGATGAAGAGCCGCGTTTCGCCTTCCCAGGGGGCGAGTGTGCCGCCGGATGCCGCGGTTTCCAGCACGCGCACGCTCGTAGTGCCGACGGCGATGACCCTTCCCCCCGCCTGGCGTCGCTCTGTCAGGCGGGCGACCGCCGCCTGGTCGATCTGGCCCCATTCAGCGTGCATCGGATGCTCGGCCAGCGACGTCACGCTGATCGGCCGAAACGTGTCGAGCCCGACGTGGAGCGTTACTTTCACCAACTCGACTCCCACGGCTTCGAGCTGCTTCAGCAAATCGGCCGTGAAGTGCAGCCCGGCGGTCGGCGCCGCCACGGCCCCCGGCTTGCGGGCGAACACGGTTTGATACCGCTCGCGGTCAGCAGCCACCATTTCGCCCGAGCGAATGTAGTGAGGCAGGGGAACGCGCCCGGCCAATTCCAACAGCTCCAAATCGCTCCGCGGCGGATCGCCCGGCCGCGGAATCGGTCGCACCAGCCACACCCCTCCCTCGCCCTTCGAAACGAGCTCCAGGGCCAGGCTGTCCGGTCCCCGCTCGCTGGCCAGCTCGATCCGCTCGCCGGCGAACAGTTTGCCTCGCGCCTTGCACAGCAGTCGCCACATGCCGTGGCCGTCGGCCGTGAGAAACAAGCCTTCCCAATGTCCCCCGGTCGATTTCCGCCGGCCGACCAACCGGGCCGGGACCACGCGCGTTTCGTTCAGCACCAGCGCATCGCCGGCTTTGAGCAACAGCGGCAAATCACGGACATGCTCGTGAGCGATCGTGCCGTTCTTCCGCTCGACGACCATCAGGCGGGCGTCGGCCCGGTTCACGGTCGGCTGCTGAGCGATCAAGTGCTTGGGCAGCGGATAATCGTAATCGTCGATTTCGGACATACAGGCTCAGGCATCGGGTGCGTAGCGGCGAATCCCCAGAGCCTACCAAGCGGATGCCCGTTTGGTCGCCGGCAAATCGGCCGAACGGCGGCGTCTTGCGGGCTCCGACTCCTTCCGGCACGAACGCACTGGCACGCGCAGCGGCGCGCCGGGCGATGGCCAAGCTCAAACAGCAGGAAAACGCCTGATTTCACGGCATATTTCGCCGCCAGCGGCCATTCGCACTTGTTGCCGCTGGCGGGGGATGGCTACAGACACCTGAACAGAATTATCGTAGCTGCGAAAAAAACTTTTGACCGACTTCGGCTGACCGAACCCCGCTGCTGCGTTAGACCTGCGCTCGGCGTGAGTGGCGGGCTGTGGAAAGTCACGCGATTCGATGCTTGACGATCTTCGACCGGACGGTATGTTTGGGGCCTTGTGGGGCGAAATGGGGGCTAGTGGTGATGGTCGATGCTGCTCACGGGGACCTATTCTCGAGCGATCGACGACAAGCTCCGCATCGCCTTTCCCAAACCTTTCCGCGACCGTCTCTCCCATTCGCCGGGCGGCCCGTTGTATGTCGCGCCCGGGACCGACGGATCGCTAGCCGTCTACAGTGAGGAGACCTTTGCTCAACTGGCCGAGCGGCTGGCCCAGGCCTCGCCGACCGCGGCCGACGTGCGGGCGTTCGGCCGACTGTTCTTCGCCGCCGCCCAAGCCCTGGAGCTCGACAGCCAGGGCCGCATCCGACTGCCCGCCGAGTTGGCCGAGTGGGCCGGACTCGGCAAGGAGGTGATGTTGCTCGGCGTGCAAGACCACGTGGAGTTGTGGGACCGTGCCCGTTGGCAGAACTATCTGGCCGAGAAACAGGCCCGCTACGACGAGATTGCCGAGCGAGCCTTCCAGCCGCCTGGAAATTGAGAAGACGAAGTTGCCACTCCGAATTTGAAAGTCGCCTGTTTTCGTTCGCCCCGGCCGGCTCGCACCAGCGGCGCCGGGCGGAGCCAAATCACTCAAGAAATCAGCCCAAAACGAAGTTGTCCTCCGGTCGTTCGCCTTGCGAGGTCTAGAGTTCAGCGATCAGTCTGCGGCCACTGACTGATTGGCTGGAAGGCCCGGACAGGGAAGCAATGAGGTTTCTCCTGTTGCGAACAGCACTCGCCCGATCGGCGGCCGTCACGAGCGGTCCGTGGGTTCGGTGAGCGCAAGTCTCCAACCTTGCGTGGGCGCATGGAAGCGCCCGAGGTCGGGGACGTTTTTCATCACGGCGCCGTTTCTTGTGCGCCGAACGGCATCAGCGCCGAATCCAACCGCCGGGGACTGTCCCGATTTTGCGCAGCGAAATGGGACTGTCCCCTTCCCCCCGATCGCGCCACTCCAGCCCTCGAACCCAACGGGTGTCCGCTGCGCGTCGAAATCTCGAAGCCCACGCGGCGACCTGCTATTCTGGCGGGCATGCCCCTCGTTCCTCGCGTCCATGTCTCGGTTCTCGCTGCCGAAGTTCTCCACTGGCTCGATCCGCGGCCGGGACAAACCCTGGTCGACGGCACGCTAGGGGCCGGCGGCCACGCCCGGGCCCTGGCCGAGCGCGTTGGCCCCGCGGGCCGAGTGATCGCGCTCGATCGCGACGCGGCGGCCCTGGCCGCGGCCGAAGCGAATCTGGCCGGGCAGCCGATCGCCATTGCCCAGGCCAATTTCTGCGATCTGGCCGACGTGCTGGCCGAAGTGGGCCTAAAGACCGTCGATGGCATTCTGCTCGATCTCGGCTTGTCGAGTGACCAACTTGCCGACGAGGCACGCGGCTTCAGCTTCGACTCCGACGGCGAGCTCGACCTGCGTTTCGACACCACGGCGGGCGAACCCGCCTGGCGGCTGCTTCAGCGGCTCGAAGCCGACGAGCTAGCCGATATCGTTTTTCGCTTGGGCGAAGAGCGGCACAGCCGGCGGATCGCCCGGCGGATCGTCGAGCAGCGTGCCGCCAGTCCGATCCGCACCGCGCGCGAATTGGCCGAGTTGGTTCGCCGCTCAGTCCCGCGCACGGCCGACACGCGGCGGATCGACGCGGCCACGCGCACGTTTCAAGCTTTGCGGATCGCGGTCAACGGCGAGCTGGAATCGCTGCGGCTGGCGCTGGCGCGGTTTCCCGCTTTGCTCAGTCCCGGCGGCCGGCTAGCGATCATCAGCTTTCATTCGCTGGAGGACCGGCTGGTGAAGGAGGCGTTTCGCGACGACCCGCGGCTCGAGCCCTTGACGAAAAAGCCCGTTCGCCCCGGCGAGGCCGAAATCGCCCAGAATCCGCGGGCCCGCAGCGCTCGGCTCCGGGTCGCCCGCCGCGCCATCGGCCCGGCCGCTGCCGGCTAGTTGCTACCTGTGGGCCGAGCAATGCGCCCACAGCCTGCTAGCCCCCTGCGAACTGCCCTATCGCGGCCTGTGCCGTTTTGGTACTTACGCCCCCCAATCGTCTGCCAATCTCGGCGCGCTCTCCGCTTGCGCGCACATTTCCTCGATATCGTGGAATGCCGTCGATGAAACGACTTTTGCTCCGCATGACGCTGTTGTCCATGGTGGTCGGCTTAGGCACGGTCGTCGTGTACGAAGCTCAGCGCCGGCTGTATCCGCCGGAAACGCCCGCGGAAGAAGCGCCGCCCGTGGTCGATCTGGAGCCGACGCCGATTCCGCTGGCGGCCAACGAACCGGGCACGGCCATGACCGATCCCTACGCCGCCGCGCCGCCGGTCGATGCCGGCTATCCGCCGGCCGCCGACGCCCAGCCGATCGCCTCCTATCCGCCGCAAGATTTCGCTCCCCCCCCTCGCGAAAACAGGGCCGGTTTCGAACAACCCTCGGCCGATCCGGGCTCGCCGGCCGGCGCGTATCCGCCCGCCGCCGACAACGAGCCGGGCCGCTTGATGCAAGCCAGCGGCGGCGAACCGCTCGCCCCCGATGCCGGCCCTCCGAATCAGTTCGCCGACATGGCCGCCGATCCCCAAGCGACCGATCCCCAGTCGGCCGATGCGAACGCGCCGGACAACTGGCAAGAGAATTTCTCACCCCCCTCGGCCGCGGCGCAGGGCAACTACCGCACCGCTCCGCCGACCCGCGGCACTCCGGCCTACGATCCCTCGCAGGCCGATGGCATGCCGGCGCCGCGCGGCGTCGGCCGGCCGGGCGAGCCGCAGCTCGAAGGGGCCCAGGCCCCGAGTTTGACGATCGAGAAAAAAGCCCCCGGCGAAATCCAGGTCGGCAAGCCCGCGGTGTTCACCATCACGGTACGCAACGCAGGGCAAGTCGCCGCGCAAGGGGTCGAAGTTCACGACCTCGTTCCGCAAGGGACCGAATTGGTCGGCACGAATCCGCAGGCGATGCAAAGCCCGGAAGGCGAGCTCATTTGGCAGCTCGGCACGCTCAAACCCGGCAGCGAAACCACGGTGCAGATGCAGTTGATGCCGCTCACCGAAGGCGAGATCGGCAGCGTGGCCACACTGCACTTCCAGGCCGGCGCATCGGTGCGCACCAAGGCCACGAAGCCGCAATTGGCGATCGACGTGCGGGCGCCATCGCGCGTGATGGCCGGCAGCGACGTGACGCTGAAGATCAAAATCTCGAATCCCGGCAGCGGTGCGGCCGCGGGCGTGGTGGTTACCGAAATGGTCCCGCCGAATCTCAGCCATCCGGGCGGCACGGAACTGGAGTTCGAAATCGGCTTGCTCAAGCCGGGCGAATCGCGCGAAGTGGAGCTGGCGCTCAAGGCCGTTCGTCCCGGCCCGGTCACGAACGTGATTGCCGCCCGCGGCGAAGCCAACGTCACCGCCGAAGGACAGGCCCAGTTCGAAGTCGTGGCCCCGGAACTCAAGGTGGCCATGTCCGGCCCTAAACGCCGCTACCTGGAACGCAGCGCCGTTTACACCATCGCCATTTCCAACCCAGGCACGGCCCCGGCCAAAGACATCGACCTGGCCGTCAACCTGCCCAAGGGCTTGAAATTCGTCGAGGCCAATAACGCCGGCCAATTCGACGCGGCCAAGGGCACCGTCTTTTGGAGCCTGGAGCAATTGCCGGCCGGCGAAACCGGCACCGTCACCCTGACCACGCTGCCCACCGAGCCGGGCGAGTTGCACCTGCAGATCGCCGCCACGGCCAAGGGCAATCTGAACGACAAGATCGACGAGGCCGTATTCGTCGAAGGGATCGCGGCCATCATGTTCGAAGTCGCCGACGTGAACGACCCGGTCGAAGTCGGCGGCGAAACGACCTACGAAGTCCGCGTGGTCAATCAAGGCTCAAAAGCCTCGAGCAACGTGCGGCTCGTGCTGCTCTTGCCCCCCGAGCTGCAAGCCATCGGCGCCGAAGGCCCGACGGGCCACGCCATCGACGGCCAGCGGGTGCTATTCGAGCCACTCGTTCAGCTCGCCCCCAAGGCCGATACCACCTACAGCGTGAAGGTGAAGGCCGGCGCCGTGGGCGACCTGCGCTTGCGCGTGCAGGTGATGACCGACGAAATGCGTTCGCCGGTGACCAAGGAAGAAAGCACGCACGTCTACGCCGACCAGTAAAAAGGGGGCGTTTTTACGCGCTGGGGACTGTCTCGATCGGTTCCGCGCGGCGTGCGGCCGCCTCACGGACAAAGCTCGTCCGATGTATAGAGCAGTTCGAGGAAGTCGGACAAGGTCGGCGCGATCTCTTCCTGCGCGTTCGCTTCCATGACGATGAACGGCACCCGGATGACCGACCATGGGACACGCCCAACGTCAAAGCCGTACGCTTCCCCTCCGCCGCTAGAACCGATCAACAAGACGTTGGTGAGGTACTTCGCAACCTCGTACTCGACGTTGATGCTTTCGAGGTCCTCAACTCTCCAGAGCATTAGGTAGCTCTCCCCGACAAAACCCTCGCCACCGTTTGCCTCAGCAAGAAACAGGCGGTAATCCGGCGGAAGAGACAGGCCGGTCGAGGCTTCGAGCGCACCAATTGCTGCATCCGTCGCTGGCGCATTCTTCGCGAACTTCTTCAGCAGCTCCGACTGTTCCGTCATTCCTGAGAACCTTAAGCCCAATCTGCGCCAATCCAGGGGTCGCGAGTCTAGCGTCTTGCCGCTAATTCCCGTCCGGCTTCGGCGGCGCGGGTTTGCTCTGCGGCTTGGTCGTCGTCGGCCGGGTGGTGGCTGCCTTGGATTTCGGCGTGGTCTTGCCCTGCTTCGATTTGTCGGGCGCGGTCGTGGCCGGCGCTGGCGACTTGGCTGGTTCCTTGGCGATCGGTTTTTGGGCTGCCCGGCGCTTGGCGATTTCCTTGCGTATTGCCAAGGCTTCCGGATCTTGCGGATCACGCCGCAAGGCTTCATCGACCAGCCGATCGGCGTAATCGAAATTGCTGATCGCCAGGGCCTGTTCGGCCAGCTTCACCAGCTCCGCCACGCTGGCCAAGAACATCCGGCCGAGTTGCTTCAACCCTTTCAGCCCCAGCACGGGC
>Ga0335075_10016599_pt1 | contig 10981 bp, 15 predicted proteins | sample Lox_Sample_24_FD_206723 | JGI IMG/M metagenome (GOLD analysis project Ga0335075, IMG submission 206723) | Soil microbial communities from Loxahatchee National Wildlife Refuge, Florida, United States - Lox_Sample_2.4 | ecosystem: Environmental > Terrestrial > Soil > Wetlands | place: USA... | reverse complement strand
TCGGAGACCCGCTGGACAAGAACACCGACATCGGCGCGATCAACTCGCGCCAGCAGCTAGACAAGATCAATGAACTCACGCAGGCTGGCGAGGCGGAAGGAGCGCAGCGCTGGTCGCTCCCTTGCCAGCTGCCTGAGAAGGGCTACTGGTTCCCGCCGACGGTCTTCACCGGCGTGAGCCAGTCGCACCGGATTGCCAGAGAGGAAATCTTCGGGCCCGTGTTGTCTGTGCTTACGTTCCGTACCCCAGATGAAGCGGTGGTCAAGGCCAACAACACGCCGTACGGATTGTCGGCCGGCATCTGGACCGACAAGGGCAGCCGGATCCTCTGGCTAGCGCAGAAGCTGCGCGCAGGCGTCGTCTGGGCAAATACCTACAACCGGTTTGATCCGGCCAGTCCGTTCGGCGGCTATCAGGAGTCTGGATACGGACGGGAGGGCGGCCGGCACGGCCTGGCCGCGTACCTCGATGTCTGAGTCCCCGGCGCGGCTTAATGTCCGCAAGACCTACAAGCTGTTCATCGGCGGTGCCTTTCCGAGGTCAGAGTCGGGCCGGTCCTACCCGGTGCACGGCAATGACGGAGCGCTGCTGGCGTACGCCGCGCAGGGCTCACGCAAGGACGTACGCGACGCCGTAGTGGCGGCACGCAAGGCGTTCGGTGGCTGGTCAGGTGCGACGGCCTACAACCGCGGCCAGATCTTGTACCGCGTAGCGGAGATGCTGGAGGGCCGGGCGGCACAGTTCGCCGCAGAGGTAGCGGCTGCCGACGGGGGTCAGGCAGTGCGCGCCGAGGACGAGGTGGCAGCTGCCATCGACCGCTGGGTCTGGTACGCCGGCTGGAGCGACAAGGTGGCCCAGGTAGCCGGCGCTGCCAACCCGGTAGCGGGGCCCTACTTCAACTTCAGCGTGCCCGAGCCGGCCGGCGTTGTCGCTATCGTCGCGCCCGCCGACTCCAGCCTGCTCGGGCTGGTCAGCGTCGTCGCCCCGGTGATCGTGACTGGCAACACCGCGGTCGTAGTCGCTAGCGAGAACCGCCCGCTGCCCGCGATCTCCCTAGCCGAGGTGCTCGCCACGTCCGACCTGCCTGCCGGCGTGGTCAACGTGCTGACCGGCCGGCCGGCCGAGCTCGCCCCGGTGCTCGCCGGGCACATGGACGTCAACGCCATCGACCTGACGGGCGTCGACGCCCCGGCGCGCAAGCCACTCGAAGACCTCGCCTCTAACAACGTCAAACGGGTCATGTACGGGAACGAGCAGTGGGCCGCGACGCCGGGCACCGGACGGCTGATGTCGTTCCTGGAAATCAAGACCGTGTGGCACCCTGCGGGGACCTGACGGCAGCGTAGTCCAGGGTGGAACGAATTAAGCTTCGACGGCAGGACTGGAGTTGCTCGCGGGCACGGTGTGCGTACCGAATTCGCGCCAGGAATCGCTGGGTGAGTCCCGCCAGTACGGCGGTGGTCATGACGGCCCCGGAGAAGAGGAAAAAGTCGGATACTTTTCGGGGAGTAGTTGATGACGGTAAAACAACCGTTCCTTGTCGCTTTCGAGTACATGAGAGCCGGCTACTGGGGCGTAATGTCAGCCCGCTCCGAAGCGGAAATTAAAGAGAGGTGGCCGGAACTCACGGTTGTTCGGGAAAGGCCAAAGTGGATGAGTCAAGAGACATATGCCAACTACCTTGACCATGCCTACGACATCGACGGCCAGCCTCACGGAATCCTGGACATAGTGCTGAACTCTCGCACGGGCCCATGAAGAGCGTTCAGCGGCTTGACCGTGGACTACCTTTGCCGCAGAAGACACAGGCGGTGGCGTGCTGGACTGGATCGCCGTGGCCACCCAAACAGAGGGTTCCTCGGCGATCCAGTCGACACGACGCTCGAAGCGGGCACACGCGTGGATCGGTACGGCGGACCTGGCGGCGCCTTAGCGTCGCCAGAGGGCACTGCATTCGAGGCTCGTTCGTTGCGATCGACGGCCATAAACTCGCCCTACAACGTCTATGAAGTAGTTAAACCGGTCACGGTGCAGGCGAGAATTACGGCGCCTGCCTTCGGCTACGGCGCCGGCGGAGTCCAGTACGAATTCGGTAGCTCGATCCAGGACCTGATCGACGAGGGCATCCTGAAGTGGGTCGGTCCATGAATCGCCGCTCCCTCCGAGTTCTGCTTGAGGCTGAGCATGTTCGAGAGGATGCGTACAGCCTTGAGGGCGATCACGACGAGAGCATGTGCCTGGAACCGGTAGCCGGAGGATGGGCCGTCTACTATTCCGAACGAGGGCTTCGAAGCGGCGAGCGGCGGTTCGAAACTGAAGACGAGGCCTGCCAGTTTCTCGCTGCAAGGTTGTTGGCCGATCCGAGCAATCGTGTGAAATGAGCCGGTTCGCCATGCGACTGTGATATGCCGACTGCGACGCGGCCGCTTCGTCGCGTGCAACTACGACGGCCCGCGACAACTTGGTCAGCTGCCGCCTGGATGCGCTCCGACCAGACCTGATGCGGGTCGACCGAGCGTGGCGGGGAGTTCTGCCTTACGATGCGGCCCCCTGCCGGCGCCGCGGAGGGCATCGTTGAGCGCCTGGAGCAGGCGCGGTTCGATGATGACAGGGATGACCAGCCAGCCCTGAACGTCAAAAAGATAAACCTCGCGCTCGGTCAGGCCATGCACCTGGCCGAGCCTACGTACCCCTGTCTGCCGCTCTCAACTGAAACTAGGACGCCAGCAGAACTACTCATCATGTCCACGGCGGGAAGGACTTCTTTCGCGCACCCTGGTGCCCCGTCTGCAACCTGCGCTGGGCGATCGTGATGATCTCCCGGCTCTCGCTGGTGAGGGCCCGCAGTGCCAGTCACCTGGGAACGATGACAGGGTGGATGCTGGAAAGGATGGCTGATGGTGCCAGATGAAGGGACGACCCGGGCGAGCGCGCCGGGTCGGCTGACAGTCGACGACGCGATGCAGCGGGCGACGACCACGGCCAAGCTTCACGACCATGTGGCAGCTGCCGCATACCTTATGAAACATGCCGAAACGGCAGCATTGGTCATCCTGTCGGCAACTACTGGCCGAATCGCCGGGATCGTTACTGACGCCGACATTGCCAACGTCGTAGCCGACGGGAAAGACGTTAACCAGGTTCGCATCGAGGAGGTGATGAAGCCCGAACCTGCTGTCATCGGCCGGCACGCCAGCATCGACGAGGCGGCCGAGCTTATGGTGGCCCGCCACGTTCGTCAGTTGCCCGTTGTCGATGACGCTGGCGGCGTCGTCGGGATCATCGACATCAGCGCGGTCTGTCGCTGCCTTCTCGACGCAGAGGGCAAATGACCGGACCGCGGCCGAGCCCGGGACCCTATTTCGTCCGGCTAATGGTTGTCACGCGGTACGGCAGCGCCACTCGCTCCGACCAGGAAATCCAGATCGGCACCCTGGCTGGCCTGCTGTACATGGTCCACATAGAGGCGCGCGTAACCCCGGCTGAACTGCGCTTCCGGCGGCTGCCAGGCTGCCCGCCGGAGGGTTAGCTCTTCGTCGCTGACCTCGAGCGTGAGTGTTCGCGCTGGCACGTCCAAACTGACCCAGTCGCCCGTACGGACCAGGGCCAGCGGTCCGCCTGCTGCCGCCTCCGGCGCTACGTGCAGCACCACCGTGCCGAACCCAGTGCCACTCATCCGGGCATCAGAGATGCGCACCATGTCGGTGACGCCTCGCTCAAGCAGCTTGCGCGGCAGCACGAAGTTGCCAATTTCCGGCATGCCCGGGTAGCCCTGCGGACCCGCGCCGCGTACTACGAGCACGGTGGACTCGTCTACCTCCAGGCTGGGATCGGCCGCGGCCACGTGATACTCCTCGATCGAGTCGAAGACCAGTGCCTGGCCCCGATGCCGCAGCAGCTCGGGCGAGGCGGCCGACTGCTTGATCACGGCGCCGTCAGGGCACAGGTTCCCGCGGAGCACGGCGGTGCCGCTCCCCGCTGGCTGGAGCGGGTCCGCCAGAGGCCTGATGACATCACGATTCCAGCACTCTGCGGCCGCGATCGTATCGGCCATGGCGTGGCCGGTGACGCCGACATGATCGGTGTGCAGCAGGCCGACCAGTTCGCTCATGACGGCCGGGACTCCGCCGGCGTAGCAGAAGTCCTCCATCAGGTACTGGCCCGACGGCATCAGGTTGACCAGTGTCGGCACTGGCCGTGCCAGTTCGTCGAAGTCGTCCAGGGATAGCTGCACGCCGAGCCGCCCGGCGATTGCTAGCAAGTGGATGACCGCGTTGGTGGAGCCGCCGATCGCGGCGTTGACGATGATCGCGTTCTCGAACGCTTGCCTGGTCATGATGCGCGACGGCCGCAGATCGGTCCGCGCGAGCTCAACGATCCGCTGGCCAGCCTGGTGAGCGGTGCGGATCCGGCGCGTATCGGCGGCCGGCCAGGCCGCGGATCCGGGCAGCTGCATCCCGAGCGTCTCAGCCAGGCACGCCATCGTCGAGGCGGTGCCCATCGTCATGCAGTGGCCGCACGACCGTGCCATTCCGGTCTCCGCCGCAAAGAGCTCTTTCTGCGTCATGCGGCCTGCGGCATGTTCCTGCTCGAAGCGCCACACGTGAGTGCCCGACCCCACATCCCCGCCGCGGAACTTGCCGTTCAGCATTGGCCCGCCAGTCACCATGATGGCTGGCAGATCCACGCTGGCCGCGGCCATGAGCATCGCGGGGGTGGTCTTGTCACAGCCGGAGAGCAGGACGACAGCATCCAGCGGATTGGCGCGCAGCGTTTCCTCGACTTCCATGGCCATGAGATTGCGGAAAAGCATGGCTGTCGGCCGCATAAGCGTCTCGCCCAGGGACATCGTCGGGAACTCTAGCGGGAAGCCGCCTGCTTGCCAGACCCCGCGCTTGACGGCATCAGCCACCCCGCGCAAGTGCGCATTGCAGGGCGTCAGCTCGGACCAGCTGTTCGCTATGCCGATCACAGGCCGGCCGTCAAACACCTCTGGGGTAAAGCCTTCGGACTGCAGCCAGGACCGGTAGATCATTCCGGCCCGGCCGCCGGCGCTGAACCATGCCGCGCTGCGCATTGAGTTGGCTCCTGCGGTACTCGTCTGCGCAGTCATCATTCCTCCCGGCACAGTGCAGCCGGCGCGGCAGTGCCGGTCAGCAGTTAGAGGCAACGTAGACGACTAGGAGCCCGTTCGGGAAGGCCGTTGGCAACTGGCCATGGTGGCAGCCATACTCGTGGCCGTGAGCGGCGACCTCGTGGGACGAGCGGTCAATGCCGTGCTGATACCCCCGCAGGCGCAGCGGTTCGCTTCGCTCGTCGGGGCGGACCTGGACCGGCTGGTGCTGAACGTGTCCGGGTGGAACAAGCTGGTCCTGATGGACTCCGATCGGGTGTTCCTGTTCCCGCGCTCTGCTACCGGCGTGGAGTGGTTCGAGCGGGAGCTGGCGGTATACCGGGCGCTGGCCAGGGTGCAGCTGAGCGTAGTGCCGCGACTTCTTGGCCGCTGGGAGGACCCGGAGATCTACCCGTTTCCGTTCGCGGCCGTCACTCGCCTGCGTGGTGAAGTGCCGGCTGACCCTGAGGCTCTCATTGAGCAACTGGGCCGGGCCATCGCCTGCTGGCATGAACTGGAGCCGCCGCTGCTTGCCGGGGCTCGCCCTCCGCGTCACCACGAGGCCTCATATCATCGCTGGCTGCGGCGGGCGCTGGACCAGGCCACCTGCGCCACCGCAGCTGCTGAGGCAGCCGGCCGCCTGGATTGCCCGGCACGGGCCTCGGCATGGGCGGACCTGCTGACCAGCGCCGCCCAGCTCGCGCCAGTCCTGGTTCACGGCGACATCCACGAGGACCAGCTGCTAGCTGATGGCGGCCAGCTGACCGGCATCATCGACTGGGAGACGGCCCGGGTCGACCACCCGTTCTGGGACTTCGACTTCGGTGAGTGGGGAACAGGGCTGTGGCGGCGGCACCGCCGCGATTTCAGCGCCCTGTGGGCGCGAGGGTGGATCGCGTACGCACAGACGCGGGGGCTGGACACCGACCCCCGCCCGCTGGAGACCGCCTTCCGCATCCGGCACGCGCTTCGCCTGCTCGCCGATCCCGGCGATCCCGCTGTCGTCGGCACGATCGAGGAGCACCTCTCGGCGCTGTAGCGGGCGCTGGCACACTGGCTGAGTGCAGAACCGGATGAATCGGCTAGACGCAGAGTTTCCGATCGCCGCGGAAGTTGCGCTGGAGGAGATCCAGCGAAGCGAGGTCCGCGACCAGTGGCTCCTGCCGAGCGCCCTGTCAAAGATGTCAATCGGAGCGCTCGCCTGTCACCTGGGGCGGCAGGTGGTCAGGGCCGCGGAGCTTCTGCCGGTGGCGACGGACATCCCCCCGCTGGACTGTGTCGACACGCATTACCGCCAGGCCGCGTGGGTCATGTCGACCTCGCCGGATGACCCGCCGAACGACCGCAGCACCGATGAGGCGGAAGCCGCTTATGGCGCAGCCGTTCTCGCTGACCGGTGCTCCGGGGCGCTCCAGACGGTGCGCCGCCTGCTCGCGGACGGCATGGCGCAGGACGTCGTGGCGATCCCCTGGCAGGGCTGGAGCCTGCGGCGGGACGACTTCCTGCTCACCCGGATGCTGGAGATCGTCGTCCATGCCGATGACCTCGCACTCAGCGTCGGTGTCCGCACGCCCGAGTTTCCCGCCGGGGTGTTCGCGCCGGTGCGCGACCTGCTGGTGCGCCTGGCCGTCAAGCGTCACGGGCAGTCAGCGGTGATCAGCGCGCTGGCCCGCAGCGAGCGCACCCAGGTCATCTCCGCCTTCTAGTACCGGGACCGGTGCGTACTCGGGCCCGGGCTGGTAGCGGTAGCCCATGCCGGGTTCGGTGAGCAGGTAGCGGTCAGGGCAAGCATCCAGCCCGGCGGCGGTCGGCGGAGCGCGGAAATTCAGGATTCCGTCGCTCACGGTTCCCCGCTCACACGCAGCCTCACACGGTGCCACGAAACGGTCTAGCTAGCCGACGCTCGTTGTGGCGTCCATCATGGAGGGGAGAATCCGAATGCCAATGGTTACCGTGAAAGTCATTGAAGGCGTATTCACGCCCGAGCAGAAACACGAGATGATCCGCAAGATCACTGACAGCATGGTCGAGATCGAGGGCGAGAACCTCAGGCCAGTTACCTGGGTAGTGGTCGAGGAGGTCCGCAGTGGTGACTGGGGTATCGCGGGGAACGGTCTCACTACAGCCGACGTACATGCTCTGCAGGGGCAGCCGGCCGCCGTACGGGCGGGCTGAGGGCCGCCCGCGGTGAGCCTGCGCGTTCGACTGCTCGGCCGGCCGTGCATCGAGGGCGAAGACGGCCAGCCGTGCGAGCCGCCGCGCGGGCGTAAGTCCTGGGCGCTGCTGGCCAGGGTGGCTCTGGCCGAACGGCCGCTGACGAGGAACGAGCTGGCATCGGAGCTGTTCGCCGACCCGCTAGCGGCGCTGCGGTGGTGCCTGGCCGACCTGCGCCGCTGCTGCCAGGACCCGCAGCTGCTGCGCGGCGATCCGGTACGGCTCCGGGCGTCATGGCGCGTTCCCTCCTGCTCGCCGGGCAAGTCGGGGAAGCCCGCACGGCAGCCGAGTGCAGCATGAGCCTGTGCGATCAGGATCGGTGGAATGCCTTCCTGCCCTGGCCGCAGGCACTGCGAGCGCACTGCCTGGCCGCCGCCGGACACTGGGACGAGGCCCGCGACGACGCAGAGCAGGCGTTCGCGAGGGCTTGCCAGCTAGGCGATCCATGCTGGGAAGGGCTTGCTGGCCGGGCGCTGGCCCTAGTGGCGCTGAATGCTGGTGACGCGGCCGGAGCGGGCGAGTGGATAACAGAGGCGCGGCGCCGCTGCGACCGGGTACCCGATCGCTGGGTCTGGTTGTCCGGATTCGTGGCGCTCGGGCAGCTGGAGATTGCGGCCCGCCAGGAACCCGATCTTCTCGTGCCGCTGGCCCGCCGCCTCTATGAGCACTCCCTGCGGGCGGACCTGCCCGAGTTCATCGCCTGGGCGCTGATCTATCAAGCCGAAGCCGGCGACCTAGCCGGCCTGGCCGCGGCGCGGGCGATCGCCGCGCGGGTCACCAATCCGGCGCTGCATGAGCGCACCGCCGCGCTCGACGGTTTTACCTGGTGCCCTGAGGACCGAACCGTCGGGAGCAGCGTTCTATCGCCGCCAGGAGGGGCGGCGGTCGATCGCCGCGACGATGATCGCCGCGAAGATCACAGCTAGAACGAATCCAAGCAGCAGCGAGTTGCGGTAGTGCAGCCCGAAGGCGTAACGGGCGACGAACCCGCCCAGGAAAGACCCGGCGAGGCCAACCAGCGCGGTCCTGATTAGACCGATCGGGTTCGGACCGGGGACGAGGAGACGTCCCAGTCCGCCGATGATCAGACCTCCGATTGCCAGCCATATCAGCAGCGCGAGCATTCTTCGATGCTAAGGCCGGGGCGAGGATGCTCTTACCTCGGGGATCGGGCGTAACGGGGCATAAGGAAACGCACAAGCAGTCGGGGCAAAGCTGCCTGATTTCAGTGCTGCCCGGACGTGATGGCAGCCCGCGCGCGGAAATAGTTCAGCTAACGACCTGCGTGGCGCGGGGGAGACCGGCAGGTGTTGCGTCCCTGATAGCCCCGGTTTTGGCCGCGCAGGCGCTCAGCTATGGCGGCATCGCAAACCGGAGGTCCTAATGGCGAACGAAGACGAGGTCTTCGATGTGATCGTGATCGGCGCAGGACCGGTAGGGACGACCGCTGCGATGCGGGCCGCAGGCGGTGGCCTGTCGGCGGCCGTCGTCGAGCGCCGCCTGGCTGGCGGTGAGTGCGAATACTACGGCTGCATTCCGAGCAAGGCGATGCTGCTGCCAGTGGAACTGGCTGACGAGGTCGACCGCATGCCAGGAGTAGCCAGGCACGCCCCGATCGACGCACAAGCGGTGTTTGCCCGGCGAGACGAGTTTGTCGGTCATCATGACGACACGCCTGTGGTGAGCGACATCAGGAACTATCCGGCAACGTTCGTCAGGGGTCAGGGACGGCTCGCGGGGGAGTTGCGAGCCGAGGTGTCGGCGCCCGACGGCAGCGTCCGGAGGTTGCAGGCTCGGCATGCAGTGGTCCTGGCTACCGGCAGCGACCCGTATGTCCCCGACTTGCCTGGCCTGCGGGACGCACACCCGTGGACCAACAGGGAGGTGACCAGCACCGAGGAGGCGCCAAAGCGCCTGGCTGTGATCGGCGGCGGGGCGGTCGCCTGCGAAATGGCCCAGGCCATGCGTTCCCTGGGCGCGCAGGAGACGACCATGCTGGTGGCGGGCGAGCGACTACTGCGCAAAACAGAGCCGTTCGCCGGTGACCTGGTGGCGGAGTCCTTCCAGAACGCCGGTATCGACGTACGCCTCGGTCGCTTTGTCACGGAGGTCGAGCGTCCTGTCCCTGGCGGTCCGGTCACCGTTCACATCGACGACGGCTCGCAACTAGAAGCCGACGAGATTCTCGTCGGCACCGGCCGCGAGCCAGTGGTGCGCGGCATAGGCCTGGAAACGATCGGTGTCGAGGTAGATGGCGCGATCGAGGTCGACTCGAGCATGCGCGCTACAGCGGTCCCCGACGGCTGGCTGTATGCGATCGGTGACGTCAACGGCCGTAATCAACTCACCCACATGGGCAAATATCAGGCCAGGATATGCGGCGATGTGATCGCCGCCCGTGCCAAGGGGCAGCCCGACGAAGGGCCGAGGCTGCACGACATCGCTGACGACCAAGGCGCTCCGCAAGCCATCTTCACTGACCCCCAGGTGCTGGCCGTCGGCCGCACCGAGGCGAAGGCGCGCGCCGACGGCTTCAACGTACGCGCCGTGGAGTACGACGTCGGCAACGTCGTAGGCGCCCAGCTCCAGGCGGATGGCTACACCGGGCACGCGAAGGCTGTCGTCGACGAGGACCGCAGGACGCTCATTGGCTTCACCCTCGTGGGGCCGGCGGTCGTCGATCACCTCCACGCTGCCACGATCGCCGTGACCGCCCAGGTTCCCATCGACAGCCTGTGGCACGCCGTCCCGGCGTTTCCGACTGCGAGCGAGTTCTGGCTCCATCTCATGGAGACCTACGGCCTGTGAAAGCGGCGCTGCCGGTGCGCCCAGCCGCGTGGCAGGGCCGCAGGCCAGGGGGAAACGGGGGATTTGTCGTGACAGCACCTGCGAGCCAGCCGAGGGTTCTCGATATCCCGGCCGGGTTGCGCGCCACGGGAACGCGGCGCGAGTTCGACAGCCTCGGCGATGTTCAGGTACCAGCCGATCGGTACTGGGGCGCCCAGACCCAGCGCAGCCTTGAGCATTTCAACATCGGCACCGATCGGATGCCGGCGGAGGTTTATCACGCTTACGGCTACGTGAAGAAGGCGGCAGCCATCGTGAACACCAGGGCTGGCCGGCTGCCGGACTGGAAGGGCAAGCTAATCAAGCAGGTCTGCGACGAAGTCATCAGCGGGGCTCTCGACGAGAGCTTCCCGCTGTACGTGTTTCAGACCGGGTCAGGGACCCAGTCGAACATGAACGTGAACGAAGTCATCGCCAACCGGTGCATCCAGCTGGTCGGCGGAACTCTTGGCTCGCAGCGGCCTGTTCACCCGAACGATCACGTCAACATGGGGCAGTCCAGCAACGACACGTTCCCGACTGCAATGCACATCGCCGCGCACACGATGGCTGCGGGCAAGACGATCCCGGCGATGCGGCGGCTCAAAGACGCCGTTGAGCGCAAGGCAAAGAGCTGGGCGAACGTTGTCAAGATTGGCCGGACGCACCTGGAAGACGCCACCCCGCTGACCGTCGGCCAGGAATGGTCAGGCTATGCCGGGGCCCTGCACGACGCCATCGCAGAGGTCGAGCACGCCACCAGGGGCTTGCTGAAACTGGCCATGGGCGGCACTGCCGTCGGCACCGGGCTGAACGCTCCTGAGGGGT
>Ga0335075_10016598_pt1 | contig 10981 bp, 10 predicted proteins | sample Lox_Sample_24_FD_206723 | JGI IMG/M metagenome (GOLD analysis project Ga0335075, IMG submission 206723) | Soil microbial communities from Loxahatchee National Wildlife Refuge, Florida, United States - Lox_Sample_2.4 | ecosystem: Environmental > Terrestrial > Soil > Wetlands | place: USA... | reverse complement strand
ATCTGGTCCAGATACGCCTGCGTGACCTCGGTCGACGACAGCTCTTTGGCGGCGATTTTCTCGGCCAGCGTGGCGGCGTCCAGCCGGATGATGTCGGTCATTCCGGTTCCCCGAGGATCTGCGGGACGGCGAATCGGCCGTCGACGGCCTCGGGCGCCTCGGCCAGCGCTTCCTGCTGGGTCAGGCACGGCTCGATCTGGTCCGGCCGGGTGACGTTGACGTCCTTGAGCGGGTTGTCGGTCGGTTCGACGCCGGTGACGTCGACGGCCTGGATCTGGCTGACGTGGGTCAGGATGGCGTCGAGCTGGCCCGCGTAGCTGTCGAGCTCGGCGTCGGTCAATGCCAGCCGGGCCAGCTTGGCCAGATGGGCCACCTCGTCACGAGAGATCTGGGACACGACCGAAAAGCCTAGCCCGACGACGATCCCCGCCGACATGCCGAGGGCGCGCTGCTGTGCGACAGTGTGCGCGTGTCCTCGTATCTGCTGCGAGTTCAGCTGGCCGACCAGCCGGGCAGCCTCGGCTCGCTGGCCGTGGCCCTGGGCTCGGTGGGGGCCGACATCTTGTCGCTGGACGTGGTCGAACGCGGACCCGGCTACGCGATCGACGACCTGGTCGTCGAGCTGCCGGCGCGAGCCATGCCGGACACGCTGATCACGGCCGCCGAGGCGCTCAACGGGGTGCGGGTGGACAGTCTGCGGCCGCATACCGGGCTACTGGACGCGCACCGCGAGCTGGCGCTCATCGACCACGTCGCCGCCGCCGGCGACACCACGGCCAAGCTGAAGGTGCTGGTCGACGAGGCGCCGCAGGTGCTGCGCGTGAGCTGGTGCGCGGTGTTGCGCCGCTCGGACGGCGGAATCGAGCCGCTCGTCGGCAGCCCCGGCGCGCCGGAAACCCGGCTGGACGCCGCGCCGTGGATGCCGATCGAGCACGCCACCGCGCTGGACGCCACCGACGACTGGGTGCCGCAGGTGTGGCGCGACCTGGACACCACGCTGATCGCCGCGCCGCTGGGCTCCCCGGATACCGCGGTCATGCTGGGCCGGCCGGGCGGTCCGGCGTTTCGACCGTCGGAGGTTGCGCGACTCGGCTACCTGGCGGGCATCGTCGGCACCCTGCTGCACTGATCGCGCTGGCCGCTACTGCCCTGACTCAGAAGGGCCCTCGACCAACAGCTTTCGGAATCCGTCCTCGTCGAGGATGGGCACGCCGAGTTCGACCGCCTTGTCGTACTTCGATCCGGGGGAATCGCCGGCGACGACGTAGGCGGTCTTCTTCGACACCGAACCGGCTGCCTTGCCGCCGCGCGCGACGATGGCCTCCTTGGCATCGTCGCGGGAAAAGCCGTTCAACGAGCCGGTGACCACGATCGACAGGCCCTCCAGCGTGCGCGGCACGCTGGAGTCGCGTTCGTCGGCCATCCGGACCCCGGCCTTTTGCCACTTGTCGACGATCTGGCGATGCCAGTCGACGGTGAACCACTCGGTGACCGCGGCGGCGATGGTCGGGCCGACGCCCTCGACCGCCGCCAGCTGCTCGGTCGACGCGTCCTCGATGGCTTGCAGGTCGCCGAACTCGGTGGCCAGGGCGCGGGCCGCCGTCGGCCCGACGTGGCGAATCGACAACGCCACCAACACTCTCCACAACGGCTGCTTTTTGGCCTTGTCGAGGTTGACCAGCAGCCGCTTGCCGTTGGCGGATAGCTCCCCGCTCTTGGTGGTGAACAGGTCGGTGCGCAACAGGTCGGCCTCGGTGAGGCCGAACAGATCCCCCTCGTCGCCGATCACCTGCGCCTTCAGCAGCGCGATGGCCGCCTCGTAGCCGAGGCCTTCGATGTCCAGCGCACCTCGGCCGGCGACGTGAAACACCCTCTCCCGCAACTGCGCCAGGCAGGACTGCGCGTTAGGGCAGCGGATGTCGGCATCGCCCTCCTTGGCCGGGGCCAGCGTCGTCCCACACTCGGGACACGTTGTGGGCATGACGAATTCGCGTTCGGAGCCGTCGCGCAAATCGACGACCGGACCCAGCACCTCGGGAATCACGTCGCCGGCTTTGCGGATCACCACCGTGTCGCCGATCAGCAGGCCCTTGCGCTGGACCTCGGCGGCGTTGTGCAGGGTGGCCAGCCCGACCGTCGACCCCGCGACGGTGACCGGCGTCATGAACGCGAACGGGGTGACCCGCCCGGTCCGGCCGACGTTGACACGGATGTCGAGCAGCTTGGTCTGCACCTCCTGCGGCGGGTACTTGTAGGCGATCGCCCAACGCGGCGCCCGCGACGTGGAGCCGAGCCTGCGCTGCAGCGCCACATCGTCGACTTTGACTACCACGCCGTCGATTTCGTGGGCGACGTCGTGGCGGTGCTCCCCCCAGTAGGCGATGCGTTCCAGGGCGCCGGCGGCATCGTCCACCCGGGTGGTGTGGTCGGAAACCGGTAGCCCCCAGGCGCCCAGCGCCAGATACGCGTCGTGCAACGTGGCCGGTCGGTATCCCTCGATGTGACCCAGCCCGTGACAGATCATCCGCAGTTTGCGACGGGCGGTGACCGCGGGATCCTTCTGCCGCAGCGATCCCGCTGCGCTGTTGCGCGGGTTGGCGAACGGCGCCTTGCCGTCTTCCACCAGCGCCGCGTTGAGCGCCTCGAAATCCTCGAGGCGGAAGAACACTTCGCCGCGCACCTCCAGGACGTCGGGTATCGGATGGTCGTCATTGGGGGTCAGCCGCTCGGGCACGTCCTCGATGGTGCGGGCGTTGTTGGTGACGTCTTCGCCGGTGCGGCCGTCGCCGCGGGTCGCGGCCCGGACCAGCCGGCCGTTGCGGTACACCAAAGCCAGTGCGACGCCGTCGATTTTGAGCTCGCACAGATACGGCACCTCGCCGCCGACCTCCGCGCGGATGCGGGCCGCCCACACATCGAATTCCTCGGTGCTGAAAACGTTGTCCAGCGACAGCATCCGCTCCAGATGGTCGGCGGAGGTGAAGTCGGTGGCGAAGCCGGCGCCGCCGACCAGCTGGGTCGGCGAGTCGGTTGTGCGCAACTCCGGATGGTCGTCTTCGAGCGCGGCCAAGCGGCGCAGCAGCGTGTCGAAGTCCGCGTCGGAGATGATCGGCGCGTCACGCACGTAGTACCGAAACTGATGGCCGCGTACCTCGTCGGCCAGTTCACGCCACTGCCGGCGAACCTCGGGCCCAATGGGGTCAACCACTGGCGGATCAGCCTCTGCTGAGCTCACCTTGGCAGGCTATCGGAGGGCGCCGACAGCTCAGCCCGGCTAGTCCTTGTACAACTCCGGGAAGTCGGACCTGAGCGCGTTCACCTTGGGTAGGTCGTTGGCGACGATGTACGGGTTGTTCGGATGCAGGTCGAAGAAGTTCTGGTGGTAGCCCTCGGCGGGGAAGAACTGGCCGCTCGACACGGTGGTGACGATCGGCGCGGGGAAGACGCCCGCCCCGTTGAGCTGCGCGATGTAGGCGTTCGCGATGTTCCGCTGGGTGTCGTCCTGCGCGAAGATCACCGACCGGTACTGGGTGCCGACGTCGGGTCCCTGTGCGTTCAGCTCGGTCGGATCGAGCGCAACGGCGAAAAAGACTCTCAACAGCTGTCCGTAGCTGATCTGAGTCGGGTCATAGGTGATGCGCACCGACTCGGCGTGCCCGGTGGTCCCGCTGCTGACGGTTTCGTAGTTCGCGGACGCCGCATCCCCTCCGGCGTACCCGGACGTAGCCGAGCTCACCCCTTTGACGTGCTGGAAGACGCCCTGCACACCCCAGAAGCAGCCGCCGGCCAGGACGGCGGTCTCGGGCTTGGGGCGCCCGGAGCTCGGCTCGTCGACGGTCGGTGCCGGAATGGCGGTGGCCGTCGTCCCGCTCGCGGATGGCACGACGGGCGATCGGACCAGAAACATCGCCGCGGCGAAGCCGATGATTAGGAGCCACGTCGCCAAAACAGCTCGCTGACGCCCATTCGTGTGCATGCGATGTTCCTCTCGCCAAGAAACCGCCAGGGTATAGCAGTTACGTGAACGGCCTGGCGGACGACTTTTGTCGCCCTTGAAACACGTTGCCGGGCAAGCAGAAGTTCATGACGTTCCCAGCAACGAGAACTCTTGGGAGGGATCGTCTGAGCCGGGGCGGCCCTGCCATCAGATGGCGTCGGGATCCTCGGCGAAGGCCTCGGCCGCTCCCCGGGCCAGCCCGATGGCCGCGCGGGCCCACTGCGGGGTCGCGGCGGCCAGCCCGCACGCGGGTGTCACGCCGATGCGGTCGCGCAGCGCCGCGCGGCCGAAGCCGAGCCGGTCGGTGACCGCCACCACGGCCGCGGCGACCTCTTCCACCGCCGGACGCCGTGGCGGCGTGCCGGACGGGACGACGCCCAACGCGACGGCGCGGCCCGATTCGACGAACTCGGCGACCGCGTCCAGATCGGCCGCCGCGAGCGTGCCGGCATCCACCGATACCGCGTTGATAGCGCTGTCCTGCAACACTTTCCACGGCAACGCGGCGGCGCAGCAGTGCACGGACACCTCGGCGCCCGCCCCAGCGGCACAGGTGTGGAGCAGCGCGGTGGCCAGCGTCTCCTCGATCGGGGCCACCGGGCTCAGCGACGTCATTCCGGCCAGCCGGCCGGCCACCGCCGCCGGCAGCGACGGTTCGTCGAATTGCACCACCACGGGTGTATCGAGTCGACGGGACACCGAAGCACGGTGTGCGGCGACCCCTTCCGCCAGCGAGGCGGCAATGTCGTGCACGGCCCCGAGGTCGGTGATCGCCCGGTGTCCGTTGGCCAGTTCCAACTCGGCGGCCAGCGTGATCGGCCCGGGCGCCTGTACCTTCACCGGTCGCCCGCTGCCGCGCAAACCCGCGACCTCCCAGGCCTCTTCCAGCGCATCGATGTCTTCGTCGAGCAGGCTGACCGCGCGCCGGGTGACCGCGCCGCGCCGCGCCGTCACTCGGTAACCGCGTGGCACGGTGTCGATGGCCATGTCGACCAGCAGTGCACCGGCCCGCCCGATGATGTCGGCGCCCACTCCCCTGGCGGGCAACTCGACGAGATGGGCCAGCGCGGCGCCCAACTCGCCGACGACCACCTCGGCGGCCTGTCGCGCGGCGGTACCCGGCCACGAGCCGGTGCCGCTGGCGGTTGCGAAAACACTCACCGGGGAACCGTATTCGATCGAGGTATCGGCGCCGGGTGTCAGGGCGCGTCAGCACGATTACCCTCAGCTCATGGAGGGACCTTGGCGATGAGGTTGCGCGCGCCGGTGCTGTGTTGTGCGGCTTTGCTGGCCGCCGCCTGCACCCGCGTCCTGGACGGCACCGCGCTGCCGGCGTTCGGCGCCGAACCCACGCCCGCGGGGGTGGATGTCGACCAGGTGCTGCTCGATCAGTCCCGGATGCGGGCGATCACCGGCGCCGACGAAAACCTCACGATCATCCCGTCGATGGACGCCAAGTCCCCGGTGGACATCGACACAATGGCCAAAACCGCGCCGCCGCAATGCCGGTTCGTCTTCTCCGACACCACCACCTTCGGACCGGACCTGGAAACGTTCCACAAGACCACGTTCCAGTACCCGCCGCGCGGCGGGATCATCTCGGAAGCCGCCGCCGCCTATGCCGACGCCCAAACCGCACATCGCGCCTTCGGCGCGTTGGTGGACACGGTCCGCGGCTGCGCGGACAGCTCGGCCGGGCTGGGGTTCGTCGGCTCGTGGAGCTCCGACGAACGGTCGCTGCAGACCCGGCCGGGCGACTGCGGGCGCGACTACCGGGTCAAGTCCGTGGTGCTGTTGGAGGTCACGTACTGCGGCTTTCCGGACTCGGTGTCCACGATCGTGATCACGAACATCGCGGCCAACGTTCCGGGTTAGGCCGACGCGGCGGCGATGGTGGCGCTGCCGATCACCTCGTCGCCGTCCGGGTCGGGGCGGTACAGCACCAGCGTCTGTCCCGGCGCCACGCCCCGCTGCGGGGTGCGCAGCCGCACCGCAAGCTCGTCGCCGGCCAGTTCGGCGACCGCCTCGACGGCCTCGCCGTGCGCCCGCACCTGCACCGCGCACTCGACCGGCCCCGCCGGCGCTGTGCCCGCGGTGAACACCGGCTGGTGCCCGGTCAGCTGCCAGACATCGAGGTCGGCGGCTGAACCGACGTGAACGGTGCCGCTGTCGGCGTCGATGGCGGTGACGTAGCGGGGCTGGCCGTCCGGGCCCGGCCCGGCGATGCCCAGTCCCTTGCGCTGGCCGATGGTGAAGCCGTGCACCCCGTCGTGGGTGGCCAGCACCGCACCGTCACGGTCGACGACCGATCCGGAACGCACCCCGATCCGCTCGCCCAGGAACGTGCGGGTATCACCCGACGGGATGAAGCAGATGTCGTGGCTATCCGGCTTGTCCGCGACGGCCAGGCCGCGGCGCGCCGCCTCGGCGCGGATCGCCGACTTGGGGGTGTCCCCGACCGGGAACGCGGCGTGCCGCAGTTGATCGGCGGTGAGCACCGCGAGCACGTAGGACTGGTCCTTGTCGATGTCGACGGCGCGACGCAGCCGCCCGCCGGACAGCCGGGCGTAGTGGCCGGTGGCCACCGCGTCGAATCCCAACGCCAGCGCGCGGGCGGCCAGCGCGGAGAACTTGATCCTCTCGTTGCACCGCACACACGGGTTCGGGGTTTCGCCGCGGGCGTAGGACGACACGAAGTCGTCGATCACGTCTTCCTTGAACTTGTCCGCGAAATCCCATACGTAGAACGGAATTCCGAGCACGTCGGCGACCCGCCGCGCATCCCCGGCGTCCTCCTTGGAGCAGCAGCCCCGCGAGCCGGTCCGCAACGTGCCCGGGGCGTGCGACAGCGCCAGGTGCACGCCGACCACGTCGTGCCCGGCGTCGACCATGCGGGCGGCGGCGACCGACGAGTCGACGCCGCCGCTCATCGCGGCCAGCACCCTCATCGGGACACCCCCGCGGCGGCAAGTGCCGCTTGGCGCGCGCGGGCCACCGCGGCCGGCAGCACCCTCAGCGCCGCGTCGACGTCCGCCTCGACGCTGGTGTGCCCCAACGACAGTCGCAGCGATCCGCGGGCGCTGGCCGGGTCGGCGCCCATCGCGATCAACACGTGCGACGGCTGCGCCACCCCGGCTGTGCATGCCGACCCGGTGGAGCACTCGATTCCGTTGGCGTCCAGCAACATCAGCAGCGCGTCGCCTTCGCAGCCGTCGAAAGTGAAGTGCGCGTTGCCCGGCAGCCGCCGGGAGCCGGTGGCGCCGTTGAGCCGGGTGTCCTCGACCCCGCTCAGCACACCGTCGATGAGACGGTCGCGCAACAGCCGCAGCCGCGCGGCATTGGCGTCCAGTCCGTCCACCGCAACCCGGATCGCGGTGGCCATGCCGACCGCACCGGCGACATCGGGTGTGCCCGAACGGATATCGCGTTCCTGACCGCCGCCGTGCGACAACGGCACACAGCCGACGTCGCGGCGCAGCAGCAACGCGCCCGCGCCGGGCGGGCCGCCGAACTTGTGGGCGGCCACGCTCGTCGCGGACAGCTGGCTGGCGCCAAAGTCGACGGGCAGCTGCCCTATCGCCTGGACCGCGTCGCTGTGCATCGGGACGTCGAATTCGGCGGCAACAGCGGCGAGTTCGGCGATCGGCATGACCGTGCCGACCTCGTTGTTGGCCCACATCACCGACACCAGTGCGACGTCGTCGTGGCGCTGCAGCGCCTCACGCAGCGCGGCGGCGGACACCGATCCGTCCGCGGCCGTGGGCAGCCAGGTCACCTCGGCGCCTTCGTGTTCGGCCAGCCAGTTCACCGCGTCCAGCACGGCGTGGTGTTCCACCTCGGTGGTGATGATGCGCCGGTGGCGCGGCTCGGCGTCGCGGCGTGACCAGTAGATGCCCTTGACGGCCAGGTTGTCGCTCTCGGTGCCGCCGGCGGTGAAGATCACCTCGGACGGGCGGGCGCCGAGCTTGGCCGCGATCAGCTCGCGCGATTCCTCCATCCGGCGGCGGGCGGCCCGGCCGGTGGTGTGCAGCGACGAGGCATTGCCGACGGTGCTCAGGATGGCCGTCATCGCCTCGACGGCAGCTGGGTGCATCGGGGAGGTGGCGGCGTGATCCAGGTAGACCATGACCTGCCCAGGATACCGAGGCCCCTGAACCGCCTAGGAGGCCAGGACTGAAGGGCGCTGCCCGTGGTCCGGGTACGACGCCGGTGTGACGCGGATCGCCGCCTGGCAGCGACGGGCCAGCTCGCGGCGGTCGTTGCCGGGCAACTCCAGTGATTCGACGTAAATCCGGGCCACGGTGTGGCGGGCGACCATCAGCCGGCCGATCGACTGCAGCAGGGTGTCGTCGCCGATGTAGGCCGGGACGGTCGAGACGCGGCCATCCTTGTGGAAGTAGCGGAGCCGTAGTGGCTGGACGGGTCGACCGGTGTCGACGGCGGCCTGGAACATCGCGGGATAGAACGGCCCGGAGCCGGGGTGCGCGTGCCGGGCTCCGATGCTGCCGGGCAGGCCGCACCAGGTGGTGCCCTCCGGAAAGGCCACCACCGTGTGGCCGGCGTACAACCGGGCGGCGACGGTCGCCACGACGTCGGGCAGCTGGCGCAGGCTGTTGCGCTCGATCGGGATGGCCCGGACGATGTTCGCCATCATCCGCACCATGAGGTTGCCCGCCACGTCGGCGCGGGCGACGAACGACAGTGGCACGCGCCGCCACCGGTTGGCGGGCAGCACGGCGCCGATCGTCACGATGTCCAGCCAGGACATGTGGTCGCTGACCACCAGCACGCCGGGCAGGTTGCGAATCGGCCCGCCCGACAACGTGATCCGGACCCCGAGGCACCACAGCAGCAGTCGGCAGTAGATCTGCCTGGATTTCGACCAGCCCGGCAGAACCAGTACCAGGACCGGCAGCACCGGCGCCAGCAGCAGCGTCACACTGAGCCGTCGGGCAGCCCGCAGCGCCACGATCACGCGTCGAGATGCGTCCGCGCCCCCGGCCCGCAGGCATTCCGAATCGCAGGAGGCCCGGGGTAGCCAGGCGTGGTCGCGCGACTCCTGCGTGGTCATCAAGCCACCCTGCTCGCAGCCTCGGTGGCCGCCGATATCGACCGCAGTCGGCGCAGGTAGCGGGTGTCGGCCTGGCGTTTGTCCAGTAGGGCGGGGAAATCACCCACGCCGAAGTCGGGGTCGTGGGCCGGCTCACCGCAGACCCGGGCACCCAACCGCAGGTAGCCACGCATCAGCGGTGGTATTACCGGCCGCGCGGGCGGTTCGATCTCGTCGAGCGTGCGTCCGGCGATGACGACCGGCCGGTGCGGGTGCACCTGGTAGTCGGGCGGTGCCGCGTGGCGTCGCAGCACGAAGTCGCGCACCCCGCGAATCTGGGTGCCCGGTGGTTCACCCTCCACGACTACCGGCACCGATACGCACCCGGTGACGTAGTCGTAGTCGCACTGGTCGAGGTAGGCGAGGATCCCGGCCCACATCAGCAGCACGACAGCTCCGTTGCGGTGATCGTTGCGGACCACCGCGCGTCCCATTTCGACCAGTGAAGGCCGCAGCGCATCCAGCGACCTGATGTCGAATTCCGTTGCGGTGTAAAGCCCGCCGGCCGCGATGGCGCCGGTTGGCGTCAGCATGCGGTAGCAGCCCACCAATTCTCCGGAGTTGTCCTCGCGAACGAGTAAGTGGTCGCAGTGTTCGTCGAAGCGGTCGGCGTCCAGGCCGGTGTCCTGACCACTCAGCGCGAAACCGGGCTCGCTGCTGAACACGTCGTAGCGCAGCCGTTGCGCGGCCTCGACCTGCACCGGATCTGTCGATAGCAGCAGCGAATAGCGCGGCTCGGCCGAGGTTGCCGTACCCGGGGCCGGCTTGCCGGCGGGTATGAGGACCGACTCAATGCTCACGCCACCACAGTTGCGAAATTGATCTGCTAATTGGCATCGAAGCCGTAACGTGTCCGTGCACAGAAGATGACGAAGGGCTGCTTTTCGGCGTTGCCTAGCTCACAAAATTGGTCCACTATTCAGCCGTGGCGTCTAGCAGCAGCACAGGACCGTTCGATCCCGACGCGCTGCGCGCCAAATACGCCGAAGAACGCGAGCGGCGCCTACGTTGCGACGGAATCTCCCAGTACGTGGAAATCGCTGGCGCATTCAGCCGGTTCGGCGACGACCCGTGGGCCGATCCGGAGTTCACCCGCGAGCCGATCGCCGACGAGGTTGACGTCGCGGTGGTCGGTGCCGGCTTCGGTGGCTTGCTGATCGGGGCACGGTGCAAACAACTCGGCGTCGACAATGTCCGGCTGATCGACAAGGCCGCCGACGTCGGCGGAACGTGGTACTGGAATCGCTACCCCGGAATCGCCTGCGACGTCGAGTCCTACGTCTACATGCCGTTGCTGGAAGAGCTCGGCTACATCCCGACCGAGAAGTACGCCAAGGGTGCCGAAATCTGGGCCCACTGCCGCCGCATCGCCGAACACTACGACTTGTACCGCGACGCCTGCCTGCAAACCGAGGTGCAGGAGATCCGTTGGGAGCCTGAGAGTTCCCGGTGGGTGATCTCCACCGACCGCGGCGACGAGATCCGTGCACGGTTCGTGGCGATGGCGAACGGCTATCTGCAGAAGCCCAAACTCCCTGGCATCGACGGCATTACAAACTTCACCGGGCACGCGTTTCACACCAGCCGCTGGGACTACTCCTACACCGGTGCCGACTTGGCCGCGCTGTCAGATAAGCGTGTCGGGATCATCGGCACCGGGGCGACGGCCATCCAATGCGTGCCGCGACTGGCCGAATCCGTCCATCAGCTTTTGGTTTTCCAGCGCACCCCGTCGACCGTCGACGTGCGTGCGAACCGGCCGACCGAACCGGATTGGGCCGCATCGCTGGAACCTGGCTGGCAGCAGCGGCGCATGGAGAACTTCCAAATCCTCACTGCCGGTGGCACATCCGATGAGGACCTGGTCGACGACG
>Ga0335075_10016597_pt1 | contig 10981 bp, 7 predicted proteins | sample Lox_Sample_24_FD_206723 | JGI IMG/M metagenome (GOLD analysis project Ga0335075, IMG submission 206723) | Soil microbial communities from Loxahatchee National Wildlife Refuge, Florida, United States - Lox_Sample_2.4 | ecosystem: Environmental > Terrestrial > Soil > Wetlands | place: USA: Florida... | reverse complement strand
TGGGTGTCGGTGTCCACGTTCATCTTGACGACGCCGTAGCCGATCGCTTCCCTGATATCGGCCAGGTCGGACCCGGAACCGCCGTGGAAGACCAAGTAGAAGGGCTTCTCGCTGCCGTATCTGGCGCCGACGGCCTCCTGGATCTCCTTCAGGATCGCCGGCCGGAGCTTGACGTGGCCCGGCTTGTAAACGCCGTGCACGTTGCCGAACGTCGCGGCCAGCAGGTACCGCCCGCGCTCACCGAGGCCGACTGCTTCAGCGGTGGCAAGTGCATCCTCCGGAGTGCTGTACAACTTCTCGTTGATCTCGCCGACGATGCCGTCCTCCTCGCCGCCGACGACGCCGATCTCCATCTCCATGATCACGTGCGCGGCGGCGCACTTCTCCAGAAGTTCGGCGGCAATCTGCAGGTTCTCCTCAAGCGGCACGGCCGATCCGTCCCACATATGCGACTGGAACAGCGGCTCCTCGCCGCGAGCGACGCGCTCTACCGAGATCTGCAGCAGCGGGCGCATGTACGCGTCGAGCTTGTCCTTCGGGCAGTGGTCGGTGTGCAGCGCAATGTTGACCGGGTATTTCGCCGCCACGGTCCGGGCGAAGTGCGCGAGCGCCACCGCGCCGGTCACCATGTCCTTGACCCCGGTGCCGGACAAATACTCGGCGCCACCGGTAGATACCTGGACGATGCCGTCGCTTTCGGCCTCGGCGAAGCCACGAAGCGCGGCGTTGAGTGTCTGACTGGAGGTCACGTTAATGGAGGGGTATGCGAAGCCGTGTTCCTTGGCCCGGTCGAGCATCTGCGCGTAGACCTCGGGCGTAGCGATCGGCATGACGCGGAATCCTCTCGTGCGGAGTCGGGCTCAATCAATGGACTTAGACCACCAGCCTCAGTATCGCGGAGGCCACCCGCTGGCTTAAGTCTGCAGGGCTAGTTGTCCGGCATTACCGAGTCAGCGGCCGTGGCGGGTCTAGTCTGCAGACATGGGACACCATGATGCGGACCCTGCCGACCGCCGCCACTACGCGGGCTTCGTCATATTGTCGGTGGCGGTTCTAGCGCTGCTCGTTGTCGGAGCCTTCGCGCTGCACGCACTCTCGCAGCACTGACGAGCAGCGCAACCAAGGGGGGCCAGCCGTTCGCAAGCGCTGCCGGAGCGGCGCTGCGGTTCCGGTCAGTCCAAGCCGAGATCAGCAAGCTCAAAGGCGGGAAAGTAGGGCAGGCCGCGCTCAGCGATCTTTGCCCGCGCACCGCGCTCGACCACGACTGCCACTCCGACGACCTCGGCGCCTGCCTCCTGCAGTGCGTCAACTGCCGTGAGCACGGAACTCCCGGTGGTGGATGTGTCCTCGACCGCGAGGACCCGTCGGCCCGCGATGTCCGGGCCTTCAATCCTGCGCTGCAACCCGTGCGCCTTCTCGGTCTTGCGTACCACGAACGCGTCGAGTTTGCCGCCGCGCGCTGCGGCGGCGTGCAGCATGGCGGTTGCGACCGGATCTGCGCCAAGAGTCAGGCCGCCGACGGCGTCATAAGACAGGCTTTTGGTGGTATCCAGCATGACCCGGCCGGCTATCGGGGCGGCCCGGCCGTCGAGCAGCAGTCGCCGGAGGTCGATATACCAGTCCGCGCGCTGCCCGGACGACAAGATCACTTCACCACGCACTACTGCAAGTTGCTTGATCATCGCGAGCAAGTCGTCTCGATCTGTCACGCCAGCCGAGCCTACCGGGCTGGCGGGGCGGAGCAGTGGCCGGCGGCTGGTAGCTTCTGCGAGCGGCTGCGGCCGAACAAATGAGTAAATCGGTTGAACTGGCGGTTGAACCCGCACTGGCGGATACATCCCTGATCTGCGCTATGTGTCACAGCCGCCGGTCTGCGCTGGTAACGTCACGCGCAAGGGGAAGGGCGGTGTCGCGTTGGATCGGTGCGCGCTGTTCGTGGACGCGAGCTATGTGCTGGCTGACGGCGCACGCGCAGTCCATGGCACTCGCAATCGTGACTCGGTGTCCTGGGACTACGCGGGCCTTCTTAAGCTGCTTGCCGGCATGTCCAGGGATCGCACCGGCCTGCCGCTCCTGCGATGCTACTGGTACGACACCTCGGCCGACGGCAACCGCACGGACGAGCATGACTCGGTCGCCGATATCCCCGGAGTGAAGCTCCGTCTCACGAAGATCCGGCCCAATCGCAAAGAAGGTGTCGAGGCCGAGATTCGCAAGGACCTCAGTGCTCTTGCCCGGAATCACGCGGTGAGCGATGTGATCATCGTTAGCGCTGAGGAAGATCTGGCGCCGGTGATCGCGGAGGTTCAGGATCTCGGAATCAAGGCGATCCTGCTGACGATTGCCACCGAGGGCGACTGGGCTGCAGCGCGCACGCTCCGGCAGGAGTGTGACGATCTGATTGAGATCTCGCCTGGCCACCTCCGTCCCTTCGTCGACCTCATCTCGGGCGCAGAGCCGCAGCTGGCTGCCGCCGGATATCGCGAGCTAGCTGACGGCAGTCAGTCCGCTGAACAGCATGCCGCGATCGAGGCCCCGGCTCAGCGGCTTTACTCGTCGCCGCTGCCAACGCTGTACGAGGGCGTGCCGCAACCCCAGCTCGCGGGCCTGAGCGGGCAGCGTGAGCAGCGTGAGCCGGTGCATGGTCATAGCCAGGAACCCTCGGTGCAGCAGCCTGCTCGGGCGCAGCAGTATCAGCCGGTCGAGGGCGGCCGCGAGCTTCTGGGCGCTAATGGCGACCAGGGCTTCCGGGCAACGGGATATTCGGCACAGGAGACTGCGCGCAGTCAGGCTGGTCAGTTGCCTGGCGGTTTCGGGCAGTACGGCGTCTCCGACGACGGGCCCGGTCGTGGCGGCCCGGTTCCTGGCAGCCTTCCGGTCGGTGCTCAGGCTGCTGCCCAGCTGGGTGGGCCAGGATCGAACGGCGTGGCTGGCCGGGACAATGTGCCCGCGAGACAGCCTGACAACGGGCAGCCGACCGCAATGCCACCCGGCGCGTCCCAGAACGGCCTGCCGGGAAGCGGCCTAGGCCCGGTAGCGCAAGGCGGTATTCCTGGTGGCTACGCCGGGAACGGCATGCCGGGTGCGGGGGGCCAGGGTGGCGGTCAGTCAGGTTTGCAGTCGCATGGCTTGCCGGCGAACGGCATCCCGGCGAACGGTTTGCCCGCGAACGGCCTGGCCGGTACCGGCGGGCAGCCTGGGTTGCCGCCGCACGGCTTGCCAGCAAACGGCCTGTCAGGAAACGACGTCCAAGGCCCTCAATACGGTTCAGTCAGTGGTTCCCAGCCGGGCAGTCATCAGGGCAGTGGCCCGGACGGCAACGGGCTGCACGCTGGACTTGGCAGTGGCTCGCCACCGCAAGCGGGCATGCAACAGCCCGGCGGTATGGGCACCGGCAGCGTGAATCAGGCTGGACCTGGACAGTCTCAGCATGGCGGTCTGGGGCCTGGCGGCCAGGGCCAGAACGGCCTACCGCAGAACGGCATGCCGAATCAGGGAATCGGCCAGTTCGGCGGACCACAGCCGCCAATCCAGTCCATGCCGGGCCAGTCGATGCCAGGCCATTCCATGCCAGCACAGCCGGCGCGGCCACCGTCCCCCGGACCGGCTCATGCCCAAGCGCAGTCCGGGCTGCCCCAGGGGGCGCCCGGATCACTGCAATCGCCGGGTTCGCACGGTCAGCAGCTACCGGGGCAGCAGCAGGCCGGCCAGCAACTGTCCGGACAGGCATTGCCGGGGTCTGGCCATGCTGGTACGCAGCGCCACAACAGCAACCCCGGCGTCCCGATGTCAGCAGGCCAGTCGAACGGACTGGCGCCGCTGGAATCCCAGCGCCCCCTGCTACCTGAGCGCCAGCTTGGCAACGGAGTGCATTACGCACCGGACGGATCTGCTCCGTATGGCGGCGGGCCCGTGCAGCCGGCCCAGTTCGCCGGGCCGCCGAGCGCAGCTTATGGTCGCGGTGCCTACAGCGGCCAGCCGGGCGCCCCGTCCCCGGGGCTGTCCGTCGGCGATGCGGTTCAGTCGGCGCATGCCGAAGGCTTCGGTTTCGGCGAGGCTGTGGCGCGAGACGCACCTGCGCTGTGGCTTGAAGCCGTGCTAGCCCGCAAGCCGCGGATGCCGTCTGATTTGGAGGCGCGTTTGCTGCAAGGCTCCGCGCTGCCCATCGACTCACTGCTGCATGACGAGGTCAGGCACGCTCTGAGGCGCGGGTTCTGGGATGCGCTCGAACGTTCCCGTCACTGACGGTCTCCGGCCGGGCGCGTAATTGTCACGAAGCCATTACTGAGCCCGGTAGTCGCGCCCAAAGCGGCTGTTTCCCGGATACCTTGGATTAGTGGCAGCGCTGAGTCGGGAGCAGTTCGACTCAATCGAATTCGACGCTGCTGCGAGCGGTGATCACGCAGCTGCGGCTCGCCAGATGACCTTTCTGGCGATGACCGGCACCGAAACGACCGGCATGGCGCGTGCTGAGGCTTTCCTGCGCGCCGGCGAGCAGTGGCTGCTTGCGGACGAGCCGACGGAAGCGGCAGCCGGCTTCCGCCGTGCGATGGCCGATGGCGGTCCGGTTTTCGCTGATCCGCGGATACCGCTGGCGAGAGCGCTCTTCCAGCTCGGGCGCCAGCCTGAGGCACAGGCCCTCATCAGCGAGGTGAAAGCAGAAGGCCCCGCCGATCCGAGGAGCTGCGACCTGGTTGCCGAGCTGCTAGTCGAACGCGGGGATCTCGCGGACGCACTGGACTGGGCCACCACCGGGGTGGAGCTCTGCCTCGCCGACGGTGTTCGCGGGCAGCGGCACGACGCCGACGAGTCCGAGCTCCGCCTGCTGCTCAGGCTTCGTTATCGCATCCGCAACGACCTCGGCCTGCCCGAGGATAGCTACGACGCGATGCTGGACGATGCCTAGGAGACTGGCCTGCCAGCTGCCTCCGCTGCCCGCTCCGGCGCAGCTCGCTCCGGGCCGACGCGCAGAGCGTCAGCGGTCTCATCGAGGTCAACGAGTACCCGGTCGCCGTCAGTGATCTCGCCCGCGATGAGCCCGCGGGCCAGCTTGTCACCGATCGCCGACTGAATGAGGCGCCGCAGCGGCCGCGCGCCGTATACCGGGTCGAATCCCGTGAGCGCCAGCCATTCCTTTGCTGCCGCGGTCACCTCAAGCGTCAGTCGCCGCCCGGCCAGGCGGCCAGCCAGCCGCTGCACCTGCAGCTCGACGATCTCCGTCAGCTCCTCCGTGGTGAGGGCCTCGAACACGATCACGTCGTCGAGGCGGTTGAGGAACTCGGGCTTGAAGGTGGCGCGCACCACGGTCATGACCTTGTCCCTGGTGGCAGCGTCGTCCAGGCTCGGGTCAGCGATGTACTGAGAGCCGAGGTTGGAAGTGAGAATGAGGATCGTGTTGCGGAAGTCCACGGTCCGGCCCTGGCCGTCAGTCAGCCGCCCGTCATCGAGCACCTGCAGCAGGATGTCGAATACCTCAGGGTGCGCCTTCTCCACCTCATCCAGCAGCACCACGCAGTACGGCCTGCGCCGGACAGCCTCGGTGAGCTGGCCGCCCTCCTCGTAGCCGACGTACCCGGGCGGCGCTCCGACCAGCCTGGCGACCGAGTGCCGCTCGGAGTACTCGCTCATGTCGATCCGGATGATCGCCCGCTCATCGTCAAACAGGAACTCGGCTAGCGCCTTGGCTAGTTCGGTCTTGCCGACGCCGGTCGGGCCGAGGAACAAGAACGATCCGGACGGCCGGTCCGGATCGGAGATGCCCGCCCTGGACCTGCGGACGGCGTCCGAAACTGCCTGCACTGCTATCCGCTGCCCGACAAGCCGGTGACCGAGCTCGTCCTCCATGCGCAGCAGCTTGCCGGTCTCACCCTCCATCAGCCGCCCTGCCGGGATACCAGTCCAGGACGATACGACGTCCGCGACGTCGTCCGGGCCGACCTCCTCCTTCACCATCGGCGGACCATCGTCGCCAAGTCCGGTCTGGCTGCCGGAGTTCTCCTCGCCCGCAACTGCTGAGGCCTCGGCGATCTGCCGCTCCAGCTGCGGGATCTCGCCGTACATCAGCCTCGAGGCCGTCTCAAAGTCGGCGTCCCGCTGCGCACGCTCTGCTTGCCCGGTCAGCTCGTCGAGTTGCTTCTTCAGCTCCCCGACCTTGTTAAGGCTCGACTTCTCCCGCTCCCACCGGGCGACCAGCGCGGTCAGCTGCTCCTGCCTGTCGGCAAGGTCAGCACGCAGCCGCTCAAGCCGCTCGCGGCTGGCCGGGTCGTTCTCCTTGGCCAGCGCCATCTCTTCCATCTTCATCCGGTCGACGCTGCGCTGCAGTTCGTCGATCTCGACCGGACGGGAATCGATCTCCATCCGTAGCCGCGACGCAGCCTCGTCGATCAGGTCGATGGCCTTGTCCGGCAAGAAGCGAGCGGTGATGTACCGGTCGGATAGCGTCGCTGCCGCAACTAGCGCGGCGTCAGAGATCTGCACCTGGTGGTGTGCTTCGTACCGGCCCTTCAGCCCGCGCAGGATTGCAATGGTGTCCTCGGCCGATGGCTCGCCGATGAAGACCTGCTGGAATCGCCGCTCCAGCGCCGGATCCTTCTCGATCCGCTGCCGGTACTCGTCCAGGGTCGTTGCCCCCACCATCCGCAGCTCGCCGCGGGCGAGCATTGGCTTGAGCATGTTGCCGGCGTCCATCGCTCCTTCGGCAGCACCGGCGCCGACAACGGTGTGCAGCTCATCGATAAACGTGATGATCTGGCCGTCACTCCGCTTGATTTCGTTCAGGACCGCCTTGAGACGCTCCTCGAACTCGCCGCGGTACTTCGCGCCTGCAACCATCGCGCCGAGGTCGAGCGCGACGACGCGCTTGCCGCGCAGCGACTCGGGCACGTCGCCGGCCACGACGCGCTGGGCGAGACCCTCCACGACCGCGGTCTTGCCGACACCGGGCTCGCCGATCAGCACCGGGTTGTTCTTGGTGCGCCGTGACAACACCTGGATCACGCGCCGGATCTCCGCGTCCCGGCCGATGACCGGGTCTAGCTTTCCGTCACGCGCGCTCTGGGTCAGGTCGATGCCGTACTTCTCCAGTGCCTGATAAGTCCCTTCCGGGTCCTGCGAAGTCACCCGCGCATGCCCGCGGACCTGCTCGAACGCATCGGTCAGCTGCTTGGGCCCGGCGCCGGCCTCACGCAGCACGGTGGCCGCCTGCCCGCCGTCCGTGGCCAGGCCCACCAGCAGGTGCTCGGTCGAGACGTACTCGTCCGACATCTCGCCTGCCAGTTTCCCGGCAGTCGCCAGGGCTGACAGCAGCTGCCGCGAGGTCTGCGGTGCGCTTACTGTCTCCCCGGCCGCTCGTGGCAGGCGGCTGATCTGGTCGCGCACCTTCTTCAGCACGTCGGCAGGGTCCGCCCCGACGGCGCGAAGCAGCGGCGACGCGGTGCCGCCATCCTGCTGGACCAGGGCGGCGAGCAAATGCAGGCCGTCAACGGCCGGATTGCCGGCCGAGGCTGCCATTTGCACTGCCTCGGAGAGAGCCTCCTGGCTCTTCCTGGTCAGCTTCTCATCCACAGTTTGTCTTCTCCTCGGTACAAGTTGCGTGCCGCTGTTTGTCGGACGGCGCGGCATCCGCCATGACGAGCCGGATCAGGCCGGGCCCGGGTTGCTGGGTGCCTGGGTGTTGCTGGCAGCTGCCGCGGCTCCGGGGTGGCCGGGATCGGGGCCAACCCGGTGAGCTGCCTCAGGGTGCGCCGCGCTCACGTGGTGGACCGGGACAAGCGCAGCCCCGTCTGACCGGTTCCGGACGAGTGTCGCTAGCCTGGCCGCGACCGCTCGGGTGGACTCGAGCTCAGCGCGAAGCTGGCCCAGCTCGGCGTGCATTTCCGCGAGCAGCTGCCTGCTCCGCCGCTCGGCTAGCTCCAGTTCCAGGATCCGCTTGATCCCGGACAGGTTTATGCCTTCCTCCTGGGACAGGCGCTGCACCTCGCGCAGGATCAAGATGTCGCGGAGCGAGTAGCGACGGCCCCGGCCGGCTGCCCGGCCTGGTGAGACCAGGCCTAGCCGGTCATAGGCACGCAATGTCTGCGGGTGCAGGCCGGACAGCTGAGCGGCTACCGAGATGACGTAGACGGGCGTGTCATCGGAGAGCTCGAACTGGCTAGTCATGTCATCTCCTTCCGGCGCTCGGCGTGGCTAGCCGTTCGCGTACTTCAGCAATTCGGCCCGCGGATCGGGGCCCGCGGTCGCGTCGCGGAACGTCTCGAGCGCATCCCGCGCCTTGTCGTTCAGATCCTGCGGCACCTGCACGTTCACGGTCACGAGCATGTCGCCGGTTGTGCCGTCCTTGCGACGGACGCCCTTTCCGCGCACCCGGAAGGTGCGGCCGTTCGGCGTGCCGGCCGGGATACGCAGGCTGACCGGCATGCCGCCGTGCGACGGCACCTTGATCTCGGCGCCGAGCGCGGCCTCGGAGAAGGTCACCGGTACCGTGATGGTCAGGTTTGCCCCCGAGCGGCTGAATGTCCCGTGCGGGTGCGGCTCGACATGTACGCGAACGTAGAGGTCACCTGGCGGTCCGCCACGCTCGCCCGGCGCTCCCTTGCCCGCGATCTTGATCCGCTGGCCGTCCGCAACGCCCGCCGGGATCCTCGCCTGGATCGTTCGGGTGCTCATCGCCCGTCCGCTGCCAGAACATTCCTGGCACGGGTCGTCGACGACAAGCCCGCGTCCGCGGCAGGTCTTGCACGGCTCAGAGAAGGCGAAGCTGCCGAGGTTCCGGCTGCCCTGGCCAGTGCCCTCACAGGTCGGACACACTCTGGGCACTGTCCCTGCCTTGGCGCCGGTCCCCTTGCACACCTTGCACGGACCTTCGCCGGTGAGCCGGAGCGACACGGTCGTGCCATCGATCGCGTCGCCGAACGGCAGCGACGTCTCGGTCTCCACGTCCGCGCCGCGGCGCGGCCTCGCCGACGGCCCGGTCGTGCCGCCGGAGCGGGTGCCGAAAACGCCGCCGAGCAGGTCACCCAGCCGGCCGCCGGATCCGCCAGATGTATTGCCGAACAGATCGCCGAGGTCAAAGTTGTAACTACCGCCCGCGGATCCGGATCCTGGCATCCGGGCCCCAGTGCCAAACAACGAGCGAGCCTCGTCGTACTCCTTGCGCCGCTTGTCGTCCGACAGGACGTTGTAGGCCTCGGAGATCTCCTTGAACCGAGCCTCAGCCTTCGGGTCGCCCTCGTTCGCATCCGGATGGTACTTCCGGGCGAGCTTCCGGTAGGACTTCTTGATCTCGTCAGCAGTAGCGCCCTTGGCGACCCCAAGGGTCTTGTAATAGTCCTTCTCCAGGTAATCCTTGGTGCTCAACGGGCCTCTCTCGGGATCTATTTAGATGTCGGAGCCGGACGGCCGGCCTGCGCAGGCCGCCCGGCTCCTGACTCACCGTTCGCCGGTCCCATCACCCGCGCTGGTGTCGCCGCTGTCGCTGGCTTCCCCGCCGTCAGCGGCGCCAGGTGCGGCATCGTCCGTCCCGGCCTGGTCGGGCGCATCGCCGCCAGGCTCGGCCACGGCTACCCGCGCCGGGCGGATGATCCGTTCGCCGACCTTGTAGCCAGGCTGCAGGATCTGCACTGCGGTCGGCTCGGTGACGTCGGCTGAGTAGGAATGCATCAGCGCTTCGTGCAGCGTCGGGTCGAACGGGTCCCCGCTCTCCCCGAAAGGCGTCAGGCCTAGCTTGAACGCAATGCCCTCCAGCGATTCGCCGACTGACTTAAAGCCGCCAGTCAGTTCGCCGTGCTCCCTAGCCCGGCCGATATCGTCCAGTACCGGTACCAGTTCGTTCAGCACATTCGCAAGCGCCTGCTCCCGTACGGCCAGCCGGTCGCGCTCAACTCGCTTGCGGTAGTTGGCGTACTCCGCCTGAAGCCGCTGCAAGTCCGCCGTCCGCTCGGCCAGCATCGCGGTCGCCTTCGCGGCAGCAGCATCCCCGGCTTGCCGTGCCGTGCCGGGCGCTGTTGCCGAACTTGCCGGGCTCTCGGCAGCGCCAGGTTCGTCATCCGCCAGCCGGCCGGAGTCGGTAGCGGCGCGAGCGGGAGCTCCGTCGGCCGGCGAGCCCGGCTCCGGACTGGCGGTCATGCCGCCCGGCCTGGACACCGAATGCTTGCCCGGCCTCGGCTGCGTCCCGGCCTGAGCCGACCCGCGCCGCGGGCCGGGCTCACCGGGATCTCGTACCTGGCCAGTGGCCGGGTCGATCCGCCTGCGATCGCGGATGACCGGGCCCTGGCTCTCCTCGTCAGGCCTCATCAGGCGGCGCCACCCTCCTCGTGGGCCGGCTTCTCGTCATCGACGATCTCGGCCTCGACGACGTCGTCGTCCTGGCCGCCGGCCTCGCCGCCTGCCTCGCCGTCCTGCGCGCTGGCGGCCTGCGACTGGGCGTAGATGGCAGTCCCCATCTGCTGACTGACCTGAGCAGCGTGCTCGCTGGCCGTCTTGATGGCCTCGGTGTCAGTTCCTTCAAGCGCCTTCTTCAGGTCGGCGATCGCGGACTCGACCTCCGACTTGACGTCGGCGGGCACCTTGTCGGCGTTCTCGGAGAGGAATTTCTCCGTGGTGTAGGCCAGGGACTCCGCCCGGTTGCGGACCTCAGCCTCATCGCGCCGCTGACGGTCCTCCTCGGCGTACTTCTCCGCGTCGGCCATCATCCGCTCGATGTCGTCCTTGGCCAGCGCAGAGCCACCCGAGATAGTCACGGACTGCTGCTTGCCGGTGCCCAGGTCCTTAGCCGACACGTTCACGATGCCGTTAGCGTCGATGTCGAAGGTGACCTCGATCTGCGGGATGCCGCGCGGCGCCGGAGCGATCCCGGCCAGCTCGAACATGCCGAGCTTCTTGTTGTACGCGGCGATCTCGCGCTCGCCCTGGAAGACCTGGATCTGCACCGACGGCTGGTTGTCGTCAGCGGTGGTGAAGATCTCCGAGCGCTTGGTCGGGATCG
>Ga0335075_10016596_pt1 | contig 10982 bp, 9 predicted proteins | sample Lox_Sample_24_FD_206723 | JGI IMG/M metagenome (GOLD analysis project Ga0335075, IMG submission 206723) | Soil microbial communities from Loxahatchee National Wildlife Refuge, Florida, United States - Lox_Sample_2.4 | ecosystem: Environmental > Terrestrial > Soil > Wetlands | place: USA: Florida... | reverse complement strand
CTCACCCATCTCCTGGAGCTTGGCCATGACGGCCTTGCTCTCGACGCCGAACTCCTTCGCGAGTTCGTAAACCCGGACCTTCGCCACTGCGCTCCCTCTACTCGGCCCGGATGCTCCGGGCCTGCCAGCCGGGCGGGGCAGGGCGTGCTCCGTCCGGCGTCAGATTGTGCTGTTCATCGCCGCATGCTCATCGGGCGCTCATCGCAATTAAGCCTTCTTTCGTCCGTCCCAGTCGCTCGCTATTCGCCGGACAAGTATTCCGCGACCCGCACCACCGGCAAAGGTGCCGGGAGGCGGAGGGCCCGCGAGAATGCCTTGCGGCGCTGGGCTCGTTCCAAGCATGCCAGGCTGCGGTGCAAGTACGCACCCCGGCCGGGCTGCCGCATGGTGATGTCAGGAACAATTTCGCATCCTGCCGCCACCAGGCGAACCAAGTCGGTCTTAGCCGCGCGCGCCCCGCACCCGATGCAGGTCCGGACCGGCGCGGCCCGTTCGCTGTCCAGCTTACAGGGCCTGGGCCTCGGCGGCGCCGGCTGCAGGCCCGGCCTCGGCCGTATCCGGCCGAATGTCTATCCGCCAGCCGGTCAGCCGGGCAGCGAGCCTGGCGTTTTGCCCTTCCTTGCCGATCGCCAGCGAGAGCTGGTAGTCCGGCACGATGACCTGGGCCTCCTTCGCGGCGAGGTCGATGACGTTGACCTTCGTCACCCGTGCGGGCGAGAGGGCGTGCGCCACGAATTCGGCAGGATCGGGCGAGTAGTCGACAATGTCGATTTTCTCCCCGTGCAACTCGGTCATGACGTTACGTACCCGGCTGCCCATCGGGCCGATGCAGGCACCCTTCGCGTTGACGCCTGGCTGATGCGAGATCACCGCGATCTTGCTGCGGTGTCCCGCCTCGCGGGCGATCGCCGCGATCTCGACAGCACCCGAGGCGATCTCAGGTACCTCCATCGCGAAGAGCTTCTTCACCAGGTTGGGGTGCGACCGGGATAGCGTCACGGACGGTCCGCGGTAGCCCTTCCTTACGTGCAGCACATAGCAGCGCAGCCGCTCGCCATGGATGTACTTCTCACCCGGCACCTGCTCGGTTGGCGGCAGGATCGCTTCCAGCTTGCCCAGGTCGACTAGCACAGCTCGCGGGTCTCTGCCCTGCTGGATCACGCCGGCTACCACGTCGCCCTCACGGCCGGCGTACTCGCCGAAGGTCAGCTCGTCCTCCGCATCGCGGAGCCGTTGCAGGATCACCTGGCGGGCCGTCGTGGCCGCGATCCGGCCGAAACCGGCAGGCGTGTCGTCATATTCCCTGCCTGGCTCGCCGTCGACTTCGGCTTCGGCTTCACGTGCCCACACCGTCACGTGCCCACTGCTGCGATTCACCTCGACGCGCGCCGCCGCTGCAGCACCGTCGGTCTTGTGATACGCCACAAGCAGCGCGTCCTCGATCGCCTTGATCGCAAGATCGAGCGAGATGTCCTTCTCCGCCTCCAGGCTTCTCAGGACGCTCAGGTCAATGTCCACCTAGTCCTCCTCGCCCAGATCCTCATCGCCGGCGGAGTCGTCGAAATGACCGAACTCGACCTGGACCCGGCCGGGGCCAAGCTCGGCGTACTGGTAGTCGTGAGTCACGCCGTCGCGCTCCAGGGTCACGCCCCGTTCGCTCGAGGCCACGATCCGGCCTTCTGCCACGACGGCCCCGTTCCCGTTCTGATGACCCTGGGTCTCAGTCTTCAGGGGAACGACAACCAGCCGCCCGACCGCGCGGCGCCAGTGCCGCGGCTGGGTCAGCGGCCGGTCGACGCCAGGCGACGACACCTCGAGGGTGTACGGCTGCTCGCCCATCTCGGCGGAGTTATCCAGCTTGACAGACAGCTCACGGCTGGCGAGAGCGATGTCGTCCAGGCTCACACCGCCATCGGCGTCGACGACCACGCGGAGGACCCGACGGCGACCGGCCGCAGTGACCCGAATGCCCTCCAGGTCCATGTTCATGGCATGAACCACCGGCTCGAGTAGGCGGACCAGCCTGTCGTTGTCGAGGGCCTGGCCAGGCTGCGCAGCCCGCGGCCCGGCTCCCCGGCCGCCAGCCTGTGCGTTGGCCCTGGGATGCGAACCGCGACGGGAGCCACCGTGCATGACGACCTCCTCGCCCGCGACCTGTGCTGTTATCCGCGCCGGTGCTGTTAACCGTGCCGTCATCTAGCCTATCCGGGACGCGGCGCACTGGATCGAGGCCGGGCCGATCGGCCCGGCGTGACATTCTGGGGCGGCAGTTGCAGAGCTACACGGCAGGCGTTACGTGGTAGGGGGTGCAGTTGTGGCGGACGGCTCCGCGAGTGCTAGCCGCATCCCGGCAGCAGGCCTGTCCCGGCGCGCACTGCTGACTGCATCGGCGGCCGCGCTGCCGTTGCTCGTCACTGCGTGCCGGGGGATCCAGGTCCTGGGCACGCCGCCCCCGCCGCCGGCTGACGTCCGCACGCTGCAGGCCGCGATCGCAGCCGAGGAGGCCATGGTTGCCCGGTACGCCTCGGCGCTCAAGCTGCTGACGCTTGCTGCTTCTACGCGGTACAGCGCGGCGGCTGCGGGGATCGCCGCCTACGCCTCCGCCCGCGCCGTTCACGCCGAGCACGTGGCGCACCTCGCGCAGCTCAAGTCGCGGCTAGTCGAGCCGCCCGGTGCCCGGCCCTCAGCGCATCTGCCGCCGACGTATCCGACCGCAACCCCCGGCGCGACGACCCAGAGCCCGTCGGCGAATTCGACCCCGGCCTCGAGCCCGACCTCGAGCCCGACCTCGAGCCCGACGTCGGCTCCGGGCTCGGCGGCGACCGGCGCGCCCAGTGCGCGCGGCGTGCTGGGCGAACTGGAGCTTGCCGAGCAGGCTGCGTCTGACCGTCTGATTGCCGAGCTGGGCGGGTTGCCGCCGTCGCTGGCCCAGCTGTTCGCGAGCATCGCGGCGTCGGAGGCGACGCATGTGGAGTATCTGCGCGCGGCGAGGCGGGGTCGATGACGAGCGCATCAGGACAGGACACGGGTTCGCAGCAGGTCCTCGCCGCGCTGCAGGCCGCGTTGGCGGCCGAGCAGGCCGCGAGTTACGGCTACGGAGTCGTCGGCGCGCGCCTGCCGCAAGGCTCGGCCAAGCAGGGCACGGCCACCGCCGACTGGGTCACGCATCTGCGCGCAGCAGACAAGCTGACCGTGATGATCAGCGCGCGCGGCGGGAAGCCCGTCCCGGCCGCGGTCGCTTACCAGCTACCCGAGCCGGTCCAGACGGCCACCGAGGCTACGGCGCTCGCCGCCCTGCTGGAGGATCGGGTGGCGCAGGCCTACCTCGGCATCGTGGCCCTTCCGGAAAGCGGACTACGCAGCTTCGGCGCTCAGCAAGTGCGCGCGGCGGCATTGCGGGCGGCGGCATGGCGCGGTTCCACGCAGGCCTTCCCCGGCCTGCCGACCGCCAGCCTGCGCACGGCCGGGAGCAGACCGCCCGACGCTCCCGCGAACGCGGCTCCATGATCGTTTTTATCCAAGCTCCATGATCGATGTGAGCTTGCTGTCGCTATAGCGACAGCAACCTCACATCCACGGAGGCCGAAGGGCACGGATCAGCCGACCACGGACCGGTGAGTGTGCGGATGGACCGGTGAGTGCGGATAAGGCAGCCGGCCACGGACCGGTGAGTGTACGGATGGACCGGTGAGTGCTGATCAGCCGGCCGCGGCGAGGACGCGCTCGATCATCGAGGCTGCGCCTTCCAGGTCCTCACCGGCCGCGATCCGCTCGGCCCATGACCACCAGAACCACCACAGCCCGTCCTGCCCGCGGCCCGCGTAGACATCCTCGGCCAATGCGGACGCGGACGGATTCACTACGTGCAAGCTCGGGACCCGGCCTGGCGGCGTCACCAGGCGAGTCCGCATGCCGTGCCGCGACAGCACCTCGGCGAGCCCCTGGAGCCGGGCCAGGTTCGTCTGCCAGGTCTGCGAACGCGCTACCGCAACAGCCGGCGTAGTAGCATCCTTGGCCGCGGCTGCCACGGCTGTCCGCTGCGCCTCAATCGTCATCCTGTCACCCCAGGTAGCTGTTTCACAGCATAGAGTAATGACACCTTCCAAAGAATGCCGCGACCGGGTACTGCCGTGCAACATGCATGGTGAAATTCCCTACCCGCGTTTAGCCGGCTTCTTACCGGGAAGCCACTGGCGGCACTGGACGGACGGCGGTCGTCCCGGCCACACTGAGGTGCACCGCCCAGGTAAACGACGAGTAAATGGCCGCCATGGGAGGTGACGCCGTGGGAGGCGCGCAGAGCCCAACCGTCAGGCGCCGTCGGCTTGCACTGGAACTCAGGCGTCTTCGCGAGACAGCGAAGCTCACCTGCGAAGAGGTGGCCGAGCAGCTTGAGTGTTCAGCGTCCAAGATCAGCCGGGTCGAGACCGGCCGGGTCTCGGTATCGCCGCGAGACGTGCGCGACATGCTGGAGATCTACGGGGTGCCCGCCGACCAGCGCGATGGCCTTGTGCAACTGGCCCGCGAGTCCCGCCAGAAGGGCTGGTGGCACGCGTACGGCGACACCGTTCAGCCGCACTTTGCCACCTACCTTGGACTGGAAAGCGCGGCCTCGGAGATCAGGATCTACGAGGTCAACCTGATTCCGGGCCTGCTGCAGACCGAGGGATACGCGCGCGCCGTGATCAGCGCCGGAATGGTTAACAGCCCGCGGGACGACGTCGAGCGTCGCGTCGCGCTGCGGATGGAGCGGCAGCGGCTGACGATCACCAGCCCGCCAAAGTTGTGGGTCGTGCTGGACGAAGCCGCGCTGCGACGTCAGGTCGGCGGCGCGGAAGTGATGCGGGTGCAACTGGAGTACCTGCGTGAGCTCAGCGCCATGCGGAACGTCTGGCTGCAAGTGATCCCGTTCGGCGGGGGCGCGCATCCAGCCATGGGCCGGCCATTCGTCATTCTCTCCTTCGGAGAGGATGCCGACCCGGACGTGGTGTACCTGGAGGACCTGACCAGCGCGCTGTGGGTGGAAAACGTCGAGGAAGTCCACCGGTACAGCGTGTTCTTCAACCACCTGCAGGCAACGGCACTGTCCTTCGACGACTCGGCGGCTCTGATGACCGCAGTGCTGAAGGAGATGTAGGCAGTCAGGCCAGCACGGTCTCAGGCCAGCACTGGGGGCAGCGGCTCGGCATGCAACACCGTCAGCCGCGACACCGCGCGGGTGAGCGCGACATACAGCCGGTGCAGGCCGCGCGCCTCGGCGCTCGCGATCTTGCTCGGCTCATAGACAATGACCTGGTCAAACTCCAGGCCCTTAGCGAGTGTCACCGGGACCAGCGTGATCCGCTCGCCGGTGGCCGCTCCCGCCAGCACCGCATGCGGGATGGACGCTGCCGTCAGGGCTGCCCCGAGTGCGGGGATCTGGTCATCGGCTGCGATCACGGCCGCAGAGCCAGGACGGCCAAGCGCGTCCGAGCAGGCCGCCGCCAGCGCGTCATCCAGAGCGGCCGGGGCAAGCTGCCGCACGACAAGCGCGCCAGAGTCCTGTCGCACCGAGGTCGCCGGGCTCAGGCCAGGCGCGATCTCGGTGAGCAGCTTGCTGGCGAAGTCGAGAATCTGCCGGGGCACCCGGTAACCGGTGTCGAGCACCCGGTAGTCAGCATCGGGCTTCCCCAGATAGCCGAGCATCTGCTCCCAGCTTGTGGTCGCCCATGCGGTGGTCCCCTGCGCGATGTCGCCGAGCACGGTGGCAGAGCCGGTGGCGCAGCGGCGCCCGATGGCCCGGCACTGCATGGGCGACAGGTCCTGGGCCTCGTCCACGACGATGTGCGCCAGGCTTGGCGTGCGCTCGATCAGGTCGGCCATCTCGTCGATCAGCACAGCGTCAGCCGCGCTCCACCGGGCCGAGCCGTGGCTCCGCGGCGGCTTCGACCATGTGATCAGAGCCTGCTCGGCCTCGTCGAGCACGCCGTTCGCGGCTCGTTTCAGCACGTCGGGATCGGATAGCAAGCGGAATACGAGCCGGATCGGATCGGCCTTCGGCCAGATGCCAGCAACGGCCGCCTGTACCTGCTTGCTGCGCCGGACCGACTCGTGGGTGCGGTCGTCACAGGTCTCGCCAGCCGCCTCCATCCGGGTCAGGATCACGTGCGCGATCCGGTGCGTGAGCATGTCGCGGCCAGTCCCGTACCGGACGCCCCGCTCGCGCAGCTCCGCGGCGAGCTCAGCGATCTCGGCGGCTGACACCCTCCAGCGGCGTGATCCGCGCGCCAGCATGATCGGCTCGGCGGGCTCGGCGAGCTGCTCCCACAGCGCGTTACTGAGCACCTGTGCCATCCGGGCGTCGCCCTTGACCTTGGCGGCCTGCTCGGAGTCAGTTCCGCGCACTCCGACAGCCGACGTCAGGTCGGCCACCGACAGCTGCGCGACGTCCAGCTCGCCGAGAGCGGGCAGTACGTTCTGGATGTAGGCGAGGAATGCCTTGTTCGGGCCGATGACCAGCACACCGCCGCGGCTCAGCCGCTGCGCGTGGGCGTACAGCAGGTAAGCCACCCGGTGCAGGCCGACCGCCGTCTTGCCGGTACCGGGCGCGCCCTGGACGCAGACGGTTTGCTCAACGCCCGCGCGAACGATGTCGTCCTGGTCAGGCTGGATCGTCGCCACGATGTCCCGCATGGGGCCGGAGCGGGGCCGCTCGATCTCCTCAATCAGGATGCGGCTGGTGGCTGGCGCCGCCTGCGGCACTCCGGCTCCGAATCGCTCGTCCTCGAACGCGGTCAGCTCGCCGCCGTCGAAACCGAACCGGCGCCGCATCTGCAGTCTCATCGGGTCGGCCTGGCTGGCCCGGTAGAACGGCCGCGACACCGGCGCCCGCCAGTCGATGACGACCGGCGTGCCGTGCCGATCGTGCACGTGGCGCCGGCCAACATGGAAGTGCTCGCTGGCGGGCACGTCCGCCTGCGCTTCGTCGGCGGTGGCGGCATCCAGAGCCCCGGGCCGGTAGTCAAGGCGGCCGAAGAACAGCGGCGTATCGGGCAGGTCACGCAAGGCCTCGGCCCGGCGGTACAAGTCGGCCTTGAGGTACTCCTCGGAGACCGGGTCCCCGCCCATGGCCCGCAGGGATAGTACGTCAGTGCGCATCAGCCCGAGATCCTCGCGTGATCTGCGCAGATACTCGCGCTCGGCCGCTAGTACGTCGTCCGCGGCGGTGCGTCCCGAACTCGCCGACGGCATGACTCATCACCTCTTTCAAGGCAGCTGGGAGTTGAGATCAGTTCTCATCGGAACGGCGGTGCTGCAAGCAGCAGCATTACGAACGTAGGCGGTTGCTAACGGTGGCGGCACAAGAGCCCAGCAGCCTACCCGGCCGACGAGCCGCGCGCCACCAAGAAAAGGCGGGCCGGTTGCTCGGGGTGCACCGGGGGGCTGAGCCCCCGTGGATCAGTTATTCGGGGGTACACGGGGGGCGGAGCCCCGTGGGTCAGCTAGAACAGCACGGACATGAAGGTCCCTGCCTGGTTGAAGCCAACCCGCCGGTAGGCCGCCCTGGCCGGGGCGTTGAAATCGTTCACGTACAAGGTCACCACTGGCGCGAGCTGCAGCGCGGCGCGCACGACGGCTGCCATGCCGCGGACGGCGTGCCCGCGGCCCCTGGCCTCTGGCGGCACCCAGACGCCCTGCACCTGGCAGGCCTGCGGGGTGACCGCGCCGACCTCGGCCTTGAAGATCACCTTGCCGTCGTCGATCCGCGCGAACGCCCTGCCAGCCGTGATCAGGTCGGCTTGCCGGGCGCGGTAGGCCACACCACCGTCCGCGCCGATGGGCGACACGCCGACCTCCTCAGTAAACATCGCGATGCACGACGGCAGCACGATGTCAAGTTCGGCCGGCCGGACCATTCGCACGAAGGGATCAGGCTCGATCGCGGACGGTGCCGACATGGCCAGCACTGGCTGAACCGGGCGCACGTCGCGAGGCGTGCCCCAGGCAGGTGCGAGCTGGGACCACAGCTGGCTGACCGCTTCGGCCGGACCCACGATCGATGAGCACCGGCGGCCTTGCATCCGCGCCCTTGACGCGAATGCCGTTACCGCGTCCGGTCCGGCCTCGACCGGTACGAGGTTGGCACCCGAATAGCACAGCGCGGTGAGCTGGCCGCCGTCGCTGTAGCCCCAGAGCTGGCCGCCCAGCCGGGACGGATCGATGCCGGCCGCGCGGATCCGCGCGGCGACGAAGATGTTGGCGATCGGGTCCCGATCACAGATGGCCAGTGCTTCGTCGCGATCGTGATCAGTAAGGAGCCGCAGCGACGCCGAACGCCATGGCCTTGTGCGCAGCACACCTCCAGAATAACGGCTTTGCCCGCGGGCTATGCCCTGGGCGCCGGCACGGCGGGGCAGGTCGCATTGACGAGGCCCGATCCCGCAGGCAGCGACCCGTCGGCCAGGTATCGGTTGAGGTAGCCATTGACGCAGTTGTTCGGCGGCTGGGCAAGCGACTGCCCGTGGTTCCCGCCGCCCTCGACGACCACCATGCGAGCACTTGGCAGCAAGCGGCGGGCGACCAAGGCGCCCGCATACGGCGTAGCCGCATCCAGCGTGCCCTGGAGCATCAGGATGGGCGGCAATCCGCCACCGCGAATCGCCAGCGGCTTCGCGGGTCCCTTCACCGGCCAGAATGCGCACGCCGCGTTGAACCACGCGTTGCCCCACGTCTCGAACGGCGCCTTGGCGTAAACCTGCCGCGTGTCGGTATTCCAGTACGCCCAGTTGCGCGGCCAGTTAACGTCGCTGCACTCGACCGCCGTGTACACGGCGAACTCGTTCTCGTTCTGCTTGCCGATCGCGTTGTAGAGCGCGATGAGCTCAGAAGCTGACCTGTCGCGCACGTAGGCGGACAGCGCGGCAGCCAGGTAGGGCCACCAGGCGTCGCTGTAGCCGCCCACCAGGAACGTGTCGGTCAGCTCATCCGGTCCGATGACCGGGCCCGATGGCCCGGAGATCGGGTGCGCCTGAAGTCGCTTCAGCGTGGCGTTGAAGGTTGAGTAGACCTGCGGCTCGGTAGCGCCCAGACGGAAGACATCGTCAGCGTGGGCGATCCACGAGAAGAATGCCCTCATCCGCCCCTGGAACGCGTAGTCCTGGTCGATGTTGTCGCCGTACCAGGCACTGACCGGATCCACCACGCTGTCCAGCACCATCCGGCGGATCCGGTGCGGGAACAGTGTCGCGTACACCTGGCCCAGGTAGGTGCCGTAGGACACGCCGTAGTAGCTGATCTGCCGCTGCCCGAGCGCTGCCCGGATCGAGTCCATGTCCCGTGCCAGGTCCACAGTGGACATGTAGGGCAGCAGCCAGCCGAACCTGCGCTCGCAGTCGGCCGCATACTGTCTGGCCCTGTTCTCAAGCACCCGCTCGGCCGCGGGGCTGGCCGGCACGTAATCCGGCCTGGGCCTAGAGAAGAATGCCGGATCGCAGCTGAGCGCCGGGACCGAGGAACCAGTGCCGCGCGTGTCAAAGCCGACGATGTTATACCGGGCGGCCACGCTTCGGCTCAGCCCGGCAGCTGTAAGAGCGGCGAACTGCAGGCCGCTGGCGCCAGGTCCGCCCGGGTTGACCAGCAACGCGCCGAGCCGACGCCCGACCGGGGCTGTCGCGGGGATCTCCGATAGCGCAAGAGTGATCTTCCGGCCGGCCGGATCGGCGTAGTTCAGCGGTACTTGGAGGCTGGCGCATTTCATCCGGATTGCAGCTGGCGGTGCGCCGGAACTCGGTGGCCCGACCGTGGCCTGGGCGCACGTATGCCAGCTCAGGCCAGAGGCGGCCGCAACCTGATTGGACGACCCCGATGAGGTGCAACCAGCCAGGGCGGCCACACCCAGGGCCACGGCCAAGACCGCGGTCATCGCTCTGGTCATGCCGCAATCTTGCCCGGCCCTGGCCGGAGACGAACGGGCTAGCTCTCCGCGGGTTCTACGGCGGCGGCGAGCTTCATCGCCTCTTCGATGAGGGTCTCCACGATCTGCGACTCGGGCACCGTCTTGATCACCTCGCCGCGGACGAAGATCTGGCCCTTGCCGTTGCCGGATGCCACGCCCAGGTCGGCCTCCCGAGCCTCGCCCGGCCCGTTGACGACACAGCCCATGACGGCGACCCGCAACGGCACCTCGAGCCCGTCGAGGGCGGCGGTCACCTGGTCGGCGAGGGTGTAGACATCCACCTGGGCCCGGCCGCAGGACGGGCAGGAGACGATCTCCAGTCCTCGCTGGCGCAGGCCAAGCGATTCCAGGATGGCGATGCCGACCTTCACCTCCTCGACCGGCGGGGCGGACAGCGACACCCTGATGGTGTCGCCGATGCCCTCGGCGAGCAGCGCGCCGAAGGCGACCGCCGACTTGACCGTGCCCTGGAAGGCCGGCCCGGCCTCGGTCACACCCAGGTGCAGCGGGTACTCGCAGCGCTCGGCGAGCAGCCGGTAGGCGTTGATCATCACGACCGGGTCATGGTGCTTGACGGAGATCTTGATGTCGTTGAAGCCGTGCTCCTCGAACAGCGAGCACTCCCACAGCGCGGACTCCACCAGCGCTTCGGGAGTGGCCTTCCCGTACTTGGCGAGCAGCCGCTTGTCCAGCGAGCCGGCGTTGACGCCGATCCGGATGGGAATCCCGGCTTCCGACGCGGCCTTGGCGATCTCGCCGACCTTGTCGTCGAATGTCTTGATATTACCGGGGTTAACACGCACCGCGGCGCAGCCTGCGTCAATGGCAGCGAACACGTACTTCGGCTGGAAGTGAATGTCCGCGATGACCGGGATCTGTGACTTGCGGGCGATTTCGGGCAGGGCGTCGGCGTCGTCCTGGGACGGCACAGCCACCCGGACGATCTGGCAGCCGGCCGCAGTCAGCTCGGCGATCTGCTGCAACGTCGCGTTGACGTCCGCGGTAAGCGTAGTGGTCATCGACTGCACCGAGACTGGTGCGCCGCCGC
>Ga0335075_10016595_pt1 | contig 10982 bp, 12 predicted proteins | sample Lox_Sample_24_FD_206723 | JGI IMG/M metagenome (GOLD analysis project Ga0335075, IMG submission 206723) | Soil microbial communities from Loxahatchee National Wildlife Refuge, Florida, United States - Lox_Sample_2.4 | ecosystem: Environmental > Terrestrial > Soil > Wetlands | place: USA... | reverse complement strand
AGGGCGCCCGGGCTTGTGGCCCGGGCGCGGCGCCAGGCGGCCCAGCCGCGGCCGGCGCCGTAGGACAGCGCGCCGAGGATTCCGACGAAGAAGCCGACAGGCCAGTTGTACTGGTATGAGAAGGCGATCGCGGCCCACACGGTGACGAGCGCGATGACGACCGACAGGAGCATGGCCAGCAGCGGCCTGCTGGTGAGAGACCGGGCGGCCGCGGGGGGTCCGATCATGAGGCTGAAGATCAGCAGGGCGCCGACGACCGGGACGGTCATCGTGGTCGCCAGGGCGAGCACGAGGAGGAAGCACATCTCGATGCGGTAGGCGTGGACGCCCCTGGCCTCGGCTATCTCCGGGGTGATGGAAGAGAGCATCAGCGGCCGGTAGATCACGGCTATCGCCACGATGCAGGCGATGCCCAGCAGCGCGGTGGGCAGGATCTCACTGCTGCTCACCCCCAGGATCTCGCCGAAGAGCAGCGAGTAGATCTCTGGCTCGTACTCGATGGTCCTGGACAAGAACGCGGCGCCGAGGGCGAGCATCAGCACCAGCGCCAGCGCGGTGACGACGTCGCGCCGGCCGCGGCGGCCCATGGCGCCGATCCCGAGCGCGCCGAACAGGGAGAATACGGCCAGGCCGATGAGGGTGTTGATGCCGAGCAGGGCTGCGCCGGCAGCGCCGGCGAACGCGCCCTTGGGGATGGCGTGGGCGGGGAACGCCGAGCCCCTGAGCACGACGAAGTACCCGACCACGCCGGCGACGACAGCGACGATCGTGGCCGAGATCCAGGCGTTCATCATGAAGCCCGAGGCGAACACGTGCCCTCCTTCCAGGCCTGCTGTGCCTGCCTCATGCGGCGACCTTGTCGTGTTCGGCGGCAGCGGCCTGCTCTGCTGGCCGCTCGCTGCGGCGACCCGCCCGGAGGGCGGGCAGGCCCGACGCGAGGTAGGTGATGAAGACGACGCTGACGATGAAGAAGCTGACCGGCAGGCCGTCGTGGCTGGATCCCCAGTAATAGCTGTCGTAGGCCAGCAGGACACCGAGCAAGACGGCGAGCACGCCGATCAGGCAGGCGACACCCATCGCCCAGGCCACCCGCTTGGTCAGCCGGAGCGCCGCGGCGGCCGGACCGATCAGCAGGGCGGTCGACAGGATGGCGCCGGTGGCCAGGGAGGACAGCCCGACGGAGACGGCCAGGGCCAGCATGTACAGCACGCTGACCAGGCGGACCGGCACGCCGCGGGCGACAGCGATATCGGGGCTGACCGTGCTCAGCAGCAGCGGGCGGCAGACCACCGCGAGGGCGACGACCGCTATCCCGCCGAGGATTATTGCGTCGGGGATGGTGGAGCTGGTGGTGGTGAAGATGGAGCCGAACAGGACCTGCTGGACGGCACCGGTCGTGGCCCCGGTAACGCTGGTGAGGTACAGGAACAGGGCGGACAGGCCGATCGCGGCGCCAAGCACAACGCCGGTGGCCAGATCCCTGCTACGAACTCGCTGGACCCCGATCAGGTCCATCACAGCAGCGCCGACGACGTCCAGGCCGACGAACCCGGTGACCGGGCTCAGCCCGGCCAGCAGCGCCCCGGACCCGCCTGCCGCGGCGACATCGCCTAGCGCGTGCCCAGCGAAGGACTGGCCGCGCATGACGGTGAACACGCCGGTCACGGCGCAGACAACGGCGACCGCGGTCCCGATCGTGACGGCGACGTGGACCTGCGCACTGGCGAAGAAGCCCGGCTCGAAGATGGCGGTGTAAACCTGATGCACGGGCGGTCAGCCTCCCTCGGCGGCCGCGCCCGGGGCCAAGGCTGGCTCGTGACCCGCTGCGCCGGCCACGACCAGGACGCGGCCGTGCACGTGCAGCACCTCGACGTGGTAGCCGTACAGGCGGCTGAGCACCTCGGACGTGACGACCTCGGCCGTCGTCCCGCTGGCAGCACGGCCGCCGGCCAGGTAGACGATGCGGTCCATGACCGGCAGCAACGGGTTCATCTCGTGCGCGGACAGCAGCACGGCGATCTGCTGCTCGCGGGCAATGCGGGCGAGCAAGCCGATGATCTCCTGGCCGCTGCGCAGGTCAAGGTTGGCCAGCGGCTCGTCTAGCAGCAGCAGCCGGGGGCGGCTGATCAGCGCCTGGGCGATCAGCACCCGCTGCTGCTCGCCGCCGGACAGGTTCCCCACCCGCGCACCGGCGAACCGCTCGGCGTCGACGGCGTGCAGCATCTCGCTAACGGCCTGGCCGCGCTGCCTGGAGGGCAGCCGCAGGCCGTACCGGTTTCCGTCCAGGCCCAGCGCCACCAGGTCCCGGGCCCGCATCGGCATGTCCGGGTCAAGCAGCACTTTCTGCGGGACATACCCGACCGGCTGGTGCCGCAGCGATCTGGGCCGGCCCAGGACGGCCACCTGGCCTGCGGTGGGCCGCTGCAAGCCGAGGATCACCCGCAGCAGCGTCGTCTTGCCCGCCCCGTTGGGGCCGATGAGCCCAGTGAACTCACCGGCCCCGACGCCGAAGCTGACCTCGTCCAGGATCTGCCGCCCCGACAGCGACACGCTGACGCCATCGACCGACAGGATCTCCGCCGGCGCAGTACCGGCCAGCGTCTCGCCGGTCATCACAGCTTCTGGGTGGAGATCTTGTCGGCCACGGCCTTGGTCAGGGCGTTCACCTCTGCCAGCATCCACGACTGGTAGTCATAGCCGGGGGTGGGCATCGTCTCGTACACGCCGACCACCGGCACGCCGTCCTTGAGCGCGGTCTCCCGTATCGAGGTGGTGAGGGCGTCGACCACCTGCTGGTTGTAGCAGAAGACCTTGACCGTGTGCTTGCTGAAGAAGCCGTTCTCCAGCGCGATGTCCTCGGGCGTGGGATCGACCCCATTCATGATGTCGGCCTGGAAGGCCCACGGGGTGAGGTTATCGGTCCCGGCGGCCTGCAGCATGTAGTCGGCGACCGGCTCGGTCGTCGCGACTGGGGTGTTCGGGTACTTCGCCTTGAACGCCGCGATGGCGTTGAACCAGGGGATCAGCGAGGCGTCGAACTTCTTGAGGTTGGCCTGGAAGAATGCCTTGTGCGCGGGCAGCATGGCCGACAGGTCAGCGGCCATCGCCTTGGCGGCCGCCGGCATGGTCTTGGGGTTGTACCACAGGTGCGGGTTAGGCGTGTCGTCCGGGAGCCCGAGCAAGTTCTGGACGGTGATCACCTTGCGCTTGGGGTTGGGCGAGGCCGACTCGATCTTGTTCATGAACGTGTCGTAGCCCACCCCGTTCTGGACGATCAGCCGCGCGGCGCTGACCTCGCTGGCCACGCTCGGGCTCGCCTCGAACGTGTGCGGGTCGGTATTCGGGTTGTTCAGGATCGACGAGACGTGCACGTACTTGCCGCCGATCTGGCTCAGGACGTTGGCGTACTCGTTCTCGGCGCCGATGGCGTTGATCACGGTCGTGCCGTTGGCCGTGTCCGTGGCAGTGCCGCTGCTGCAGCCGGCCGCGACCAGGCCGAATGCGGCCAGCGCGCCGGCCAGGACCGCGTACCTGCCTCTTCCGGGGAGCCGGCCAGCACGGGGATGCTGTGGGGTGATGTCCATGAGACCGAAACATATCCTTAGACTGAGTCTCAATGCAAGCAAGCCTTGGCCCGTCGATGCCGGGCTGCCGCAACGGGCGTCGACGGGTTGTTTGCATAAGCAGATGAGCATGTGCTTATATGACGGAGGGAACGGCCAGCAGGATCGAGGCGTGCCCGCGCACGACTATCCCGCGCAGTTGCCGCCGTCGGCACGTGCCGGCCAGGACAGTCCTGCGGCCTCCCGGGGTCTTCATTGCAATGGCGGGTCGGCGGGAGGGAACAATGATCACGGCCTTCGCCGCTGGCCGCGACGGGCACGGTGCCCGCATCTCGCGCGACGGCGTCCCAGGGAGCTGGTGAGGCGGCCGATGCCTGCCCATGATCCGGCCGGCGACCTGCACGGCGTGGTGGAAGGACGGCTGCGCCGCATCGATCAGCGCTACACCAGCGGGCGGCGGGCAATTATCAGCCTGCTCGTCAGCGCTGGCCACCCCGTCAGCATCGGCGACATCGCCGACCGGCTCCCTGGGCTGCCGCGCAGCTCCGCTTATCGGCACCTGACCGACCTGGAATCCGCCGGGCTGGTCCGCCGCGTCACCGCCAACGACGAGTTCACCCGGTTCGAGCTCGCCGAGGACCTGACCGGGCACCACCACCACCTGGTCTGCGTCAGCTGCGGGAAAGTCACCGACATCACCCTGTCCCCCGGTACCGAGAATGACATCAGCCAGGCCATCGCCCAGCTCGCCAGCGCTGACTGCTTCGAGCCCCATGGCCACCGCCTCGACGTCATGGGCCTCTGCTCCTCCTGCCGCGAGCCTCCGCGGCCTGGCCCGGCCTGACGGGGTCCCCGGTCCCGGGATGTCACCGCTCATACCGCGCGGGCACCCTGCCCCAGCGACCTGTCCCGCTTGGCCGCTTCCTGCTTGCATGCATATATGTTTATGTGTTAGCGTGAAGACGTGGGGCATGAGGAGTACGAGCCGGCCAGCGAGCTTTTCCGCATCCTGTCCGCGCCGCTGCGCTTGGCGATCATCGACCGGCTCACCGCCGGGCCCGCGGCTGTGCACGCCCTGGTCGCGGCCAGCGGTGAATCGCAGCCGCTGATCTCCCAGCACCTTCGGGTGCTGCGGGGCGCCAAGCTCATCCGGGTGCAGACCCACGGGCGGGAACGGGTCTACTCGCTCACCGACGAGCATGTCGCCCACATCGTCACCGATGCCATCCGGCATACCAGGGAGCCCAGCACCAACCAGGAGGAGAACATCCGATGAGCACGCCGGCGCACACCGAGCACCCAGGTCACGACCACGCGCATGGCGAGGGCTGCGGCCACGTCGCCGTCCCGCACGACGGCCACACCGACTACGTCCACGACGGGCACCTGCACAAGGCCCACGACGGCCACGCCGACGAGTGCGAGCCCGCCGTCCACGCCGAGCACCCCGGCCACGAGCATGCCCACGGCGAGGGCTGCGGCCACGTCGCCGTCCCGCACGACGGCCACACCGACTACGTCCACGACGGGCACCGGCACGCCGCTCACGCCACTCACTACGACGAGCACTGAGCACGCGAGCCGCCGCCGGCAGGACGGCTGCCAGCTCCGGTCCCAAGGGCCCGCCCGCGCCCGCCACGCCAGCATCCGGGCTTAGGGGCGAGACGCCCTCGGGACCGCGGACACCGGCCCGGGCCGTACGTGCTGCATGCGTCGGCTGAGGTTCTCCGCCGCACAGGAGCATGCGGCGGCCCGCGGCATGGAGCGCAAGACGGCAACGTCATGGCCGCGGCTACTCCGCCTGATGCGGCCCGCCGTGGCGCGGAGCCGGCGCCACGACAACCTCGCTCCAGCGAGACGGCTGCGGGCCGCCGAGACCCGGCACCCATGACAACCGTTCCGGTGATGTCCGGCCGGTGCATGGTCTCGGGCGCGTGGCCGCCTCACCCATTACACCTTGCCCGTGATGGCAGGCACGGCCTCCCGGTGGCATCTCAGGTGCAGCAGTTGCATGCCAGGGCCATGGTCCTCGGCACACCAGCCGCCGGCTTGACCGCCGGAAAGGCATGAATGACGATCAGACACGTGCATGAAGGACGATGCGGCGCAAAACGGCTCCATCAGGGTCGGGAGCGGACCTGTGATCCGGGCCCGCGGTACGCGGTGAGCGCCGGGCACGCCTTCGACGGCTCGCGGTTCGTGCCCGGTGGCGCCCAGGTTCTCGTGGACGGCGGCCTGATCGTGGCGGTGCAGCCAGCCCGCAGCCCGTTCCCGGGCGGCTGGCCGGTGATCGACCATCCCCGCGATACCGTCTTGCCCGGGCTCATCGACACCCACGTGCATCTGGTGGGCGGCGGGGAGCCCGATGCGCTGGCACTGGACGCCCGCCGGTCCGGCGCGGAGCGCGAGCAGGTGATCCGCCGGTCCCTGCAGCAGCACCTGGAGCAGGGCGTCACGGCCGTCCGGGATCTCGGGGACACCCGGTGGGCCGTGCTGGACCGCGAGGCGCAGGATGGCGAGCCATCCGTCGTGGGATCCGGTCCCCCCATCACCTCACCGGGCGGGCATTGCGCCGCCATGGGCGGTGCGGCCAGCGGCGCGCCCGCGTTACGCGCGCTCGTGGCCGAACTGCACGAGCGTGGCGCGCAGGTCGTGAAGATCGTGGTGAGCGGCGGGGCGATGACCGCCGGCTCGGACCTGCTCGAGCTGCAGTTCGGGCTGGACGATGTCCGGCTGGTCGTCGAGGAGGCGCACCGCCGGGGATTGGCGGTGACGGCCCACGCCCACTCCGTGCCGTCGGTCGAGGTGTGTGTCGCCGCAGGCGTCGACGGGATCGAGCACTGCACCTGCCTGACCGCCCGGGGCATCCACACTCCGCCGGCACTGGCCGGCGCGCTGGCCGAGCGCGGGATCCAGGTGTGCCCCACCTTCGGCCGCCTGCCCGGGCTCCCGCCCTCCCCGCAGGCCATGGGGGTGATGCGGCGCACCGGGATGACCTTGCAGGCTCGGTTCGAACAGGTCGGCACGCTTTTCGCCGCCGGGGTGCCGATCCTGGCCGGGTCCGACGCGGGCATCCACCCGGCCAAACCGCACGGGGTGCTGGCGCACTCGGTTGCCGAGCTGGTCCAGTCCGGGCTGCCAGTCGGCGCTGCGCTGGCGGCCGCCACGTCGGCGGCGGCCGACGTGTGCGGCCTGGGCAGCAGCCGCGGCCGGCTCCGCCCCGGGATGTCGGCTGACCTGCTCGTCGTGGCGGGTGACCTGGCCGAGGATGTCGCCGCGCTGACCAGGCCGACTCTGGTGGTCCTGCGCGGCCGGGCGATCCCGCTCAGCGACGGCACGCCACCAGCACCGAGTTGACCACGTCACCCAGCGGGTGCACCAGCACCTGTGGCACGCAGCCGGCGGCCTCCGCCACGTCACCGGGCTCGACCACCGCGTACAGCAGCGAGCGCAGGCCGTGGGCACTGCGCAGCACCAGGCAGGCACCCGGATCCATTGCGCGGCCTACCGCGCGCAGCACCGCCCGTTTCTGGCCACGGGTGTGCCCCACGAGGGCCGCCACGACGACCACGTCGCAGCCGGCCAGGAGCTGCGCCATGTCCTCGGCGGACGTGGCGTCGGCCTGCGCCACGCGCAGGCCCGAGCCGGGAGCGAGGCGGCTGAGCAGCCGCCGGGCAAGGTCGGCGGCCTGAGGCTCGTTGTCGACGACGTCCACGGCCGCACCCAGGTCCCGGTGCATCAGCAGGGCGCTCAACGGCAGCGGGCCGCCGCCGAGGAAGCAGACACGTCCCCCCGGGCGCAGAACGTGGCCCGCTCCCGCGAGGGTGTGCACCTCAAGACGGCTCAGCCGCTGGTAGTTCTCCAGGTAGGTGAACCGGCCCAGTTCGGCCCAGGGATCCGCGGCCTCCAGCACCCTGTTGGCCCAGGCCCGTTCGAGCAGCGACTCGCCCTGCGAGCAGAGGCGGAGCAGGTCAGGCCGTAGCCGCCGGATCCGGGCGTCGGTCAGGATGGAAGGTGCCGCCCGGTCGTCCGCATGGACGCACGCCCGCACGAGCTCCTGGAAGAGCGCGTTCACTTCGGGGGCCGGAGCCAGGCTGTCGAGGCGGCTCAGGTGCTCGTGGAGGGCGACGATTCGGTCGCGGAGCCCGGCGGCGGGCGCGATCTCGACCTCGGGAGGGAACTCGGCAGTGCGCGAAGCGGTGATGCTCATCAGCCGGCGCGGTGCAGCAGCGCCTCGGCGTCGATCTCGAAGTGGACGCAGTTGAACGGGTCGGGGCGGCTGTCGTGGACCTCACGCCCAGGCAGCGAGCGCCAGAAGGCCTCCGCGCCGGGCACACCCGCGTCCGTGTGGAGGTACACCCGGCCGTAGCCGCCGGGTCCGGTGCTCCAGGCGACGGCATGCTCCACCAGGGCCCGGCCCAGTCCGCGGCGCCGACCCCGGCCCGAGACCCAGACCCGCACCAGCTGGCAGACATCGGGCTGGTTGTAGCGCTCGGCCAGCCAGCCCGGGTTCGGCGGGCTGGCCAGTTCACAGGGCCGCACGGCCGCGGTCCCGAGCAACTCGCCCCCAAGCCGCCCCACCAGCAGGGCCGACCGTGGCCGGCGCAGGTAGGCGGCCTCCAGGTTGTCCAGGTCCTGATGCCACCGCGGGCGGTAGCCACCCAGATCACTCTCCAGCACCTCCCGCATCACCCGCTCGGCGTCTGGCAGATCGGGCGGTCCGGCGAGCGTGACGCTGAGCTGGGCAGTGCCGGCTGTGGCGGCCTGTGGCGGCAACGTGATCTCCTCTTGGCATGACGTCTGGCAGATAGGTTGGCATGACGTCCAGCAGGTAAGCCTAACCATTAGATCCCGCTCCAAGCGTGAAATGCGACTAAGACTCAGACCCAATCCTGCAAGTAGTGTCGCGAACTGGCGCGGGTTCGTTGAATGATCCCGGCACAGCAGGTTTCCTACTGCCGCGCACTGATGGCCGGGAGGCCGGGCACCATTCATGGTCGACCTAGGTGAATAGCTGTCCCTCGAGCGTCAGCCTTTGATGTCGCTCCTGGTCGCCGGTTATCCCACCGTGGACCGTCTCGTTACCATCGCGAATTTCCAGGTCCACCGCCCGGCAGCGCGGTCCGCCAAGCCAGCGGCAGCCTCGGCTTGGCTCTTGCGTGCCCAGGTGAGGTCCTGGCGCGCGGTGTCGAGCACGTCCGGGAACGGCGCCCCACCCGGACCAGCGGGCCAGCACCGCCTGCTCGGCTGCGGTCGCGGGACGGCCATCGCGGGCGATGCCGCGCAGCGCGGTCTGCGCCGCCAGGTTGGCGCGGATGCGGGCAGTCGCGCCGGACGGGGCGAGGTCGTCCTGGCTGTGCGGCCGGAACGCGGCCGGCCTAGCTGCCCTGGGCCAGTTCCTCCTGCTCGGGGTTCACCTGCGCTGCCTCGTCGAGGATCAGAACCATCAAGGGGTCGAGTCGGCCGCCTGCCAGCTCGGCGTGCGGCCGACCTGCGCGCATAGCCATATCGGTCAGCGCGGCGACCAGGGAGGACGCCGCCGCCCGGGACTCGGTCAGCAGGTACAGGGTGTCACGGGAGGCTGCGAAGTCAGCCGGGCTGAAGGCCGACAGCGGCACTCACCGACGTCCGCGACGGCAGGCTCCACCTCGGCGAGCAGGTCATCCTGCTGGCCCCGCCAGCCCGCGAGCGCGTCAGCGCCTACCTCAGCTACCGGACCGCGACCTGGCCCGCCAGCATCAACCCGCACCTGTTCATCCACGCCCGCAGCTGGACCAGCACCCGGCCCGCTGCCAGCGCGTGGATCGGCAAGCAGCTGGGCATGTCCGCCAGCACATCCGGCTCGACCGCATCCTCGACGAAGCCCAGGCCACCAGCGGAGACGTCCGCGCCCCGTGCGACCTGTTCGGCATGTCCATCGCTAAGGCCGTCCGCTACGCCACCGCCATCGACCGGATCACCGCCCCGCCGTCATCACCAGCCGCGACGGCGCGGCCAGCAGCCCGTGACTCCCGGCTCGGATCACCGACAGCACAACCCCAGCTGCCACCAGGCGACTCAGGCCGCCGGCCCGGCCGGGCATCTGGCCCCGCACCCTCGCGCAATGCAGCGCCTACGGGCGCTATCATCGGCTTATGACGATGGATCACGCGATGGCGCCAGCTGCGACGGGGCTCGCGTCCAAGCTCTTCCGCGGCGTGGCCGACCCGACCCGCCTGGCCATCTTGCTCACCTTGCAGGCTGGGGAGCGGCGCGTGGTGGACCTCGTCGCTGAGCTGGGCTCCTCCCAGGCCAACGTGTCCGGGCATCTGGCCCGCCTGAAGGACTGCGGGCTGGTGGCCAACCGGGCACAAGGCCGGGCCAACTACTACCGGCTGGCCCGCCCGGAACTGGCCGTCCTGCTGCACGCCGCCGAGGAACTGCTCGCCGCGACCGGGGACAACGCCGCGCTGTGCCACAACTACGACACGACCAGCCGGTGAGAAGGCACGCCACTGAGCAGCCCAGTCCCGGCTGACGTGCTGGAGCACGGCTCCCCCGCCTGGCACCTCGCTGCCCGCCGCGCCAGGCGCTTGTCCTGGCTGTCCCTGCTCTATATGGGCCTCGAGGGAACCATCGCAGTAGCCGCCGCCATCGTGGCCGGCTCGGTGGCCCTGCTCGGCTTCGGTCTCGATTCGGCCATCGAAGCCCTGGCCAGCATCATCATCGTCTGGCGCTTCTCTGGCACCCGCACCCTGTCCGAGACCGCCGAGCGCCACGCCCAGATCGCCGTGGCGACCAGCTTCTTCCTCCTCGCGCCCTACATCGCCTACGAAGCCATCGACAAACTCGCCGTTGGCCACCACGCCCACACCAGCTGGGCCGGCATAGCACTGTCGGCGTTCTCGCTCGCCTGGATGCCCATCCTCGGCGTGATGAAGAAACATCTTGGCGCCCAGCTCGACTCCCCGGCCACCGCCGGAGAAGGCACCCAGAACCTGCTCTGCGCCTACCTCGCCGCTAGCGTCCTGGCCGGACTGCTCGCCAACACGCTGCTGGGCTGGTGGTGGCTCGATCCGATCATCGGGCTGGGGATCGCCGCCTTGGCCATCTGGGAAGGCATCGAATCCTGGCGCGGGAAAGAATGCTGCTGAACGGACGACGCTCCAGACCCGAGCATGGCAGGTTCCGCGAACCCACGGCCCGGACGGCCACCTCACGGGGCATCCACCCCGGAGTTCCGCGCGGACTACTCAGAAAATGACTCGAACTTCGGGTCAGTGTCATACAGCTCGCGCTCGGGTCCGACAAGACTTAGGCGGGTTATGTGGGTTGCTGTGTCTCGGTGAGGCAGACGAGTAGCAGGGTGTGTGCGGCGATGGTCGCGGCGGTGCGGGTGAGCAGGCCCCAGAAGGTGTGTGCGCCGTGGCGGGCCAGTTC
>Ga0335075_10016594_pt1 | contig 10983 bp, 8 predicted proteins | sample Lox_Sample_24_FD_206723 | JGI IMG/M metagenome (GOLD analysis project Ga0335075, IMG submission 206723) | Soil microbial communities from Loxahatchee National Wildlife Refuge, Florida, United States - Lox_Sample_2.4 | ecosystem: Environmental > Terrestrial > Soil > Wetlands | place: USA: Florida... | reverse complement strand
CGAATTGTGTCGGCGCAAGATAGAAATGTCACCCCGCGCGCAAAGTAGAGATGACACTCCCGTTGGCGGTCAGCGGCTGCGTGCCGTCGGGTTTGCACCCTCTCGGCATGACTGATTTCCGTCATGCGACGAAATGCAAAGGAGGCAGCAGCGGCGATCTGCCTTCCTTCCGGTCCGCCATCTCAGGCCGGAGCTGGTCCCATCTCCCGGGGTCTCGGAACCATGGGGAGTGCCATCTCAACTTTGGTTCTCCCGCACTTTGCGTGCTGTATGGGTAATCAAGCGGCATAGAGGACGCGCTGGCCGGTTCTGGACCCGTGGGCGGGACCTTCTGTTCGCCGCGTTCTGCGCGGCCTTCCTGCTGCCTGCCCTGAACCAGGCCCTCGTGACCTTGAGCGGCGTGCCGAGCGAAGAGCGGAGCTGGCTCTTTCTTTTGCGGCTGGCAGCCTTCGTTTTCCTGGCGCTGGCCGTGACGTGGAAAACGTTCGAGAAACGCAGCGAAATGTGACGCGGGACCGCGCTCGGGCGGTCAGCCGCGGTCGGGGCTTTCCCCGAGCAGGTCGGCAAGCGTCGAGGAAAGGAGAAGAAGATCCTGCGGACGGGAGAGCCGGTGCTCGCCGTCCTTGATCAGCGTCAGGCGGACATCCGTGGCGGCAAGCCGTTCGGCGGTCTTCAGCGCGGTCTCCCAAGGCACGGTCTGATCTTGCTGGCCGTGCAGCAATCGTACCGGGCAGGCGATCGGGATCGGCGCTCCGAGCAGCAGATGGCGCCTGCCCTCCTCGACCAGGAGGCGGGTGATGACGAGCGGCGGATCATCGTCACCCGGGACGGTGAGCGAGCCTTCGGCGAGCAGCCGCGCCTGTTCGGCCGGCGTCATCGCCTGCCACATCAGGGTCTCGGTAAAATCCGGGGCGGCGGCGATCCCGAGCAGGCCGGTGAGCCGGCCTGGCCGCCGTATGGCGACGAGGAGCGCGATCCAGCCGCCCATCGAGGAGCCGACCAGCACGAGGTCTCCCTCGATTTCGCGGTCGATCACGGTGAGCGCGTCCTCGGCCCAGCGCCCGATCGAGCCGTCGGCGAAGTCTCCGCCGCTGGTGCCGTGGCCCGAATAATCAAAGCGCAGGCAGGCGGTTCCGCGCGCGGCGCAGAAGCGGGCGAGGTGGGTCGCCTTTTCGCCTTGCATGTCGCTCCGGAACCCGGGCAGGAACACCACTGCGGGGGAGCGCCCGGATTGCCTGATCCAGGCAAGCTCGATTCCGTCGCCGCGATCCAGGCGGCCACGCTCTTCCATTCCGGTCCTCCTCGCTAGGATCGGGATCCGGTATAGAGCCTGATCGGTCTGACTGGACACGCTCTTGCCTGGTTTTTTCCGAGCGGGTGGCACCACCCGAGGGCGGTCGGCTGTGCCGCCGTCGATGCCGGGAGTCCTCAGGGATGACGCGGATTCTCATCATCAAGCTCGGCGCGCTCGGCGATTTTTTCCTGAGCTTCGGTCCCTTCGCGGCGATCCGCGCGGCGCACGGGGAGGCGGAAATCACCCTGCTCACGACGGCGCATCTGGCGCAGCTTGCGGAAGATGCGCCATGGTTCGACCGGATCGAAATCGACCGGCGCGCGCCCTGGTGGGACCTCCGCCAGATCCGGCGGCTGCTCGGCCAGCTCAGAGGCTTCGATTTCGTCTATGACTTGCAGACGTCCGGCCGGACGGCTGTGTATTTCCGCCTGGCCGGCCATCCGCCGTGGTCGGGCACGGTGCGCGGCGCCTCGCATCCGCATGCCAATCCCGAGCGCAACCGCATGCACAGCTTCGAGCGGCAGCGCGAGCAGCTTCGGGCGGCGGGGATCCGTTATTTCCCTGCCCCCGAGCTCGGCTGGATTGCCGGGCGGAAATGCCGGTTCGATCTGCCGCGGCCCTATGCGCTGCTGGTGCCGGGGGCGGCGGCGCATCGGCCGGCGAAGCGCTGGCCGGACGAACATTTTGCCGCTCTTGCCCGTCACCTCGCGGCGGGCGGGCTCGGCCCGGTGCTGATCGGGGCCGAGCCCGAGCAGGCTCTCGGACGGACCATCCGGGCCATGGCGCCCGAGACGACCGACCTCATCGGCAAGTCCACGCTGGCAGATCTCGGGCCGATCGCCGCCGGTGCCGCACTGGCCGTTGGCAACGACACGGGCCCGATGCACCTGGCGGCGCTGCTCGGCATCCCCTCGCTCGTGCTGTTCTCCGCGGCGAGCGATCCGGCACTGACGGCGCCGCGTGGGCCGGGGGGCGAGATAGTGGCGGTACTCGCCGCCCGCGATCTGGCCGATCTTCCCGTGGAGCGGGTTGTCGCGGCGCTTTCCAGCCTGCATAGACCGACGAGCCATCCGGAGAACGCCCGCCCATGCCTGCCATCCGCCTTTCCGACGGATCCGTCTGCCGTTTCGACGGGCCTTTGACGGGCGAGGCCCTGGCGCGCGCGCTCGGACCGGGCCTCGCGCGGGACGCGATTGCGATGCTGGTTTCCGGGCGGCTCGTCGACCTTGCGAGCGTGATCGGCGAAGATGCCGAGGTGCGGTTCATCACCCGGGAGGATCCGGAGGCACTCGGCCTCATTCGCCACGATGCTGCACACGTGCTGGCGGAGGCGGTGCAGGAGCTTTATCCGGGGACGCAGGTGACGATCGGGCCGGCGATCGAGAACGGGTTCTATTACGACTTCGCGCGCGAGCCGCCGTTCACGCCCGAGGACTTTCCGCCGATCGAGGCGCGGATGCGGGAGATCGTCGCCGCCAAGGCGCCGTTCACGCGCGAGGTCTGGGAGCGCGGCAAGGCGATCGAGTTCTTCGAGGCGAAGGGGGAAAAATACAAGGCGGAGATCATCCGCGACCTGCCGGAAGGGGAAACGATCACGCTCTACCGGCAGGGCGGATGGGTCGATCTCTGCCGCGGGCCGCACATGCGCACGACCGGCGATGTCGGCACCGCGTTCAAGCTGATGCGGACGGCCGGCGCCTATTGGCGCGGGGATCACCGCAATCCGATGCTGTCGCGCATCTACGGGACGGCGTGGCGCAACCAGAAGGAGCTCGATTCCTATCTCGCGATGCTGGCGGAAGCCGAGCGGCGCGACCACCGGCGGCTGGGGCGGGAGATGGATCTTTTCCATCTGCAGGACGAGGCGGTCGGCAGCGTGTTCTGGCATCCGCTCGGCTGGCGGCTCTACCGGACGGTCGAGTCCTACATGCGGCGCCGGCTCGACGCGGACGGATACCAGGAAGTGCGCACGCCGCAGCTCGTGGACCGCAGCCTCTGGGAACGATCGGGCCACTGGGAAAAGTTCAGCGCGCACATGTTCACGGCACATGTGGAGGACGAGCATCGGACGCTCGCGCTCAAGCCGATGAACTGTCCGTGCCACGTGCAGATCTTCACCCAGCGCCTGCGCTCCTACCGGGAATTGCCGCTGCGGCTTGCCGAGTTCGGCTCCTGCCATCGCTACGAGCCCTCGGGCGCGCTGCACGGCCTCATGCGGGTGCGCGCGTTCACCCAGGATGATGCGCATATCTTCTGCTCGGAGGAGCAGATCGCGGCGGAGACGATCCGGTTCATGGCGCTGCTCTCGACGGTGTATCGCGACCTGGGATTTCCCAGCTTTGACGTGAAGTTCGCGGACCGGCCGGCGGTCAGGGCCGGATCGGACGAGACCTGGGACCGGGCGGAGGCGGCGCTCAGGGAGGCCTGTGCCGCGGCCGGCGTGATGTACCTGCTCAATCCGGGCGAGGGCGCGTTTTACGGTCCGAAGCTCGAGTTCGCGCTCAAAGACGCGATCGGGCGGGAGTGGCAGTGCGGGACGCTGCAGGTCGATTTCGTCATGCCGGAGCGACTCGATGCCGAATACGTGGCCGAGGACGGCACGCGGCGGCGCCCGGTGATGCTGCACCGAGCCATTCTCGGCAGCTTCGAGCGCTTTCTTGGCATCCTGATCGAGCAGTATGCCGGCCGGCTGCCGCTCTGGCTGACCCCGCTCCAGGCGGTGGTGGCGACGATCGTCTCGGACGCCGACGCCTATGCCGCGGAGGTCGTGCGGGCATTGGAGGCGGCCGGGCTTTCGGTGCATCTGGACGCCCGGAACGAGAAGATCAACGCCAAGGTGCGGGAGTGGAGCCTTCGGCACGTGCCGGCAATGCTTGTCGTGGGCCGGCGGGAGGCCGAGGCCGGCACGGTGGCGCTGCGCAGGCTCGGGGCGCCGCAGCAGGAGGTTTTGCCGCTCGGCGAGGCGGTGGCCCGGCTTGCGGCGGAGGCCCGGCCGCCCGATCTCCCGTGCGCGGCTGCGGCCGCTTGATCGGCGTGCGAGGCTCAGGCAAGACGCTGCGGCAGGAGGCCTGAGGCCGCATTTCATTGCGTGACCCCGACAGCACCCCATAGCAACTGCGACAGGAGAGCAACATCCCCAGACCCCCCTTGCCCGCCCCACCCACGCGCGAGGGCCCGCGCATCAATGATGAAATTCGCGCCGACAAGGTTCGTCTGATCGACGAGGCCGGGGAAATGCAGGGTGTCGTAAACCTGCGCGAGGCGCTCAACCAGGCTTTTGCAGTGGGCCTCGACCTCGTCGAAATCAGCCCGAACGCCGATCCGCCGGTCGTGAAGATCCTGGATTTCGGAAAATTCAAATACGATCAGCAGAAGAAGCGTGCCGAGGCGAGAAAGAAACAAAAAGTCATCGAGATCAAGGAAATCAAGGTTCGTCCCAACATCGACGAGAATGACTACCAGGTGAAGCTGCGCGCCATGAAGGCGTTCATCGACGAAGGCGACAAGGTCAAGGTGACGTTGCGCTTCCGGGGCCGGGAGATGGCGCATCAGGAACTCGGCGTGAAGGTGCTCGAGCGCATCCGCTCCGACATGGAGACCGATACGAAGGTGGAGCAGATGCCGCGCATGGAAAACCGCCAGATGGTGATGGTACTGAGCCCGCGATGAGCCGGCCGGGATGAAGCGGATGGCGCGGGCCGGTTTGGTGCAATGCAGCGCGCGGGCGCGAAGGCGGGAAGCGGGCAAGAAAACGCCGAGGCCCGTGATGCGCGCGCAATCGCGTTGTCTGCCGATGAGCGCCGGAAGCGCTTAAGCTGCGAATTTCAGAGCAGGCGGCGGATTGCCTGGAAAGCCGGGACCGGGTTCGCCATACTCCCTGGAACGAGCTGACCTCTGTTGGGGAGGGCGCGATGGATTCCGGGCTCGGTTCGGCGGGCCCCGGTCTCGAAAGCCGGTTTGTCGATCTGGACGTGCCGGTGCTGCTCTCCGGCATCCAGGCGCTGGTTCGAGTGCTGCTCGAACAGGCGCGCCTCGACCGGGCGGCGGGCCGGCGCACGGCAGGACTGGTTTCCGGCTATCGCGGCTCGCCTCTCGGCGGGGTCGATCTCGAGCTTTGGCACCAGGCGAAGCTGCTCGCGGCGAACGACATTCGTTTTCAGCCCGGGCTGAACGAGGACCTTGCGGCGACGATGCTGTGGGGCTCGCAGCAGATCGACGTCTTTCCGGGCAAGCGCGTCGATGGCGTGTTCGGCATGTGGTACGGCAAGGGGCCCGGCGTGGAGCGGAGCGGCGATGCGCTGCACGCGGCCAACATGCTCGGCACCTCGAGAGAGGGCGGCGTGCTCGCGGTGTCGGGCGATGACCACGCCGCGCATTCCTCCACCTACCCGCACCAGACGGAGCCGGTGTTCCAGTCGGCGATGATCCCGGTGCTGGTGCCGGCGGATGTCGCGGAGATTCTGGAGTTCGGGCTGGCCGGGCTCGCACTCTCGCGTTTCGCCGGCTGCTGGGTGGCGATGAAGACGATCGCCGAGACGGCAGAGCAGTCGGCGACCTTTATCGTGCCGGCGGAACGGCAGTTTGCAACGCCCGATTTTCCGCTGCCGCCGCACGGCCTGAATTTCGATGTGCGCCTGCCCTGGCCGGAGCGGCGCGCCGAACTCGAGCGGCGCGTGGTCGAGGAGCGGCTGCCGGCGGCGGTGGCCTTCGCCGCCGCCAACCGGCTCGACCGGCTGGTTGCCGGCAGCGCCGGCGCGCTGGTCGGGCTGGTGACGGTTGGCAAGGCGCATCACGATGCGATGCACGCGCTGGCGCTGCTCGGGCTTGCGGAGAGCCCGCTGATCGGCGTTTACAAGCTCGGGCTCGCCTGGCCGGTTGCGGCAGAGGGGCTGCGTCGTTTCGCGGCCGGCAAGCGGGCGATCCTCGTGGTCGAGGAAAAGCGCGGCCTGGTCGAGACGCAGGTGCGCGATGCGCTCTACAATCTTCCCGCCGATCGGCGGCCGGTGGTTGCAGGCAAGCGGGATACGGACGAGCGGAAGCTGCTGCCGGCGGTGATGGAGCTTTCACCGGAGATCATCGCCCTGCCGCTCGCGCGGTTCCTGCGTCGTTTCGATATCGGAGCGGCGGATCCGGTGCTGCCGCCGCCGCTCGAGCGGCCGGCCGGGCTTTTGTTCCGGCTGCCGACGTTCTGCGCCGGCTGTCCGCACAACACCTCGACCCGGGTGCCGGAGGGCAGTTTCGCGGCCGCGGGCATCGGCTGCCACACCATGGCCCTCGAAGAGCACGGCCCGACGCGGACCTTTACCCACATGGGCGGCGAGGGCGTAACATGGGCCGGGCTTTCGCCCTTTGTCAGCACGCCGCACCTGTTCGCCAACATGGGGGACGGAACGTACCAGCATTCGGGCGTTCTTGCGATCCGCCAGGCGATCGCGGTCGGCACCTCGATCACCTACAAGATTCTCTACAACGATGCCGTGGCGATGACCGGCGGCCAGCCGGTGGAAGGCGCGCCGGGCGTGGCGCAGATCGCCCGGCAGCTTGCGGCGGAGGGCGTGGCGCGAATCGCCGTGGTGGCGGACGATTCCGCCCGGCTTCCTCCCGCCGGCGCGCTTCCCCCCGGCACGACGCGCGCCGGGCGCGAGCGGCTGGAGGCGGTGCAGCGCGAGCTCAGGGCGACCAAGGGCGTGAGCGTGCTGATTTACGATCAGGTGTGCGCGACCGAGAAGCGCCGCCGCCGCAAGCGCGGGAAGCTTGCCGAGGCCGAGCGCAGCGTCCTGATCAATGAAGAGGTGTGCGAGAATTGCGGCGATTGCAGCGCGCAGTCGCATTGCATCGCGATCGAGCCGGTCGAGACGGAGCTCGGGCGCAAGCGGCGCATCTCGCCCTCCGCCTGCAACGCGGATTTTTCCTGCCTCAAGGGATTTTGTCCTAGTTTCGTAACGATTGCCGGCGCGCATCCTGAACCCGAACCGGTGCCGATGCTGGCGCGCGAGCGGGAACTTGCCGCGACACTCGGCGAGGCGCCGGCTCCGGTCGCGATCCGGCCCTGGCGCGCACTCTTTGCCGGCATCGGCGGCGGCGGTGTCGTGACCACCGGGGCGATCGTGGCGATGGCTGCGCACCTCGAAGGCCGCGCGGTGCGCACGCTTTCCTTCACCGGGCTTGCGCAAAAGAACGGCCCGGTGATCTCGCACGTCCAGATCGGGCAGAGGGAGGGCGAGCTCGACGTCGTCCGCATCCCGCTCGGGGGGGCGGACTTCATGCTTGCGGCCGACCTTGCGGTGGCGTCGAGCGGCGGCGTGCTCGATCGGTGCGCGGCGGATGCGGCGGTGACCGGCAATCTCGATCTTGCCGCTACCGTCGCCTTCATTGCAGAGCGCGACCTCTCGATCGATGCCGAGCGCCACCGGCGGGTGATCGCGGGCATGACGGATGCCGGGCGATCCTTGTATCTGCACGCCGGCGCGCTGGCCGAACGGCTGTTCGGAACGGCACAGGCGCTCAACACGCTGCTGCTGGGAGCTGCCTGGCAGCGCGGCCTCGTGCCGGTGGGGCGGGCGGCGCTGGAGCGGGCGATCGAATTGAACGGCGCAGCGGTGGCGATGAATCTCCGCGCCTTCCTCTGGGGGCGCATTGCCGCGGAGCGGCCGGAGGTTGCCGCGGAGATCCTGGAGGGCGATCGGAGCCGAGCGGCGCCGGATCTCGATACGCTCGTGGCGCGGCGCGCGGCCGCGCTCGAGGCATACCAGGACGCGTCGCTCGCCGCCCACTACCGCGCGCGCGTGGCGGCCGTTGCCGCGCGCGAGGCCGAGCTTGCCGGGGCGGCCGGCGCGGTGGCCCGAACCGTGGCCGAGAATCTGCATCGCGTGCTGGCATACAAGGACGAGTATGAAGTGGCACGCCTGCACGCGACGACCGAGTACGGAGCGCGGCCGGTGTTTCATCTCTCGCCGCCGCTGCCGCTCGGGCGTGATCCGGCGACCGGCCGGCGCCGCAAGATCGCGCTGCCGGGCTGGGCGGCATTGCCTCTGTTCCGCATACTCCGCCACGGAAAACGGCTGCGCGGCAGTTTGCTTGACCCGTTCGGCTGGCAACCGGATCGCCGGATGGAGCGGCGGATGATCCGCGATTACGAAGCGGACGTCAGCCGCATTCTGGAATGCCTTTCGTTGCCGTCGCGTGCGGCAGCCGCGGCGCTGGCAGCATGGCCCGAGGGGGTGCGCGGATTCGGAGCGGTGAAGCGGGCGGCGTGGGCGGCGGCAATGCAGGAGCGGCAGCGGCTGCTGGCGGAGCTGGCGGCGCCGCCGGTCCGCGCCGCGGCCTGAACGAAAGCAAGCCCGGGGAGGCGGAGAATGCTCGAGCGTGTGGCCGTGCCGGCGGAAGGGGATCTGGCGATCGTCGAGACGGTGCGACGGTTCGCTGCCGAGCGTCTTCTGCCGGGTGCGGCGGCGCGCGAGAAGGCGGGCCGTATCGAGCCCGAATTGATTCGGGAGCTCGGGGAAATGGGCCTGTTCGGTGCGACCACCGACCCCGAATGGGGCGGGGCCGGGCTCGACCCGGTGACCTACGCGCTGGCGCTCGAGGAAATTGCCGCCGGCGACGGCGCAGTTTCCACGATGATCAGCGTGCACAATGCGCCGACCTGCCTCGTGCTCGAGCGGTTCGGGACGGAAGCGCAGAAAGAGCGCTGGCTGCGGCCGCTTGCGACCGGCGCGATGCTGGGCTCGTTCGCCCTGACGGAGCCGGGCGCCGGCTCGGATGCGGCTGCGATCCGCACCCGCGCGAGGCGGCGCGGCGGGTGCTACGTGATCGACGGCGCCAAGCAGTTCATTTCGAACGCACGCATGGCGGGTGCCGTGGTGCTGTTCGCGGTGACCGATCCGGAGGCCGGCAAGCACGGCATTTCCTGTTTCGTGACGAGCCCGGAGATGCCGGGGTTCACGGTGGCGAAGCTCGAGCAGAAGCTCGGGCAGAAGGCGTCCGACACCTGCCAGCTTGCCTTCGACGCCATGGAAGTGCCGGAGGAGCAGAGGATCGGTGCGGAAGGCGAGGGCTACCGGATTGCGCTTGCGACGCTCGAGGCCGGCCGGATTGCCATTGGCGCGCAGAGTGTCGGCATGGCGCGCGCCGCGCTCGAGTACGCGATCGGCTACGCGAAAGAGAGAAAGAGCTTCGGCAAGCCGATTATCGAGCATCAGGCGGTGGGATTTCGCCTGGTCGATGCGAAGACGCGCCTGGAGGCGGCGCGCCAGCTTACGCTTGCCGCGGCACGGTCGAAACGGGACGGCAGGCCGGCTCTGGAGGCAGCCTGCATGGCCAAGCTTTTCGCCTCCGAGGCGGCGGAAACGATTTGCAGCGACGCGCTGCAGACCCTCGGGGGCTACGGATATCTCGCCGACTATCCGGTCGAACGGATCTGGCGCGATGTGCGCGTCTGCCAGATCTACGAGGGCACGTCGGACGTGCAAAAACTCATTCTGCAACGCCTGCTCTGACGGCTGGGGGCCGGCCTCGCGAACGCTCGGCGCGACGCGACCGGTGAGGCGCCCTTCGGCGACGCCGGTGCCCTTCGGATAGAGCGTGATCGGCAGGCCTGAACCAAGCGGGAAATGCCGGGCTCGGTCGGATCAGTCCGCGGCGGCGGCCAGCCTGACGCGCATTCCCTTCTCGCGAATGATTTTGCCGAAGGTTGCGAAGATGCGGCGGGAGAGCTCGTCGGTCTCGTAATCGTACTCGGGATGCCACTGCACGCCATAGGCAAAGCCCGGGGCGGCGGCGACGCGAACCGCTTCGATCGTCCCGTCGGGTGCCGTACCCTCGACCACGAGGCCGGGGGCAAGCGCGTTGATGCCCTGATTGTGCAGCGAGTTCACGGCAATCGTCGCGGTGCCGGCGAGGCGATGCAGAACGCCGCCCGGGGCGAGGCTGACAGCGTGCGCCTTGGCCGTGCGGATGCGGGCAAAAGGCTGCATCGGCGTTGAATGATCGATGCGGCCCGGCAGGTCCTGGAGCCGCTGGTGGAGGCTTCCGCCAAGGGCCACATTGAGCTCCTGCAGACCCCGGCAGATCGCCAGGATGGGCACGCCGGCGGCGATGGCAGCGCGAATCAGCGGCAGGGTGACGGCATCGCGCCACTCATCCTCGGGCGTTCCCTCGGCATGCGGCGGACCGTCGTAGAAATCCGGCCGGACGTTGGAACGACTGCCGGTGAGGATGATCCCATCGAGGCGAGTGAGGAGGGAGGGGATGTCTGCCGCCTCGCCATTGGCGGGAATGAGCACCGGGGCGGCCTCGACCACCCGATCGACCGCGCGAACATAGGTGTCGGACGCGGCGTGGTTCGGCGAACCGAAGGAACCGAACTGCTTTCGGCAGCAACTGATGCCGACCAAGGGTTTCGTCATACCGGCTGGTGTATTTGTTGCTTGCGGGAAGTCTAACCCCGGATTCGGCATCGGGCTAGTTCCCATTCCCGTTCTCGTTGCGGGACGGGATCTGCACGTAAGTAAAAAGGCGGTTAGGGAAATGGCCGCCGAGCTCGACATCATAGAGCGAGACGCGCGTCACCTTGCCTTGGGCATCGCGCACCGCCCATTGCCGCAGCGCCAGCGGGTCGGTCGAGAAGATGAGGGTCAGGCTGCCGTTCCCGGGCGAGGCGGTGCGCACCAGGGTGAGGTCGATCTCGC
>Ga0335075_10016592_pt1 | contig 10984 bp, 10 predicted proteins | sample Lox_Sample_24_FD_206723 | JGI IMG/M metagenome (GOLD analysis project Ga0335075, IMG submission 206723) | Soil microbial communities from Loxahatchee National Wildlife Refuge, Florida, United States - Lox_Sample_2.4 | ecosystem: Environmental > Terrestrial > Soil > Wetlands | place: USA... | reverse complement strand
CCGAGGCGGGCTCAACACTCGCACCACACCGACCCCCTGGCCGCTCCCGTCGTAGCATCACCGTCCCTACGTCGATCACTGACGCCATCCCCACGGCGGGACCTCCGGCCAGCCGCCCGTGATGACCCAAGTCGGCGGTCATTATCCGGCTCGCCGTCAGCGCGGCAACCACTTCCAGGTCGGCTACCTCGCGCAGCACGCTCCCCGGACCTCAGCGTGGCGACGAACCTCGCGGTGACGGGCCGGAGGCTGCCGAGGACCCGGAACGGGGACCGGAAGGCGGAATGGACCCGCATTCCGCCTTCCGGTCCTCCGCGCCACTGCGTTTAACCGTCATTCGCCGTGAGCGTGGGCGGGGCGGAACGCGGCGCATTCCGCCCCGCCCGGTTATTCCGCAGCGCCAGGTATCAAGCGGCGATTCTGTACTCGCTGTTTTGTGGCGTGGGTCGTCAGCGTGAGCTTCGTGACCCTACCCGATGCGCGGCAACCGATGTTGACGGCGGGGGCTGGGCTTGGGGTCTACAGTGACGTCGTATGAACATGATGGGGCGGGATGCTGGGTCGGCGGATGGCTTGGGGCTGGCGGATGCGATCGGTGTGCTACGTGATGAGCTGCTGGCGGCGCATGCCACAGGTGCCGGCTCTGAGATCCAGTTGCCGGTCGAGTCGATGACGGTGGAGCTGAAAGTTACTGCTACCAGGTCGGTTGACGGCAGGGCAGGCTTTAAGGTCCCGATCGTGGACTTGGAGCTGGGCGGGGGTGGGGGCCGGGAGCGCGGCTCGGAGCAAACGGTGACGGTCGTGTTCGGCAGTCCGGTGGATCGTGAAGGACGCCCGGTCAAGGTGGCCCAGGAGTCGGCGCAGCGGAAGGACTGAACTCGGCCGGAGGATGGTGGTGGCGTTGCCGGTAGTGCCGCTGCGGGAGCGAGTGGTTGAGATCGTTCTGGATCTGGGACCCGGTCTGGCTGAGCAGTACCGGTATGGGTCGGGATTTCGGCTGGGCGGGCGGCTGGTGCTTACCGCCGCGCACGTCGTGGCCGGGGTTGTGGCAGGGGGAATTACAGTGCGGGGCCCGGACAAGGTGCCCCATCCGGCGCGAATCGTTGACGGGCTGGGCGGTGACCCGGACACGGTTGATCTGGCGTTGCTCGAGCTATGCGACCAGGCTGCTGAGCTGGCGCCCCTGCCGATGGCGGTGGTGGATCGGAACTCGCCGGTCCCAGCGCCAGTGGAGGGCTGCTGGGCGGTGGGGTATCCGCTGTTCCAGGAAGTGGAATCAGCCAAGAAGATCATGCGGGAAACCGCCCAGGTGTGGGGAATGATCCTTCCAGCCGACAACCTGGTGAGCGGGTTGTTGTCGCTGCAGGTGACGAGTACCCCCCCGGCATTGCCGCCGCCTCAGGAGGCACGTGGCGAGTCGCAATGGTCAGGCATGTCGGGAGCGGCCGTGCTGACCGGCGAGTGGCTGCTCGGTGTGGTCACCGAGCACGCTCCCCGGCGCGGTGAATCGGCGATCATCGTGACCCCGCTGGCCAGGCTTGAGCGATTGCCCGCCGCGACCGCCGCGCAGTGGTGGGCGCATCTGGGCGCCGATCCGAAGCAGCTGGTTAAGCTCCCGGTCCGCCGCAAACGGCTAGAGCCGGCCTACCGGGCGACGCTGCGGCAGTTGCGCGACCGTACCGGGATTCTGCAAGGCCGCGACCGGGAACTGAGCTCGATCGGAACGTTCGCTGCCGGGCAGCCCAGCAGATTGGCTCCGCTGGGAAGCCAGCACGCCTGGCTGGTTGGCGGGCCATGGGCAGGCAAGACGGCCTTGCTGGCCGAGGCGGTGCACGCGCTGCCCCCCGAGGTCGATTGCGTGGCCTACTTTTTGACCCGGCCCACTGGCGATGCTGACCGGGAGAGGTTCCTGGCCGCCGTCGTCCCGCAGCTGGCCTGGCTGCTCGGTACGGACCCGCCGTCCACACTGGACGTGCACGTTTTCCGGCAACTGTGGGGACAGGCTGCGCAGCACGCCGCAGATCGGGGGCGGCAACTGTTGCTGATCGTTGACGGGCTGGATGAAGACCTGCTTCCCGGCGGTCACAGCGTCGCTGGGTGGCTGCCCGGGCGGCTGCCCGGCCTGCCCGCCCGGGTGCTGGTCGCCAGCCGCCTGTATCCCCGCCTCCCCGACGACGTCGACCCGGCTCACCCGCTCGCAGCACTTGCGCCGGACAAGCTGTACGAGCTGTCGGACAGCCCGTACGCCAGCCGACTCCGGGAGCTTGCCGACCAGGAAATCACTCAGCTGCTGCGTCGGGCCGGTGATGACCTGGCTCTGGACGTGCTCGGCCTGCTCACTGCGGCGCGCGGCGGCCCGCTCGCTGCCGCTGACCTCGCCACGTTGACCGGCAGTCGTCCGTGGAAGATCCGCGGGATCATTGACGGGGAGGTGGCGCGGGTCCTGCAGCAGGTCGGACCACCGGACGCGCCGCGCTTCACCTTCGCCCATGAGACGCTGCTTGCCCGCTGTCAGCATCACGGTGTCGATGACCCCGGCCACGCCCACCGTATCCAGGAGTGGGCAGCGACCTGGAGGGATCGAGGCTGGCCAACAGCTTCCGAGGGTGAACACGGGACCCCGCTTTTTCTGCTCGACACGTACCTGCAGACGCTCTACGACGATCCATTGCGGTTGGCCGCATTGGCCACCGACCTCGGCTGGGTCACCGCTGCCATTCGGACACTAGGCGTCAACGCGGTGCTGGCCGAGTTGAAAGCGGCTAGCGCCGCCATCCCTCGCGAGCCGCGCCTGGCGGCCATGTACGCCGTGGTGCGGGGTCAAGGCGATCACCTAAGCGGACGTGAAGCGGTTGACGATCCTGGGTTCGTACCACGTCAGCTATGCCTGCAGGCATCTGAGATGGGCCAAAACGCCCTTGCCTCCGAGTGCCGAAACCGGCTGCTTACCTCCGGCAACGCCGGCCCGGTGCTTCAGTGGACCACGCAGCGAACAAGCCCAGCTTTGTCCCTCGACCTCGGCCGCCACGGCGGTGGGGTGCAGGCCGTGGCAGTGCTGCCGGACGGCCGGATGGTCAGCGCAGGCAGCGGAAACGGGCGACTGCTGGTGTGGGATCCGGCGGACCCGGCGATCGAGCGGGCTGAGTTGGGCCGCCACGGCGGTGGGGTGGAGGCCGTGGCGGTTCTGCGGGACGGCAGGGTGGTCAGCGGAGGCAGCGACGGGCGGGTGCTGCTGTGGGATCCGGCGCACGCAGGGACCGGCCCCGCCCAACTTGGCCGACACCACGGCTCGGCGGAGGCCGTGGCGGTTCTGCGGGACGGCAGGGTGGTCAGCGGAGGCAGCGACGGGCGGGTGCTGCTGTGGGATCCGGCGCACGCAGGGACCGGCCCCGCCGAACTCCTCAATGGCGGCCTGGTAAATGCACTAGCGGTTCTGCGGGACGGCAGGGTGATCGGCGGAGGCAGCGACGGGCGGGTGCTGCTGTGGGATCCGGCGCAGGAGGGGACCGGCCCTGCCCAACTCGGCCGACACCACGGCTCGGTGGAGGCCGTGGCGGTTCTGCGGGACGGCCGCGTAATCAGCGGTGACAGCGACGGGCGGGTGCTGCTGTGGGATCCGGCGCAGGAGGGGACCGGCCCCGCCCAACTCGGCCGCCATAGCGGTGGGGTGGAGGCCGTGGCGGTTCTGCTGGACGGCCGGGTGGCCAGCGCCGGTGCTGCGGACGGCGGGCGGGTGCTGGTCTGGGATCCGGCGCATCCGGGGAGTGGTCTGGCCGAGCTCGGCCCCAATGGCGGCTGGGTGGGGGCGCTGGCGGTGCTGCCGGACGGCAGGGTAGTCAGCGGTGGCAGCGGCGGGCGGGTGCTGGTCTGGGATCCGGCGCATCCGGGGAGCGGTCCGGCCGAGCTCGGCCGACACATCGGCCGGGTGGAGGCGCTGACGGTGCTGCCGGACGGCAGGGTAGTCAGCGGCGATAGCCGCGGGCGGGTGCTGGTCTGGGATCCCGCCAACCCGAGGACCCGCCCAGCCATGCTCGGCCGCCACGAAACGAGTGGGGTGGCTGTAGCGGGACTGCCGGACGGCAGGGTAGTCAGCGCCGGCCGCTCGAGCGATCGGCGGATGCTGGTGTGGGACCCAGCGCACCCAGGAACCCGCCCCGTCAAGCTTGGCCGGCAACGCGGCGCGGTATTGGCTGTGGCGGGACTGCCGAACGGACGGGTAGTTAGCGCCGGCAGCGACGGGGTGCTGCTATGGGACCCAGCGGAACCAGGGAACTCTCCGTCCGAGCTCGGCCGAAGCGACGGCTGGGTGAACGCGCTCGCGGTTCTGCCGGACGGTCGAGTAGCCAGCGGAGGCCGCAACGGGCGGGTGCTGGTCTGGGATCCGGCGGACCCGAGGGGCGGCCCGACCGAACTCGGCCGCCACGACTCCGGCGGGGTGGATGCGCTAGCAGTGCTCCCCGACGGGCAGATTGCTAGCGGCGGGCACAGCGGGATGCGACTGTGGGATACAAAGAGCGGCCGTGTCACCAGTCTTGTCGCATGTTCGGCGTATGCGCTTGCTGTCTCGCCCTCCCCATCCGGGGTCTTCCTTTTCGTCGGCCACGAGAGGGGCGGGATATCGTGCTGGCAGGTGCGCAATAGCACAGGACACGCCTGAGAGCTGAAGAGCAAGAGCATGAGCCACAGGCCGAAGCACCTGACCAGGTCGCGGTCCAGATGGACGCTGCTGATGACCCCAAGACCGCCCGGCAGTGGTACGAGTGGAGCATCGTCGGTGCCGATCCCGGCCTGGAGAGGGCGGCCTATGACGCACTGTGCTAGAACGGTGCGGCCTGATTTGGGACCGCGGAGAACAACTGGTTCCTCCTCCCCACGGCATGCAGCACGAGTACGAGATCTCTCTATGGCGACTACCTCATTGACCGGCTTGCGGCACCTGTGTGAGTGGCCTTCGCTCCGTCGGCCAGCAGATAACAAGTCCACAACACGTCCAGATAAGGGAGCACGTGTGACCAGAACGGTAGGGTCGGACCGCGCCGGTCCTCCGGGGTGAGCAGGTCCTCCCATTCCGGGTCGGCCAGCACGCCCTGGAGCATGAGTGTGTTGACGTAGACCATCGCGGCCTGGAGTATCCGCATGCACAGCACAGACATTTCCTGTTCGTCGCGGCGGTTGGTGGGCAGGTCGCCGGACTTGCCGTATTCTCTGCACATGTCAAGGCGGCTCGCGGCTCCTGAGGGTTGGCTCACCCGCTTACTTGACGGGCATGTCCGTCTTGCCCGCGTCCGCGATCTGGCCTGCTTTCACGGTGCCGTTGTCGCCTCCTCCACGTCCACCCTTGGCGGTCGGAAGCCGGAGTGTGGCGTATGCGCGCAATATGTCGGCCCGTTCGGCTGGAGCGCTCTTCCTCAAAGCGAGGGCCAGGCCGATCAGCCAGGCCAGCGGAGGCACCAGGGCAACCGTGCCCGTGACGATGAGTGCGGCCCACATCGCCGGACCGGCCTGGGCGATTGTCGCGATCATGGACGGCTCCCTCCGTCAGGTTCTGTCCTGGTGGAGTGAGCATCTCCTGGCCGACCGAGGCGCGGCCAGAGACCGTTTCAATTGTGCTGGAGGGCGTGGCGGACTTGGTAGATTGGGACACGCTCGTTTACAGATTTTGACAGCCTCTGGCAGGGGGTGACGAGTGCCCGGGGAGCCGCCGGATGAGTTGTCTGTGGCTCTACGGCACCTGCATCGTCGCAAGGGTGAGCCGAGCACGCGGGCGATCGGCAAGTCGATCGGCTACAGCCACGCCACTGTTGCCTACACGTTGAACGGCACACGCCCAGCGACGTGGGCGGTGGTCGAGGCGGTCGTTGTTCACCTCGGCGGAGACGTCGAGTATTTCCGGGAGCTGTGGATCGCCAGGCGCGATCGGGAGAATCCGCTCCCGCCACTCGCGGGCGATCCGGCCACGCTTCAGGCGGCGAAACCCGGAGAACCGGATCCAACGGTGGATGGGCGCGGTCAGCCGGCCGTCACACAGGCTGACGACCGCGTCGAGGTGAGAGGGATTCCCGGCGCCCCAACTCTCAAGCTCTTCATGCCGGCCGCTACCGCGCGAGAACTGTTCTTCAGCCCTAGGCCGCAGGGGGATCATGATGAATGAGAGCAGGCACGACCGGTCCGAGGGACTGAGGCGGGGTTCGTCAATGTCCATCGACGACGTCCGGGACTTGTTCGAGGCCTCCAGTGATCAGTCGAGGCTGCAGGAGGCGATCGAGGATCTGCGCGGTGCCTTGGAACTTACCGCCCCTGGTGACCCGCAGCGGGCAGCTGTCCTGCTTAATCTCGGAGTCGCGCTGCAGGCTCGCTATGCGCGCACCGGCGCGGGCGCCGACCTCGACGAGGCGGTGCGGGTTCTGCGCGGTGCCTTGGAACTTACCGCCCCTGGTGACCCGCAGCGGGCAGCTGTCCTGCTTAATCTCGGAGTCGCGCTGCAGGCTCGCTATGCGCGCACCGGCGCGGGCGCCGACCTCGACGAGGCGGTGCGGGTTCTGCGCGGTGCCTTGGAACTTACCGCCCCTGGTGACCCGCAGCGGGCAGCTGTCCTGCTTAATCTCGGAGTCGCGCTGCAGGCTCGCTATGCGCGCACCGGCGCGGGCGCCGACCTCGACGAGGCGATCAGGCTGAGCAGCGAGGCAGTAGCAGCTACGCCTGAAGGGCACTCCGGCCGGGCTGGCGTTCTCTCTGGCCTGGGCGGGGCGCTTCTCGCCCGGTTCGAACGGACTGCCTCTCCGGATGACCTTGAACGAGCGATCATCTCGTTCGAGGAAGCAGTCGAGCAGACACCCCTCGGCGACGCGGACCGTGCGGCGGTGCTGTCCAATCTGGGAGTCGCGCGAATGCGCCGGTTTGAGCTTGCTGGCCGTTTGGAGGATCTCGATGCTGCCATCGAGCAGGCCAGGGCGGCCCTCGATGCAGTTCCCGTAGATCACCCGGATCGCGCGGGCATGCTGTCTAACCTCGGTGCCTTCCTCCAACGCCGCTTTGAATTCGAGGGACGTTTGGAGGATCTCGATGCTGCCATCGAGCAGGCCAGGGCGGCCCTCGATGCAGTTCCCGTAGATCACCCGGATCGCGCGGGCATGCTGTCCAACCTCGGGCGCAGCCTCTCGAGCCGTGCAAGGCGCGCTGGGAGATCGTCTGAGGCGCTCAGCACGCTGACTGAGGCTGTCAATGTCTACCGGGAGTTGGCGGCTTCTGATCCGGCGGTATGGTCGCCCGACCTGGGGGACGCACTCACGTACCTATCGGTGCAACTCATGGAGTCAGGTCTCCGCGAGGAGGCCTCGGCCGCATATGAAGAGGCCGTGGAAGTCCTCCGGGGCGCCTCGGCTCACGGGAACGCGAATGCTGCCTTCAACCTCGGCGTCCTGCTCGCCGACGCCGGGCGGCCCGACGAGGCCGAAGTCGCCTACCGCCAGGCCGCCGAGACGGGGCACGTGGGCGCCCTCAACAATCTCGGCAATATCCTCGCCGCTACCGGGCGGGCCGACGAGGCCGAAGTCGCCTACCGCCAGGCCGCCGAGACGGGGCACGTGGGCGCCCTCAACAATCTCGGCAATATCCTCGCCGACGCTGGGCGGGCCGACGAGGCCGAAGTCGCCTACCGCCAGGCCGCCGACGCCGGTTACGCAGACGCACTGAACAATCTCGGCAATATCCTCGCCGCTACCGGGCGGGCCGACGAGGCCGAAGTCGCCTACCGCCAGGCCGCCGACGCCGGTTACGCAGACGCACTGAACAATCTCGGCAATATCCTCGCCGCTACCGGGCGGGCCGATGAGGCCGAAGTCGCCTACCGGCGCGCGCAGTATGCAGGGAACCTCGACGCTGCTCGCAACCTGCGCAGGCTCTCGGCGCATGGCTATGGGACTGGCACTGACGACCCCGGAAGCGTCAGCCGAGAGGGCGCTGGCAATGTGGCAGGGCGCTCGGCGGCCGTGTCAACGTCGCCTGTACTTCCTGTCTACATCGCCATCGATGAATCCGCGTCCATGGCACCTCACGTCCACGACTTGAACAAAGGCATTGAGGCCCTGTACGAGGCACTCTGGACAAATCCTGTCCTTGCGGACTACGTGCGCCTCGCCGTTCTGGGCGTCTCGGACACGCTGACGACTCGGGCGCCATTGTCCGACAGCTGGGCGATCAGCCGGTCTCCCCAGGTAGAGACCGGCGGCGCCACGGCCTTCGGCCCCTTGTTTCAGGGCCTCCTGACCCAGATCTCTGCCGATGTCGCGCGGTTGAAGAGTGAGGGGGCCATGGTGCACCGCCCCGTGGTCTTCCTCATCACCGACGGCCTGCCGACTGACGACTGGCAGGAGCCTTATCAACTGCTCACCGACAGGGCGGTGAACCGTTTCGCGCCTGACATTATCGTCTTCGGCATTGGCGATGTAGAAGCTGCGACCATCCGCCAGATCGCCACTCGTGACCAGTTCGCCTTCATCGCGGTGCCCGGCATCGGCATCGGGACCCTGACCGCGAGGTTCTTCCGATCGCTCACTTCGAGCATCCTCCAGTCGGCGGTGTCCTTCACTTCGGGCCACCCCCAGCTGGTCGTGGACAAGCCAGAGCAGTTCCGCATGGCCAGTGATGACGATGACTTCGTCTGACCGTGCGTGTGGGGTGGCCTGGTTCTCAACAGGGGTAGTCATGGGCCTCGCGCATTGTGACGCCCTGGCGTCCGCCCCTGGCGGGACTGAGACAGGATGGGTGATGCGGTTCGGCGTATCCACGGTGCGGCCCAGCGAGAGGCCGCTGCACTGGCCGACCGGATGGGCCGCGCCGTGGTGACCCGGGTGGTGGTGACCCGCTCCGATGGCACCCTGGTCGGGCTGTTCTTCGCCGCAGACGTGACCTCCCAGGCTAAGGCCACCGCCCAGGCAGACACGACCGCATGACCTCCCAACCTCACAGCGCCGTGGTCTGTGGCCAGGTCACCGAGCTGCGGAACACATCCCCCTGGTGAGGGGGAGCCGCATGAGTTACGGCAGCCAGGAGTCCGAGTCGAGGTTGACAGCGATCAGTAGCTCCACATATTCACCTTGTCACCTGTGTCCGTCTCCGCTAGGCCGCTCACACCTTTCTTCCCACGCCGCCAACGACGATCGTCCGCACAGGTGGTCCGGGCAGCGGGTCGGCGCGCCAGCAGGCGACATCGGTGAGGCCCGGCGAGACCAGCTCCATACCGTCGAAGAACCCGGCGATTTCCGCGAAGGCGCGGGGAACCGCCGGGGCGGTGGCCTGCGCATATAGCTCTTCGATCTGCTTGACTGCATCGGCGCTGAGGTCGTCTGTCGTCGTGTGGGAGATCACTAGAAGGCTGCCCGGCGCCATGGCCGCTTTGAGCATGTTCACCAGCCGGTACGGCTCGTCCTCATCCGGCAGGAAATGCAGCACCGCGGTCAGCAGGATCGCGGCCGGCTGGCGGAGATCTATCTGGGCCCGCAGATCCGGGTGGCGGAGGATTCCGGGCGGGTCGCGCAGGTCGCCCTGGATCGCGCAGACTCCGGGACCTGCGCACCGCAAGGCGCGGGCGTGCGCGAGGACGACAGGATCGTTATCGGCGTAGACGACGCGGGTACCGGGGGCTAGCTCGCGCGCGACCTCGCCGGGATCAGAGATGGCGGGCAGCCCGGTACCGATGTCGATGAGCTGCCGGATGCCCGCCTCGCCGACGGCGAACCGGACGGCGCGGGCTAGGAAGTTCCGGTTCGCGCGTGCCGCTGCCTGCGCGTCGGGCACGACTGCGAGCAGGGCTTCAGCGAAGCGCCTGTCGTCTTCGTAGTTGTCCTTGCCGCCGAGCATGTGGTCGTAGATGCGGCTGACGCTGGGCCTGCGCGGCCCGCCATTATGGATCATCCGGCCGTTCTTCCGTGCTGGTATCGGGTGACACCGAAACGGGGAATCGGCGGCGCCGCGCTGCTGCTCACAGCCGCCTCAGGGCCGCCCGGACCCTCTCCATGACCTGTGGGTCCACCGCCGACCATCTCGCCGTGCCCCGCCGCAGCGGCACGGCGAGCAGTGGTCCGTGAGCGCCGGGTACACGACTCGGGAGCGGGTCCGGCCTGGCAGGATGAGCCTCGCGTGGCCGCGCGATGCCGCCCTCGGGCTGAGCGCTGGTCATCATATGGAGTGCCTCTCGTCGCTGGTCTGCTTGAGATGCGTCTTCCTGCAAGACTTCTCGGCAGGCAGGTGAGGTTCGGGACGAAGACCCGCCCCGGCTCGGCTCAGCCTCGCGCTCATCGTGCCCACACGGCAGTTAGCGTGTCCGGCATGACGGCGGCCACCCGGCGGCCGGGGGCGGACAGGTTGTACACAGACAAGACCGAGTGCAGCCAGGCCCATGCGTCGCTGGCCGCTGCGCGGAGCGGCTGCCCGAAATCACACCACACCGCCTGGGCGTCGGCCAGGCGGAAGCTGCCCCACCGGGCCGCGAGCGAGTCCACCACGCGCAGACCCCGGCCGCCCTCGGCCAGCTCACCGCCGTGCACAAGTCGCGGCGTGCCAGGCCCGCCGCCATCGCAGACGACAAGGCGCGCGCCCTCCCGCCACAAGCAGTAGCCCACCAGCACCCGCCCGCCAGCCGGGCCGTGCGTCACCGCGTTGCCGAACAGCTCGGTCACCACGAGGGCGGCATCGGCAGCGTCAACGGGGCAGTCGTGCCCGCTTATGGCGGACCTGATCCAGTCCCGGACCTCACGGCCGAGCCGGGGGTCGGCGTCGAAGACCTGCCAGCCGGGTCCGCGCCATCCGCCGATGATCACTGCTGCCTCCCCGAGATCCGCAGTGATGAGGGGTGGCTTTGCCTGCACGGACTCCCAGCAGGCAGGTAAGAAAAGCTCCTCGGATGGACCTTCGGTGAGATAGATCCGAACCGTGGAAAGGACAGCTCGGACATGACCAGGCCGACATCGTCGGCGATCGGGCAGTC
>Ga0335075_10016591_pt1 | contig 10984 bp, 14 predicted proteins | sample Lox_Sample_24_FD_206723 | JGI IMG/M metagenome (GOLD analysis project Ga0335075, IMG submission 206723) | Soil microbial communities from Loxahatchee National Wildlife Refuge, Florida, United States - Lox_Sample_2.4 | ecosystem: Environmental > Terrestrial > Soil > Wetlands | place: USA... | reverse complement strand
CTGGGTCCATGTAACTTGCCTAGCTATTTGTAATTGTGACGCCGCATCCCAATTGTTAAGCAGATTCTAGAGACTTTCGCGGCATCCGCACCTCGAGTGAATGCTGCACCGAAAATCCCTGACGTGCCCGGTAGTTCCGTAACGTTTAGTTAAACTCTGCTGTGGGTTTTCCAGTCACCGTAGGGAAGGGTCTCCAAAACGGTCTTGACCCCCACCTGAACCAATTGCGGGGTGGCCGGGCAGATCGCCAGCCAGGCCTCGTTGGACCCGGCCGTACGCGCCTGCTGATACATCGCGATGCGCCCGCCGGATCCGTCCTTCAGCGACAGCACCGAGGCGCTGGGGGCTTTGGCGTCGTCCTTGTACTGCCTGGCGTAGACCGCCGCCTCAGCCGCCGGATCTGACAGCGCCTGCCCGAGTGCGGCCACCGTCGCCGCGCTGATGCCGAGTCGCCGCAGATCGCCGCCGGAGAAGACGTTGAACCCAGAGCTCTGCCACGACTTGGTGATCTCCAGCATTTCCTCCAGCGGCACGTTGACCGCGTTAATCGCCGCGGGGTCGGCGTGGTGGATCGACTCCAGCGCATCGAACACCAGTGCTGCGATCGAGGCGGTGTCCGCGACCGCGACATCGTCGACGGTGATCTCGTCACCAACCCGCACTGCCGAGACCCAGTGAGAGCCACGGCGGGCCAGCAGCACCCGAAACTCGTTGTCGGGGATCTCGCGGGAGCCGACCTGCTCCTCTTCGCCTTCTTCTTTTTCCTTGACGCCGTACAGCAGCTTGCCCCGAGACAGCAGCGCGACGATCTCGAGATCCGGCGCGGACAACACCCGCATCCGGGCGGCGATCGACTCTTCCACCGCGTCACCCGTGACGATGCCCTGTTCGCGCATCACCGCCATGCCCGGGTGCTGGTTCAGCCAGTCCATCGAATCAGTGGAAACGAATGGCCGGCAACGCAATTCGGGCGCGACGTGGCGAATATCCAGTAACGCCTGCAACATCCAGAAGCCCTCGACGTTGACTGTGATATCGGTCCGGGTTGTTTGATCCATCACTACTCTCGTATCTCGGCGTGCTCGATTACCGCATCTAACCGCACAACGCGGCAGCACACCTGGGCCGGTGTGCTGCCGCGCCGATTGGTGACTATTAAGCCCAGCTGCCGCCGACGGCGCTGTCGGTGGACGACATGTTGTTGCCTGCCGTCTGCACCTTCTGGCCGTGCTGGTTTGCTTGCTCGTAGATCACCTGGAAGTTGCGACCCAACTGGGTAATGAACTCCTGGCAGGCCACCGAACCCGCACCGCCCCAGAAGTCACCGGCGGCCAGCACATCGCGCACGATGGACTGGTGCTCGGCCTCCAACGAAGCAGCCTGGGCACGGATGAGCGCGCCGTGGGCGTCGACATCACCGAACTGGTAGCTAATCGACATTTATCTGTCCTCCTGACGTGGGAAAGTTTACGCTTGCGAACCGGTTAGCTGCTCAAAATTTGCTGGGAGGCCTGCTCTTGCTGCTCGTAGTTGTTGGCGTCGCGGATCAGGCCGTCACGCACGCCGTGCAGCATGTTGACGATGTTGCGAAACGCCTGGTTCATCTGGCCCATGGTGTCGTAAGACGTCATCTGGGCGGTGCCACTCCAGCCGGCACCGGCGATGTTCTGGCTCGACGCCCACATCTTGCGGGCCTCGTCCTCCACCGTCTGGGCGTGCACGTCAAAACGGCCCGCCATCGACCGCATCTCATGCGGGTCAGTCATAAAACGCGTAGGCACTTACATTTCTCCTTGGTTGAGTAGTGATCGGAGTGCGATAGGACTTACGAGTGTTGCGCGGTAGCCGGACGGGTTACGCGAGGTTCCCGCCGGCTTGAAACACACGGCTAAACCCCCCTTTCCCGCGACCCGGCTGCCGCCGTGCGACGGACATCATCGACGGCGCTTAGCCGGCGGCGGCTGCGTTGGCGGCCTCGGTGGCCGCGTACGAACCGGCGCTGGTGCCCAGCGTGTTCACGAACGCCTCGTGAATTGCGGCGGCCTGGGCGCTCACCGCCTGATACAACTGCGCATGCGCGACGAACTGGGCCGCCGTCAGTGCAGAAACCTCGTCAGCTGCGGCCGGCACTACGCCGGTCGTCGGGGCCGCCGCAGCGGCATTCTGCGAGTTCACTCCTGAGCCGATCCCCTGCAAGCTGGTGGCCGCCGCCGACAACGCCTCCGGCTGTGTAGTTACAAACGACATTTAGCTTCCCTCCTCGGTCTTTGCTAGACGCCCCTGATGAGAATAGACGTGCGCCCCCTTCTCCGCCGCTGGTAGAGCCGCCCGTTTGCAACTGTTCACCCGTCGGCAACAACTGTTCATCTGCGGTAACAGCTGAGTAACGAGTTGCTCCCGGAGGAGCCTGGTCAGGCCTACGAAGATGCCTGTGACCTGCGCGAATTCGATGGACTCAGCCAGGCGTCGGCGTCAGTGCTGGTGGCGGCGCAGTGGTGGGTCACGACCATGCGAAGAGCCGGACGCTAGCGACATAAAAATCTAGCCGCGGATAACACCCGCACGTCCCGGGCTACCCCGCGTCAGCAGGGGTTCTGTTCGGGACCCGCCGAGCACGCAACAGGTGGCTCTGGGTCCTCGGACGGGGGTACGGCGGCGGCGTCGCTGTGCGTCATTGGCGGCCATCCGGCGTCCTGCTGCATGCGCGAGCGGCCTCCCAACGCTCACGACTTCCCGGTCATGGAGAAGCGCTCAAGGGGTCGTACCGCGTCGACGTCGATCGGCAACAGCAGACGACCTATCCTGGTGGGCTTTCCAACCGCGCGCGGCCGCGTGCCGTGGCTCAGCCGAAACGCAACGGCAACTGCTTGAGCGCGAAAGTCTTACTGGGGAACTTGATTTCGGGCTGGTAGTCAGGCGCCAGTTCAAATTCAGGGATTCTCTTAAGCCACTCGTCGACGATCACGGTCAGCTCCATGCGCGCCAGATGAGAACCCAGGCAGCGGTGCGGTCCGCCGCCAAATCCCCAGTGCCGATGCACCTTACCGTCCATGGTGAGTTCGTCGGTGGAGGTCGTATCGCTGCCGTCCCGGTTGATCAAGGCCATGCATAAGAACACCGACGAGCCTTTGGGCAACGTCATGCCACCGACTACGACGGTCTCGGTAAGTACTCGGGGCGCCACCGGCGCTGACGGCTCTAAGCGCACGATCTCTTCGATGAAGACCCTGATCTGCCTTGGGTTGCCGCGGAGCTGTGCGCGTAACGCCGGTCTGCGCGCCAACTCCAGCAGGGAAAAGCCGATCGCCGCGGTCACGGTGTCCAGACCCGCCAGGATCAGCAGATGGCTCATGCCCAGCAGTTCGAGATCCGTGAAGTTGCCCTCACTGTTCATCACGGTAGACAACATGTCCGAGCCCGGGTTTTCCCGGCGGGACTGGATTGCGTCCATCAGGTATTGGTAAAGGCTCATCGCCGCCGGGGCGACGTCTGCCTCAGTGGCGTACGCGTTGTCTGAGATCACGGCGTTTTTCCAGGCGATGACGCGGTCCCGGTCCTCCAACGGCAGACCGTAGAGGTCCAGGAACACCTGGAAGGGATACGTCCTCGCCAGGTCTTTCATCACCTCGCATTCGCCGCGGCTGGCGATGGCGTCGATCATGTCGGCGGCGTGGCGAACCAGCACCGGTCGCGACTTACTCAACCCGTGCGGGCTGAAAAACGGCTGCAGGACTTTGCGGTACCGAGTGTGCTCGGGCGGGTCGAACCCCAATGGGATCACCGGGATTGGGCTTCCCGGTGGTTGAAGCGCCAACCGAGCGGAAAAGACGTTGGGGCTGCGCAACGCTGCCAGCACGTCCTCACGGCGGGTGAGGTAGTAGTAGCCGTTCATGAACACCACCGGTCCGGCGTCGCGCAAAACCTTCCACCCGGCGGCACGATCAGCGGCCATCGGCAGGCTGGTGTATTCAAGCCGCGGAAGGTGAAAGCCGCTGCCGTACAGGCTTTCATCAATGGTGCTCATCTACCTGATCTTTCGTTGAGGGTCTTTCGTTTTCGCCGGCGCCGTGGGGGGTGGGCAACAGTAGACATGGTATGCGGCCCGTCGTGCTTCGGTAGCGTCGTGGCCGCGCTAGCGTGTGCCGGATTGAGCGACGATGTTCGACATGTCTTTTAGAATCGGCATTGTGAAGGTTCGTGTCGAGCAGTCGAGGTGCGTTGGTCACGCCCAGTGCTATGCGGTTGACCCCAAGATTTTCCCGATCGATGAGTCTGGCTACTCCATCCTCGAAGAACACGAGGTTGCGCCGGAGGACGCGCAGGTAACTCGCGACGGGGTGGCGTCCTGCCCGGAGATGGCGCTGATCCTGGACGAGGATTGATTGGAAGCCAGGCTATTTCACGCCGGCTAACGGTCACCGTTTGGCACGGAGTGCGGGAACCGCCCTTGCAATGCCCGCAGCAGACCATGGACTTCGTCGATGCGAGCGCGTATCTGCGTCAGCCCTCCAAACGGCCGGGAATCGTCAGGCCCGGGTGGCGGATACTTGTCTCCGGCCGCGCGATGCGCAAGCTCTTGTAGTTCGGCGCACTCGGCCTGTAGAAGCCGCTCGAACACTCGCGCCTGAGCTATCTCGGCAGGCTGAGGTGGGCGGCGCAAAACGCTAGCTGCACGCAACGCCGGCGAACCGATAACGGCCCGGGGGAGCGTGCGAGCGGCGCCTCGGGGTCGCCGTGCCAACGCGAGCGAACCGGATGCTTCAGCGTGTTTCGTCACGGCGCACCTCCTGCCGGGCCCCCGATTGTTCACCAACCGGAAACCTACGCTACTGCTCTCAAATGGTTACAGATATGCGCCAACTGTTCATATTCAAGCCATAATTGCGGCATCCGCGATTTACCTCGCGTCGAGGATGCGCGCCTTGTGCCGAGGCGCGCACGACACCTCTGGGGTGCCACGCCGCGACGTGACACCCCAGAGGGGGTGGAGCTAATCGGCTGTTAGCCCGCTGATGGTGGGCGGGGCATAACCGTGGGTTTGAACCCATAGCGTGGGCCGAAGGCACCGATTCCACCGCGCCCTGCACCGGCCAGCGGCATACCGCCGACCAGGTTCCCGCCGCCACCGCCACCGGCGGCCTCCGGGGCGGCGCTGACGCTGCTGACCAGCTGCACGCCCTGCGGAGCCGCCGCTGGAGTTGCACCGGCCCACGACGCCGGCACCGCCAGTTTGCCGATCGAACCCGCTTCGCCCGAAACGGCGGACACTGAATGCGCGGCCCCGCCAATAGCATTAGCGGCACCACCGCCCAGCCCGGCTCCCAGGCCACCCAGGCCGTGAAGTGCGGGGGCAGCAGCGGCTGGCGCAGCTCCCCCCAGCATTCCCGCGCTCTTCGCCATCTGAATGCCGAAGTTGCCCATACCGACGCTGAAGTACGGCAGACCTTCAGTGTTATAGAAAAGGCTCGCGTATGGCGAGTAGTCGGTTACCATCGCCGCCAGGTTGGTGGGCAGAACCGTCGTCCCGAATATTAAGCTGAACAGGCTTTGAAACGGCGTCGTTGTGGACGTTGTGGTGGCCGCCGGCGTTGCGAGACCCTGCAGCGAGCTCGGCACCGACGAAGTCAGCTGCGACAAGATGCTCTGGGAGCTCGAAGCGGCTGAGTTGCCGGTGGCCGCAGCGACCGCGGAGGCTTGAGTGCCGGTCCCGGCCGGGTTGGTTGTCGCGGCCGGCGAGGAAAACGGCGTCACCTGGGTGGCCGACGCCGACTGACCTGCGTAGGTGTACATCGCCGCAGCGTCCTGGGCCCACATCTCGCCGTATTGCGCCTCGAGCTGCATGATCAACGGTGTGTACTGACCGAAGACGTTGGCCTGCACCGCCGCGGCGGTCTCAGCACGGTTGGCCGCGACCAGCGGTGGTGCCACCGTCGAAGCGAAGGCCTGCTCGTATGCCGCGGAGGCGGCCTGGGCTTGCGTCGCGGCTTGCGCGGCCTGTGCGGACGTCTCTTGCATCCAGGCGACGTACGGCTGTGCCGCAGCTGCCATCGCCGCGGAGGCCGGACCGTTCCATTCGTCGCTGGCCAGTTGCGTGATCGTCGTCTCGTAGCCCTGAGCGGCCGACTGGAGTTCGGCCGCGAGACCGTTCCATGCCGACGCGGCAACCTGGAATGACGACGCACCGGGACCCATGTACATGCGTGCCGAGTTGTACTCGGGCGGGAACGCACCGAAATCCACCATTGGACAAAGCCTCCCTAGCCGGCCGCAACCGCGTTGGCGGCCTCGGTGGCTGCGTAGGAACCGGCGCTGGTGCCCAGCGTGTTCACGAATGCCTCATGAATCGCTGCCGCCTGAGCGCTGACCGCCTGGTACAGCTGAGCGTGCGCGACGAACTGAGCCGCCGTGAGGGCCGAAACCTCGTCGGCGGCAGCTGGTACTACACCCGTTGTAGGGGCCGCCGCAGCTGCATTCTGGGCGCTCACCCCTGAGCCGATCCCCTGCAGGCTGGTGGCCGCTGCCGATAATGCTTCCGGCTGCGTGGTCACGAACGACATCCGGCTTCCTCCTTAATAACCGTTGCGCCTCTACGACCTTGAGCAAGGTCGTTCGATTGAAAGGTTAGATGGTCACGCTCGAATAAAGCCGCTGCCGACCTAACTGTTCACTGCCGGACGGCGACTATTCACCCTCCGATATCGGCTGTTCATTTCGAGTTCGACAAACCTTCCACCTGCGTTTATGCTTCGATTCGGCCGGCCACTGGAACGCAGTGTGGGCCCGGCTGATCGATTGCCGTCTCGCCTGCCGCATGACCAGACCTGGTCGTGGTGAAGATCGTCGACGGGCTTTGGCCACAAGCACTTTCGGTACGGTGCGCGCGGCAGGCCGCCATTCGGTCCGGCGGGATGACGTCAAGCGGCTCAAAGACTACGAGCGTCAAAACGCCACGCGCAAGCGGTTTTTGGTTGATGCGGAACTGGAAAGAGTCGCGCTCAAGGAGCTGGGGTCAGGGAGCAGTTCGCCAGCTGCGTCTCTGCCATGTCCTGGCTGCGCCACGACGCCAAGGACCATCCGCGACAGGGGTTTCGGCCCGCGTATCACAACGCGCGCGCAGAAGGCTGGGCAGTCAATCATGAGGCGATTCAATGCCTTTGGCGCGACGAAGGGCTTCACGTGCCACAGCGCCGCCGGCGCAAGGGCTTGTGCAGCTTCATCGCCTGGCCGCAGCCGCACGGATCCGTATTCTGTTACCCCCCTACGGGCGGCCGGGGCATCACGGTGTGCTTGACCCCGTATTTCACGGTGTACGAGCCGCCGCGGCTGCCAAGACCGGCGCCGCCCGACATCGGAACACCGTTGAGGATTGCATTCGACTGCGGCGCGGCTCCGACAGGGCGTGCGGCGCTGATCAGCCGGGCCTCTTGCATTTGCGGAGACGCCGCCTGTTGCCAACTGGCGGGCACCGACAGCCGACCGAGAGCGTTGGACTCGCCCAAAGCGGCCGACACACTGCTGGCCGTAAACGGTGCGCCGCTTACGCCTGCGGTGCCACCGCCTAGGCCGGCGCCTAGGCCAAGTCCCGGCGGCAACAAGGCAGCGGGCGGATGTGTTAAACCCAACGCAGCGGGGTTGAACAGCTGCTGGCCCATGCCCCAACCGAAGTTTCCGAGACCAACCGCGAAGTAAGCCTGGAGGATCTGCCGCATCGAGTTCAGGTTGCCGCTCGATCCGCCGGTAAAGCCCAGGCCCCAACCGCCGGTCGGATATTGTGAGGCGGTGTTGTAGATCAACTGCTCGAGCCAGCCGATGAACGTGTTGGGAGCCGCGCCAGTGGTCGCGGCCGTGCCTGTGGTGGTCGCCGCGGTGGTTGCGGTGGTTGTGGTGGTTGTCTGAGCAGTCGTGGACGGCACCGCCGCCGTCGCGTTCTGCGCCACCGTCGCGGCGACTTGGCCGGCCGGCGCGGCGGCAGCCTTGGCAACCGCGTCAGCCTGGCTGCTCGTCGCGTTATCGGTGGTCGTCTGCGGCGGCGCGGTGAACGGCGTCACCGCCACGGCGACCTGCGAGGCGCCGGCGTAGCCGTACATGGCAGCGGCGTCCTGCGCCCACATTTCTATATACAGGGCTTCGGTCATCATGATCGCGGGGGTGTTCTGCCCGAAGAAGTTCGTGGCGACCAAAGCGGCCAGCAGTGCACGATTGGCCGCGATTGCCGGCGGCGGAACCGTCGCCGCGAACGCCGCCTCGTATGCGGCGACGGCCGCGCGAACGTGGTTGGCGGTCTCCTCGGCCTGCGCGGCGGTCGTGCTCATCCAGTCGATGTACGGCGTGACCGCGGCCATCATCGCCGTCGACGTGGGGCCTGACCACGAGTTGCTCGTCAACTCCGCTAACGCGGACTCGTAACCCGTGGCCGCGAAACCCAACTCCGCGGCCAGGTTGTCCCAGGCCTCAGAAGCCGCCAACAACGGACCGGGTCCGGGACCCGCATACATCCGGCCCGAATTGAACTCCGGCGGGAATAGCCCAAAATCAAGCACTAGCATCCTCCGTCAGCAAGCCAAGATTGCATCGACCGCGTCAACCGCAGCATGGAAGCGGCGGCGTGCGACGTTGTCGTCAACTGGTCAGCAATCGGCGGGTCCTGGTTGACCGCCCGATCGATATCGATGTGCGGAGCGCGGTATGTGGCCACAGACGAAATGCACTTTCTTTCCTCGGTAACCCTCAGCGTCAACAACATTGGGCGCCGATGCCCATCACTGAACAGTCGCTGGTTGAGACATTAGATGGCGGCGCGCGTGATCCGGGACGACGATGCCGACTATTCATTCCTCATCAAGCAGTGTTCACCCCGGAGCTGCTGTTGTTCATTCACCGTTCGGTTTAGCGCCATTCGTTGGTCGTCGTCGCGGCCCCTGCTAGCCGGCCGCCGGCGAGAACGGAATCACCGTGGAACGCATCTCAAACCGGCTCGAAGCCGCCGCCGCGTCGCGTCCGGTCAGGTTGGTCACCGGCATCATCGGCGGCATGCCCGCCGACGCGCCCGCGTGCGCTGCCGGCACTGCGCCGGCACCGGTGAACGGCAGCGCCGCCGCGGGGCTTGCCGCGGACGCCGCGCTCCCCCAGGCCGACGGCACAGACAGCGGGCCAACCGCGGTGGCCTGACCCATCCCCGCGGAGATCGCAGGTGAGCCCGAGCCGATGCCGGTCAAGGTCACCGCGCCAGTGCCCGCACCGAGGCCAGCCGACTTCGCCGCATCCAGCTCGGTGGCCGCGGTACTCACCGTGCGGGCGGCATTAGCCGTGCTGCCCGTCGTGAAAAGCTTGGACAGCATGCTCATCGGCATCGTTGCCATCCGCAACGGCGTGCTCAAGGCGCTCAGCTCCGACAAAGACGACGTCGAGGACGACGAAGATGTGGTGTCGGTTGCGGTCGAGGTGAGGGCCGCCATGCTCTGGGGCGACGCCAGGCCCTGCAGGGTCTGGGGCATTCCGGAGATCAGCTGCGGAGCCGACGACATGAGCGTCTCGGCGTCGGTGCCGGCCGGTGTGCCGGCAGCCTGGGCGGTCGCGGCGGCCTGTGCGGTGAGCCCACCCGGGTTGGTGGTCTGTGGCGGCGTGCTGAACGGTGTCACCTGTGCGGCGGTGGCCGACGCGCTCGCGTAGCCGTACATGGCGGCGGCGTCCTGGGCCCACATTTCGCCGTAGTGCGCTTCGGTAGCGGCGATCGCCGGCGTGTTCTGGCCGAGGACATTCGTCGCGACGAGCAGCGCCAGGAGGCTCCGGTTAGCAGCGACCATCGCCGGCGGAACTGTTGCGGCAAAAGCCGTTTCGTATGCTCCGGCCGCCGCGCTAGCTTGCGCAGCGGTCTGCTCTGCCTGCTCGCCGGTGGCGCCGAGCCACGTCACATACGGTGCGACGGCGGCGACCATCGCCACTGCGCTGGGGCCGGCCCACGGCCCAGTGGTCAGGCTCGAGACCACCGAGCCGTAGCTCGCGGCGGCGGAGTTCAGCTCGTCGGCCAGCGACTGCCAGGCCGCCGCAGCGGTCAGCATCGAGCCGGGCCCTGGGCCGGCATACATGCGGGTGGAGTTGATCTCCGGCGGCAGCACCCCAAAATCCAGCATCGGGTCGACCCGCCCTAGCCGGCCGCGACCACGTTGGCGGCCTCGGTGGCCGCATAGGAACCGGCACTGGTCCCCAGCATGTTGACGAACATGTCGTGGATCGCCGCCGCCTGCGCGCTGACCGCCCGATACATCTGGGCGTGCATCGCGAACTGCGTGGCCGTCAACACCGAGACCTCATCGGCGGCGGCCGGGACCACGCCGGTGGTCGGAGCCGCCGCGGCCGCGTTCTGCCCGGCCACGGCCGAGCCAATGCTCTGCAAGTTTCCGGCCGCGGCCGTCAAATCTTCTGGTTGGGTGCTCACAAACGACATCCGGCACTCCCTTCACACCAGCACTCACCCGTCACTAGTTAGGGACATTAACTAGGCAAGATGGGCTGCTGACATGGCCTAGCTATGCGTCAGCTATGAAACCTCTGACAATCCGGGCGCGGGCCGGGAGTGGCGCCGCAAACGCGAAAGTCCCCCCGCCCTTACGAGCGAGGGGACTCCACGAGAGATGGTTATCGACGCAGTTCGGTCGCCGCGACCTGTACGAATACGCCGGTGTCCTCGGCCATCAGCAGACCACGGCCGCGGGGCAGCGGGCCGCCCTTCATCTTTCCGCGGATGAAGCCCTCGTCGGGGTCGGCGTCCATCACCAGCAACGGGGCGTTGGCCTGGGCCAGTGCCCGCAGCATCGGGTCGCTGCCCGCCGAAGACCAGCCACCGAAGGTGCGGGTGACGATCACATGCAAGCCGACGTCAGCTGCCCTGGTCACCCACGGCGCGGCCTTGTGCAGCGGTGAATCGAAGCCCGGCGGCAGCTGCTGGACATCGTCGATGATCAAGAAGATCTCCGGTCCGCTCCAC
>Ga0335075_10016590_pt1 | contig 10985 bp, 9 predicted proteins | sample Lox_Sample_24_FD_206723 | JGI IMG/M metagenome (GOLD analysis project Ga0335075, IMG submission 206723) | Soil microbial communities from Loxahatchee National Wildlife Refuge, Florida, United States - Lox_Sample_2.4 | ecosystem: Environmental > Terrestrial > Soil > Wetlands | place: USA: Florida... | reverse complement strand
AGCCCTCAAAAATGAGACCTATGTCGCGACTCATCCGAGACCTATGTCCCGACTCATGACACAGCGGAGAGGGGGGGATTCGAACCCCCGAACGAGGTTAACCCCCGTTACGCGATTTCCAGTCGCGCCCGTTCAACCGCTCCGGCACCTCTCCGTTTAGGCGGGGCAAGCGTAGCGCGCGGCTGCCCGATTGCCCACGGCGATGCTCGCCGAAGCCGCTAGATCTTCCAGACGCCGCTGCGCAACAGCGGCACCTCTCCACCCCCGGGCTCGATCCCCGTCACCGCCACCTGCTCAGAGCCGATCATGAAGTCGATGTGGAGCTGGGAGCGATTGATCCTTGGTCGCTCTGGCTCTCCAACCGTGAAGTCGAGCCCCTCGCCGAGCGCGATGTGGCTGGCCGCGTTCTCGTCGAGCAGGGTGTCGAAGAACACCTTGTCCAGGCTGCCGATCCGGCTCTCGCCATCCACCAGCGCCACCTCGCCCAGGCGCGAGGCGCCGGCATCCCGCTGCGCGAGGGCCCGCAGGGCGTCGGCCCCGTGCTCGGCCTCGATCTCGACCGCACGGCCACGCTCGAACCGGACGCGCAGGCCGTTCACCAGCGCTCCCGAAACAAACAGCGGCTTGGTGGCGGTGACCCACCCCTCGACCCGGTCGGGGTCGGGGGTGGTGAACACCTCCTCGGTCGGGAGGTTGGGCACATGCACGATGCCGTCCACGGTGCTGAGCCGCGCGCACTGCCAGCGGCCCGAGCGAAACAGTCCGACGCTCAGCTCGGTCCCGGGCCCCTCGAAGCGGAGCGCGTCGAGCCTCAGCTCGTCGAGCTTGCCGGCGACCGAGAGCAGGTCCTCTATGCGTTTCTCCCAGGCGGCCACCGGGTCGGGCTCGTCGACCCGGCACACGTGGGTCACGTCACGCCAGAGTCGCTCGAACGCTTCCTCCGGCGCCAGCTCCGGGTGCACGAGCTCGGCCCACGAATGGGTTGGGCAGGGCGCCGCCGTCCAGTTCGCCGTGCGGTGATTGACGATCTCGATCGACTCCCGCACCTGCGGGAGCAGGTCGCGGGCGAGCCGTGCGGGGTCGATCCCGTCCATGATCCGGGGAGCGACGGGGCCGGTCAGGGCGATCGCGGCGCAGCGGTTTTCGCCCAGCGCCTTCATCCGCTGGCCGTACCAGGGCGGGACGAAGTCCAAGGTGTCCTCGGCGGCGTACTGCATCCGGGCGTGCTTGACGTAGACGTCGAACACCGACAGGTCGACGAACTTCGCGCCGGCCTGGTACGCGGCGGCGGCGACCGCGCGCGCGAGCATCTCCTTGCCGGGCTCTGATCCGATCGCGACGATCTGGCCGGGCTGGACGTTCGCGCCCAAACGGACGATCAGGTGCGCGAGCGCTCGGACACGGTCCTCGATTCCGTTGCCGCTCATAGCTTTCAACCAGGATGCCATCCGGTCGGCCTGCACGCATCGGCAACCATCCCGGCCCAAACAAGCATGCCCCGGCACGCGCCGGCGGCGTAGAGTCGCGCCATGGCGGCCGAGTTCAAGCACCTCGACGAGCACCGCGCCACGGTGCTCGAAAACCTCTGCGAGATCATCGTCCCGGGCTCGCGGCACATACAGCCCGTCGTCTACATCGACGCGATCATGGCGGACATGCCAGCCCCGCAAAGAGACGCCGTGATCCACGCCATCGATCTCCTTCGAGAGGCGGCGCACGGCGCCGAGGGTCTGCAGCCGCTCACCACCACGCCGGACTTCCAGTTCATCCGGGCGCTGGCCATAGAGGCCTATTACAGCGACTTCCTGGCCCCGGGTGCCGAGGGCCCGAGCGCCTACGAGGCGATCGACTTCCACTCCCCGCTGGCCATGCGGATCAAGAAGGACTGGTCTTTCATCGGAGTCCAAGCATGACCGCGGAGCGCTTCGAGGTCGTCGTGATCGGCTCGGGCGCCGGCGGCGGCGTGGTCGCCGGCGAGCTTGCGGAGCGCGGGCGAAAAGTGCTCCTGCTCGAGGCCGGCGGCCACTACGTAGCGGCCGATTTCACGCGCTGGGAGAGCCGGGCCGCCCACGACTACTGGTGGCCGCTCAGCTTCGCCTTCCCGGCCGGCGAGTTCGGCCTCGGCCCGATCGTCATGATCACCGGCCGCTGCATCGGGGGCAGCACCACGATCAACACAAAGGTGGCGCTGCGGGCGACCCAGCGCGAGCTCGATAAGTGGCACGCCGCCACCGGGCTGACCAACGCCCACGGCGACCCCATCTCGACGAAGGACCTCGATCCCTACTACGACCGCGTCGAGCGCTACCTCGGCGTGCGCGACCGGTCCACCGACTGGGACCTCAAGCGCTGTGTCCAGACCGCCAAGAAAGGTTTCGAAGCCGTCGGCGCGACGCTCGAGCCCGTCCGCGCCTACGTCGACGAGAACTGCGAGCAGTGTGGCTCGTGCCTGCAGGGCTGTCCGACCAACGCGGGCAAGTCGACGATGAACACCTACATCCAGCGCAACTGGCTCTCGGGAGCGCTGACCGTACGGCCGAACTCGTTCGTGGATCAGGTCCTGATCGCGCCGGGCGACGGCGGCCTCGAGGCGTCCGGGGTGCGGTACACCGACCAGACCACCGGCGAGGAGCACGAGGTCGATGCCGACGTCGTGGTGGTCGCGGCCGGATCGCTGCGATCGCCCCAGGTCCTGATTCGCTCGAACGTCCCGAACGCCAACATCGGCCGGCACCTCGGCTTCCACCCGGCCCATTTCGTCTTCGGCCTGTTCGACGAGCCCCAGGACGCCCACATGGTGGCGCCGATCAGCGGCCACTGCTACGACTTCGCCGCCGACGAGGACGGCGGATTCGCGGTCGAGGCCGCGACGGTCCAGGATCCGATCGGCTTCGCCGCCGGACTGTGCGACGAGAACGGGCCGATGTGGGGACAGCCACTCGTCGACGCCGCCAAGAAGTACAGGCGCTGGATCGGGCTGCTGAACATGGCAAACGACGACAACCACGGCACCGTGACCCTCGACGAGAACGGGAACGAGCTCTTCCTGTCCGCCTTTGAGCCGAATGAGCTCGATCGCATCCATAGAGCGCGCGAGTTCTCGACCAGGGTGCTGAGGGCGGCCGGGGCCACCGAGATCCTATGGTCGGGCCTCGCCACCACCCACATGCAGGGCACCTGCCGCATGGGCGCCGACCCCACCACCTCGGTCGTCGACACCCATGGTCAGTCGCACGAGGTCAGCCGTCTCTACGTCGGCGACAGCTCGTTGTTCCCGCAGACCCTCTCGGTGAACCCGTCGTTGACCATCATGGCGCTGGCGACCCGTCTGGCCGACTACCTGGACTCGGGGGCGAACGGCCAGCTCAAAGCCGGCCGCAGCGAGCAGCTCGTCGCGTGAGCAGCCGCACGGGCCTGTTCACCCAGCCCCGCCCGGTGCGCGCGCTGGCCGACCTGTTCGCCAACGTGTGGCAATTCGGCTACGTCACCACCGATCTGGACCGCGCGATCACGTTCATGTCCGAGCGGTTCGGGCTCGAGCACTGCCTGAAGCTCCCCGCCGGCGGCACGTTCCTGGCCGGCGAGGAGCCCGCGGAGTTCGATGCGAAGTTCGCGATGGGCTCCCGGGGCGGCACCATCATCGAGCTGATCGAGCCCGTGTCCGGCGAGATCGACTTCTACACGCGAGCGCTTCCAAGGACCGGAGAGTTCGCTGTCCGCCTCCACCACATCGCCACCTTCACGCAGACCGGCGACGAGGAGTGGGCGCGCATCAACGCGCTCCTGGCCGACGCGAACCTGAGTGTCGACTACACCCTGGTGATCCCGGGCCGGGTGCGCGCCGGCTACGTCGACACGACCGCCGAGCTCGGCCACTGGCTCGAGATTTGCCAGCTTCAGCGCGAGGACATCGACTTCTTCACGGCGCTCGCGGCCGACAGCGCGTAACCGACCCTCGCATGAACCCGCGGGTCGCGTCATGCTGTAGCGCGACGCATAACCCAAGGAGGAGAGCATGGGCGAGCCGAAGCTCAACGGGCTGATGATGGACGACTACCCGCTGTCGCTGACCACGCTGGTCGAGCGGGCCGAGCAGCTGACCCCGAGCCGCAAGGTGGTGTCCCGGCGGCCTGACGGCACGCTGCACCGGACCACGATGGGCGACTGCGCGGGCCGCGCCCGGCGTCTAGCTGCCGCCCTGGCCCAACTGGGCATCGAGGAGGGCGACCGCGTTGGCACGCTGATGTGGAACCAGCCCGAGCACCTGGAGGCGTACTACGCCCTGCCCGCGATGGGCGCCGTCGTTCACACGCTGAACCCCCGCCTTCATCCGGACGAGCTCAGCTTCATCGCCGCCGACGCCGAGGACCGCGCGGTCATCGTCGACGAGACGCTCCTCAACGTCCTCGCCTCGTTTCGGGACGCCCACGACTTCGAGCACGTCATCGTCGTCTCGCACTCCGGCGAGACCCCAAAGGGCACGATCGAGTACGAACAGCTGCTCGAGGGCGCGAGCGAGCCCGCCGACTGGCTCGAGCCCCACGAGCGCCGGGCCGCCGCTATCTGTTACACGTCGGGCACCACCGGCAAGCCCAAGGGCGTCCTCTACTCCCACCGCGCGCTCGTCCTTCACTCGATGGCGGCGGCCCTTCCGGGGGCGATGAACGTCTCGGCTCGCGACGTCATGCTCCCGGTGGTCCCGATGTTCCACGCCAACGCCTGGGGCATCCCGTACACCGCAACGTTGGTCGGCGCCTCACTCGTCCTACCCGGCCCGAAGCTCGACGCCGAGAGCGTGCTCGACCTCCTGGCCGACGAGCACGTGACCCTCACCGCCGGCGTTCCCACGGTTTGGATGGCCATGCTCAAGGCGATCCAGGACGAGCCGGAGCGGTGGGACCTGAGCCGGGTGCACCGACTTCTCGTCGGCGGCTCGGCCGTTCCCAAGAGCATGATCGAGGGCTACGCCAAGCACGGCCTCGAGATCCTCCAGGGCTGGGGTATGACCGAGACATCGCCGCTGGCGAGCAGCGCGCTCGTGCCCCCCGAGCTCGACGACGCGCCCGAGGACGAGCAGTTCGACTACCGCGCCCGGCAGGGCTTCCCCCAACCATTCGTGGATATCCGCGCTCGGGGCGACGACGGCGAGCTGATCCCCTGGGACGATCAGGCGATGGGTGAGCTCGAGGTTCGCGGGCCGTTCGTGGCGGCCGCTTACTTCCAGGGGACCGGCGCGGAGAAGTTCACCGATGACGGATGGTTCCAGACTGGCGACGTGGTGAAGATCGATCAGCGCGGCTGCATCCGCATCACCGACCGTTCCAAAGACCTGGTCAAGTCCGGCGGCGAATGGATCTCCTCGGTGGACATGGAGAACCTGCTGATGGCGCACCCGGCGGTGGCGGAGGCGGCGGTCATCGCCGTGCCCGACGAGAAATGGGACGAGCGCCCGATGGCCGTCGTCGTGCTCAAGGGCGGCCAGGAGGCGACACCAGACGAGCTGCGCGAGCACCTGTCCGGCAACTTCGCGAAGTGGCAGCTCCCGGAGCGCGTCGAGTACATGGACGAGATCCCGCGGACGGCGACCGGGAAGTTCAAGAAAACCGCGCTTCGTGAACAGTTCGTGAACACGACTGTCTGAAAGCGGACTTTGGTCCTTCCGAAAGCTTGCAAATTGGTCCTGTGCTGACCCTGGACTGACAACTTACGCCTGCTATACACCGGTGTCGTGCCGGCGGAGGAAACCGAAGTCACCGCGCGAGCGGGGACCTCACTCAACGGCGTAGTCGTCCAAGCGCGCGACCTCGAGCGTCAGTACGGTGAGGGCGCGACCGCGGTGCACGCGCTGCGCGGCGTCTCGCTCGACGTCGAGAAGGCGCAGCTGGTGGCGGTCATGGGCCCGTCGGGCTCGGGTAAGTCGACGCTGATGCACATCCTGGCCGGGCTCGATCAGCCGACCAGCGGCACGGTCACGATTGCCGGCACCGAGATCACCCACCTCGACGACGCGCACATGACCCGCCTGCGGCGCGACCACATCGGGTTCGTCTTCCAGTTCTTCAACCTGCTCCCGATGCTGAGCGCCGAGGAGAACGTGCTGCTGCCGCTGTCGATCGCGAGCGAGAAGCCGGATCGGGACTGGCTCGAGCAGCTGCTGAACAAGACCGGGCTGTCCGAGCGCCGCAAGCACCGTCCCTCGGAGCTCTCGGGGGGCCAGCAGCAGCGCGTGGCCATCGCTCGCGCCCTGGTCACCAAGCCGACGATCCTGTTCGCCGACGAGCCGACGGGCAACCTCGACTCCAAGACCGGCGGCGAGATCCTCGATCTCCTCCGTGACTCGGTGCAGGACTACCAACAGACGATCGTGATGGTCACCCACGAGGCGCGGGCGGCGGCGATCGCCGACCGGATCCTGTTCATAGCCGACGGGCTGATCGTCAAGGAACTCACCGACACCAACCCGGCTCAGGTGCTCGAGGTGATGAGCACCCTGCAGTCGTGACCAGGGTCGCCCTGCGCGGCCTGCTCGGGCGCAAGCTCCGCGCTGTCCTCACCGCGTTCGCGATCGTCCTCGGCGTGGCGATGGTGAGCGGCACCTTCGTCCTCACCGACACGATCAAGTCGGCGTTCACGAGCGTGTTCACCACCGTCTACCAGAACACCGACGCAGTGATCTCGGGTAAGAGCGCGATCTCGTCGAGCAACAACGGCAATTCACCCACGACGCCCTCGCTGCCGGCGTCGCTCCTGCCGCGGGTACAGGCGCTCCCGTCGGTCGCGATTGCGTCAGGGGGCATCTCGGACAACGCCCAGCTCGTCGGCAGCAACGGGAAGGTGATCTCGAGCGGTGGCGCGCCGGGCCTCGCGTTCAGCTACTCGCCGGCGGGCGAGCACTTCAACGCGCTTACGCTCACGAGCGGCCACTTCCCGACGGCAGCGAATGAGATCGACATCGACGCGTCGACCGCGAGCAAGCACGGCTACAAGGTCGGCGACGAGATCGGCGTCGTCGCGCGGGGACCGGTCGCGCACTACCAGATCGTCGGAACGGTTCAGATCGGCGGTGTCTCGTCGCTCGGCGGCGCCACGATTGCCATCTTCACGCTCCCCGAGGCGCAGCGGATCTTCAACAAGGTGGGGAAGTACGACTCGATCAGCGTCTCCGCCAAGCACGGCTACTCGCCCCAGGACGTCGTGAACCAGATCAAGCCGCTGCTCGGGCCGAGCGCGCAGGTCAAGACCGGTCAGCAGGAGGCCCAGCAGGCGACCAAGGACACCGCCGGGTTCCTCAACATCTTCCAGGACTTCCTGCTCGCCTTCGGCGGGATCGCCCTGTTCGTCGGCAGCTTCGTGATCGCCAACACCCTCTCGATCACGATCGCCCAGCGCACGCGCGAGCTGGCCACGCTGCGCACGCTCGGGGCCACTCGCCGCCAGGTGCTGCGCTCGGTGATGGTCGAAGCGTTCGTGATCGGGACCCTGGCGTCGATCATCGGCCTGTTCCTCGGGCTGCTGCTGGCCAAGGGACTGAACTCGCTGTTGGACTCGTTCGGGATCAACCTGCCCCAGACGTCCACCGTGTTCAAGACCCGGACGGTCATCGTCGCGCTCGCCGTCGGGATCATCATCACGATGATCGCCGCGCTCCGGCCGGCATTGCGCGCCACGCGCGTGGCGCCGATCGCCGCGGCCCGGGAGGGCGCGCTCCTTCCGCCCTCGCGCTGGGCGAAGTACGGTCCGGCGGCGGCCTACACGACGGTCGTCGGAGCGGTCGTGCTGATGCTGATCGGGCTGCTCGTTTCGAGCCTGTCGACCGGTCTGCGGCTGCTCGCGGTCGGCGTGGGGGCGGTGGCGCTGTTCATCGGCGTCTCGATGCTCGCGCCCAAGCTGGTGCCGCCGTTGGTCCGGGTGCTCGGGTGGCCGGCGAGCCGGATCGGTGGCTCGGCGGGAAAGCTCGCGCAGGGCAACTCGTCGCGCAATCCGGCGCGCACCGCCTCGACCGCGTCGGCCCTGATGATCGGGCTCGCCCTGGTCACGCTCGTCGGCGTGCTCGCCGCCGGGCTGCGGACCGGCTTCAAGAACAACGTCAACAAGGCGTTCATCGCCGACTACGCGATCACGGCCAGCAACAACTTCTCGCCGATCGGGCTCGCGTCCGAGCAGGCGGTCAGGGGGGTCTCCGGCGTGACCTCGGTGGTCGGGATCCGGGCCGGCGACGGAAAGGCGTTCGGCTCGACCATCAACGTGACGGGGGTCCCGCCGAACGCGGCCGACGCGATCAAGGTCGACTGGACGCACGGCAGTCAGCAGGTCCCGGCTGAGCTCGGCTCAGACGGCGCGTTCGTCGACAAGGCCTACGCCAAGGCCCAGCATCTCCAGGTCGGCTCGCCGATCTCGGTGGAGACGCCGACGGGCAAGTTCCTGAACCTCAAGCTGATCGGCATCAGCAACCCGCCCTCGGGCGCCTCCCCGTACGGGGACGTCTCGATCTCCCAGGCCCTGTTCGACCGCGTCTACCAGAACCCCCAGAACCTCTACTCGTTCGTGAACATGCAGGGCGGCGTAACGCCGGCCAACACGAACACCCTGAACTCCGCCCTGGCCGGCTTCCCGGACGCCAAGCTCCAGACCAAGTCGCAGTTCATCAACAACCAGCTGTCCGGGCTGACCACGCTGCTCAACCTGCTCTACGTGCTGCTTTCGCTGTCGATCGTGGTCAGCCTGTTCGGGATCGTCAACACGCTCGTGCTGACCGTCTTCGAGCGCACCCGTGAGCTCGGCATGCTCCGCGCCGTCGGGATGAGCCGGCGCCAGGTACGGCGGATGATCCGCCACGAGAGCGTCATCACCGCGCTGCTCGGCGCCGCGTTCGGGATCCCGCTCGGCATTCTGCTGGCCGCGCTCATCGGCGCGGCGATCAACTTCGGCACCTTCACGGTCCCGGTGGGGACGCTGATCTTCTTCGTGTTCGCGGCGATCATCGCCGGGCTGATCGCGGCGATCTGGCCCGCCCGCCGCGCGGGCAGGCTGAACGTGCTCCAGGCCCTCCAGTACGAGTAGGGGCCGCCTGCGGCGGCCTCCGTGGGAAATCCGGCGCCGCTGGTCTCAGGGCCAGACTCGTATGCGCCGGATTTCCTGATGGGAATCCGGCTCCGTCCGGTGATGTACGAGAGTCGTTTCCGGAGCCGAATTCCCCGGGGCCGTTCCGCCGGGCGTCCGTGCCCGGTGGCCGTGCCGCGTCCCCGGATGCGCGCACCGCCCGGCCCCCCCGAAATTTCCGCCATTCCGGATTTCGGGTCGCCGCTAGTTCCGGATTCTTCGTCTCCAGCCCGAGTTATCCGTCACTAGCCGGAGGGCCGCCCCGAAATGGCGGAAATTTCGGGTCCCGGGGCCTCGGCGGCCGGCCCAACCGCGCACCAAACGGCAAATTTCGATCATTAGCCGTCAGCCGCGCCACTAATTCCGGATTTCTGGCGTTACAGGCGCAAAATCCGTCTCTAGCGGCGGGACTCCGGTGGGATGGTGGAAATTTCCCCCTTCGGGGGTCAGCGCGTAGGGACCGGACGGGCCCTCGCGGCCCCATGGACGCCGCGCAGCGGCCCAACGAAATTACGGGCGCATCACGGCCAGCGAGCTGGTGGCGTGCCCGACCAGCTTGCCGGTCGCGGTGCGGGCGTGGGCCTCGGCGAAGGCGACCTGGCGACCGACGCGCAGGGCCCGGCCCTCGGCCTCGAGTTTCCCGATGTCGGCCCTGACCGGCGCCAGGAAGCTGACCTTGATCTCGATCGAGGAGTAGCCGACCCCGGCCGGCAGCAGCGTGTGCACCGCGCAGCCCGCGGCCGAGTCGAGCAGCGTGCACAGCAGGCCGCCGTGGACGAGGCCGATCGGGTTGTAGACCGATTCGTCGGGCGTGCACTCGAACACCACCATGCCCTCGCCGATCGAGACCAGCCGGGCACCGATCAATTCGGCGATCGGGGGCCGGGGAAGCCGCCCGTCGAGGATCGCCAGGAGCTGCTCGCGGCCGGTCATGGTGGCCATCGCGGCCGCCGAGATCGACGGGTCCTCCCAGGTGATGGTCTTGGTTCGAAGCCCGTCCGCCGGCCGCGGAGCGGCGCTCATCCGCCGGCCTGCACGTTCTGGAGCCTGACCTGGCCGCGCGCGACCAGCTTCTCATCCTCTCCTCGCCGGATCTCGACCTGCCAGAGCTGCTGGGTGCGCCCCTGGAAGATCGGGGTGGCGACAACCCCGAGCCGGCCGCCGCGGTGGGGGCGCAGGAAGTCGGTCAGGTTCGAGACCCCGACCGCCTGCATGCCCTGGTCCTTGACCGCCTCGAACGCGCCGGTCGTCGCGAACGACTCGATCGCGGTCATGTAGAGCCCGCCGTGGATCAGCCCCCAGGGCTGGTGGTGGCGCTCGTCGGCGGCGATCGAGCCGGCCACGCGCGTCGGGCCGCGCTCCTCGAACTCGATCTCGAGCAGCCGCATGAACTCGCTCGGGCTTGACAGGCCAACGCTCATCGCGCGGAACGCTACCCGCTGGTGGTCGCGACCGCAGGGGCCTCGACCAGCGCCCGGCGCCGGTTGGTCAGAAGCCCGAGAGCGACGAACCCACCGGCCAGGGCAAGGGCGGCGGTCACGACCCATCCCCGCTGATAGGCGGCGAGGACTCCGGCGGGCGAGGACGGCGTGCCAAGCACCGCGATCAGCACGGCGACTCCGACGGCGAGGCCCACCTGGCGCAGCATGTTGACCACCGCGGAGCCGGTCGCGAACGAGGCGGGCGGGAGCGAGCCCGTTGCCGTCGACATCAGCGTGGGCAGGGTAAGGCCGACGCCGATCCCGGTCAGCAGCAGTCCACCGAGGACGTCGCCGACGTAATCCGGTCGCAGTCCGGCGGCGAGCGCCATCCAGGCCATGCCGACGGCGAAGCTGGTCGAGCCCGCGGCGATGACCAGCCCGGGGCCGAACCGGTCGATCAGGCGC
>Ga0335075_10016589_pt1 | contig 10985 bp, 11 predicted proteins | sample Lox_Sample_24_FD_206723 | JGI IMG/M metagenome (GOLD analysis project Ga0335075, IMG submission 206723) | Soil microbial communities from Loxahatchee National Wildlife Refuge, Florida, United States - Lox_Sample_2.4 | ecosystem: Environmental > Terrestrial > Soil > Wetlands | place: USA... | reverse complement strand
GCCGCACCTTCGGCTATTCGTTCGCCACCTGGCGCTTCCATCTGCGCGGCGAGGCGATCCGCAGCGCGGTCGATATCGGCTGGATGCGCAACCTGACGGTCGGGCGGATGATGCGGCGGCAGATGCGAACCGTGCGTGCCGACACCCCGCTGGCTATGTTCCGGCGCGACTTTCCGCTCGGCTCGACGCAGCGCGTAGTGGTGCTGGATGCCGAGGACCGCTACGCCGGGATTTCTCTCGTTGCCGAGGCGCATGCCGACGGCGAGGACAACCACACCCTGGCCGACGTTCTGCACTATCAGGACATGATGCTGCTGCCGCAAATGACCATCAAGGAAGCGATCGCGATGTTCGAGAACGCCGAAAGCGATGCACTCGCGGTGGTCGATGGGCCGGAGACCAGGCATGTCATCGGGCTTCTGACCGAGCAGTACGCACTGCGCCGCTATAGCGAGGAGCTCGACCGGCGGCGCCGGGAACTGTCCGGAGAGTGAAGCTCACGGGGCTCTGCCCCGGGGCCGTCACGGGTATGGCAACCGTCATTTGTGGCGGGCACCCGACGCCAGCGTGAGAGGTCTCGGTCAAAACACGACGCCACAGTGGCATCACGTGGGAAGAGCCCTTTGGCGCTGGCCCTCGGGTAGCGCTTACCTTCACGACCAACCAATTGGATCCTCTCCAGCAAAAGCGCTTGTGGCGGCCAGTCAACCTGGGAGACCATCAAATGCATATATCAGCAATGAACTGGCACCAGATCGAAGCGTACCTCCAGGATGACGACCGCGCCGTAATCCCGCTTGGCAGCACCGAGCAGCATGCGATGTTGAGCTTGTCGGTGGACAGCATCCTTTCGGAGCGTGTCGCCACGGAGGCCGCTGAACCACTTGGCGTGCCGGTCTTCCCCGTGCTCGCCTACGGTATCACCCCACACTTCACGGCCTTCCCCGGATCCGTATCGTTGCGTATTTCAACCTATCTTGCGATGATCGCCGATATGTTGGACAGCCTGGCTCGCCACGGGTTCCGCCGCATCCTGCTGGTCAACGGCCACGGCGGGAACGCGCCGGCGCAGGCCTTCGCTATCGAATGGATGGCCGCCCATCCGGACGTGACCGTCCGCTTCCACAACTGGTACAACGCTCCGCGCACCTGGGCCAAGGTGCAGCAGATCGACCCGGTCGCCAGCCACGCCTCCTGGATGGAGAACTTCCCCTGGACGCGACTGCCCGATACGCAGGTGCCTGAAGGAGCCAAGCCGATGATCGACATCGACCGTGCCCGCTTGCTCGATCCAGCGCGAATACGCGCACTGATCGGCGACGGCAACTACGGCGGGCGCTATCAGCGCCCCGACGACGAGATGCTGGCGATATGGGCGGTCGCCGTCGAGGAGACCCGCGCACTGATCGAAGGCCGTTGGCGATGAGCAACCCCATTGTCGTCTGGGGTGCCGGCGCGATCGGCGGTACAATCGGCGCACATCTCGTGCGCGCAGAGCACCGTGTGCTGTTCGTCGATCGGGTGCCTGAGCACATCGCGGCCATCAATGCGGACGGGATGAAGATCATCGGTCCAGTCCGCGAATTCACCGCGCGCGCCCACGCTGCCACGCCCGATGCAGTTCAAGGCACGTTCGACACCGTCCTGCTGTGCGTTAAGGCACAAGACACCGAAGCGGCGGCCCGTGCCGTCGCCCCGCATCTGGCAGCGGACGGCTGCATTGTCTCGGTGCAGAACGGACTGAACGAAACTGTAATCGCCGGGGTGGTCGGCGCGGCGCGCACGGTTGGCGCCTTCGTCAATTTCGGCGCTGACTATATGGAACCTGGCGTGGTGCAATACGCCGGTCGTGGCGCGGTCGTCGTCGGCGAAATCGACGGACTTATCACCGAACGCGCCAGGCGACTGCGTGCATTGCTACGTCAGTTCGACGACCGCGCGGTGCTGACCGGCAACATCTGGGGCTATCTTTGGGCGAAGCTCGCCTACGGCGCGATGTTGTTCGCCACCGCGCTCACCAACGAGTCGATGGCCGACTGCCTGGCCTCGCCTTCGCATCGCCCCCTGTTCGTTGCGATCGCGCGTGAAGTCCTCGGCGTCGCCGACCGCGCCGGCATCGAACCGGAGCCGTTCGACGGTTTCGATCCGCGCGCCTATGCCTCGAACGACGGCGCCACCCGTTCGCTGGATGCGCTGGTTGAGCACAACCGCCGTTCCGCCAAGTCGCATAGCGGCATCTGGCGCGATCTCGCAGTCCGCAAGCGCAAGACCGAGGCCGACCCGCAGCTTGGGCCGATCGTCACCACCGCACGGCAACATGGCTTGGCCGCACCAATCGCCGCGCGGCTGATTGCGATGATCCATGAGATAGAAGAAGGAAACCGACCGATGACTTGGGCGAACCTGGACGAACTCGCCAAGGTCATCGCGGCATGAACATCGAATTCCACGGCCGCACCGCCATGGTAACCGGCGCGGCGCACGGGTTCGGCCGCGCCATCGCAATCCAATTCGCCGCACTCGGCGCCCAGGTCTGGGCCACCGACAAGCTGGCCGACGAACTCGCCGAAACCGCCCGCATCGCCGGCGATCGTTGCCGCGCCCATCCATTGGACGTGACCGATCGCGAAGCGGTGCAAGCACTCGCCGCCGCAGCAGAAAAAGCAACCGGCCGCATCGACATCCTGGTGCACAGCGCCGGCGGCGTCATCGGCCAGATCGGCCGTCCGCTTGAAGAAATTACGCCGCACGACTGGCACGCCATCATCGAGGTGAACCTGACCGGCGCCTTCTGGTGCGCCCAGGCGGTCGCTCCCGCCATGAAACGCGCGCGACGCGGGCGGATCGTCACGATTTCCTCCGGCGCGGGACTGGGCGTCAGCTTGACCGGCATCCAGGCCTATGCCTCGGCCAAGGCCGGCGAGATCGGCCTCACCCGACAGCTTGCGCACGAACTGGGCCCGTTCGGCATCACGGTGAACAGCGTCGCCCCCGGCTTCGCCCGCAGCAATCCCAGCAGCGAGACGCAGTGGCAGTCCTACGGCGAGGAAGGCCAGCGCCGTCTGATCGAGCGCATCGCCCTGCGCCGCCTCGGCACGCCTGAGGACATCGCCAACGCGGTGCTGTTCCTCGCCTCCGATTACGCCGGCTGGATCAGCGGACAAACATTAAGCGTGGACGGAGGGAAATGATCGGCACGATCAGCAGCCGCCTGGGGCAGCTTCTGCTGGTCATCGTCGGCGTCAGCGTCATCGTCTTCCTGCTCATGCACGTCCTCCCCGGCGATGTCGCGCAGATGCTGCTCGGCGATAAGGCCACGCCGCAATCGCTGGCGCGGCTGCGCATCCAGCTCGGCCTCAACCGTCCGATCTGGGTACAATACGCCCGCTTCGCGACCGCCGCATTGCATGGCGATTTCGGGATTTCCTTGCAGACCAATCATCCCGCCTTCGATGACGTGCTCGCCGCCTTCCCGGTCACCCTGCAACTTACCCTCACGTCCCTGTCGATCGCCACCCTGGTCGGCGTACCGCTTGGAGTAGCGGCGGCGCTACGGCCTAATTCCTGGCTCGACCACAGCCTGCTCACAGCGACCCTGCTCGGTGTCTCCCTGCCCATATTCTGGACCGGGCTGATGCTGCTGCTGTTGTTCGGCGGCATACTCGGCTGGCTGCCCATCGGAGGACAGATGCCGCCCCAACTGCAGCCGCCGACCATCACTGGCATGAGCGTGATCGACGCGCTGCTGACCGGGCAACCGGAGATGATCGTGGAGAGCCTGCGCCATCTGCTGCTGCCGGCTTGCACCCTGGCCCTCGTTCCACTGGCACTGATCACCCGCATCACCCGATCCGAGATGCTTGCGGTCATGACGCAGGATCATGTGCGCACTGCTTGGGCGAAGGGCCTGCCCCGGCGGCGGGTGATCGTGCGGCATGTGCTGCGCAACGCGCTGATCCCAGTGGTGACGGTAATTGGGCTGCAGCTCGGGCTGTTGCTATCGGGCGCGGTGCTGACTGAAACCATCTTCTCGCTGCCGGGACTCGGGCGGCTGATGGTGGATTCCATAACGTCGCGCGACTACCCGGTGGTACAGGCGGGCGCGCTGTTCATCGCGGTTGTGTTCGTGCTGGTGAACCTGCTCGTCGATATCGGCTATGGATTTCTGGATCCGAGGATCCGGCGCAGATGAGCGTCACGCTGGCACCTGCCAGGGTCGTCCAGCGCCCAGGGCGTCAGGCGGCGCGTGCTTTGCTGCGCCGCGGCAGCGTGCAGATCGGCCTGGCGATTGTGCTGGCGTTCCTGGCGCTGACCATCCTGGTGCCTCTGGTTGCGCCGTACGATCCGACAGATCAGGATCTGTCCAATGCGCTGTCGGCACCGTCGCTCGATCATCTGTTCGGGGCGGACCAGTACGGGCGCGACGTGCTCAGCCGCGTATTGTACGGGACTCGCGACGCGCTGCTGGCGATCGTCGTTGCCGACGGGATCGCGCTCGGCGCCGGGGGGTTGATGGGGCTGGTGGCCGGCTTCGTCGGCGGTGCCGTCGATGCGGCGATCATGCGCATCGTCGATGTGCTGCTGGCGTTCCCGTACCTTCTGCTGGCGCTGATCATCGTCGCTGCGCTGGGGCCAAGCCTAACCAATGCGCTGATCGCGATCGGCATCGTCTATACACCACAATACGCGCGGTTGATGCGCGGGCAGGTGCTCGCGGTACGCACTGCCGATTATGTGCGCGCAGCCCGCGCGCTGGGCAGCAGCCGCCGACGGCTGATGCTGCGCCACGTGCTGCCCAACTGCTTCACACCCGTGCTGGTGTTGGCGACACTGCAGGCCGGTTCGGTCGTAGTGGAGACAGCCGGCCTCGCGTTTCTCGGGCTGGGTGCACAGCCACCGGCCGCCGATTGGGGTGCGATGCTGGCAGATGGGCATGATTACTTCCTGTCTGCTTGGTGGATCGCCACCTTTCCCGGGCTGGCGATCTTCGTCGTCGTGCTTGGCTTCAACCTGATCGGCGATGCGCTGGGTGACTACTCCGATCCGCGACGCCGGGAATGACCGCGCCGCTGCTCGAAGTCTCCAGTCTCACGGTCGGGTTTGCGACCGCTGGGCGCGTGGTGCCGGTGGTACGCGATCTGTCGTTTCAATTGGACCGAGGCAAGACACTGGTGATCGTCGGCGAGTCGGGCTCCGGCAAATCGGTGACCTGTCTCGCGTTGATGGGACTGCTGGCGCGGCCGGCGGGGCGCGTGCTTGCCGGCTCCATGCGGCTGGCCTGCAAGGATGGGACGGCGCGCGACATTGCCCGGCTGGAACCGCAGGACATGCAACGAATCCGCGGCGCCGAGATCGCGATGATCTTCCAGGAGCCGATGACGTCGCTCAACCCGGTGTACACGATCGGCGAGCAGATCGTCGAAGCGGTGCAGTTCCATGATGCCGTCTCCGCACGTGCTGCGCGGGCGCGCGCGGCCGAGATGCTGGCGTTGCTCGGGATTCCCGATCCGACAGCGCGGCTTGATTCCTATCCGCACGAGCTTTCCGGCGGGATGCGCCAGCGCGCGATGATCGGCATGGCGCTGGCGTGCCGGCCGGCGCTGCTGATTGCCGACGAGCCGACCACCGCGCTCGACGTGACGGTGCAGGCGCAGATCCTCGATCTGCTGCGTCGCCTGCAACGCGAGCTGGGCATGGCGATGATCTTCGTCACCCACAATCTCGGCGTCGCCGGCGAAATCGCAGACGACGTGCTGGTGATGTATGCCGGCCAGTGTGCCGAAGCGGGCCCGCGCGAAGCAGTGTTCGCTACACCGCGCCTGCCGTACACAATGGGGCTCTTGCGCGCGGTGCCGCGACTCGGGCTGGATCGCGCGGCCGGACCATTGGCGACGATACCAGGCAGCGTGCCCGATCTTGCCCAACTGCCGCGCGGCTGCGCCTTCCACCCACGTTGCGTCTTCTGCCGCCCCGGTCTGTGCGATGCGCGCGATCCCGAGCTGGAGCCATGCGGCGAGCGCCACCAGGTGCGCTGCCTGCGCTGGCGGGACATCGTCGCCGAATGACCGACCCGCTCTTGGATATCCAGCATCTGTCGGTGCATTTTCACCGCTCCGGCCTGCTGTCGCGAACGCGTCCGATGCGTGCGGTTGATGACGTGTCGTTCTCGATTGCGCCGCACGAGGTCGTAGGGCTGGTGGGTGAGTCCGGCTCCGGCAAGACCACGATCGGCAATGCGGTGCTGCGCCTGCTTCAGCCAACCTCGGGACGCATCCTATTCGCGGCCGACGACGTCACCGCCCTGCCCGAACGCCGGCTCAAGCCATTTCGCCGCCGCGTGCAGCCGATCTTCCAGGACCCGTTCGGCTCACTCGATCCGCGCATGACCGTCGAAGCCATCCTGACGGAACCGCTCATCATCCACGCGATCGGTCGCGGTCGTGCCGACCGGGCGGAGCGGGCTGCGGCGCTGCTGCGGCTGGTTGGTCTGCCGCCGGACGCATTGGCGCGCTACCCGCACCAGTTCTCCGGCGGCCAACGCCAGCGCATCGGCGTCGCCCGCGCCCTGGCGCTGGAGCCCGAGCTGATCGTTGCCGATGAAGCGGTCTCGGCGTTGGATGTCTCGTTGCAGGCGCAGATCGTCAATCTGCTGTGCGAGCTGCAGCAGAAGCTCGGCTTGGCGATGCTGTTCATCGCGCACGATCTGGCGGTGGTGGAGTATCTCTCCGACCGCGTGATCGTGCTCTACCTGGGCCGCGTGATGGAAAGCGCGGCCGCGCACGACCTATATCGCCGTCCCCGACATCCCTACACCGAGGCTCTGCTGTCGGCAGTGCTGGAGCCCGGCGTCGGCGCCACTGGCCGGCGCATCCTGCTGGAGGGCGACCCGCCAAGCCCGGCCAATCCACCCTCTGGCTGCGTCTTCCGCACCCGTTGCCGCTATGCGCTGCCGGCTTGCGCGCAAGGGGTGCCGCCGCTTCGCCCAGTCGGCAACGGTCACGCGAGCGCCTGCATCCGGGACGATATTTTGTAGGATGGTCGTCAGCGGTCCTCTTTTGTATGCCACAAACGCACGATGACGGTCGCGTCACCCTGGATTTCGTAGCGGAGTTCGTAATCGCCCACGAACAGGCGACTAACCTCCCGCGGGGTGAAATCCCCCAATCGCATTCCGAGGCGGGGATTGTGCCGCAGTAGCCGCGCTGGCGCTGCCCGCAGAGACTGGACAGCGCGCGCCGCCGCTAGGCGGTTCTTGGGAGCGAGGGACTCATAGAGTCGAGCCAGGTCGGACCGCGCCGCAGCGGTCCAACGGATCCGCGTCAATCGGGTTGCGGGACTGGTCGCTCCTGGTCGCTCCCAAGGCTTTCAACCCATGCCTCCATCGCCTCGTCGTCGATCAGACGACCAGCATCTACATCAGCCAGACCATCCAGTGTTAGCCGACGACGTCGTTTGGCGCCGGCCGGGTCCCCGGCATCGGCTTCACGGGCGAATCGGCGCTGTTTTTCGGCCTCGGTTTCGGGGCGCAGCGCATGGGTCCGTTCGCCCGGGGCTGGGTTGGGGGTGTCCATGAAGCTCAATCTAGTCCTGGCAGCAGCCGGCTTCCAGGCCCTCTCCCCCACCCGGGGGAGAGGGTGAGTGTGCGAGCGTTACTTCCCGAGCGACACCTTCTCCATGTCGAAGAACATCTGCGTCGGGTTGAGCTGGTAGCCGTGCACATTGGTCCGGATTGCCCGCACCTGCTCGGTCGAGTTCACGAACACCCACGGTGCGCCTTGCCACACCAGCTTCTGAATCTGCTGATAGAGCGCGACGCGCTTGGCATGATCGCTTGTGGCCAGCCCCTGTTCGCACAGCCGGTTGACATCCGGGTTATTGTACCGCGTGGTGTCATTCGCCGGGTTGCGCGAGCTGTACAGCTCGCAGACGAAGTTGTCCGGGTCGCCATTGTCGCCGGACCAGCCGACCATGAACAGGCTCTTGTATTTGCCGCTACGGACGGTCGAAAGGAACGCGCCCATATCCAGCTTACGCACCTGGGCGTCGATCCCAACCTTCTTGAGATAACCCTGGATGGCCACCGCAAGATCGGGCCCAGCCGGATTGTACCCGCGGGGGGTGTTATAGGTCAGAAACTCGATCGACATTGGCGTCTTCACCCCAGCCGCGGCCAGCATCTTCTTTGCCAAAGCCGGGTTGTAGGTGTAGGGCGGTTGCTGCGGTTGGAAGCTCCACTCGGATGCAGGCAGCGGTGAGACCATCGGCACCGCGAGACCCTGGAACAGCGCCTTGTCGATCGCGTTGCGATCGATGGCAAAATTCATCGCCTCACGGACCTTCATGTTATCGAAGGGCGGGGTATCGGTCGGCATTCCCATCCCGCTTGTCGTCAGCCCCGGCTGGGTCAGCAGCTTGATCGACTTATCGGCCCGCAGTGCCGGAATGACCGTACTACTGACATCGCCCAGTATCTGGATATCTCCGCTTTTGAGCGCCAGCAATGCTGCCTGCGGATCAGGATATTCCTTGAAGATCAGGTGATCGACATGCGGCTTGCCGTTCCAGTACGCTGGATTGGCATCCAAGGTGATCGAGTCGCGCGGCTTCCAGTCCTTGAAGATGAAGGCGCCAGTTCCGACTGGATGGTTGCGATAGTCTTTCCCATATTTCGCTGCGGCCGTGGGGCTTACCACGCCATTCCACACCATCGCCAGGCTGGTGACGAATGGCGCATCAGGCTTCTTCAACTTGAACTCGACCGTGCGGTCATCGACCTTATCGACTGAGGCAACGTCGCCATACGTGAAGTCGATATAGCTCTCGACTGGCCCCGAATTGTAGATGTAGATCGGGCTCGATTTATCCAGCAGACGGTTGATCCCCTGGATATACGTGTCGGCATTGAACGGCGTTCCGTCCTGGAATTTCACGTCGTTGTGCAGCTTGAACGTATAGCTTAACCCGTCTTCCGATACGGTCCAGCTTTGCGCCAGTCCTGGTGCCGGCTCGACCGTCCCCGGCTTGTATTTCACCAGGCTGTCGTAGATCGTCGCCATGACGAAGCCGGAGGTATTGTTCAGCACGGCTTCCGGATCGAGTCCGGTCGGATCGGCAGCGATACCGATTACCAGCGTGGTATCGGCGCGGGCAGCACCGGCGGCAAGCGACGCCACCAGGCACGCCGCGGTGAATATATGTTTCATGTTGGCCTCCCCGGATCGAGATGCAACGGTAAGCGGCTGTGGCCGGCAACACAAGCGGGTGGCCTCGCGCCGATACATGGTGCAATATCGCAGTATCTCTGAACTCTGGAGGACGGCATGGCTGAGTTGGCCCGCAACGAGCGGGAAACGGCGTTGATGGAAACCGCGCGTCGGGTGCTGCCGGCCGACGGCTTTGGCAACATGCCGGCCGACATCATCATCGACCGCGGCCTCGCCGGCCATGTCTGGGACATCAGCGGTAACGAGTATATCGACTACCTGCTCGGCTCCGGTCCCGCCTTTGTCGGCCACGCGCATCCCGAGGTGGTGGCCGCGGTGCAGGAACAGCTCCCACGCGGCTCGACCTTCTTCGCCGAGAACGAACCCGGCATCCGGCTGGCCGCCAAGATCGCCGCCGCCGTCCCGTGTGCACAGAAGCTGCGCTTCGTCTCCAGCGGCACCGAGGCCGACGCCTACGCCATCGTGCTGGACGGGTGGAACGTCACCGCCGCTGGCTAATAGAGCGCTATCCATGGACCGACTCCCATGCCGCCGACCTCCCCGCTTGCGGCGTCCGTAGGCGACCAAGTGGACCCAGAGTCGCACGGAGACCACAGGAAGCCTCACGGAGTTGAACCGTGGGAATGCGGCCGAAAAGTGCGACGGCAATCGGCTCCGCCCCGTCGGTTCAGCCGTGCGAGGCGCGCAGACTCCTCCTCCGTCAAACTCCGTGTGATCTCCGTGCAACTCCGTGTCCACTTGATTGCTTTTCGTCGCGTCCGACCGCATGAAGTCGCCCGTGCAAGTCAGCCAGGTTTCCCTTAAGCGAGCTCCTCTCGCGAGCTGTTCCCGTCCCGTCATGACTCACCCCGATGATAGGAGCGGTCTCACGGAATCACTGTACTAGGCTTCCGGACCTTCTTCCGGATACCGTGGCACCCCGTCGGCCCCTACCAACCAGGGGGCATCATGGGAGACCCACATGTGCAAGACAGGCCGCACTCCTGGATCGTCGTCCAGCGTAGCGGCGCGCAAGATCATATCTGGCTCATTTACCCATTCCGCCACCAGGTGCGTTCCGCAGCGAGAACAGAACCAACGCTTCTTCCCCGGTGTCGATTTATACGCGGTTAGCTCGTCCTCCCCTCGCGTCCACACAAAGTGTTCCCGAGCAACGCGGGCCGAGGCACCGTATGGACTCGCATGAGCCTTGCGACAAGTTCGGCAATGGCAATGCACGATTGGTCCGGCAAGCTGCACGGCGTCATACCCAATCGCGCCACACAGGCATTGTCCCCTCATTGCTTGCGCTCCGCATCATTGCGCCGACACGCCCAGGAAAAGCTGGCATCACACGGCGTAGAGTCGTTCCTTATCGGCATCTGTCTGATCCGCCTATGCTTCACCCGCCACGATCCGGCCCGACTTGATCGCCGCAAGGAACGCTCGCCAGTCCCGCTCCGTCTGGTCAGCATAGGCATTCGCGAACTCCCTTATCGCCGTGTCGAACGCCTCGCCCTGCCCCAGATAGCCGGCGACCGCTGCCGCGTCCCCAGCCCGCGCGTGTGCGCGCGCTAACGTGCGGCCGCACAGCCGTGCATAAAACGGCAACGCCGCTGCGAGCCGGGCACCAATATCAGCGAGCCGAGAATCCTTGAGCCGCCGCACATAAAAATGGCGGTCGTCGATCGGCACTTGCGTCCAGCCCAGGAACACATCAGTGGCCGCCTGCAACATCCGCTGCCCGACAACCACGCGCTGCCCCTGGTTCGCATACTCCGA
>Ga0335075_10016588_pt1 | contig 10986 bp, 9 predicted proteins | sample Lox_Sample_24_FD_206723 | JGI IMG/M metagenome (GOLD analysis project Ga0335075, IMG submission 206723) | Soil microbial communities from Loxahatchee National Wildlife Refuge, Florida, United States - Lox_Sample_2.4 | ecosystem: Environmental > Terrestrial > Soil > Wetlands | place: USA: Florida... | reverse complement strand
GCTTGGAATCGAGTGAATCGCAGGATCGCACTTCCGTGAGCCGCAATCCGCGCCGCACCCAGCTCGCTCCCGGCTACATCCTGCACCACCTGCCGTATCGGGACACGAGCCGCATCCTCGAGGTGCTCACCCGCGAGCACGGGCGGCTCACGCTGTTCGCGCGCGGGGTGCGCGGTCCGAAGGCCAAGCTCGCGAGGATCCTCGAGCCCTTCGAGCTGCTGCTCTTCTCGTGGTCCGGGGGCGGCGAGGCGGCGCAGCTCACGGGAGCGGAGCCGGCGGGCGCGCTCGCGCGGCCGCCGTCCGCGGCGCTGATGGCCTGCTTCTATCTGAGCGAGCTCGTGCTCAAGCTCACGACCCGGCACGATCCGCATCCGCGCCTCTTTGACGCCTACCACGAGGCGCTCGGGCAGCTGAAGGCGGGCGCAGCGCTCGAGCCCGCATTGCGCCTGTTCGAGAAGCGGCTGCTCGAGGAGGTGGGCTACGGGCTCGATCTCGCGAGCGAGGGGGCGAGCGGGCGGCCGCTCGAGCGCGGCGCGCACTACCGGTTCCGGCCCGCGCAGGGCCTGATGCGCGTGCCGGCCGGCACCTCCGGGGCGCTCGAGGGCACCTCGCTCCTCAGCCTCGCGGCCGAGCGGCTCACGACCGCGGCCGAGCTCGAGGACGCACGCCGGCTGCTCGGCGCCGCCCTCGATCATTGTCTGGAAGGACGCGAGCTCGCGACGCGGGTCGTCGCACGCTCGATCGCGCGGCGTCGCTCGGTCGCGCGCCGCGCCGCGTCCTCCTCGGAGTCCCGGAGATGACGCGCTCACCCATCGCGCTCGGCATCAATATCGATCACGTGGCGACACTGCGGCAGGCGCGGCAGGCGCGCTACCCGGATCCCGTGCACGCAGCGCTCGTTGCCGAGATGGCGGGCGCGGACAGCATCACGCTGCACCTGCGCGAGGACCGCCGCCACATCCAGGAGCACGACGTGCGCACGCTCAAGACGCTCCTGCAAACGCGCATGAATCTCGAGCTCGCGGTCACTCCCGAGATGCTCGCGATCGCCCGCAGCGTCCGTCCGGCGGACTGCTGTCTGGTGCCGGAGCGGCGCGCGGAGATCACGACCGAGGGGGGCCTCGATGCGGCGGCGCAGGTGCCGCAGCTGAAGGATGCGGCCGCCTCGCTCAAGGCCGCCGGGGTGCGCGTGGCGCTGTTCGTCGATCCCGAGCCGCGCCAGATCGAGGCCGCGGTCGCGATCGGCTGCCCGGCGGTGGAGCTGCATACCGGCGCGTACGCCGAGGCCGCAGGCGCCCTGCGCGCGACCGAGCTCGAGCGGCTGCGCGCGGCGGCGCGGCGGGCCGCCGCGCTCGGCCTCGAGGTGCATGCGGGGCACGGTCTTCACTACCACAACGTCGAGCCGGTCGCCGCCACGCCCGAGATCGTGGAGCTCAACATCGGCCACGCCGTCATCGCACGCGCGGTCTTCGCGGGGCTTGCGCAGGCGGTGCGCGAGATGCGCGCGCTCATGCTCGCGGCGCGCGCATGATATTCGGCATCGGCGTCGATGTGCTCGAGATCGAGCGCGTGACGCGTACGCTCGAGAAGTTCGGCGCGCGCTTTCTCGATCATCTGCTCATGCCCGAGGAGCGCGCCGAGCTCGCGCACACCCGGCGCCGCGAGCGTTTCGTCGCGATGCGCTTCGCCGCCAAGGAGGCGATCGTCAAGGCGATGGGAACCGGCTTCGCGCACGGGGTGTGGATCCGCGACGTGGGCATCGTGCAGAACGCCTGGGGGAGGCCCGAGGTCATCTTCTCCGCCCGCGGCGAGCGCGTGCGCCGCGGTCTCGGTGTCGGGGAGGGCCACGTCACGCTCACCGACGAGGCGGGTCTGGTGGTCGCGGTGGCGGTGCTCATGAGAGGCGGGAGTGCGGCATGAACGTGCTCGTGTTCGATATCGAGACGGTGCCCGACGTGCGCCTCGGCCGCCGGCTCCACGGGCTCGAGGGACTCTCGGACGAGCAGGTGGCGAAGGCGATGTTCACCCTGCGCCGCCAGAAGACGAGCGAGGAGTTCCTGCCGCACGCCGCGCAGCGCATCGTCGCGATCTCCTGCGCGCTGCGCAGCCGCGACGGACTCAATCTGTGGAGCCTCGGTGAGCCGCACGCGCCCGAGCGCGAGCTCATCGAGCGCTTCTTCGAGGGCATCGCGCGCTACTCCCCGACGCTCGTGAGCTGGAACGGCTCCGGGTTCGATTTGCCGGTGCTGCATTACCGCGCGCTCGCCGCGGGCGTGCAGGCGCCGCGCTACTGGGAGACCGGTGATGAGGACACGACGTTCCGCTACAACAACTATCTCAACCGCTACCACTGGCGGCACATCGACCTCATGGACGTGCTCGCGGGCTATCAGCCCCGTTCGCGTGCGGCGCTCGCCGATACGGCGGCGCTCCTCGGGTTTCCCGGGAAGCTCGGCTTCGACGGCAGTCGGGTGTGGGAGGCCTTTCTCGCCGGAGAGATCGTGCGCATCCGCCGCTACTGCGAGACCGATGTGCTCAACACCTATCTGATCTTCCTGCGCTTTCAGCTGCTGCGCGGGCAGCTCACCCGCGAGAGCCACGCGCAGGAGCTCGAGCGGGTGCGGGCGCTGCTCGCCGCGGGCACCGAGCCGCACTACGCGGAGTTCCTGCGCGCGTGGGCGCGCGCCGCGGCGGAGGCCGCGGATTGAGCGAGGCCGAGCTCGGCACGGTCGATGCACTCACGCACGAGGGCGAGGGCGTCGTGCACGCAGGCAAGACCGCGTTCGTCGCCGGTGCCCTGCCCGGGGAGCTGGTGCGCTTCCGCCGCACACGCCGGCGCAAGCGCCACGATGAGGCCGCGCTCATCGAGGTGGTGCGCGCCGCCGCCGCGCGCACCGTGCCGCAGTGCGCACACTTCGGCGTCTGCGGCGGCTGCGCGCTGCAGCATCTTGCGGGCGAGCGGCAGATCGAGGCCAAGCACGCGGAGCTGCGCGACAGTCTCGAGCGCATCGCCCTCACCACGCCAACGGAGTGGCTCGCGCCGCTGCGCGGGCCGCAGTGGGGCTATCGGCGGCGCGCGCGCCTCGGTGCGCGCTATGTGGCGAAGAAGGGCCGCGTGCTGGTGGGCTTCCGCGAGCGCTCCGCCCCGTACGTGGCGGCGACCGAGCGCTGCGAGGTGCTCGCGCCGCCGGTCGGGACGCTGATCGGCCCGTTGGCGGCGCTGCTCACGAGCCTGAGCATCCGCGAGCGCATCCCGCAGATCGAGGTCGCCGTCGCCGACAACGCCGCGGCACTCGTCCTGCGGGTGCTCGCTCAGCCGAGCGCTGCGGATCTCAGGGCACTCGCCGAGTTCGAGCAGCGGCACGCGGTGCGACTCTATCTGCAGCCTGCGGGGGTCGACTCGGTGAGCCGTCTCAGTGCCGCGCAATCCGCGCCCGGCGCCGCAGCCGCCGAGGAGCCGCTCTTCTATCGGCTGGCGCAGTTCGATCTGAGCCTCGAGTTCGCGCCGACGGATTTCATCCAGGTAAATGGTGTCATGAACCAGGCGCTCGTCACGCGCGCAGTCGAGCTGCTCGCTCCGCGCGCGGACGCGCGCGTGCTCGACCTCTACTGCGGGCTCGGGAACTTCAGCTTGCCGCTCGCGCGCCGCGCCGGGCAGGTGGTGGGCGTGGAGTGCGACGGAGCGCTCCTCGGGCGGGCACGACATAATGCGCGGCGCAACGGCGTTGAGAACGTCGAGTTCGTGGCGGCCGACCTGGCGGTGCCGCTGCCGCAGGGACTGCCGTGGCTCGCTCAACCCTTCAGCCACGTGCTCATCGATCCGCCGCGCGCGGGCGCGCGCGAGGTAATGCGCACCATCGCACGAATTGCGCCGCAGCGAGTGCTGTATATTTCATGTCATCCGGGCAGTCTCGCCCGGGACGTGGGGCAGTTGGTTCACGAGCACGGTTTCGTGCTGCGCGCGGCCGGCGTGCTCGACATGTTCCCCCACACGACCCACGTTGAGTCGCTCGCGCTGCTGACGCCCGGGGGGGCAGGGGAGAGGGACGGCACATGAGCCTCGGGCCGCTGATGATCGATCTGGCCGGTCCCCAGATCGAAGCGGAGGAGAGGGAACTCCTCACCCACCCGCTCGTCGGCGGAGTGATTCTCTTCACGCGCAACTTTCGCGATTCCGCGCAACTCACCACCCTGGTCGCGGCGCTGCACGAGGCGCGCAGTCCACCGCTGCTCGTGGCCGTCGACCACGAGGGCGGGCGCGTACAGCGATTCCGCACGCAGTTCTCGCGCTTGCCCTCCGCACGCCGCATCGGCCACGAGTTCGACCGGGACGCGCGCGCGGGTGTCGCGCTCGCGCGCAGCATGGGTTGGCTCATGGCAGCGGAGCTGCGCGCGCACGGCATCGACCTCTCCTTCGCCCCGTGCGTCGATCTCGACTATGGCATGAGCGAGGCGATCGGTGACCGCGCGTTCCACGCGAGCGCCGATGCGGTCGCACAGCTCGCGGTCGCCTCCATGCACGGCATGCGCAGCGCCGGGATGGCGGCCACCGCCAAGCATTTCCCCGGCCACGGCGCCGTGCGCGCCGATTCGCACTTGAGCCTGCCGATCGATCGGCGCGCATACGCCGATCTCAGCGAGGATATGGCTCCCTATCGCCGGCTCATCGACAACGCGCTGCCGGCAGTGATGGCCGCGCACGTGCAATTTCCGGCCGTGGACGCGCACCCTGCGAGTGCCTCGCGCCGCTGGCTGCGCGGCATCCTGCGCGGGGAGATGCGCTTTCAGGGCGCGATCTTCACCGATGACCTCTCGATGGGAGCCGCGGCGGCGGCCGGGGATATCGTGACGCGCGCCGAGCGCGCACTCGATGCCGGCAACGACATGCTGGTCGTGTGCAACGACAGGGCCGCCGTGATCACGCTCCTCGATCGATTGCACGTCGCGCCGGAACCGGCCTCGCAGGTGCGCATCGTGCGCATGCGCGGACGCGGCGGCTCCTCCTGGAGCGACCTCACCGCGTCGCACGAATGGCGCGCAGCGCGCGAGGCGCTCGCGCGCTGCGCGGCGCCTCCGGCGCTCACGCTCGATCCGAACGGCTCATGAGCGGCTGGTCAGCCGAGTCGTGGGGGGCCATTCTCGATGCCGCACCGGAGGGCATCGTGGTCTGCGATGCCACCGTCCCGGAGCTCCCGGTCGTGTACGCGAACAGCGCCTTCGCGCAACTTTGCGGCTATCCGCTCGAGCAGCTCCTCGGTGCGAATCTGCGCATGCTGCAAGGAGGTGACCGCGACCAGGACGGACGCACGCGATTGCGCGAGGCGCTCGAGCACGGCGAGCCCTGCCGCGCGTTGCTGCGCAACTACCGCCCGGACGGCGCCCAGTTCTGGAACGAGATGTGGATCCAGCCGGTGCGCGACGCCGCGGGGCGCATCGTCCAGTGGATCGGCTATCACCGCGACGGGGGCGAGCGGGCGCGGCCCGTAGAGCGCCTGGCGTCAGGCCTGCCGGCGTGGATGCGCGAGGATCGGCTCACCGGGCTCTATTCGCGCGACTATTTCGAGGAGCTGCTGCGGCGCGAGTGGCAGGTCGCGCAGCGCGACTCGCTCGAGATCGGCCTCACCGTGTTCGACATCGACGACTTGGGCGCGTACAACGACACCTTCGACAAATCCGCGGGCGACGCGTGCATCCGCCGCGTGGCGCGTGCGATCTTGAGCTCCTACCGTCGCGGCAGCGATCTCGTTGGGCGCTGGGACGGGGGCGCGTTCGCCGTGCTCACTCAGGGGGAGGCCTCGGCCAAGGCCGGCGACTACGCCCAGGTAGTCGTGCAGCGCGTGCGCGATCTGCTCATCCACAATCCGCGTGCCGTGAACGGCGCCCGCTACGTGACCCTCAGTGCCGGCGTCGCGAGCCTCGTGCCCGCTCGCGAGCTCGGGCTCGAGGCGCTCGTCGCGGCCTGTCTGCTCGCGCTCAAGCGCGCCAAGGCGCTCGGTAAGAACAACATCTGCTCGGCCGAGGCTCACGACTTCGAGCCCGTCGCATCGCCCAAGTAGCCCGATCATCTCCGCTCGGAGCACATTGCAATAGTAGAAAATCGCGCACCGATCGGTAGGATGTAGCGAGCACGCGATCATCGCACTGACGGCCACCGATCGGACTATGCGGCGCCTGAAGATTCTTCATCGGACCTATTACAATTTCAGTGGCTCCGTGCAACTGCAGCCGCATCGACTGCTGCTCCGTCCGCGCGAAGGGCCCGGATTGCACATCGAGAGCTCGAGACTCGACATCACACCCGCGGCCCAGGTGCGCTGGCTGCGCGATGCCTACGACAACTCCGTGGCCGTTGCGACCTTTGACTCCCCGACTGCGCATCTTGGCATCGTGAGTGAGTGCGTCGTGCAGCAGTTCGACGAGACGCCGCTCGATTTTCTGGTCGCGGATTTCGCCGTGCACTATCCCTTCGCCTACGACGCCGATTCGGCCGATGTGCTGCGACCCTACCTGCGCAGTCTGGTGCAGGGCGATCAGAGCGCGCTCGCAACTTGGGTGCGGCGCTACTGGTATCCCGGAGAGCACGTGCAAACCTACGGACTGCTCGCGCGCCTGTGTGCGGCGATCAACCAGTCCCTCACCTACCGAGTCCGCGAAGAGCCCGGGGTCCAGTCGGCCACCGAGACGCTCACACGCGGAGTCGGTTCCTGTCGCGATTTCGCCCATCTGTTCATGGAAGCTGCGCACTTTCTGGGGCTCGCCGCGCGCTTCGTGAGCGGTTATGTGAATACCCCATTCACCGATGGACGCAGCGGCTCCACCCACGCGTGGGCCGAGGTCTATCTTCCCGGCGCCGGCTGGAAGGGCTTCGATCCAACGAGCGGCGAGATCGTAGGCCCGCGGCACATCGCCGTGGCGGTGGCGCGGTTGCCCGAGGTGGTCTCGCCGGTGACCGGTGCCTTCTTCGGGCCGCCGGGAGCGGATCTCTCCGTAGGCGTCTGGGTGAGCGAGCTCTAGACGGCCACCGCACGGCGCTGGGGCGCACGCGGGCGCTGCGTGGCTCGCGAAAGGCGAGCAATCCGGGCGCCATTGCTGTACGGTGAAGCATGTTTCTCGCAAAGTTGAGCGCCGACGGCCCGGACGCCGGCAAGTGGTACATGATGGCCGTGGAAGGCAAAGTCGCCGTCCGCCGTGTCGGCTATTGTGCGCGAAATTGCGAAGGTCACAGCACGCAGGCCGAGGCGATCGAGCATTTCCTTCAGTATCAGCTCGACCGTGAAGTGGATTTGTGGCTCTCGCGCCGCGGTGAGCGCGTGTGCGAGATCTGCGGTGAGCCGACCACTCTGCGGGCGCGCCTTGGGCGCAAGACGCAACTGTTCGTTCTGTGTCAGCAGCACCAATCAACGATCAGTCTGCAAAAACTGGCGCGAACCAGCCTGGTCGCGCAAGCCGTGATCGAGGCCTAGCGGCCTCGACCGCCGCTCGGCACTTTCACCGCCGCGGCAGATTCAATAGGGCCAAACATCCGGCTGAACCACTTGGCCGGTGCTCGGATCGAGAAGCAACGTCCGGTTTACGGGAATCGGATCGGCGTTGAAGTCGAACAGGCTCACGATCGAGCCGCTCGCGAGCACGTCAAACGACTGCAAGTCATTCGCGTTCCCGAGACTGCCGAGCGTTCCCAGGCGCCAGTTGTATTCGATGAACCGCATGATCGAGGTCGTATCGTTCAGGCTGTGATCGACGTAGTTGTGCTTGGCGAACGGGGAGATGACCAGAAACGGTAACCGCACGCCGAAGCCGCACCGGTCATTGTCGGCTGCGGAGCCGAGCGCGCCGCACGCGCCGTTCACCGTCGCCGTCCCCTGGAGCGCGTCGTTTTTCTCGTCCGTCGAGTGATTGATGATCGGCCCGGCGACATGGTCGTACCACCCATCGGAATCGTCATAGGCAATGATGATGGCCATGTCCTTCCAGTAGCGACTTTGCATGAGTCGATTGATGGTATCGACCAGAAACGCCTGCTCCGCGAGCGGGGTGGAATTCATCGGGTGGCCGGTGTTGGGCGAGGCCGCCTTGATGAACGTCACCGCCGGCAGATTGTCGGCGTCGATCGCGTCCCAGAGATCGGACAGATCGTAGTTGTGGTTCGCCGCATCCGCGCTCGTTCCGATCGCCCCCGGGGACGACGGGGGCGTGTGGTGCGGATTGGAGGTCGAAGGATAGTACTCGAACGGTGCGTAGTGCGGATTGTAGAGAGGATTGCAGCTCGCCACCCCGCCCGAGAATCCGGTGCGCGCGAAACCGTCGTAGAACCAGCCCCAGCTGACCTGCCCCTGATTGAGCAAATTCCCGATGTTGTTGCCCGTCATGGAAACGTTCGGCGCGGATCCTGTCGGGCTACTGGGCAGCGCACAATCGTCGTCGATGGGATTGACGTTGTTGATCACCGTGCCGTTCGCAACGACGGTCGCGGCAACCGTTTCGCCGCTCATCACCACCAACCCGTTGGTTTGTCCGGAGAGCAGGTTCAGGTGGCCCTCGACGGTTCCGCCGAACTCGGTGTCGAAGAAGTTATCGCTCATCGCGAAGTGCTGGGCGTAGTTCCATAGCGCCGTGACGGTGTTGCCGTCGTAGTAGTCCATGGCCAGATTGGGCGCGAAGAAATAGCCGGCGCCGCACTGCGCGGCGACGCTGGTGATGTTGAACTTGTCGAGCAGGCCGTTATCGAACGCCTGTTGCTCGGGCGTGTACTTGTTGATGTTGTCGCAGGTCGCGGCCTGGGTCGGGTCGAGACGGATCGGGTTGCCGGCGTTCGCCAGGTTCGGATTGTTGCTCAAGAGTGTCCGGGTCAGTCCGTTGACCGCGGGTGTCTCGGGCGCTGCATGGAACGGAGTCTCCCCGGGAGGATTGAGCGCGACCGGATACGTACCGAAGTAGTGATCGAAGGAATTGTTCTCATCGAAGATGATGACGAGATGCTTGATCGGAGTCATCGTCGACGGTCCGCTCTCCGCGGGCGCTCCGTTCTGTGCACGAACGGCAAGCGGCACGGCCAAGCTCCAGAGAGTGAGCGCCAGGGACCCGACCGAAATAATGAGCTGCCGCATGACTCCCTCCCCGAGGGTCGAAGATGAGCCATCCTTAATAGGCCCGCGATGTGACAGGCGCTTGATGGATCTGTTACACCGCCCAGGCGTGCGAGCGGCGCGGCCTTGGCGATGCAGCTTCGCCCGGGCGACTCGAGGGCTTCGTGGGTTACCGCGCGCTTGCTCAGGCAGATGGGGTTCGGGCAGTATTTCGGGTTCCGCTTCGGCGTTGGGGGAGCATCGTGATCGGCGAACGCCTCGGCCAGGTGCCGTTTCGGGCGCATGTGGAGCTGCTCCAATTGTTCTTGGCCCACCGCGATCAAATCGTCGAGAAAATAGCCGGCGTGCTCAACGCCCAGCGCAGGCCGATTGAGGACCTGCAGGACCGTCCCACCCTGTCGCGTCACTGCGAGGATTGCTTTTTCTCACTCACCGCGATCACGCCCGATCAATCGCGTCTCAGGGGTCAGTTGGAGCACGCGCACTGGGCGAGCGGATTCAAGCCTCGTGAGACCCCCGGAATGCACAACGATCTGGTCGATCCGGGGGAGATGATGATACGGAGCTTTCACCTGTGGCGGCAGACTCGTTGGCCCGGGCGCCATGGTCGCGCGCGCTACGCGCATACGCTCTTCAGTTTGTACCTGATACGGTCTCTCGCGCTGTTGAGTATGCGTGTGTGGGACGCCGGAGCGGCTGGCGCCTGCGAGCGGCTTTCGCAAGTGCAAAGCGTGCTCGACCAGCTCTGGAGCGGCGCGCCGGCCGATCAGCCGGTGTTCGTCCGCGATGCGCGCTGGCTGATTCCGTTGGCGCAGAGCCCCACCACGGACGAGTTGGCCGCCTATTTCGCCGTGGCGGAACAGATCGCGGCGACGCCTTCGCAGGTGGACCGGATCGAGATCCAGAAGGCCGCCGTTCAATTGGCGGGCGGACACCTGCGCTCACAGCTGCGCCACTACTGCATCAAGAAGGGTGTGTCTCTCGATGAGGAGAGTCTGGTCTTGAGCGCGCGGAACTCGAATGCCCTCGATTTCGCCCTGCTGATTCAAGGTCTCGTGCCACTGCTCGAGGCCTATGAGCACGCCTGCGACCTGGGCGACCGCCGCAACCGGGTGCAATTGGCTCGCGCGATCTGTCAGGGCATCTCTGCGGATCCGGAATTGTTCGTGAATCGCGTCGATTTGCTGGCAGCCTACAGCATGATCGAGGATCTTTTCATCACGACGGATCGCGACGGGCAGGTGGTCTATACGCCCGTGGGGCAGCGCCACATCGAGCTGCTGCACGAGTACGAGTCTCACATCGGTCGCTTATCGAGGCCGTTGTATGAGGACTGTCCGCAGTTCCGGCCCGTGGAGGGCGCCTATTCGCCTTATGGGGTCATCTACGGGTTCTCATCCAATCTCACGGAGCATATGGGGCTCAAAACCCTGCAGCCCGAGGCGGTGACGGAATTCAGTCTGGAGGATGCCTTTGCCGAGGGGGACGCGAGCACCAAAAAGCGCGCCTGGGTGAGCGGCTGGCGGCGCTTACCGCACATCGAGCCGGAAGTGCAGAGGCTGTTCGACTACCCCCAACAGTTTGCCGAGGACATCTTCGAGCGCATCGAGCAGGCGTTGCGCAGAGGCGCGTTCGGGGCCAAGAGGAACGCGGTCGGCGAGTCGGGGCGGCTGTTCATCGTGCCGGCAGAGGGTCTCGAGCCGGACTCGGAGGCCTCGCAGGTCCCAGATCTTCCGCTCCGCTATATCGGCTCATCGGATGCGCAGCTCATCGCCGCGGAGAAGGCTCACTGGTACGACGAGGCGCGTCTCCTGCGCGATCGGCACGAGGGGATGTTCCTCGTGAGCTACCGGACGCCCGGCGGATGGACGGCGATTTCCAAGGACGTGCTCACCAAGGT
>Ga0335075_10016587_pt1 | contig 10987 bp, 9 predicted proteins | sample Lox_Sample_24_FD_206723 | JGI IMG/M metagenome (GOLD analysis project Ga0335075, IMG submission 206723) | Soil microbial communities from Loxahatchee National Wildlife Refuge, Florida, United States - Lox_Sample_2.4 | ecosystem: Environmental > Terrestrial > Soil > Wetlands | place: USA: Florida... | reverse complement strand
ATGACGCCCTCGAAGTAGTCGGCGGGCAGATAGCCCGCGCGGACGTCCCAGATCCCGGTCCGCACCCGCTCCAGGTAGGTAGTCAGGCCCACCACGGGGCGCGGCGAAGCCGGGCGCGGCGGGTCGACGCCATCGGACAGTGGCGATCGCAAGCGCGGCGAAGCCGGGCGCGGCGGGTCGCCACCATCAGATCTAGAGGCGTTCAAAACCACGCATCCTCTCCCAATCGGTGACCGCCGCGTTGAACGCCGCCAGTTCAACGCGAGCATTGTTCAGGTAGTGCGCGACAACATCGTCGCCGAACGCCTCCCGCGCCAGCGCCGACGTCGCAAACAACGCGGCCGCCTCGGCCAGCGTGGCGGGCAGGCGCTCGACGCCCGGGTTCGCATAGGCGTTACCCGTGCACGGGGCGGGCAGCTCCAGCGCCCCTTCGACACCGTACAGCCCCCCGGCGATCAGCGCCGCCACCGCGAGGTAGGGGTTGACGTCGCCACCGGGAACCCGGCATTCGACCCGGAGGTGGCGGCCGTGGCCGACGACCCGCAGCGCGCAGGTGCGGTTGTCCACTCCCCAGGCTACCGCCGTCGGCGCAAAGCTGCTATCGGCAAATCGCTTGTAGGAGTTGATGTTCGGTGCATAGAACAAAGTGAGTTCGCGCAGCGTGGCCAGCACGCCCGCAACGAAACCGCGAAACGTCGGCGACATGTGGTGCGGGCCGTCGCTGTCGGCGAACACGGCACCGCCGTCCTTGGCACGCAGCGACAGGTGAATGTGGCAGCTATTGCCTTCGCGCTCATCGTATTTCGCCATGAACGTCAGGCTCTTGCCGTGCTGGTCGGCGATCTCTTTCGCGCCGTTCTTGTAGACGGTGTGGTTGTCGCAGGTGACCAGCGCCTCGTCGTAGCGAAACCCGATTTCCTGCTGGCCCTTGTTGCATTCGCCTTTGACGGCCTCGAACCGCAGGCCCGCGCCCTGCATGCCCAGCCGAATGTCGCGCAGCAGCGGCTCCATCCGTGAGGACGCAAGGATCGCGTAGTCGATGTTGTAGTCGCTGGCCGGAGTCAGCCCGCGGTATCCGCCGGCCCACGCCTGGCGATACGACTCGTCGAACACGATGAATTCCAGCTCGGTAGCGACATCCGCGAGAAGCCCGCGCTCGCCCAACCGGTCGAGCTGGCGGCGCAGAACGGCCCGGGGTGAGACGGCGACTGCGCTGCCGTCGGCCCAGCCCAGGTCGGCGATCACCAGGGCCGTGTGGGGCAGCCACGGAACTAGGCGCAGGGTGGACAGATCGGGCCGCATCACCATGTCGCCGTAGCCGGTGTCCCAGCCCGACATCGCATAGCCGCTCACGGTGTTCATCTCGACGTCGACGGCGAGCAGATAGCTGCAGCATTCGGCGCCGTGCGCGGCCACTTCCTCTACGAAGAGCCGCGCCGCCATTCGCTTGCCGGCGAGCCTGCCCTGCATGTCGGTGAACGCCACGATGACGGTGTCCACCTCGCCGATCCCCACCAGTTGTTCCAGCGCGGCCAAGGACAACGGCGCAGAACCCGGATCGGTCACGGCACTTTCCTGATGAGCCATGACCGCTAGTCAACCAGGCCCTACCAGGTGCTGGTGCGCAACACGATCTCGGCGGCCAGTTGCGCGGTCGACTCCTGCACGGTGCGCCGTCCGAGGTCCACCACGCGGTATTCGGCGTACACGAAGCGCTGGCTGTCGCGGGCCGCCGCCCGGGCGGCCGGCGAGCTGACCAGCACGGTGGTGCCGATCTCCACCGGCGGGCAGTGTTCATCGCGGACGACGCCGTCGGGGTCGGCGACCCGGGGATGTCCGCGGTCGATCACCACCAGCCCGACAAACCGGCCCAACCTGGTCGCCGCCAGTTCCCAGGCGAGCTCGGCGCCGGCGCGGTCGCCGACCACCACGGCCCACCCGATGCCCACCGCATCGAGGATGCCGACCACCGACTTGGGGGTCAACCGCGGATCAAGGCCGATCACGACGGTTCGCAGCGAGGCGATATGCAGGCGCTCGCACACCGCGTCATAGGCGACGGGTTCGCGCTGCTCATCACCGAGGATGACGACGACGACGCCCTTCTCCGGACCCGCGACGCCCACCGGGACGGGAAACCCGTCGAGTGTAGTCATCATCGAGGGCATCTACGCACGTTAGCGCCGATCGGCGGGAGTGCGTAAGGTTTCGCCGGCATCTGGGTCCGCCGCTCGGCGTGTTAGGCGCCGCGTAAACTTCGCGTCACCGCGCCGAGGGCCCGTTGTGCAGCCATTTCTCGGCGAATCGCAGCTCACTGGCGAGGTGCGGTCGCGGCGGCGGGGGCCCATCGAGCAGGCGGAGGACCGCGTCGACGTCGAGATGGGATGCGAGCAGCCCCGCGATCAGGTCCAGCTGGGCGTCGCGCCGCGCGGCGACGTTCGTGTCGCCGGCGACCTCGAAGCCGCCGCGGCCCGCGGCATCGGCAACGCTGGTGAGCCACGCGCGGCGGAAGTCGTCATTGTCGAGCAGCCCGTGCCAATGCGTGCCAAACACCGCGCCGCGGGCGATGCCCTGCGGTTCCGCGTCGACGTCGAACCAGCCCGCCTCCGCGCACCGGGACAGCCTCCCGTGGTGGATTTCGTATCCCGCAAGCGGCCGCTGCCAGCGGCGCAGCACTTTGGCGTCGGCCAAGGCGATGTCGGCGTCCAGCAGCCCCAGCCCCGCGACCTCCCCGATCCGGGATTCCACCGGGTCCTCGATGCGCCGGCAGAGCATCTGAAAACCCCCGCAGATGCCCAGCACCGGCTTGCCGGCCCCGGCGTGCTGGGTGATGGCGGCGCCCAGGCCGCGATCGTGCAGCCAAGACAGATCGGCGACGGTGGACTTGCTGCCCGGAAGCACGATCAGGTCGGCGTCGGCCAGGTCGGCTGGGTCGGTGCTCCAGCGCACCAGCACGCCCGGCTCGCACGCCAGCGCCTCGACGTCGGTGGAGTTGGAAATCCGGGGCAGCCGGATCGCGGCGACCCGCAGCCACTCGTCGCCGCGCGGTGGCCCCGGCGCGCCGACGATGCGCCGGGCGACCACCGACAGCGAGTCCTCGGCGTCCAGCCAAAGGTCGTCGGCGTAGGGCAGCACCCCGTAGGTGGGGCGACCGGTCATGTCAAGGAGCTGGTGTAGCCCGGGTTCGAGTAGGGCGGGGTCGCCGCGAAATTTGTTGACGATGAAGCCGGCGACCAGCGCTTGGTCGTCGGGCTCGAGCACCGCGACCGTCCCGAACAGGTGCGCGAGCAGACCGCCGCGGTCGATGTCGCCGACCAGGACCACCGGCAGGTTCGCGGCCCTGGCCAGTCCCATGTTGGCCAAATCCGTTGCACGCAAGTTGATTTCGGCTGGAGAACCGGCTCCCTCGCAGATCACTACATCGAATTCCTCACGCAGGCAAGATAATTCGTCGAAGACGATGCCGGCGAGCCGATCGCGATGCTCGATATAGTCCGCCGCGGTGACCGAGTCAGCCACCTGCCCGCGGATCACCAGCTGCGACGTCCGGTCACCGCCCGGTTTGAGCAGGATCGGGTTGAACCGCACGCTGGGCGCCAGCCCGGCCGCCCGCGCCTGAATCGCCTGGGCCCGACCGATCTCGCCGCCCTCGACGGAGACCACCGAGTTGTTGGACATGTTCTGCGCCTTGAACGGCGCCACCCGAATCCCGCGGCGCGCCAGCAGCCGGCACAGACCGGCCACCACCATGGATTTCCCGGCATCCGAGCTGGTGCCCGCGACCAGCAGCGCCCCGCTCACTTTTGTCTGGCGGGAGATGTCACGGCAAGGTGAGGATTTCGACGCCGGTGTCGGTGACCAGCAGGGTGTGTTCGAACTGCGCGGTCCACTTGCGGTCCTTGGTGACGACCGTCCAACCGTCGTCCCACATCTCGTAGTCCAACCCGCCAAGGTTGATCATCGGTTCGATGGTGAACGTCATTCCGGGCTGGATGATCGTCTCGATGGCGGGCTGCTCGTAATGCAGCACGATCAGTCCGTTGTGAAACGTGGTGCCGATGCCGTGACCGGTGAAGTCACGAACCACGGTGTACCCGAAGCGATTTGCATACGATTCGATGACGCGGCCGACGACCGAGAGCGCACGCCCCGGTTTGACGGCGTTGATCGCCCGCATCGTCGCCTCTCGGGTCCGTTCCACCAGCAGCCGGTGTTCCTCCGAGACGTCGCCGGCCAGAAAGGTCGCGTTCGTGTCGCCGTGCACCCCGTCGATGTAAGCGGTGACATCGATGTTGACGATGTCACCGTCGGCGATCACGGTCGAGTCGGGGATTCCGTGGCAGATGACCTCGTTGAGCGACGTGCAGCACGACTTGGGATATCCCTTGTAACCCAGGGTCGATGGATAGGCGCCGTGGTCGATCATGTACTCGTGCGCGATCCGGTCCAGCTCGTCGGTCGTCACCCCGGGTGCAACCGCGTTGCCCGCCTCGGCCAGCGCGCCGGCCGCGATCTTGCCGGCGACGCGCATCTTCTCGATCACCTCCGCGGTCTGCACCCACGGCTCGGTGCCTTCCTGGGCGGTGGCTTTGCCGACGTATTCCGGGCGCGGGATGCGGCTGGGCACCGGCAAAGTCGGGGACAACACTCCGGGGGAAAGCGCGGTGCGGGCGGGCATGCCGTTAGCTTAATCGCCGCCCGGGCCGCGCAGCGGACCGAGGAGGAGGCGGGCAATCGGGCGCCGCCCACCGACGATGCGGGCCGCGCAGCGGCGAGGGGCACCAGCAGCGTCGCTGCACATCGACGCCGCCATCGCACATTCGACGGCGTCGGGACCTACCGTCGGCGCCCGAACGAGCGGCGAGGCCCACGGATGGTCACCGAGCCGCACACCACCCGGCCGGTCAACACCACGTGGGGCGTTCCCTCGCCGGGCGCGTCCTTGCGACGGTCGCGGGCACTGCCGACGTACACCTGCACGTCGTCGATCGAGGCGCTGGCGCCATCCGGCAACCGGATCTCCACCGAGCCGAACCTCATGTCGAGCTCGATGATCACCACCGGCCCCGCGAAACGGGCCTTGGTGAGCTCGAGTGTCACCGATCCCAGCCGGCGCACCAGCGCCAGCCTGGTGGGCACGGTCCATTCGCCGTGCCGCTTCAGCGAGCCTGCCCAGCCACGCAGTTCGACCCGGTCAGCGGCGGAGGTGACGATCGCGCCCGGCCCGGGCAGGTCACCGACCAGCCCGTCCAGCTCGCTTCGAGTACGCGCGTAGGACACCCGCGACGAGCGCTGCTCGAATTCGTCGATATCGATCAGCCCGAGCGCAACGGCGTTGTGCAGCCGCCGCATGGTGCCGTTGCGGTCGGCGTCCGAGATTCGCAGCGTCGTCGGGGCCACCATGTCCCCGCCGGTCTCAGTCATGGCCTGTCCTGACGTTCTGCCAACCGGCCCGCGCCGGAGTGTTTCGCCTACCCTGGCAACTTACCGCTGCGGGCAGCCGGACATCGGCGCGCCGTTCCTGGCCTGGCTCTAAGCCAGGAAGTCCGGGGGCAGCGAGTCGAACATCACCTTGGTCATCCGGACCGCGTATTCCGAGCCGCCACCCCCGACGATCAGCGCGGCGAACGCCAGGTCGCCCCGGTAGCCGGCGAACCAGGAATGCGATCCGCCCGGGAACTCGGCCTCACCGGTCTTCCCGAACACCGCCCCGCAGCCGGCGATGTCCTTGGCGGTCCCGTTGGTCACCACCAGCCGCATCATGGGCCGCAACGCGTCGATGACCTTCGCGCTGATCGGGGTGGTGTCGCCGTCGACGGTCGTGTGGCGCCCGGCGATCAGCTGTGGCACCGGCGTTTTCCCGGCGGCGACCGTGGCCGCGACCAGGGCCATGCCGAAGGGACTGGTCAGCACCCTGCCCTGGCCGAAGCCGTCTTCGGTGCGTTCGGCCAGGTCCACCGTCGGCGGCACGGACCCGGTCACCGTGGCGATGCCGTCCACCTGGTAGTCGAGCCCGATGCCGTATTGGCTGGCCGTCTGCGTCAGGCCGCGGGGCGGCAGTTTGCTGCTCAACTCGGCGAAGGTGGTGTTGCAGGAGCTGGCGAACGCGCGGGACATCGGCACCACGCCCAGATCGAAGCCGCCGTAGTTGGGAATGGTGCGGTGCCCGATGTCGATGTGACCGGGGCAGCCCAGCATGGTGTTGGGCGTGGCCATGTCGCGGTCGATGGCGGCGCCGGCGGTGACCATCTTGAAGGTCGACCCGGGCGGGAACAAGCCGGTGGTGGCCAGCGGGCCGTCGGCGTCGGCCCCCGCGTTCTGCGCGATCGCGAGGATCTCGCCTGTCGACGGCTTGATCACGACGATCATCGCCTTGCCGCCGCGGGTGTCCACCGCGTGCTGGGCGGCGTTCTGCACCGCCCGATCCAGGGTGATCGAGACCGACGGCGCCGGGGACCCTTCGACCTCGTGCAGCACCTCGACCTCGACGCCGTTCTGGTTGACGCTGACCACCCGCCAGCCCGCCTCGCCGTCGAGTTTGTCGGCCACGGCCTTCTTCACCTCCGCGACGACCGCCGACGCGAAATGCGGGTCGGTGGGCAGCATCTCGGGCTGGGGGGTGATCACGACGCCGGGCAGCCTGCCGATCGCCGGGAAGACCTTGTCGTTGTCGTCGGGGTGCAGCGTGACACCCAGGTCCAGCGGGTCGGACATCGAGCTGGCGCGCTCCGCGAGCAGCTGCGGGTCGACCAGCGTGTCGTTGAAGGGCCGCAGCACGTCGACGATCGTGTGGGTGGTGAAGCTCAGCGACTGCGGCGGCCCGGCCGTGGTGGCGTCCAGCGAGTAGTGATACAGGTAGCCCGGGACCAGCACATCGGTGCCCCCCAGCTCGTTCACCGAGGCACGCCTCGGCCGGTCCGCCCGCAGCGCGAACGTCTGATGCTCGCCCAGCTTGGGATGCAGCCCGGTGGCGGCCCAGCGGACCCGCCAGTGTCCCTCGTCGCGGGCCATCTTCAGCTGGCCGTCATAGCTCCACGTCCGGTTCTTGGGCAGATGCCAGGTGAAGCGATAGTTGACGCGGCCGGTGTCCTCGGCGTACTTCGAGCTGAGAATCTGCGCGTCCACGTGGGTGGCCTGCAGTCCGGCCCAGGCCGCGTTGAGCGCTTCGCGGGCCTCGTTGGGGTTGTCGCTGAGCTGGGCGGCGGTCGCGGTGTCCCCGATCGCCAGGGCGCCGAGGAACTTCTCGGCGGCCGGGCCCGGACCTTCGGGCCGCGGCGTGCAGCCCGACAGGGCAAAGACCGCGACCAGCAGCAGACCCGAAACCAGTGATACCCCAGTTGCCAATGGGGTCTGTGAGATTGTAGTGAATTTTGTTGCCATCGGTACAGATGTTAAGAACGGCGCGCTCGACAGGGGCGCAGACACACCGAGACCTGATCGTAATGCCGGCCCTAATCCAGCAGCACGGTCGCGAAGCTGCCCACCTCGACGAAGCCGACGCGGGCGTAGGCGGCGCGCGCCACCGCGTTGAAGTTGTTCACGTAGAGGCTGGCGGTCCGCCCGCTGCCGACGATCACGGCGGCCACCATCGCGGTGCCGCCGGTGCCCAGGCCCAGACCACGCCGCTCCGGATGCACCCAGACCCCTTGGATCTGACCGACGCCCGGAGACTGCGAACCGACCTCGGCCTTGAAGACGACCTCGCCGTCTTCGAAGCGGGCCCAGGCCCGCCCGGCCGCGATCAGGCTCGCCACCCGGCGGCGGTAGCCGCGACCGCCGTCACCGAGCCGCGGGTCGACGCCCACTTCACCGATAAACATGTCCACGGCCGCCACCAGATAGGCGTCCAGCTCCTCCGGCCGGGCCTGCCGCACCCCGGTGTCGATGTCGCAGCTCGGGTGGGTGGCCAGCGCCATCAGCGGCTGGTGGGCACGCACGTCACGCGCGGGACCCCACGCCGTCTCCAGCCGCTCCCACATCGGCAACACCAGCTCGGCCCTGCCCACCAGCGACGAACAGCGGCGCGTCCCGCTCATCGCCTCATCGGCGAAGGCGTTCAGGTCAGCCGGTGCGCCGCGCAGCGGGATCAGGTTGGCGCCGGCGAAGCACAGCGACTCTTCGGGGCCGCGGCGGGTCCACAGCTCCCCGCCAATCGAATTGGGCTCGACGCCGTGGTCTGCGACACGGGACGCGACCATGCACGACCCGATCGGATCGTCGTCGAGGACCCGCCACACCGCCGTGGCGTCACGCACCACGGACACCCGTCGCTCGCCGACAAGGCGAAAGAGGGGTGGAGCCGACATCTCGCGAACTCTCTGTGCTGCGAACGGAGACCGGTGCGAGGGCACCGCAGCTATCAGCTTACGGTGACAATGGGCGAACCGCTCGCGGTTGTTCCGGAACCGTCTTCGGTCCCCACCGCCGGGTCCATCTCGGCGGCGAGCCGCATGGCTTCTTCGATGAGCGTCTCGACGATCTGGGCTTCGGGCACGGTCTTGATCACTTCGCCCCGAACGAAGATCTGCCCCTTGCCATTCCCCGATGCGACGCCGAGGTCCGCCTCGCGGGCCTCGCCCGGCCCGTTGACGACGCACCCCATCACGGCGACCCGCAGCGGCACGTCGAGACCGTCCAGGCCGGCGGTGACCTCGTTGGCCAGGGTGTAGACGTCGACCTGCGCGCGCCCGCACGACGGGCACGACACGATCTCAAGCCCCCGGGGCCGCAGGTTCAGCGACTCCAGAATCTGAATGCCGACCTTGACTTCCTCGACCGGCGGCGCCGACAGCGACACCCGGATGGTGTCGCCGATGCCCCGCGACAACAGCGCGCCGAAGGCGACCGCGGACTTGATGGTGCCCTGGAAGGCCGGGCCGGCCTCGGTGACACCGAGGTGCAGCGGGTAGTCGCACTGAGCGGCCAGCTGTTGGTAGGCGGCGACCATCACCACGGGGTCGTTGTGTTTCACGCTGATCTTGATATCGCCGAAGCCGTGCTCCTCGAACAGCGAGGCTTCCCAGAGCGCCGATTCGACGAGGGCCTCGGGCGTGGCCTTGCCGTATTTCTCCATGAACCGCTTGTCCAGCGAGCCCGCGTTGACGCCGATGCGGATCGGGATGCCGGCCGCGCCGGCGGCCTTGGCGACCTCCCCGACTCGGCCGTCGAATTCCTTGATGTTGCCGGGGTTTACCCGCACGGCGGCGCAGCCGGCGTCGATGGCGGCGAAGATGTACTTGGGCTGGAAATGGATGTCGGCGATGACCGGGATCTGGCTGTGCCGGGCGATCTCGGCCAGGGCGTCGGCATCCTCTTGGCGCGGGCAGGCCACCCGGACGATGTCGCACCCGGCGGCGGTCAGCTCGGCGATCTGCTGCAGCGTCGAGTTGACGTCATGGGTCTTGGTGGTGCACATCGACTGCACCGAGATCGGGTGGTCGCTGCCGACCCCGACGTCGCGGACCATCAGCTGGCGCGTGGTCCGCCGCGGGGCCAGCGTGGGCGGCGGGGCTTCCGGCATTCCCAGGCCGATCGACACTTTTTGCCTCTCGTCTTACTGGAAGAGCCTGATCGGGTTGACCAGATCGGCGGTCACGGTCAGCAACATGTACCCGACCACGAACACCAGCACCACGTACGTGGCGGGCATGAGTTTGAGGTAGTTCACCGGCGCGGCCGCGACCATGCCGCGGGCCGACCGGATCAGGTTGCGGATCTTCTCGAACACCGCGATGGCGATGTGGCCGCCGTCGAAGGGCAGCAGCGGCACCAGGTTGATCGCGCCCAGGATGAGGTTCAGCTGGGCCAGGAAGAACCAGAACGCCACCCACAGCCCGTGGTCGACGGTGTCGCCGCCGATGATGCTGGCGCCGACCACGCTCATCGGCGTCTCCGGATCGCGCTCCCCGCCGCCGATCGCGTGCACCAGCGCGCCCACCTTGGTCGGGATCGCGACCAGCGCCTTGCCCACCTCGACGGTCAGGTCGCCGGCGAACGCGAAGGTGGCCGGCACCGCGGAGAACACGCCGTAGTGGGTGGGCGCGAGCCTCACCGCAGCGACGCCCATGGCGCCGACCGTCGAGGCCTGGGGTTGACCGCCCTGGCCGTTGGCCCCGTTGCCGACGAAGCGCTGCGTGGGCGTGACGTCGACGTAGGTGGTGATCGTGGCGCCGCCGCGCTGCACGACGACCGGAATGGTGCCGTGTGCCCTGCGGACCGCGGCGGCCATGTCCTCGAAGGTGGACACCGGGGTGTCACCGACCTTGACCACCTGGTCGCCGGCGCGAATTCCGGCCAGCGCGGCGGGACCCGGGCCAGCGCAGTTGCCGAGCTTGCCGGGAGTGACTTCCGGTGCGACACAAGCTGTTTCGCCGATGATTGCCCCGGCGGGCGGGTGCAGGTTCGGCAGCCCCCAGACCAGCGCGATGCCATAGATCAGCACCAGGCAGATGATGAAGTTCATGCCAGGACCCGCGAACAGCACCGCGACCCGCTTCCAGGTCGCCTGCTTGTACATCGCGCGGTCGGTTTCGTCGGGGGCGAGCTCCTCGACGGGGGTCATGCCCGCGATGTCGCAGAAGCCGCCCAGCGGAACGGCTTTGACGCCGTACTCGGTTTCGCCGCGACGGGTCGACCACAGGGTGGGGCCGAAGCCGACGAAGTAGCGACGGACCTTCATGCCGGTGGCGCGGGCGATCCACATGTGGCCACATTCGTGCAGGGCCACCGAGATGAGGATGGCGAGCGCGAACAGCACTATGCCGATTACGAACATCATCTCCGCTGCTGGGACCTTTCTTACGTGTTAAGTCTTACGTGTTAAGCCGATCCGGAGACCCTCTGGGAGACTCTCGCGGGGTTTGCAGTTGCCACAGCTCGCCGCGCTCGCTCGCGTGCCCAGCGCTGTGCGTCCAGTACGTCATCCACGGTAGCGGGTGAAACGGCCCATTGGTCGGCGGCATGCAGCACTTCGGCGATCGTTGCGACG